>WNFU01009710.1_pt1 | contig 10803 bp, 11 predicted proteins | sample 5400121 | NCBI WGS metagenome assembly WNFU01 (sample SAMN13153360, study PRJNA577476) | soil metagenome | isolation source: 100 cm soil or saprolite under grassland replicate 1 | place: USA:California | collected 2016-06-15
CGCGGCCCACCGCAGCAGGCCGACTTGGCGCAGCGCGAGCGCGGCGCGCTTCTCGGCCGCCGCGCGCCCGAGCCCGCGCGCCGCGCGCAGCGGGAGGGCGATGTTGTACAGCGCCGTCAGGTGCGGGAAGAGGTTGAACTGCTGGAATACCATGCCGACGTGGCGGCGAAGCTGCAGCGGCCCGCCGCGCTTCTCGACCCGCTCGCCGGGCAGGCCGGGACCGTACTCGACGCCGAGCACGCGCACCGAGCCCTCGCTCGGCTCCTCGAGCAGGTTGATCGTCCGCAGCAGCGTCGACTTGCCCGAGCCGGACGGGCCGAAGATGACGACGTGCTCGCCGGTATGGACGGTCAGATCGACGCCGTGCAGCACCTCGACGTCGCCGAACGACTTCTTGATGCCGCGCAGCTCGACGACGACACGCTGATCGAGGATGACCGGAGTGTGCGTCGTCACCTCGACGGACGTTCGCAGAGCGGCCAAGACGTGCGGATCGTGAACGGCGCCGCCTCGCGTGTCAAGTGGGCAGCGCTCCTCACGCGAGCCAGCCGCCGTCGACGACGAGGACATGTCCCGTCACGTACGACGCGGCGGCCGATGAGAGGAACGCGACCGCGGCCGCGATCTCCTCCGGCCGTCCGAGCCGCCCGAGTGGAACCCGCTGCCGCCCGAGCGCGACAAGCTCCTCGCCCGAGGCGAGCGAGCGCGTCAGGTCGGTCTCGACCGTACCGGGCGCAACGGCATTGACGCGGACGCCGCTCGCCGCCACCTCGCGCGCCGCCGCCTGCGTGAGCAGCCGCACCGCGCCCTTGGACGCGTCGTAGACCGTCATCGGACCGGTCGACGCGGTGAAGCCCGAGGTCGAAGAGATCGTTACTACGCTGCCGGTGCCGCGCGGGACCATGACCCGGAGCGCCGCCTGGACGACGAAGAAGACCCCGCGCACGTTGACCGCCATCAGCCGGTCGTATTCGCCGGGCTCGACGTCGACGATCGGCTTGCGGAACGCGATGCCGGCGTTCGCGACGACCGTCGCGAGCGCTGTCTCCGCGTCGACTCGGTGGACGACGTCGCGTACGGCAGCGGCGTCGGTCACGTCGAGCGCGACCGCACGACCGCCGATCTCGGCCGCGCAGCTCTCGGCCGCCGCGACGTCGACGTCCGCGACCACCACGTCATCGCCGCGCTCGGCGAACGCGGCGCAGATCGCGCGTCCGATCCCCTTCGCGCCCCCGACGACGAGGGAACCGCGGGGCTCAGCGGATGTTGCTTGCACCGTTCACGTCTATCGTCGCGCCGGTCAGGTGCCGGCACCTGCCCGTGGCGAGGAAGGCGATCAGCGCCGCGACCTCCTCCGGCGGCACCATCTCGCCCATCGCGAGCGCGGCATTGACCGCGTCGAACCCGCCCCGCGCGGCCGCCGACGCCTCCGAGAGCCGGGTACGGACGATGCCGGGCGCGACGACGTGCGCGAGCACGCCGTCGCGGGCGTACGTGCGTGCGACGGTCTGCGTCAGGTTCGCGATCGCCGCCTTCGAGGCTGCGTAGGCGTTCAGGTCCGAGATGGCCGAGCCGCGCTGCGCGGCCCAGCTCGAGAGCGTGATCACGGTGCCGCCGCCGTGCTCCCGGAAGTGGATGACGGCCTCACGGATCAGGCTCGCCGGCTCGAGGACGTTGACGTGGAGCGCGCGGCGCCAGCCGTCGTCCCACTCCTCGTCGGCGCCCTCGAACGCCGTGGTCGGCATCGTCGCCGCGTTGGCGACCAGGACGTCGACGCGACCGCGCCACGAGACCGCCTCGCGCCAGAGCGCCCGCGCCGCCCCCGGCTGGGACAGGTCCGCCTGGACGAGCAGCCGCTCGCCCGGCGGGATGCTGGCCACCGCCTCCTCGGCGCCCTCGCGGTACGAGCCGTAGTGTGCGACGAGCCTCGCGCCTGCGGTGCCGAGCGCACGGGCGGTCGCGGCGCCGATGCCGCGCGAGGCGCCGGTGAGCAGGATCGTCTTGGCACTCAAGTCGCCCATCAGCCCGCGAGCCGCCGGTACTGCTCGCCGAGGTCGGCCTCCCAGTCCACGTTCGCCACGAGCTCCTCGACGCCCGCCGCTTCGAGCGCCGGGACCGCCGCCGCGACCTCGTCCGCCCGTCCCGCCGACTCGACGAGGCGCAGCACGACCCGGCAGGCACCGGGGTCGCGTCCCGCCTCCTCGGCCGCTGCGCGCATCGCGGCCGCGCCCGCCGCGAGCGCGTCCGGGTCGAGCGCGGGCAGGGCCTGCTGCGCGAGCCAGCCGTCCGCGATCCAACCGGCGCGGCTCAGCGCCGGGGGCGAGTGCCCGCCCATCAGGAATGGGATCTCGCCGGTCGGCGTCGGCAGGCAGAGCACGCCTTCGGGCAGCGTGTACCGCTCGGAGGACCGAGCTGCCGGTCTGCCGCTCCAGCAGTCGCGGGCGATTTCCATCCACTCGACGAGTCGGTTGCCGCGGTCCTCGCACGGGACGTTCAGCGCCTCGAACTCCTCACGCAGCCAGCCCGCTCCGACGCCGAGGCACAGCCGTCCCCCGCTCGCGACGTCGAGCGACGCCGCCTGCTTCGCGAACACGACCGGGTGCCGCAGCGGGAGGACGAGCACCGCCGTCCCGAGCGTTGCGCGCGCGGTGACGGCCGCCATTAGGCCGAGCGCGACGAGCGCGTCGACGTAGGGCGTCGTCGCGGGCCACGTCGCCTTGCCGTCAGCCGCGAACGGGTAGTGCGAGTCCATCGAGGTCGGCAGCACGATGTGATCACTGACCCAAAGCGACGCGAAGCCGGCCTCCTCGGCGTGCCGCGCCATCGTGGGGATGCCGAGCTCGAGCGGCAGTGGGCCGCTGTTGGGGACAAGGACGCCGATGTGCACGCGGCGTCGAATCAACCACACGCCCGGGAGGCCGTCAAACTGGCGGCTCGGCCTCGCCACCCGATTGATTGCGATCGAACGACCCAATAACGTTCGTCTACAGAACAGAGGTGCGCAAGACGAACATCGCCCGAACCCGCCGCGACCCCCGCTTCGCCCGGCTCGACGAGACAATCGCCGGGCTCGTGCACGACGGCGACATCGTTGCGCTCGAAGGCTTCACGGGGGTGTCGACGAAGGTGGCGCCGTGACCGACGGCTGGAGCGCCGCTGCCGGGCGCAACACCGACTTCGTCCAGTCGCTGCAGCGCGGCCTCGCCGTCATCCGCGCCTTCGACGCGGAGCGTCCGGTTCTCACGCTCAGCGAGGTCGCACACGCGACCGGCCTTGCCCGCGCAGCAGCACGCCGGTTCCTGCTCACACTCGTCGAGCTCGGCTACATGCGAATAGAAGACCGGCGCTTCATGCTCACGCCGAAGGTGCTCGAGCTCGGGCACGCGTACCTCTCGAGCCTGACGCTGCCGGAGATCTCCCTCCCCTACCTGCGCGACTTCGTCGCCGAGGTGCGGGAGTCGTCCTCCCTCGCCGTCCTCGACGGCGACCACATCGTCTACATCGCGCGCGTCCCGGCGAAGCGGATCATGTCCATCTCGATCAGCGTCGGTACGCGTTTCGCCGCCTACGCCACCTCGCTCGGCCGCGTGCTCATCGCCGGACGGGACGAGGCGTGGGTGAAGGACTTCCTCGCGAACGCGGCGCTCGAGCCGATCACCGCGCGCACGATCACCGACCCGAAGCGGCTCGGAGCGGAGATCGCACGCGTGCGCCGGCAAGGCTGGGCGATGGTGGACCAGGAGCTCGAGGAGGGCGTGCGGTCGCTCGCAGCTCCGATTCACGACGCGACCGGCCGGGTCGTCGCCGCCGTCAATGTGTCTGCCCACGCAAGCAGGTGGAGCGTCGAGGCGATGCTCGAGCAGCTCCTCCCACGGCTGCTCGAGACCGCCGCGGCGATCGACCGGGACGCGTACTCAGCCGTCGGGATCTCTGCGTGAACCGCGAAGGCGTCAAGATCGCCCTCGTCGGCGCCGGCACGATCGGCGTCGCCTGGGGCGTCGTCTTCGCCCGTGCCGGCTTCCCGGTCGCGCTCTACGATCCCGACCCGCAACGGCTGCGCGACGCGGAGCGCGATCTCGAGCGCCGGCTGCGGCGGCTTGCCGGCGGCGGCCTACTCGACGAGGCGCCCGACACCGTCGTGCGCCGCGTTCGCTTCGTCGCCGCGCTCGAGGAGGCGCTCGAGGGTGCCGTGCACGTCCAGGAGAACGCTCCGGAGGAGCTCGACCTGAAGCGCGCGCTTTTCCGCGAGGTCGACGCGGCCGCGCCCGCACAGGCCACGCTCGCGAGCTCCTCCTCGGCGCTGAGCGCCAGTCGGTTCGCGTCGGAGCTGCCGGGACGGGCGCGGTGCCTCGTTGCCCACCCCGGCAACCCGCCGTACCTCCTGCCCGTCGTCGAGCTCGTGCCCGCACCGTTCACCGCCCTCGCGGTCGTCGAGCGGGTGCACCGGCTCTTGGCGCAGAGCGGGATGTCGCCGGTCGTGGTGCAGCGCGAGGTCGAAGGCTTCGTCTTCAACCGCCTGCAGGGCGCGCTGCTCCGCGAGGCCTACTGCCTCGTCCGCGACGGCATCGCCTCGGTCGAGGACGTCGACCGCGTGGTCCGGGAAGGGTTGGGGCGCCGCTGGGCCGTGACAGGGCCGTTCGAGACCGCCGAGCTGAACACACGCGGCGGGATCGGGGCGCACGCGGCGAAGCTGGGCGCGGCGTACGCCCGCATGGGCGCGGAGCGCGGCCAGCACGATCCGTGGACGCCCGAGCTCGTCGAGCGCGTCGCGGAGGAGCTGCACCGTCGCCTCCCGCCGGAGCGTTGGGAGGAGCTCGTCGCGAGGAGGGACGATGCGCTGATCGCCCTGGAGCGCGCACGGCGGCAGAGCGGGCTCTTCGACGAGAGCATGGCGTGGTAGGCTGTCTCGTAACCCGATCCGCCCAGCACGGCATTCCGTTGATCAACCGGTAGCGCTCAGACGTCGCACTCAGGCTCCGCCGCCGCATCCTCGTGGCCGTGGCGGTGGAGCAAGTCGACCAGCGCGTCCTCGGCAAAGCGGAGCCCGTCGTGCATCCCCAGCCGGTACGGCGCCGTCCCCTTGGCGGCGTTGAACGCGAGTTCCTCCGCGATCCGCGCGAGCAGCGCTCGCACGCCTACCGCGAGATCCTCCCCGGGCTCGGCGACCTGCTCGCCTTGCTCGAACGCGAGCGAGTTTCCCGGCGGCTCGATCACCCGGTCTGCTCCCGGTAGGCCTGCACGAGACCGGTCAGAGCTTCCGGGTCGAAGCCGACGATGTGTGTGTCGCCCCAGAAGAGCTGCGGCACGACGAGCTGCGTCGTCCGCTCGGCGAGCTCCGCGCGGGCGCTCTCGCTCTGACGGATGTTCCGATCCACGAACGGTACGTCGTTTCCGGAGAGAAACTCCCTCACGCGGCAGCACTCCTGTCACGTGGGTGTCCGCGCGTCGGTGTTCAACGTGTAGAGGACGACGTCCGCAGGCACGAATGCAGCCTACAAGCCGCTCGGCGCGTCCCACATCATCTGCGAGGGTATGACCCGCGCATCACCACTTCGAGGAGGCCAAAGAGCTGTGAACGTGAACGGCCTGGAAATCCGCAGCGTGGACGTGTTCGCAGTCCGCTACCGCCACGCCGGCGGCCCGTTCGCCTTGTCCGGGGACCGAATTGCGACGGAGCAGGATGCGACCGTCGTGCGGTTGGAAACCGGCGACGGCCTCGTCGGCTGGGGTGAACAATGTGTCTTCACGCCCAGCTTCCTCCCGGGATTCGGGCCTAGCACGCGTGCCGTGCTCGAGCTCCTGGGTCGTGCCGTGTTGGGTCTCGACCCGCGCCAAGTCGAGCTCGTGTACGCCCGGATGGACGCGGCGGTGCGCGGATACGCGTACGCGAAGTCGGCGCTCGATATCGCGTGCTGGGACCTACTCGGCAAGGCGACCGGCCTCCGAGTCAGCGACCTGCTCGGCGGCACCCGCCAAGAGGAGCTACCGCTCTACACGGGTGTCGGGATCGCGACTCCGGACGAGATGCGCCGGCGCTGCGTCGAGGCACTCGCCGCGGGCTACCGCCAGGTTCAGGTGAAGGTGGGAACGCAGTGGCGGGACGACGTCGATCGCATCGAGGCCTGTGCAGAGGTGCTCGGCGAGGCCGACCGCGTGATGGTCGACGCCAACGGGTACTGGCCACAGGCGGACGCCATACGGGTGGTCGCGGCGGTGGATTCGCTTGACATCTATGTCGAGCAGCCGTGTGCGTCAGTCGAGGAATGCGCACAGGTGCGTCGCATGTCGAGGAGGCCGTTCATCCTCGACGAGAGTCTGACCGGCCCGCGCGAAATCCTGCACGCACACGCGAGCCAAGCGCTCGACGCCGTCCGCCTGAAGCTGTCGCATGTCGGCGGTATCACGCCGGCACGCCGCGCGCGCGACGTCGCCCTCGCCCTCGGTCTGCCGATGACGATCGAGGACGCCGGCGGCGGCGACGTCGTCACGGCGGCAGCGACTCACGTCTCGGCGTCGGTGGACCCGCGCTTCCTCCTCGGCGGCTACCTGCCGTCGGAGATGGTCGCGGAACGAATCGCCGTCGGGACGCCGACCGCCGACGGCGGCGTTGCGAAGTTGCCTGTGGGCCCCGGCCTTGGCATCGACGTGAACGAGGCAGCACTCGGAGCAAGCGTGCTGCGTATCGAGTAAGTCACTTCGTCACGCAGTTCGAGCGCAGGGTGCTTGGACAGCGTCTCCTGACGCGCAGGCGACGCGGCGCCAGCGGGAGCGACGGGCCTTCGAGCCGCTAGGACACCGCGTCGAGATTCGGGCTTGAGCAGCGGCCGCGCGCTGCGCGGCGCCGTAGCGGCCCCGAACGCGAGGCGTTGTTTCCGCTACGGCCCGCCCTGTACCGCCCGGAGCAGTTCGGGGGTAAGCGAGCGCCACTCGCCGGCTGCCATCACTTCGCTCTTGGCGTTCCGACCTGGAAGCCTCTCGCTCAACGCCTCCGCTTCAACTCCTTGCTCGCTGAGGATGCCTTCGGATACGAGGATCGGCGAGCCGGTGCGGACGGCGAGTAAAAGTGCGTCGCTCGGCCGCGCGTCCACGTCCTCGGTCCGTCCATCCACCGCGAGCGCGACTGTCGCGTGGTACGCGATTTCGGTTTGCCGCGTGATCTCCACCCCCTCCACGCGTGCATCGAGCACGCGGATGAGCTCAGCCATTACGTCGTGCGGCATCGGCCGCGGAGTGGAGGTCCCCCGGAGGCTTGTGAAGAGCAGGTCGGCCTCAGGCGGTCCGCTCCAGATCGGAAGCACACGCTCGCCGTGCTTCTCCTTGAGGATGATGATCCTGCCGAACCAGGCCAGCTACTCAGGGTCGTCGACAGAAACGCGGACTAGGACGTTCGTCCACCTTCGCGAACGGGACGATCGCCACCATCACAACGCGGTCACTGCCGCCGCCATACTCGCGGCGACCGCGTTGCCTGTCGAGAAGCACGGCGTCAGCGGAAGGATTGCCGCAAGGAGCGCCAAAGTCGCGCCTGCATCCGCCGCATCACGTGCTCCTTCGTCCGGTATCAACAACGTGTTCGCAACGGATCCGTGACCCTGTCGTCAAGGTTTTTTATCGCGGCCCGATACCAGCGGAGCGGTCAGCGACCAGGGGCCTCCGACCGTCTTCACGTTCGGCGAGGAAACCGCATGGGTGGAGAACAGACGGGCGAACGGTTGCCAAACCACCTGCAAATGGGCCGATTTCACGGTCTGGTCAATCGTTGGGGGTCATCTTGACGAATAGCCGCGACGCACGCGGGTGACCCTGTTTTCGGCGGTTGCAAGCTCTGCAATCCAGAGAAGCGCTTCAGTCGTATCTTCGTATGTACTGCGAGAGGGGGAGAAACGCTCGAAAGGAGAGGCCTGTGAGGAGCGTATTTCGAGTCACCGCGCTGGCGGGGGCGGCGGCTGCAGTCCTGCTTGCGATCCCGCTCGTCGCCTCGGCTGATCCGGCGCGCGTCATCGCCAAGGACGACTGCGAGCCCGTTTCGTTCAACCTTGCCATCGGCGCCGGCACGTGTGTCGGCAGCGGCGGCACAACGTTCGGCGATTTCATCGCGCAACTCGTGGATCACAAGTTCGCCGGCGCGTGGCATTTCTCGCCGAAGCAGGTAGACATTCACGAGGGCTCTTCGCTCGTCGTGACGAACCGCGGCGGCGAGACGCACACGTTCACGCAAGTCACGCAGTTCGGCGGCGGCGGTATCGTCGGCGCGCTGAATCAGATTCTGTTCGGCACGCCAACCCCGCCGACATTCTTCTTCGGTCCGTTCAACTTCATCTCGGCCGGCCAGACGACCACTATCCCGGCAGCGACGCTGACGCCCGGGACGCACCTCTTCTTCTGTGCGATCCATCCGTGGATGCACGAGACCGTCCGCGTCGCGCCGTAAGACATGCCCATTCGCTCACGGGAGCGCGGCGCTGAGCCGCGCTCCCGCGCCGCGATGGGCGTTTCGCGCGGGTATCGTCCAATACCGTGAAGCGGTACGTGCTCCTGGCCAGCGCGTACGTCGGACTGGTGATCCTGGCGAACTGGCTCGCGTCACGCTACGTCGTCTCCGTCGGCTTCGGCAGGAAGGCTCCGGCCGGTGTCTTCTGCATCGGCGGCGTTCTCGTGCTGCGCGACTGGCTGCAACAGCTGCGCGGACTCCTTTGGACGATGCCACTCGTCTACAGCGCCGGCCTCGCCTCCTGGGCAATCGGCGACGCAGCCGGTTGGACGAGCCTCGAGAAGATCGCGATCGCGAGCGTCGTCGCATTCACGATCAGCGAAACAGTTGAAGCCATGGCCTTCACACCGCTGCGGAAAAAGCGCCTGACGCTCGGCGTCGCGCTCAGCGCGACCGTCGGAAACGCACTCGACAGCTACATCTTTCTCGCGCTCGCGTTCGGCTCGCAGGCGTTCTTTCTCGGCCAGTTCATAGGCAAGGGCGAGATGATCGCGCTCGGCACCATTCTCACCTTCGGACGCCGACGACTACTGCCGGCTGCTGCTCTCGAGCCCGCAACATCCGCCGGCTCGGCGTAAGGCAGGTTCGGCATACAGTACGGCGATAGACACGGGTCCGTTCGAGCGAGTTCGTCGCGCTCGGCCACGCCGGCTCAGACCACTACGCCGGACTGGAGACATTCCCAAACCCCGGCGTCTCGCGCGTCGAGCTGACCAGCGACGAACTCGCCGCCGTCTGCCCGATCACCGGCCAGCCCGACCCCTACCTCGCTCGATCGAGTACAGCCCGAACGAGCGCTGCCTCGAATCGAAGTCGCTCAAGCTCTATCTGACCAGCTTCCGCAACGAAGGACACTCCTGCGAAGCGCTCGCCGTCAGGATCCGCAAACGACATCGCGCAAGCGCTCGGTCTGACCGCCGACAACGTGACCGTGACCCTCTAGCAGAAGGCGCGCGGCGGGATCACCATTACAGCGACGGCCTGACTTGTCTCTCGGCCGGGACCGTCCTTTTGGCGAATCAGCCGAGCGGGCAGAGGTCGCGAGCACAGTGTTACCAGCGCACTGAACGCGCCGTCGTGCGTCACCGATCGGGACGCCGTCCTCGGGGGCGCGGTCTACCTGATGACAATGACCTTTCCCTTCATCGGGTCGGATGGAAGGTGCAGAGGTAGTGAATCGCCGCCGGCTTGGCGAATTTGACCATCTCGGCTTGGCCGTGCGCGAGCGATCGCGGCCGGATCAGTTTCGAGCGAATGTTTCCGTGCGCGTCCCGTCTTCGACGTGGACGTCGCGGCGTTCAAGCGCGAGCGCAATCTCTCCGTTCGTGGCGCCCTGGGCATCCTCGTCGTGACCTTGCACGTCTGCCGCATACGTGAGACAGGCCGCGTGTGTGCGACGACCCGGCGCTGCAGGACGCGTTTAACCAGTTCCACTCGAATGTCCATCGCGTCGTTGCCGAGGCGCCGGGACCGGCGGGACCTGGGCTTCACAACGAGATCGGCGCAGACCTCGTCATAGGAGACTGCTAGCTCAGACAGTTGACCGCACAGGCCGGGAGAGAGGCGCCTCTGGAGTCGCCTCTCTCCCGCCAGCGCTCGAGCGCGACAAGGCGTGATGATCGCCACGCTGTCGGGTGCGTAAAGTCGACCCGTCTAAGCGCCGGCGAGCAGCCTCTCTCCTCAATCGATTGCGGCGAGCGAGGGCGGTTCGCGATCCTGACGGACGTGCAGTCGCTGAGTCGCGCGTCCGGCTCGCGGGTCGCGCGAAGGCGGCCAGCTTCGCGTCGGTGCGCCTCGGCGCGAGGGGGTACAGGCTCGCGAGATCAAGCGAAGTCGTGCAAGCACGAAGACAGCTTCGGGACGGTCAACCTCTCAGTTTTTCGGCGTCATCCGTGTGGGGCGTCAGCGCTCGGTTCCGTCTGCAAATCGGGATGATCCCGCGCTGTGAACAGAGTTTTGGCCCCCACACCGGGACTGGCCCAGCGACACGCAGGCAGTGGGATGCTCCGGTTTGCGTTCGGAAGCAGTCCGGCCCTTGAGCGTTCCGGCGCGCGCCTCGTCATTTGGAGACACATGCCGACTCCTCGAATCGAGATTTGAGCGCGCGAGCAGAGCGCTCGTTGTCGCTTGACGGCCGAACCTCGCTCTGCCATAAGTTGCTGCTGTGCAGGCCGCGAGCAGCGGCCGATCTGTGGCGACGATTAGAGGAGGGAAAGACCTTGAAGAAGCGGATAACGCCGCTGCTTGTGCTCGCGATTGCGGCATGCGCTCTCGCGTTCACAGCAGGATCAGCAAAGGCCGAATACGGGCCG
>WNFU01019734.1_pt1 | contig 10802 bp, 9 predicted proteins | sample 5400121 | NCBI WGS metagenome assembly WNFU01 (sample SAMN13153360, study PRJNA577476) | soil metagenome | isolation source: 100 cm soil or saprolite under grassland replicate 1 | place: USA:California | collected 2016-06-15
TCGAGTACCGGCTCGGCGTGGCAAAGGACCTGGGGCGCGTGGTCCCGATGATCGAGGCGGGCTGGGTCGTGCCCCGCGAGGGGGAGCGGACGTTGTCGTTCTATCCGCAGATGTGGATCCAGCTGTCGCGTCTGGGCCACGTGGCCGGGTCGATCGGTGCGGAGCTGCCGGCGGTGGGGCCCGAGCCGCGGCGGCCGAAGCTCATCGCGTTTCTATTGTGGGATTTCGGGGATGCGGGACTGTTTCGGGGGTGGTGATAGCTGACGTCTGAGGTCTGACGTCTGACGTCAGACATCAGACGTCAGCCTTTCCCGTTCACCCTGAACCGCTGAATCGTCTCCGTCAGCTTCGCCGCGGCGACGGAGAGGTGCTGGGACGTCGTCGTGAGCTCGCTGAGCGACGCGATCTGCTCCTCGGTCGCGGCGGAGGTCTGCTGGGCGCCCTCGGTGGCCGCCTGCGCGATCTGCGCCATCTCCCCCATCCGCCGCACCACCTCCCCCATCTTCTTCGTCTGACCCTCGGTCTCCGATTCGAACACCGCCGCGAACTGCACGGTGCTGTTGAGATCGGCGAAAATGGCGTCGAGCGCCTGCCGCACCGCCGCGGAAACGGCCCCGACCCCCTGCGCGGCCGTGCGGCCGTCCTCCATCGCCGTCAGCACCCGCAGGATCTGCTCCTGCGTCTGCGCCACGCGGGCCCGCACTTCCGCCGCCGCCCGCGCGCTCTGCTCGGCGAGCTTGCGCACCTCGTCGGCGACGACGCGGAACCCCAACCCGTGCTGGCCCGCCCGCGCCGCTTCGATCGCCGCATTCAAGGCGAGCAGATCGGTCTGGCTCGCGATGCGGGTGATGCTGTCCACGAGCTTGCCCACCTCGCGGGAGCCCTGCTCCAGGGTCGAGGCGGCCTGTGACACGTGGTCCATGTGCGAAACCAGCGTCCCCAAGAGGTCGCTCGCCCGCGCGATCTCCTGCCCGTGGCGCTGTGCCTGGTGGGCGATGGTGGTGATGCGCTGCTGCGCTTCCTGCGCGCGGCCGTGCAGGCTGGCGGCGATGCCCGCGGCGCTCTCGGTGTCCTCGCGTCCGGTCTCGATCAGCCGCCGCTGGCGCACCGTGCCCTCGGTCAGATGCTGCGTGGTCGCCGAGATCTCTTGCGACGAAGCCTGCAGCTCTTCGGCGCTCGCCGCGAGCTGCTCGGCCGTGGCGGCAAGGTCGTGGGCCTGCCGCTGGACCTGTCGCACGATCTCCGCGATGGCGTCGGTGGTGCGGCCGAGGCTCAGCCCCAGGTATCCCAGCTCGTCGTGCTCGGGGTCGTCGACGCGGGCGGTGAGGTCGCCCCCCTCGATCTGCGCGAGGGTGCCGCGCGCCACCTGCAGGCGCTCGATGATCTTCGCGAGCAGCGGCGCCAGCGCGGCGACCACGAGGACGAGGACCAGCGTCTCCTGGACGAACACGCTCCACGTCCACAGTCCCTCGAGCGTGCGCAGTGTCGTCGCGACCGCGAACGCGCCGACGTTGATCGCCAGCGCTTGCCACACCTCGCGGCGGCCGAGGTACACGGCGGCCTGCAAGGGCGCGATCAGGTAGGCAGCGTACAGGAGGTGGCCGCCGGGGCCCAGCCCGTACAGCACCGCCGTGATCAGCGCCGCGCCGACGGCGAGGTTCACGTGCGCGTACCAGGCGCGAAATGGCGTGTCGTCCGCCAGCCGGTACATCACGTAGTTGAGCGCCGCCGCCGCCGCGGCGAACCCCACGAGAAAGCCCCACGGGAACACCACGACCCTCGTGAGGCGCATCGCCGCGAGCAGGACGATCGCGAATCCGACGATGCCCCAGCGCGCGCGCGTGTTGGCGAGCACGTACTGACGACGCTTGGCGAGCTGCTCGGCGGCGAGCAGGTGCTCGAGGGATGCTGAGGTGGAGGCCGTCATGACGACGAAAAGCTACATCCGGTACAAGTAGCTCGCCTTGAGAAAGAAGCCGTCGCCCGACCGTCTCATGCCCCGGAAGCGGAACGCGTCGGGCTCGTCCAGCGACGCGCCGTAGCCGAAGAAGAATACCGTTCCGGGCGTCGGCTTACAGGAGAACAGCACGTCGCTGCGGAAGTCGTTGACGGTGGCGGGCCCAGCGGGCGCGTTGTTCACGAGGATCGGCTGCCCGGTGCGCGGGTCGAGGAGCGCGGCCTGGTGCTGGGCGAAGTACTGGCCGATGTAGCGGAAGAAAATCGCGCGGGTGAGCTGGTATTCGAGCTTGACGCGGGGGATGTCGGCCGTGGAAAAGCGGCTGCCGCCCCGCGCCCGCGTGATCCGCTGGTGCGTCCACAGCGCTTCGGCGCGCAGCGACGCGGTGGGGTGCCACGTGGCGGTGAGCCCGACGTTGAGCTGACGGCCCTCGCTGCCTTCGGCGAAGATCGTCGCCGCGCCGTAGCCGACATTCACACCCAGCGCGAGCGCGCGGTTCGGCGTCGACGCGCCGGCGCTCACGAACCAGAGGTTGTAGAGACTGTGCGGCGTGGCGAACGGGATGGTATCGACCGTCCGGTCCACGCGGTACCCCGCGTAACTCACGCTGTCGAAGCGCTGCATTCCGTTCGCCACCGAGGCGTTGACCGCCCAGCCGCCGCGGAGGGTACCGGTGCTCTGCACTTGATACCCGCCCTCGATCGTGCCGCGCATTCTCCAGAAGTCGTCGTAGCGCCACAGCGGGGTCACGAGGAGGTACGTCGAGAGCTGCTCGAGCATTGCGCCGGGGCGGCCGTACGCGGTGAGGCGGTTGAAAAACCGGCCCGTGACATAGTTCGTCCGGTTCACGAAACCGCTGGAGGCCTGAAAGTCCCGGGTGACGCCCTCGAGCTCATAATGGTTGCCGTACGAGCGGCCCGTGCGGTCGCCGAACGTCACCGTCCAGAGCGTTCCCCTGCGAGCGCCCCCGCCGTCCAGACTCCAGGAGCCGACGACCTGGACGGCGCTGAACCAGAGTCGCCGCCACACGACGCGCCCGTCGACGCCCAACACGCGGTTGTACGCATCGCCGTCGATGCGGTCGGTGTAGGCGAGACCGAGGGTGGAGCTCGCGCCCAGGTCGCGGCGCAGTCGCAGCAGGTTGAACACGGGGTTCTTTCCCGTCGCGGCGTCCTCCTGGTCGACGGCGGCGAGGTAAGCGATGTTGGTGGCGCCCGCCTTGCCCGTCAGCTTAGCGCCGGCCACCGGCTGCGTGATCCGCCGCGTGTAGATCAGCCGGTTCGGGGTGTCGAACTGCTCGAGCCCCTCGAGGAAGAACGGTCGCTTCTCCGGATAGAACAGGGCGAAGCGCTGGTTGACGGTGACCTGACCGATGTCGGCTTCGACCTGGGAGAAGTCGGGGTTGGCGGTGCCGCTCAGGTTCAGGTTCTGCGTGAGGCCCCAGCGCAGGTTGACGCCCAGCTCCGGCGCGCCGGTGTAGAGGTAGGGCTCCCCCCCCGGCTGCGGCCGGCCCTCGACGCGCGTGGTGAATTCGGGCGTCGCTTCCATGACGAGGCCGCGGTGCAGGTCGCTCAGCCCCACGAGCGTGCCCGACTGGATGAGAAAGCTGGCGCTGGCGCGCACGGCCGGTGTCCAGGTGTCCTCGTACCCGTTGTGCTGGGTGATGCGCTCGACCTGCAGCCCCCAGTCCTGCGGATCGGCGCTCTGGTAGCGCAGGCTCTTGAAGGGGATGCGGAGCTCGACCTCGAAGCCCCACGGCGTCACCCGGCCGCGGGACTGGAAGACGAAGTCGGGGTTCAGGTCGATGGTCGCGTCGAAGCGGCCGCCGGCGCTGGGCCCGCCCGCCGCCCCCGCGTCCACGCCATCGCTCAACACCCCGTCCTGCTGCACGCCGAGCGGATTCACGGCGAACAGCAGGGCGCGACGGTGGTCGTGGAACGTGTCGAGCAAAATGTGGATGCGGTCGTCGCGGTCGATGTTGTCGCGGTCGGCGAGGGTGGCACGCACCACCGCGCCGTGGGCCTCGAAGGCGCGGACGCCGAAGTAGATCGCATCCGGGGCATACCAGACGAGCACTTGCGTGGAATCCGCGGCGGGGCGCGAGTCCGCGGGGCGGTACTCGGAGAAGCCGGTCAGGACCGCGGCCCGCCCCCACACCGCCTCGTTCAAGCGGCCGTCGATCGTGACGGTCGTGTCGATGCGCGGCGGATGGACGTCGAGCCGGCGCGCGCGGCCGTCGTAGGCGGGACCGGGGTCGCCCGCCGACTGCAGCAGCAGGAGGAGGGTGGGGAGCATGAGACAAAAATCTAACTGCGTGGGGTGTGGGGAGTGGGGTGTGGGAGACCTACGAATCGTCACGCCACACCCCACATCCCACACCCCACGCCTTTTTGTCTTTGCCTATTCGTATCTCAGCGCGTCGATCGGGTCTAGCGACGCCGCCCGGCGCGCCGGCCAGATCCCGAAGAACAGCCCCACGAACGCACTGAAGAAGAACGAGAGGATCACCGACAGCGGGGAGATGAGCGTATTCCAGCCGGCCACCTTGGCCAAGAGCAGGGCGCCGAGCGAGCCGAAGATGATGCCCAGGATGCCGCCGACGAGGCACAGCACCAGCGCCTCGACCAGGAACTGGAACAGGATGTTGTTGCGCGTCGCGCCCAGCGCCTTGCGCACGCCGATCTCGCGGGTCCGCTCCGTGACGGACACCAGCATGATGTTCATGATGCCGATGCCGCCGACGACGAGGCTCACCGCGGCGATGCCGGCGAGCAGCAGCTTGAACGTCTGGGTCGTCTGCTCGAAGGTCGCGAGCACGTCGGACGGGTTGCGGATCTGGAAGTCGTTGTCGTTGCCGGGGCGGATGTGGTGCTGGCGGCGCAGCACGCGCTCGATCTCGATCAGCGCCAGGTTCATGCTCGGCATGTTCTGGATCTGCGCGGTGATCGTGCGCAGGCGGTTGGTGCCCATCACGCGGTAGCGCGCCGTTTGCAGCGGGATGAGGATCTGCTCGTCGGGGTTGCCGAAGCCGCCGCCCGATCCTTTGGTGCTCAGCACGCCGATGACCTGGAACTCGATGCCGCGGATCTGGATCGTCGTGCCGACCATGCCCGCGGGGTTGGCGCCGAACATGTCCGGAATCGAGGAGCCGAGGACCGCGTAGCGCTGCCGCGATTCGTTCTCACCATTGGTAAACATGCGGCCGGCGGTGAACGTGTAGTTCTTGACCGGGACGTACTCCGGGATTGTGCCCACGATGTTGACGTTGATGTTCTGGTTGAGCCGCTTCACCTGGAGGTTGCGCGTCAGCTCGGGGATCACCGCCTTCAGGTACCGCGCGTTGTTGGCGAGCGCGGTATCGTCGTCCATCGTGAGGTTGATGTTCCCCATGATGGCGATGCCGCCGCGGAAGTTCTGGCCCGGATAGATGCTCAGCAGGTCGGGCCCCATCGCCGCGATGCGGTCCTGGACGGCCTTCTGGGCGCCGGACCCCAGGGCCAGCATGGTGATCACCGCGCCGACGCCGATGATGATGCCCAGCGCCGTGAGCAGCGACCGCAGCTTGTTGGCGCGGATCGCCTGCAGCGCGACCTTGAAGATCTCGTCGAGGAGCATCGGCCGGCCTCAGCGACTGCGGGTCGTGGTCGCGCCCGTCGCCCCGGGCGTCTGCTGCCGCAGGCCGGGCAGCCCGCCGCCGGTCATGCTCTGGAAGCGGTTCCGCATATCCTGCTGCGCCTGCACCAGCGAGGCACTGGGCAGCAGCAACACGGTGTCCTTCTCCGTCAGGCCGCTCGTCACCTCGATGTAGTCCATGTCGGTGAGACCGGTGCGGATGTTGACGGGCGTTGCTTTGCCGTTGCGCAGAGCGAACACGATGTAACTCGACGCGAACGCGCCGCCGCGGCGCATCTGCCCGCTGGGGAAGCCGCCGCCGCCGCCGCCCTGGCCGCCGCGGCCGGCCATGAACTGGGACCGCACCTGGCTCATCGCCGCCTGTTCGGCCGGCGTGAGTTGCTCGCCGCCCATCGACTTGCGGAACAGCTCGCGAATCTTCTCGGCGGTGTAGCCGGTCGGCAGCGTGATCTGCCGGCCGTCCGGCGTCGTCATCACGTTGGTGGCGGCCTTGGCGGTGTCCCGTCCCGCGGGGCGCGGGTCGCCGGCGGCCGGCGCGGCGCCAAGCGTGGCGCCGCCGCGCTGCGCGGTATCACCGCCGAACCGGGCGGGCGGCGCCGCCGGCGCCGCGGCGAGCTGCGCCTGCACGTCGTTGGGGTCCAGGCCCAGCACCTGGGCCGCGGACGCCACGTCGCGCTGCGTGCGCAGCGCGGCGTTGGGGATCGCGAGCACGCCCTGGCGCTGGCCGACATGCACCTCGACTTCGGCGTTCATCCCGGGCTTCAGCAGGTGCTCGGGGTTGTAAATGTTCACGAGCACGGGGAACATCGTCACGTTCTGGTTCTGCGTCGCCTGCATAGGCGATCTGGGCGTCGCTCAGGTTCGAGCGGGCGTTCACGAGCGCGGCCTGGGCCTGGGTGAACGCCAGCCGGGCGTTATCGTAGTCGGTCTGCGTGACCGCCTGCGTCTTGAGCAGCGTGTCCGTGCGCGCGAGCTGGGTCTGTGCGTTCTGGAACTGGGCCTTCGCCACTTCCAGCGTCGCCTTCGCCTGGTCGAGGCCGCTCTTCGGCAGCCGCGGATCAATCAGCGCCAGCAGCTGGCCGGGGCGGACGTCGTCGCCCGTCTGTACGCGCATCTCGGTGATCGCGCCCGACGCCTGCGACTTCACCTGCACGGTGAGAATCGGCTGGATCGTCCCCGCCGCCGAAGCGGTGACGACGATGTCGCGGCGCTGCACGGGCACCATTTCGTACATGGGGGCGGGCGCGTCCTTGTGGCACGCCACCATCGTCAGGGCCGCGGTCGCGGCCAGGAGATATCGTTTCACGGCTTCACTTCCGTTCGTTCGTCGCGCTCGATTTTGCCGTCGCGCAAGTGGATCTGGCGGCGCGCGTGCGCCGCGATGTCGTGTTCGTGGGTGACCAGGACGATGGTCTGTCCGTTCCGCCACAGCTCTTCGAAGCGCTGGCGCTGGCCGCCCGAGAGCTCGTTGGGCTTGTGGTGCATGCGGTCGCCGAGGCCGACGCGCTCCAGGGCGCGGGTGGCCTGCGCGCGGCGCTCGCGGGCGGGCTTGCCGGCGTAGATCAGCGGCAGCTCGACGTTGTGCAGCGCATCCGCGCGCGGCAGCAGGTTGAACGTCTGGAAGACGAACCCGATCTCCTTGTTGCGGATGTGGGCGAGGTCGTTGTCGGTCAGGTCGCTCACCTTCTGCCCGTTGAGCCAGTACTCGCCGCCGGTGGGCGTATCGAGGCAGCCGACCAGGTTCATCAGGGTGGACGTGCCCGAGCCGGACGGCCCCATGATGGCGACGAACTCGTTGCGCTTGATCTGGAAGTCCACGCCGCGCAGGGCGCGCACGACCTCGGCGCCGAGCTCGTAATCCCGCTGCAGGTTGTGCGCGAGGATGACGATCTCCGGCAGCGGCGTATCGCCGGTGTTGAAGGGCATCGCCTGGGTCGCGGTCATAGGTTCCGTCCCACGAGCGCCTCGAGCTGAGCCCGGGCGATGACGAAGTTGAAGCGGGACTGGACGAGGTTCACCTGCGCCTGCGTGAGGCTCGCCTGCGAGGTGAGCAGGTCGAGGATCGTGGCGGCGCCCACGCGGTAGCGCTCCTGCTGGACGCGCAGGTCCTCGGTGGCCGCGGCCACCTGGGACGTCGAGATGTCGATTTGCGTGGCGGAGGTGGTGAGCGCGGCGAGCAGCTGCGTGAGCTGCGCGTTGGCCTGGAGTCGCGCGTCGGCGGCGCGGGCGTCGGCGACGTCACGCAAAACGGCGGCCGACGTCTGCTGCTGCTCACGCACGAATCCGTTGAACAGCTGCCACGACAGGCCGAAGTTCCATCGGTACGATTCGGGGTAGCCGCCGTCGAGGAGCCGGCTCGTCGAGGGCGAGGCCGTCCCCTGGCGGTTGTCGCTGTAGGACACGTTCAGGATGGGGAGGTAGAGCGACCGCGCGGACCACACGCCGGCGCTCGCGGCGCGGGCCTGCGCCTGCGCCTGCCGCACGGCGGGAGCCCCCCCGAGCACCTCCGCGCGCAGTCCGGTCGTGTCCGGGAGGCCGGGGAGGGCGCTGTCCGGCACGGCGTGCACATCCGCCGCGGCACCAATCTGCCTGCCGAGGTTGGCCTGCGCGGTCGCGGAATTCGCCTGCGCCTGGAGCAGGGCGAGGCGAGCGTTGCCGAGGTCCACCGCGGCGCGCAGCGAATCCGAGCGGGTGGCGGAGCCGGCCCGGAGCTTGTCCACCGCGATCTGCAGCTCCTGCTGGGCGCGACGCACCTGCGCGTCGGCGACGCGCACGAGCTCTTCGGTGGCGATGGTGTTGTAGAACGCCTGCGTCGTCGCGAAGATCACCTGGTAACGCTGGTTCACGAGCCCCGCGTCCGCGGCGTCCCCGGATGCCCCGCTGGAACGCCAGTTGAACAGGCGGCGGAATCCGGTGAAGAGGTCCAGGCTGGCCGACAGCCCCGAGGTGTAGGAATAGCGCGCGGGCACCGGGAGCCCTGTCGTCCGGTCGATGGCCTGCACGTTGCTGCGCCCCGCCGAGCCGGACGCCGAGACCGAGGGCAAGAACGCGCCCAGCGACGCGCGGTAGGCGGCGCCGGCGTTGCGGACGTCGCCCTGCGCCTGCACCATCGCCGGCTGTACCTGCAGCGCGCGACGCACCGCTTCCTGGAGCGTCACCTGCTGCGGGCCCCCGCCCCCAGTAACCGACGGCTGCTGCGCCGCGAGCGGCGTCGCGAGGAACCCCGCTGCCGCCACCATGATCATCCACCGCATACTACCGCTTGCCTCCATCCCGGTTCGCGTTGGCACTGTCCTGCCTCTGACGTTGATGCTCCTGCTCGGCGAGGAGTCGCACGTACTCCGCGCGCTGCGCCGGCGTGAGCTGGCCGCTGATCTCGCCGCGGATCACCGTGCGGATCGAGTCGAAGCGCGGATGTACTTCACGCCACAGCGCTTCCATCTCGGGCCGGTGCCGCGCCAGGATCGCCCGCACCGAGTCCTTCTGGGCGTCCGAGAGGCGCAGGTGGTCGTCCAGATAGTTGACCATGGCGTCGGGCCCGCCGCGGCGACCGTGCGGGTCGCGCCAGGAGGCAATGCCCCAGCCCGCCGCCCCGCCCGCTACGAACACCGCGACGAGCAGGGTCACGGCCCAGGCATTCGATCTATTGAACATCATGACGGCCTTTCCTCTCTATGTCTCAGCGACTGCCCGCAACGAGCGCGGCGAACACCACGCTGGCGTCCGGCGGCCGCGTTGCGGTGACGAGCGCGACGCTGGCCGCGCCCGCGCCGGTGGGAGCCAGGGCGTCCTCGGGGCTCGTCGTGGGCGGGCTGCCGCGACCCACCAGGAACCCGGCGACGGCGGCAGCCGCCATCGCGGCCGCGAGGCCGCGGCGCGCCCACCTCGCCAGCACCTCCACGGTGCGCGCCGGCCGCGCGGCGGCGGCGAGCACGCGCGCCACGAAGGCGGCCTGGTCGCCGGCGTCGAGCGCGGCCCGCAGGGCCTCGCCGAGTCGCGTATCTGGCCGGTGGTCGAACGGCGTCATCGGTCCCGTCATATCCTTCATCTCCAGTCCGCCAGGAGCTCGCGTAACCGCCGGCGCGCGTGAAACACTTCGGAGCGCACCGTGCCCTCGGGGATGCCGAGGATCTGTGCGATCTCGGCGTGGGAATAGCCTTCCACGTCGAACAACACCACCGCGATGCGCCGCCGCTCGGGCAGCTCGGCCAGCGCGGCGCGCAGGCGGTCGCCCAGGGCGCTCTGCTCGGCCTCGCGATCGGGCCGCGGGCCGCCGCCCGTCAACTCCGGCGCCAGCGGCTCCACCTGCCGCACTGCGCGGCGCCGGCGCCGGTCGGTCGCCGCGTTCGCGACGATCCGCATCAGCCACGGGCCGAACGGCCGCCGCGGGTCGTACTGGTCGAGCTTCACCAGCGCCGCGAGAAACGCGTCCTGCGCGGCGTCGTCCGCATCGTGCGGATCCTGCAACACCGCCCGGGCCACGCGCCGCGCCTGCGGCGCAAACTGCTCGACCAGCTGCCCGAAGGCCGCGCGATCGCCGGCCCGGGCCCGCGTCGCCAGCTCGGCCTCGTTCTCTATACGCGGGGAGCCCCCGGGAGGTTGGACGGACGGCGGTTCAGGCTTCATCGGCCGTCTTCCACGCGCGGCGGCGCTGCATCGCGAACAGACCGAAACACAGCGCGAGCCAGAATGCGACGACGGCGATGGTGATGCTCATTACACGCGGGAACACGAGCAGCAGCGCGCCGACGCCGGCGCAGGCGAGCGCGGCGGTCCACGCCATGGCGCGGCGCAACCCGCCGGCGACACGGCGCAGCGCGACCACCGCGACCGCGCCCATCTCGTATCCGGAACGCTTGTGCGCCACCGCGCGTTCCTGCCCCTGCGGCACCGCGGGCGCGGGGACGAGCTTCGGAGGAAGCCGCAGGCGTCGCGGCTCGAGCACGATCTCCCGGCTGTACGCGAGGTCGCGCCGGAACTGCGCCGCGAGCGCTTCGCTCAACTCCTGGCACTCGGCGACCAGATCCAGCTCGTAATTCGTGAGCAGGCTCGACACGTTCAGGTTGCTCGACCCCACGCGCGCCCAGCGGCGGTCCACCAACAGCGTCTTGGCGTGCAGCATCGGTCCCTGCCACTCGTAGACGCGCACGCCGGCGCGCAGCAGATCGCGATAGCCGACGCGGGTGAAGTTGCGGATCACCGGCAGGTCGCT
>WNFU01009713.1_pt1 | contig 10801 bp, 12 predicted proteins | sample 5400121 | NCBI WGS metagenome assembly WNFU01 (sample SAMN13153360, study PRJNA577476) | soil metagenome | isolation source: 100 cm soil or saprolite under grassland replicate 1 | place: USA:California | collected 2016-06-15
AATCGACCGAAATGATGGAGTTGGGCACGCTGCTCGCCGCGCCCGCGAAGAAGCCAATCATCGAGGTCGCGGTGAAGAAGGCTGCGAGCGTCGCATGCGCTCAGCCAGCATCCAGCAACCCGGCTTCCCATTTCTCGACTCCAGTCGATGCGCGTCCTTCGATGAGAGCGCGGAACGTTTCCAGCGTGCGGCGGGCTTCTCCAATCGGAAAGTAAAACGCGTCCCAGTTTTCACTGTCTTCGCCGTCGTGATTCGGGATGACAAAATCGAAGCGCCCGGCGAGCTTGAGTTCCCCAAAGGCACTGGCCGCACGGCGCTCGATGTTCTCCAGGTCCCGCAGCGACAGGATGCCTTTCTGTCGTTGAGTTCGCCGCAGCAGTTTGCGGCGCATCACGTCGGCAATGAAGTCGGGGAGCGCGACATGGGCTCCGGTTGACTTGAGAAAGAGGATCTCTGCTTTCGACAAAGGCGACAGAAAGATGCTGAGCGTCTGCCATTGAGTTTGCAGGGCGGAAAGAAGTTCGCAGGCGATGAACGGATTGCCCTCGAAAAACCCGTTGCTCGTCTGGAGCAGGTGCCGCACTTCGGCCATGTCCACGGCCTGGAGATCGCCCCGCACATCAAGAACGACAAAATTCTCCTTGCCGCGGAGCGCTTCGATTTCTTCGCGGCGACGGAAATGATAGGTCTTGCCGTCCGCTTCTCCGGGACGCGGCGCACGGCTGTTGAAGAGTATCAACTTCCGCAGTTGGGCCGACACTTGCGGATGGAATTTGACGAGCGCCGCGTGCAACGGGCTCTTACGGACGCACGAAGGTCCCGCCAGTAGAATCAGTCGATTCACCGCTTACAAGGTTGCCTGGTTGCGCCCTCGGCGCCAGCGTCTAAACGCCTCCAGGCTCACGGTGAACCCGATTCGCCTGTTGGAGCGCCTACGGTTGCGCGGCGCTCGAGACGCGGACGACGGCATCCCGGCTGCCGAACGGATTAGGCACGCGCAGTGTGCACTCCGGATCGTCTCGCCACTCGCCATCGACGAGAAACCGATAGTGATATTCGCCTGGTTCAAGGGGCACGGCCACGCGCCAGATTCCATCCGGTTCCTTGCGGAGATGGATTGGATGTTTTTGCCAATGCGTGAAGTCGCCGACCAACATTACACTCGCCGCGCCCGGGGCGGTGAGCGAAAACGCCTGGTTGACGGGTTTCTTTTTCCTCGTTGCGATTTGTTTTGCCATAGGTGTTCCTTTCTTGGGTGTTTCCAGTCGGTCCGCGGTATTAGCGCGGGTTGACTTCGGGTTTCGTCGGTCTCCGGATCAACTTCCGGACCTTCTTCATCGCGGCCCTGGCCCATGCGAAATCCGTCGCCAGAATCCCGAGCCCCAAGGGAATGAAGATCAGGGCCGGTCCCGGCAGCACCAGCATCGACAGCCCCGCGAGCAACACGGCGCCGCCGATGATGGCTCTAATGGCGCGCTTCATTTCAGGATTGGACCGACTCACCACCATTGGCTGACCAGCGGGGAGCGCCAGACTCTTCAGCACCGGCGCGCCCCGCCCTATCTCGAGTTGCATTTTCCAGCTTCACAGTCATTCCGTCAATGCGCTGAGCAAACCTTCTCCTCGAGGCCGCCCAGCACGGCTCGTTAATCTTCCCTAACAGCTTCACTCCGGGAATGCGCTCGAACTACCCAACGATTGGCAAAGACTGGCCGCAGCTTGCGACGGCTCCGCGACAATAATTCAGGGTTCCTCCAACAGCTCGGAGATACACGGGAGTCCGTGTCCGACCCGAAATCCGTTGCTGTCGCCACTGGATTCGGCTCGATCCTTTGAGCGGACTCCGGAACCATGTCAGGCGCGGGTATTTGACCCCGCCTTATATGGGGTAAAGACCTACTGCGAATTGGCGGGTCAAATTCGTATATTATGCCAGGACTGTCCGTGAATCCGGTCGAAAGGCGAATCTTGGAATTGGCCAGTTTTCAACTGGGCCACAAGAAGAAATACATCCGGGTGGTGCGCCGGAAGGTGGTGGTTCCGAACCGGCGCGATTCGTGGATGATGTTCGAGCACGCGGCAGACACAGAGCCGGTGGACGCAGTCGTATTGGATGTCAACTTGGACCAGGCCATTCAAATCGACCGAAGTGTAGCGGAAACATCTAAAAGCACTCTTCTCCTCGGAGACTCGGAAAAATTAGCTCCAGCCACCTGAATCCGACGCGTCCCGCCTTGAGTCGTTGACCCGCCCCTGAACAGGTTGAATCCATCAGCAATGACTCCCGTGGCCGAAGAAATTCTGCACCTCGAACCGCTGATTCGCTTGAGTGTCTTCCTCGCCATCTTAGCCCTGATGGCGATCTGGGAATGACTGGCCGAACGAAGTGAACGGTCGGTTACCCGAGCATGGTGCTGGCCAAACAATTTCGGAGTGGCGGCACTGGATACGTTGGTGGGACGGATCATTGCGCCGACCGGAGCGGTTGGATTTGCTTTGTTTGCCGAGGCGCATGACCTGGGACTGTTACATCATCTCGGATGGCCGGCGTGGATGGAAATGTTGACCGGCGTGGTCGCAATGGATTTGGCGATATACCTCCAACACCGGGTCTTTCATTACGTGCCTGCGCTCTGGCGTCTCCACCGGATGCACCACGCCGACCTCGACGTTGTCATCCCATCTCAACCGCTACCCCAGGCTTGCAAGAATGCTCTCTCCCTGTGGCCAGGTTCGCCAAGTGGGTGTTCGCCCCAGATGTGCCAGGGTCTTCACCCACTTGCTTATTCCTTAGCTACGCGCACCGTTGTGAAGGACTGACAGGGGAGATTCTACTCGTCGTTTGCCCGGTTGGTAGGTCTCTGTCCTCACCCATATAGGGTGAACCCCTACTTGCATGAGATGCGGAGGTCCACACAGTTGGAGGAAAGACTTTATCGAGTTAACGCAGAGTTGGAGCTTATGGCAGTAAACCCTGTTAAAAGACGAATCCTGGATTTGGCTCGCTTTGAACTTGGTCCACGGAGGAAATTTATTCGCAAGGTCTGTCGCAAGGAGATAATTCCCAATCAAAGGTACTCGTGGCTGCTATATTCAACGGAAACGGACACCGACCCAGTTGAGACGGTTGTCCTTGACGTGGATCATGCCGAAGCCCTCGTCGTCGATCACGAGTTAGGCGTGGAGGTCCGGCAAATTTCCAAATTTTCAACACGGGGTCAAATAACTGTGCTGCTGGCGGACGATCACAAGGTCCTCCGACAAGGCCTTCGCGCCCTGCTGGAAGCGGAACATAACATACACGTCGTCGGCGAGGCAGAAAACGGGCGACAGGCAGTCGAAATGACAAAACGCCTACAGCCCGATGTCGTTTTGATGGATATTGCAATGCCCTTGCTCAACGGCGTGGAAGCGACACGGCAGATCAACGCCCGACATCTCAAATCCAAAGTCTTGATCCTGTCCTGCCACAACGATGACGACTATGTGGGACGAACGATTGATGCCGGCGCGGTCGGCTATCTAGTCAAACAAACCGCTGCCGAGGATGTCGTCACCGCCATTCGTGAGGCAAAGAATGGGAATGCCTTCTTCAGTCCGAACATCTCCATGCGGCTGGTGGAATTTCACCGGCAGGCCTCCGTCAGCGGCGAACCTGGCAGGAGAGATTCCAGCCGGCTTACACCGCGCGAATCGGAAGTGCTCCAATTGGTTGCCGAAGGATACTCGTCCAAACAAATCGCCGCCGAGTTCTCGATCAGCAACAAAGCGGTGGAGAAACACCGCCGCGAAATCATGCGCAAACTGGACATTCATAATGTAGCCGGCCTCACCCGATACGCCCTCACTACCGGAATGATCGAGAATCTGACGGCAGCGGAGAAAACCCAGCCAGCTTCCTGAGTCCCGCCGCGCTGCATCTTTATAGGAATGATTCAGCGCCCCTTCTCCCCGGCACTTCTCCTCGCTTCGGAGAGGAGCGTCCCTGAGGGAAGGGCCGCACACTTGTGGTGTGACCAAGCATTGATTGGTTGTGAACGGCTACTGGCACTTGTGGAGTTGGATGTTGCCGCCACCGGGGTGGTCGCCGCCCAGATCGCCACTGGCGGAGTAGTAGGTAGGACTATCAACCGCACCCTCTCCACAAGGTCGTGGCGGTGGCGCTGTACTGAGGTACAATTTGATTTCGAATACATCGTCTCGCCCTGGCTCGCCTTTGTCACACACGCGGACGCGCGCCTTGAAGCCCGGTACGCCATCTACGGTCACGTTGTAACAAATGATCCGGCAATCCGGGTCACTATGATCAATATCGTCCGAGTAGCCCGTGACCTCTGTGGCCTTCATGTGCATGCCGGTGCCATGATCGATGTAGTTGAGGTGGCCCCAGAACGCGCCGTTCTTGATGCCACCCGCGACACCGAAATTGGCCTTGGCGCCCGACGGCGTGCCGGTGATCCATCCGCCGCCGGTCACGAAGTCGCACGGTGCCTCACTTGGAGCCGGTGGTGGACTTGTGACGAATCCACAAAAGACTCCGATTGTCGATGAGCCAAAGACCACGTTCACCCCGGCGATCGCATCGATGACGTGCAGGGCGTTGACGGTGATGACGCCGGCCCCGGCGCTCTGCTCGTTGATGATCACGAACACCCCGTCGGAGAGGAACACGATCTGGTTCGCCGCTCCGGTCACAGCGACGGCCTGGCCGTTAATGACCAGCGCCTGGATCTGGGCCTGTCCGCTGACTGTCGCCCCGACCGCGGCACAGAGCGCCGCGACCCGCGACATCACGAAGTCGGCCGTGATGGTCGTTGCGCCGAACAGAGAGCCGGCGGCCGTCAGGCTGACATTGGCGACAGCGGCTTCGGCAGAAGCCACGTTTCCCCCGGCAATCACGGCGGCGTGAGAGACGCCTGCCGACAGTCCGCCAGCGAGACTCGTTTCCAGCGCCGCTGCCTCGAGCGCGCCCCCGGAAAGGGCAAGCGCGCCCGTATTCGCGACGGCGACAGAGCTGCCCACCGCGATGCCTGAGACCGCTGCCGCTTGCCCTTGAAAGCCTGTTGCGGCGGTGGATCCCATGATGATTTGTGCGTGCGGAGTACCGGTCGGCAAGGAGCACAACAGACCGACCAACAGGCAGGCTGCGACCGGTCTTGATAACCAGATCCTGTTCACTTTCATGTTTTTCATATCATCCCATCCTTTCTTGGGAGGGTGTTCCATTGCGAAACTACTCTTTCTTATTCGCTATTGAATGTTCCTGTTCCCCGGCCCGCCCTCTCCATCCGATGGAGAGAGCAGGCAGGAGTGAATGGCACACCGTGGTTTGAGTCGGCGTTGATGATGCGAAGAGGGATTGCATCTAGAACACCATGGTGCCGGCTGCCAGCGCGCTGCCGGCGGCCAGGGTGCTGCCCGCCGCCAACGTGGCTCCGCCCCAGATACTCGTGGCCGAGGCCAGCGTGGTGGCGCTTGCCACAGTGGCGCCATTAACAACGCTACCGGCCGCGATAACGCTGCCGGCCGCCAGTGTGCTCCCGAATCCGGCCATCGCCGTGCCGGCGACGGCAGTGGATCCGGCCACAGTAACGGCCCCTCCGACCACCGACGTGCCCGCTGCCAAGGCGCTCCCGGCGGCCAACGCGCTCCCAGCGGCGATGCTGCTGCCCGAGGCCAGAGTGGCGCCTCCGGAGACGGTGGTGGCCATGGCCAGAGTCGTCGCGCTCGCGATACTGGCCCCGCCCACAACACTGCCCGCGGCGATCACGCTGCCGGCGGCAATGGTGCTGCCCGCCGCCAGAGCCGTGCCGGCGACTACAGCGGCGGCTCCGACGATACTGCTGCCGGCGGCGATGCTGCTGCCCGCGGCGATGCTGCTGCCCGCGGCGAGACTGGTGCCTGCAGCCAGAGTGGCGCCGCAGCCCACTGTTGTAGTTGAAGCAATCGCGGTGGCCGCAGCCAGAGCGACGCCGCCCACAACGCTGCCTGCGGCGAGGACGCTACCGGCCGCAATTGTGCTGCCGGTGGCTAAGGTGCTGCCGGCGGCCAGGGTGGTGCCGGCGGCCAGGGCAGTGCCTGCGGCCAGGGTGCTGCCGGCGACCAAAGTGCTGCCGGCGGCCAAGGTGGTGCCTCCGGCCACACTGACGGACTCAGCCAGAACAAGAGCTGATCCGCAAGGGCTGCCGTTCACAACGCTGCCCGCTGCGATTACGCTTCCGGCGGCGATGCTGCTGCCCGCAGCCAGAGCAGTTGCTGCTGCCACGCTGGCGGCTCCGCCCACATGCGTGGTGCCGGCCACCGTGGCGGCACCCGCCAGGCTCGCGCCTCCGCCCAGACCCAGGGCGACTTGTGCTTGTTGATCGCTGAGCGGCAAGCAGCACATTAGACCGACCATTAGACTCGCTGTGATACGTCTGGATAAAGACATGCTGTTCCCTTTCATAGTGCGTTCCTTACTCTGTTAATTTGTTTTTTTGATTTTGTGGGCCGGCCCTGCAGACCGCTCTGCTGTTCCACAGAATTTGCTACTAAGCGTGAACTTCAACCTCAACCGCCATTCCGGAAGATGGGTGAAATGCCTATCTCGCAGAGGAAAATCCATACGTGGAGCTGGGGAAAACACTACCTTTGTCAGACAGAACACCGGAGAACCTGTTGCGTTGCACAAATCTGCGCGAGGTGAATTGTGAGGTGCCAATGTTCGTGTTAATCGCGGTCGAATGATGCGCGAATCGCACGAGGCGCGAAACGTTTCTCGTTCGTGGCCAGGTCGAGAACGACAGCAGCGGCAACAAATTCGATAACGCCAGTCGCGCTGAGGGACCAGAATCTGCGCTATTCGTGGATCAAGTTCGAGCACCTGGCAGACACAGATCTCGTGGACGCACCGTGAGTCCGTATGCAGCGCGTTGTCAGAAAGAAGCTGCCAGAGCATTGGTGGCCCGATAGCGTAGGGCGGAATGGAAACAACAACCGCAGCCTTGCGGAGAAACTACTGGGAGGCGCGCGGACGATGGCTCGTCTTCGTCCTGGCGGCTTCCTCGATCGCCTGTTTGCTCGCCGACTTCTACGGTCTCTGTCTCATGCGAATCTTCACGCCCTTCATCTTCCTGCCAGCGTTACTGGCGTTGTTTGCATTCGCGGGGTTGGACCGTTGGAAAGGCGAGGGACATCTTTGGCGCGCGGTTTCGATTGGCCTGGTCGCCGGATTGCTGGCGGCGGTGGCGTATGACGTGTTCCGCCTGCCATTTGTCTTCGCCAAAGAATGGCGCATCGAATCAGTCGTGCCGCCAATGAAGCTTTTCAAAGTCTTTTCGCGCTTCGGCGCGATGGTCCTCGGCCAACCGATCGAGCAACCTGAGTATTCTCTCACTGCGCACATCGTCGGTTGGATTTATCACTTCAGCAACGGCGCGACCTTTGGCGTTATGTATCTGGCGATCATCGGCAGCGCTTCGCGACGACATTGGGTGTGGGCAGTATTTTTCGCGCTGGCACTCGAACTCGGTATGCTTTTCACGCCCTATCCGGCGGCGTTCGACATTCCGGTCACCCCACGATTCGTCGTCGTTACGGTTGCGGCACACGCTGTTTTTGGTGTCGCACTCGGGCTTGCAGTGAGTTGGTCTTCGCGCCGTCCAGTCATGCTTTCAAGCGCCGCATCTGGCGCAGCCGCGTAATGAAATGATTCCCGCTGCTGGACAAGCGCGTGATTTGGTTCGCCGATTGCCTGGAGAAATTGCGCCGCGGCGTGTTTGATTGAACCGCGTTGAAGCGCGTCTCTCGCTTTGAGTCGTTGACCGTTCGCCGCGCAGCAGGTTTTGCGCTTCTGAGCGCGCGAACGGGATCAGCTCGCGCGCGCCACCTCGAGCCTCCAACCGCCATTGCCGCATGAGCCAACCCGGAGTTCTTCTCGTCAACCTCGGTTCACCGGATTCACCGTCGGTGCGCGACGTGCGGCGATACTTGCGGGAATTCCTCATGGACGGCCGTGTGCTCGATGCCCCTTACCCGATCCGCTTTGGCATCGTTCACTTCGCGATCCTACCGTCCCGCCCGAAGCAGTCGGCGGAGGCCTATCACAAAATCTGGTCGTCCGAAGGCTCCCCGCTCGTGGCCACCAGCCGGAGAGTGCAGCAGGAGTTGCAGCGGCGTCTGGGCATTCCGGTTGCATTGGCGATGCGCTATCGAAAGCCTTCCATCCAACACGCGGTGCGGAGTCTCAGGCACCAGCGCGTCACCGAGTTGTCGTTGATTCCGATGTTCCCGCATTACGCCATGCCCAGCTACGAAACAGCCGTCGGGCTATGTATGTGTTTACAGTGCGGAGGAGGTGTACGGCGGCGGGCATCTTGGGCGCCGTAGAGGGTGGCATCTTGCCACCCGACCGCAGGCGTCAAATCGCGAGCGCCTTCCCGGACCACACGCCATTTCCGCCGGGCTAGAAGCCCGACGGGCGTGGACTTCCGTCGGCTTGGGCCCACGCAGGGGAGGAGTGGGAAGTCTTTTAAGGGGACGGCTTGGCGGTCCAGATGGCGAGCGCGTCCGGCGAGCCCAGGTCACGGATCCCGTTGTCGGTCAGGATTTCGTCTGTGGCGGCGAGCATTTCTTTGCGTGGAAACACGAGCGTCTCCGTCCCGCGGACGTCGAATTCGATCGTGATGAATTCGTCCGTCGAGTCGCGTAGAACTTCCACCAAGTGTCGAAGATTCCTGATCGGGCGGCAGTTGATGGTTTTAACGGCGTGTGAGACGGGGTTCGAATAACCCTTGGACAGCTTGTGCGGAAGGAATGGGGATGACACCACGACAAGACTTTCACCTTCGAAAGTGGGCTTGTCGCCTATTCGCCGCACCAATGGGCTACCCACATAGCTGAGCATGCCCAGCCCGGCACCGCCGTCAAAACCTCGGGTCAAGCCACCGACAAATTCTGTTGTCGCGCTCGAAAACACGAGCGGCCCGAAGACAAAATAAGAGGGATAAGCGCCGTCCAAACCGGGGATCACCGCCGGGGGACGCTGTATCACCGGGAGATCCACGGCAACCTCTTTCCCTCCGCGCAGCACGGTCAACGACACTTTTCCGTTCGTCGCAATTTTCTGAATGAGATACGGGAAGCGGAGACGCAGGTTGGCACCCATCCGGATCATGCCCTGGTTGTCCACCGGAGTGTCGCCAATCCGGGTGATGACATCCCATTCCTTCAACGGATACGTCGGCAGAGTGCTGCATGGTTTGTGCACAACCATTCCTTCCACCGCCTTGTCGAGCTTGAGAAACGAGCGCAGGGCGGGGTTCTCGAGCGTCTGAAGTTCATCGAACATGGCCGGTTTTCCGTCATAATGGCCGTCCGCAATGTCTTGGAGGAACAGCTCAATCTCTTCGCACGGAATGATATAGCCGATGTTGTCCGCGCCGCCGAGATGGCTGAATGTCAGGCCAATCATTTTGTCGCCCACGACGGCGGGTCCGCCGCTGTTGCCGGGGTTGATGGCCGCGTCGATCTGAACCCTCAGGCCGCAAACCGGAAAGTTGTATCCGGAAAACTCGATACGGGAAATGATGCCCTTGGTAATGGAAAGAGTGGTGCCCCCCTCAGGGTATCCATACGCCATGACCGCGTCTCGGATGTCAGGCAAGTTATTTGCACGGGGCAGCGGGGGATGCGTGTCGAAGAACGCTTCGTCATCCAGCTTCAACACGGCCAGGTCAATACCCGGCGCGACCATCTCCACTTTCGCGGAGATTTTGTCACCGGCCTGGTTGGCCTGCACCTCCACCCGGCTCGCGTAAAGAAGGACATGGGCGTTCGAAAGGATCCGTTTGCCTTCGATGACGACCCCGGTCCCGGTCACTTCGTTCGGGGCCTGTTTGGTCCAAGGCCTGAAAAGGTCGGGGTAACGGACGGTGGAAAACACCTTCACAACCGAGTTTTCGATGGCACTGGGATGTCCGCCGGCAGCCGCATTCGGGACAACGGCTGTCCCGTTTTTGGGAGCGGGTTCAACGAGGCCACTGCTGGCTTGGACCTGCAGAATCCAACCCGCGGCCAGAAACAGCGCCGCGACGACGCGGGCGTAGCGGGCTTGGTCGGACAGGCGCTTTTGAGTCATCGAGCCGAAGTTTGAATGAATGGCGACCGCTGGCAGAGGCAATTTCTGTTTCAATACAACACTTTCTGTTATTGATGGATAGATACTTGGTAAATCGATGCGATACCGGTTCGGATCGACCGACTATTCCTTCGCGAGCAAGATGAAGCCTGAATTGGCCCCTCCCGCACGGGTTACGCTCCAGCGTTGAATCGCTGAGCGCGACGATTAAGCGGGAGGCATGCCAGCATCCCGGACTTTCGCTCATGAGAATCCCGCATGGTTTGGGAATCGATTCTATCGGTTGAACGGAGAATGACCGCTCTGTGGCCATGACAAAACTTTGTCCCATATGCGACAAAGTTTTGTCATCGTTCAACCTGCTCTGAGCCGTGTCGGCCAGCGCCGGGCCGCAGTTTAAGGACACGGAATCGATCGGCTCGCTGAACCACCAGCGATCAATCGAATTACTCCCCCACCTGGTTCCGGACGCTCCTGGGAACGCGAATTACGAATTGCGCCTCGCGTGGTCCCTGGCCGATGAAAGTGAGCTTTTTGTCCGGGTCTCCAGCACGGAAGTCAAGTGGCAGGAATTTGACCAAGCTTCGCGTCCGGCTCGGAGCGGGATGGAGCATCATATGCCGGAGCAGGGCGCTCGTCGGTTCGGGAATTGAAGTGTCCTGATGTTCGAAAAACCGCAGCGCG
>WNFU01023141.1_pt1 | contig 10801 bp, 9 predicted proteins | sample 5400121 | NCBI WGS metagenome assembly WNFU01 (sample SAMN13153360, study PRJNA577476) | soil metagenome | isolation source: 100 cm soil or saprolite under grassland replicate 1 | place: USA:California | collected 2016-06-15
TCTCCGCCTGCCAGCCCTCCACGGTCTCGTAGATCGGTTCGACCTCGGCCTGGGCATGCTCGCTCGCCGGGAGATAATCGATCTCGCGACCATCGAGGCGGTATCCCACACAAACCTTAAGTTCTCTCAAACCATCCAGGATGTCGAGCTTGGTCAGCGCCAAACCGTTGATCCCGCTGGTGCGAACGCTCTGGCGCACGAGCACGGCATCGAACCAGCCGCAGCGCCGCGGCCGGCCGGTCACGGTGCCGAATTCGCGGCCGCGCTCCCCGATCAGGCGGCCGATATCGTTGGCCTGCTCGGTGGGGAAGGGTCCCTCGCCCACCCGCGTCGTATAGGCTTTGCAGATGCCGAGCACGTAGCCGATCGCCGCTGGGCCGAGACCCGAGCCCGTCGCGGCCTGCGCCGCGACCGTATTGGAGGACGTCACGAACGGGTAGGTGCCGTGGTCGATGTCGAGGAGGGCACCCTGCGCGCCTTCGAACAAGATGCGCTTGCCCTCGCGGCGCTTTTGATCGAGGAGCGACCACACCGAGTCCACGTAGGGCAGCACGCGCGCTGCGACGCTCTCAAGCTGCTCGCGGACCGCGCCGACGCCGATTTCCTCGAGCCCGAGCCCGCGCCGTAAGGCGTTGTGGTGCGCCAACAGGCGCTCGATCTTGCGCCCGAGCGCGAGCGGATCCGCGAGATCCATGACGCGGATGGCGCGCCGGCCGACCTTGTCCTCGTAAGCGGGGCCGATGCCGCGCCGGGTTGTGCCCACGCGCGTGAGCATGTTGGAGGACTCGCGAATCGCATCGAGCTCCTGGTGCAGCGGCAAGATCAGCGTGGCATTCTCGGCAATCCGCAGGCTCTGCGGCGTGACGTCGACTCCTTGCCCCCTGAGGCGATCGATTTCCTCAAGCAGCGCGCGTGGATCGATCACGACACCGTTGCCGATCACGGAAAGCTTCCCCGGCCGCACGACCCCCGACGGCAGCAGCGACAGCTTGTAGGTCGTTCCGTCAATGACCAGCGTGTGACCCGCATTATGCCCACCCTGGAAGCGAACCACGATGTCGGCTTGCTCCGACAGCCAGTCGACGATTTTGCCTTTCCCTTCGTCCCCCCACTGGGACCCAACCACGACCACATTGGCCATGAGGCGGCTTTCCTCCGCGTCGTCGACGCCCAGGATAATCTCGAAGCGACGAAGGTTTGCCCGGCATTCGGACCCTCACCCCTCCAGGCAAGCCGACGCGGCCGCGACGGAACCCGCCGTCCGCAGCCCAACTGCCTGATTTTACGGGTCTTATTCACCCCTTGCCGTCGCGCCAGACTAACCACAGCGGATGATTTCGCTCTCTCCAAGGCAATCTCGCGGCAAGATCGCGGCAGCGCTGATTTTGGCTCCCGGCGTTCGCGGGCGAAGAGCGGCGCGAGCCGCGCCGTCTGCGCGCTTGCGACAGACCCGGCAGGCGCGCAGCAAATATCACCCGGCCACGGGGGGTCTTTGCCTCCGGCGATACGCCGGGAAGCACACCAGGCAGGGCGTTCAAACAATCGGTGCCCTGTGTGAACTAGCTCACATCAGCCGACGTCGTTGTCTCCCATCCTTAGGCGTCCGTCAGCTTGGAGGGAGCCATGGAAAACAGGACGCAAATCGCCCAGTACGCCGCCACATTGACGCGAGAACTCTGCCGCATGTGCCGGAAGGTCGAATTGGACGACCTGGCCTATCTGCTGGAGGTCGCGGCCGCCGAGGCAGCGAAGGTGAGGGCAACCAACGGCTCGACGCGAGACGCCGTTCATTCGCTGCAAGCGCAAAGCGGCTCGCACGGCGGCGAGTACGTCCAGCGGCAAATCGCCATCGATCTCGATCAGCGCAATGGCATTGCCGCCGGGGGCATCGCGCCCGACGTGGAACGTCGCGATGTTGATGCCGGCGTCTCCGAGCGTAGACGAGAAGTGGCCGATGAAGCCGGGCTTGTCCAGATTGGTGATGTAGATCATCGAGCGACCGAACTCGGCATCCATGCGGATGCCCTTGATATTGACGATGCGCGGCCGACCGTCGGCAAACACCGTGCCCGACACGGAGCGCGTTTGCCGCTCGGTGACCACCGTCACGGTGATCAGGTTGCCGTAGTCGTGGGCCGCATCGCGCGTCATCTCCTCGATGATGATGCCGCGCTCCTTGGCGACGATCGGCGCGGACACGACGTTGACCTCTTGCAACATGGGCCGCAAGAGGCCGGCGATCGCGGCCGAGGTCAACGCCTTGGTGTTCATACCGGCAACGCCGCCTTCATAGGACAGCTGCGCCTTGAGAATGCCGGTCTCGGTCAGTTGGCCTGCGAACGAGCCGAGTTTTTCCGCCAGATCAATGAAGGGCCGCAACCGCGGCGCCTCCTCGGCGTTGATCGATGGGAAGTTGACGGCGTTCGCGATCGCGCCGCGCAGGAGGTAGTCCGACATCTGCTCGGCGATCTGCAACGCGACGTTCTCCTGCGCCTCGGTGGTGGCGGCCCCGAGATGCGGTGTACACACCACGTTGGGATGTCCAAACAGCGGGTTGTTGGTCGCCGGCTCTTCGGTGAACACGTCGAAGGCGGCGCCGGCGACATGACCGGAATCGAGCGCGGCACGCAAGGCGTTCTCGTCGACCAGCCCGCCGCGTGCGCAATTGATGATGCGCACGCCTTTCTTCATCGCCGCGATCGCCTTGGCGTCGATGATGCCTCTGGTCTTGTCCGTGAGCGGCGTGTGCAACGTTACGAAATCGGCGCGCCTGAGCAGTTCGGCAAGATCGACCTTTTCCACGCCGAGCTCTGCCGCGTGCTCAGGCGAAAGGAAGGGGTCATAGGCGATGGCCTTCATTTTCAGTCCGATCGCGCGATTGGCCACGATCGAGCCGACATTGCCGCAGCCGATCACCCCGAGCGTCTTGTTGGTGATCTCGACGCCCATGAAGCGGTTCTTCTCCCATTTGCCGGCCTGCGTGGAGGCATCCGCCTGCGGGATCTGCCGCGCGAGCGCTTCATCACGATCACGCCCTTGGCGGTCGCCGCGGGAATGTCGACGTTGTCGACGCCGATGCCGGCGCGGCCGATCACCTTCAGGCGTTTCGCCTTTTCCAAGACCTTGGGTGTGACCTTGGTTGCCGAGCGGATGGCCAAACCATCGAAATCCCCGATGAGCTGCGCGAGTCTCTCCTTATCGGCGCCGAGCTTCGGCTGAAAATCGACCTCGATCCCGCGATCCTTGAAGATCTGCACGGCGGAGGGAGAGAGCGCGTCGGAAATGAGGACGTTGGGTGACATGGCTGCTTCGGCTTCTATCGCTGTTCAGGGTCCGCGCAAGCGCATAATTCCAGCGCTTATCCAATTTTGCGATTAGGCGAGACGTCTGCGTCTGTTAGGCTCCACGCTTCCACGGGGCATCAGAAACTTTGTCGGTGAGAACATCACGCCGCCTTCGGCAGCGCGTCTTTGCTCTTGGCGAAGGCCCAATCGAGCCAGAAGGTGAGCGCTTCGACATCCGCGCGCTCCACGGTCGAACCGCACCAGATGCGCAAGCCCGGCGGCGCGTCGCGATAGGCGTCAATGTCGTAGGCGACGCCCTCCTTCTCCAGCGCGGCAGCGATGCTTTTCACGAACGCGGCCTGCGCGTCGGGGGAAAGCTTTGCCACCGACGGGTCGACGACCTTCAGGCATACCGAGGTGTTGGAGCGCAGAGCAGGGTCGCGGGCCAGAAATTCGATCCACGGCGTCACAGCGACCCAGTCGGCGATCACCTTGGCATTGGCTTCGGCGCGCGCGATCAATGCCTTGAGCCCGCCGATCGACTTCGCCCAGGCAAGCGTGTCGAGATAATCCTCCACGCAGAGCATCGACGGCGTGTTGATGGTCTCGCCCTCGAAGATACCTTGATTGAGCTTGCCGCCCTTCGTGAGACGAAAGATTTTCGGCAACGGCCGCGGCGGCACGTAGCTTTCCAGGCGTTCGACGGCGCGCGGGGAGAGGATCAGCATGCCGTGCGCCGCCTCGCCGCCGAGCGCCTTCTGCCAGGAGAAAGTGACGACATCGAGCTTTGGCCAGTCGAGCTCCTGCGCGAAGCATGCGGAGGTGGCATCGCAAATGGACAGACCCGCGCGATCGGCGGCGATCCAATCCGCGTTGGGCACCCGCACGCCCGAAGTGGTGCCGTTCCAGGTGAACACCACGTCGGATGCCGGATCGACCTTGGCGAGGTCGGGAAGCTCGCCGTAAGCGGCCCTCAGCACCGTCACGTTCGCGAGCTTGAGCTCCTTCGTGACGTCGCTCACCCAGCCTTCGCCGAACGATTCCCACGCGAGCACGGTCACCGGTCGCGCCCCGAGCATCGACCACAGCGCCATTTCGACCGCACCGGTGTCGGAGGCCGGCACGATGCCGATACGGTAGTCGGCCGGGACTTCGAGCACTTCCCGCGTGAGTTCGATCGCGCGTTTGAGCTTCGCCTTGCCGATCTTCGATCGATGCGAGCGTCCGAGAACCGCGTCGGTGAGGACTGAAAGGCTCCAGCCGGGGCGCTTGGCGCATGGGCCCGAAGAGAAGTGCGGAACGAGCGGCCGCACGGCGGGCATCGGGTTGCTCATGGTCTATCCTTCCAGATAGGCGCCCCTCGGTGGGGAGGGGTGTCCCGCGGCCGGACATAAGGAAGGAGCCGAGCCCCGTCAAGCGGCGGACACTGCATCGCGGATCGTGCCGGTCGACAGCTATGAGAATACGACGCGGGGTCAGGCCAGCACGCGGACGCGCAGACGCCGTCCTCAGTCGGCGTGATCGTCGTCGGTCTTGCCGATGTGGTGCTGAGCATAAAGTTCGAGGCCGAGTTTGGCGACGAGATCGAGCTGGGTCTCGAGATAATCGATGTGCTCTTCCTCATCGTGCATGAGCTCCTCGAACAGGTCGCGCGTGACGTAATCTTTGACCGCGTGACAATGCGTTGCGGCTTCCTGGTAAAGCGCGCGCGCCGACATCTCCGCCGCAAGATCGCAGTCGAGCACTTCCTTCACGTTCTGCCCGATGCGAAGCGGATCGATGACCTGCATGTTGGGAAAGCCGTCGAGAAAAATGATGCGCTGCACGATCTTGTCGGCGTGCTGCATCTCCTCAATCGATTCCTGGCGCCACTTCTTGGCCAATGCCCGGTAGCCCCAATTGTCCAAGAGACGGTAATGCAGCCAATACTGGTTGATGGCGGCAAGCTCGTGCCGCAGACCCCGGTTGAGATATTCAATGACTCTTGCGTCGCCTTGCATGGGCTAAATCCCCCCCCGCACTCGCCGCTTCTCAAAGGCTCGTTCAGTTGCGGTGCCCGCCTCCTGAGCAACCGGCACAGCCGGCCGCAATGGCCTCGTCCATGATGCGGCGGATGGTGCGCGCGCAGCGGCCGCATTGGGCGCTGCAGCCGAGGCAGCCATAGACCTGCCCGGTCGTGCGCGGTGTATCGCCGCTACCGAGCGCCGTACGCACGTCGTGATCGCTCAGCACGTTGCAGGAACAGACGATCATGGAGAGCCTGGCGTTCCCGAGCGGTTTAGTTCTTTATGTAACTATCGATACATGAGCGCGCCACGGCAGGCAAAAGCAAAACGCCAATTTTTTAGCTATTCCAATGTGCGCGGCACCGAGTGGTGGGCGTCGGCGGCGCGCACACGTTTTTGCAAGCTGCAGCAATAGGATAGGAACCGGAAGCGGACGGCGGGATGGTGATCAGGCAGCGCTGGTCAATGCATCGACGATGCCGTCGACGACCTCCTCGACCAGCACCTTGTCATCGCCCTCGCCCATGACGCGGATCACCGGCTCGGTACCCGATGAGCGTACGATCAGCCGCCCATGGCCATCGAGGCGGGCCTGCGCGTCCTTGATCGCATTGCGCACCTTGGCGTTCTCGAGCGGCTTGCCGCTCTTATAGCGCACGTTCTTGAGCACTTGCGGCAGCGGATCGAAACGATGGCAGACGTTCGACACCGGCTGCTCCTGTTTCTTGACCACCGCCAGGACCTGCAAGGCGGTGAGCAAGCCGTCGCCGGTCGTCGTGTAATCGGAAAGGATGATATGGCCCGACGACTCCCCTCCCACATTGAACCCGTGCGCGCGCATGTGTTCGAGCACGTAGCGGTCGCCGACCGGAGTGCGCGCCAGCGAAATTCCCAATTTCTCGAGATAGCGCTCGAGCCCGAGATTGGACATGACGGTTGCGACAATGCCGGGCTTGGCGAGGCGGCCGTCCGCTTTCCAGCTTTCCGCGATCACCGCGAGCAGCTGATCGCCATCGACAATGCGCCCGCGCTCATCTGCGATGAGCACGCGGTCGCCGTCGCCGTCGAGCGCGATGCCGATATCCGCGCGCATTTCCTTCACCTTCCGGCAAAGCGGCGCGGTCTCGGTCGAGCCGCATTCGCGATTGATGTTGAAGCCGTCGGGCTCGACCCCCATGGAGATGACCTCGGCGCCCAGCTCCCACAATGCCTGCGGCGCAACCTTATAGGCCGCACCGTTGGCGCAATCGACCACCACGCGCAGACCATCGAGCGACAGGTTGCGCGGCAGCGTTCGCTTGGCGAACTCGACATAACGGCCCTGCCCGTCGTCAATGCGTCTAGCCCGACCAAGATCGGCGCTCTTCGCGAGCCTTTTGACGAGCTCGGAACCGACCAGCTCTTCGATCTCGAATTCGACCTCGTCCGACAACTTGAATCCGTCGGGTCCGAACAGCTTGATGCCGTTGTCGTCATAGGGGTTGTGCGAGGCGGAGATCATCACGCCGAGATCGGCGCGCATGGAACGCGTGAGCATGGCGACGGCGGGCGTCGGCATCGGCCCCGTCTGGAATACATCCAAGCCGACCGAGGTGAATCCGGCCACCAGCGCGGTTTCGATCATATAGCCGGAGAGGCGGGTATCCTTGCCGATGAGCACGCGGTTACGATAATCGCCGCGACGAAAGATCAGCCCGGCCGCCTGTCCGACCTTGAGCGCCAGTTCCGGGGTGATTGTGCCATTAGCACGGCCGCGGATACCGTCGGTACCAAAGTATTTTCGATCCATGTTCCCCAAACCCGCGAAGGGTGACGTTTCCAACAATGATAGGTCAATTGCCTGAAATCTTCAAAGAATGCGAGCGGGTTTGTGCGCGTATGGATAAGGGGCGGCGCCGGCACAAGCCGGCCGTGCTCGTAAGAGACTGGATTTGCTATTTTCTCTTCTTGTCGTGGGGGCTCGGAGGGGGCTGAGTGACGTTGACCGGATCGGACGCGGGAAAGCTGTCTTCGAGACCCTCTTCGAGCGAGCGCTCGAGCTTGCGTTTGAGCGCCTCCTCGCGATCGCGCTTGGCCTTCTCGTCGAGCTCGTCCTCGATGTCCTGTCTCGGAACTCCCATTGCAATCTCTCCCTGCAAGCGGCGCGCGGCGAGCGCCTTACAAGTAACGCACTGGGCATGACGACGTTCCCGTCTCAGGGATCAGGCATTCAGTGATGGCTGGATCGTGCTAAGGATTACGTCCATGCGGACCATGACCTGCATCGAGGACTTGCGGCAGGCGGCACGCCGCAAAGTGCCACGCGCCTTCTTTGACTACGCCGAGGCAGGCTCCTACTCGCAGGAGACGCTGCGCGCGAACCGGGAAGATCTCGAGCGCATCAAGCTGCGCCAGCGCGTGCTGGTCGATGTATCGCAACGCGATCTCGGCACCACCATCCTCGGCGAGCGGGTTTCGCTTCCACTGGCGCTCGCGCCCATCGGGCTCTGCGGCATGCAGCACGGCGACGGCGAAATTCTCGCGTGCCGGGCGGCGCAGGCGGCCGGCATTCGGTTCACGCTCTCGACGATGTCGATCTGCTCGATCGAGGACGTGGCGCAAGCGGTCGACAAGCCGTTCTGGTTTCAGCTCTACGTAATGAAGGACCGCGGCTTCAGCCGCGCGCTGATCGAGCGCGCCGCGGCCGCAAAATGCAGCGCGCTGGTGCTCACGATCGACCTCCAGGTGCTCGGCCAGCGCCATTGCGACGTGCGCAACGGCATGACCGTGCCGCCGCAGATCAAACTCGCCAATGTTATCGACATGGCGACCAAACCGGCTTGGGCGCTTTCGGTCCTGCGCGGAAAGCGCAAGACCTTCGGCAACCTCGCCGGCCATGTACGCGGCATGGAAAACGTCAATTCATTGGCGCAGTGGACCGCCAGCCAATTCGATCCGACATTGAATTGGAAGGACGTCGAGTGGATACGCAGCCTGTGGCCGGGCAAGCTCATCCTCAAGGGCATTCTCGACGTGGAGGATGCCCGGATCGCCGCCAAGACGGGCGCCGGCGCGCTCGTGGTCTCCAATCACGGCGGACGCCAGCTCGACGGCGCGCCCTCCTCCATCTCGGCGCTGCCGAAGGTGGTGGATGCGGTCGGCGACGTGATCGAAGTGATGTTCGACGGCGGCATCCGCTCCGGTCAAGACGTGGTGCGCGCGCTCGCCTACGGGGCGCGCGCGTGCATGGTGGGACGCTCCTACATCTATGGCCTCGGCGCCGGCGGGGAGGCCGGAGTTGCCGCCGCCATCGACATTCTCGCGCGAGAGCTCGATGTGACCATGGCGCTCTGTGGCGTGAAGAGCGTTCGCGACATCGACCGCGGCCTGCTCGCGCAGCCGTAAGCGTCGACTGGCGAGTACGCCCGGATAATGTCGGCGTTCCGGACCGGGAGCGGTCCGGGAAAGAGGGCTTTTTTCAATAAATTAGACTTCCGCTTGACGGCGCCGGTGGGTTCGGGAATCAATAGAACAAATCATGAACACGATTGGCTGGCCGATGACCGCAGCCGCACGACCGAACCCTTCTGCAGGGGAGCCGACAGCCCGTATCGACCAGCTCCGCCGCCAGCTCGGCGCGCTCGAGGCGGCAACCGGCCTTGCGGGCGATTGCGGCGCGCTGTTTGCGCTTGGCACCCCTGTGATCGACGCCGCTCTCGGCGGCGGGCTCGGCGGTGGCACGCTGCACGAGATTGCCGCCGCGCGGGAGGCGGAAGTCCCCGCCGCCAGCGGCTTTGCGCTGGCACTCGCGGCGCGAAGGATATCATTGCGGGGAGCGCCAGCCCCGATCGGCAATTCATGCAACGCGCGCAATGACGGAAGACCGGTTTCGGTCCCTTCGGGACGAAACGTGCTCTGGACCGCCGAGGACCTCTCGCTCGCCGAGAATGGCGCGCTTTATGGCCCCGGTCTCGACGAAATCGGGATTGCTCCCGAGCGGCTGATCACGGTTGCTGCTCCGTGCGCGCGCGATGTGCTGTGGACGATGGAGGAAGCGCTGCGCTGCCGCGCCGTCGGCATGGTGATCGGCGAAATGCGACCGCGCGGCATCGATCAGGTGGCGACGCGGCGGCTTGCGCTCGCCGCTGCCGCCGGCAACGCGCTGGGCATCATCCTGTACACCGCGCCTGACGACGCGCCTTCCGCCGCCGTAACACGTTGGATCATCGGCGCGGCATCATTCCTCGATGCCGAGCGATCTCACGACGTCGCTTCGCCCCGCTTCCTCGCGCGTCTCGTGCGCAACCGTCGTGGCCCTCTCGGAACATGGATCGTGGAGTGGAACAGTGTGGAGCAGCGTTTCGAGCTCGCAACGCATTCTGAGCCTGTGGCTGGAGCGGCTTTCGACCGACCGCATCGCACGGCAGTGGCGTGAGGCGCCCTCCCCCCTCGTTGTATTCGGCAAGCGCGGCAATCTCGATCTCGTGCTTGCGATCGATGCCGCAGCGGAGCAGCTCGGACTCACGGCCGGCCTCGCGCTGGCGCAGGCTCGTGCCATGCACCCGACGCTCACCGCTGTACCGGAGGATCAAACCGCCGACGCCCGCCTTCTCGATGCCATTGCGGAAACCTGCCAGCGCTACACGCCGCTCGTCGCTATCGATCCGCCCGACGGCATTTTGCTCGACATCGGCGGCTGTGCACATCTCTTCGGCGGCGAAGAGAGGCTGCGCGCCGATCTTCTCGCGCGAATGACGCGTTTGGGCTTTTCGGCCCGCGCCGCTATTGCCGCCACCATTGGCGCAGCCTCCGCGGCGACGCGCTTTGGCGATACGACAACACAGGCAGATTCAACTCGCGACCCGCGCGGACGTCTTGCGCCGCTGCCGCTTGCAGCGCTGCGGCTGCCGGACGAGACGGTCGCCGCGCTGGCAAGGGTCGGCCTGAAACGCATCGGCGACATTCTCGATCTGCCGCGCTCACCGCTTGCCGCCCGTTTCGGCGCCGATCTCTTGCGCCAGCTCGACCGCGCGCTCGGCCGCGAAGACGAGCCGCTCACCCCGCGCCTGCCGGTCGCGCCCTATGTCGCGGAGAAGAGCTTTCACGAGCCGATTGCGCGGGAGGAGGACGTGCTCGCGAGCGTCGAGCGGCTCGCCGCGCGACTTAAGACGGCGCTGGCAGCGCGCGGCGACGGCGCGCGACGCCTCGAGTTGGCCCTCTTCCGCACCGATGGCGCGGTCAAGCGCATCGCGGCCGGTACCTCGCGACCGGTGCGCGACCCGCAAGTGATCCGCGCGCTTTTCGTCGAGCGGCTGGCCGCGCTCGGCGACGAGATCGATCCCGGCTTCGGCTTCGATCTGGCGCGGCTTTCGGTCCTTAATGCCGAGCCCTGTCGGGACGAGCAGATCGGCCTCGGCACGCGTGAAGATCAGATCGAGCTTGATCGCTTGATCGATCGACTGAGCGCGCGGCTCGGACGGCAACGGGTTTCGCGTCTTCTCGCCCGCGATAGCCACATTCCCGAGCTCGCCG
>WNFU01009716.1_pt1 | contig 10799 bp, 9 predicted proteins | sample 5400121 | NCBI WGS metagenome assembly WNFU01 (sample SAMN13153360, study PRJNA577476) | soil metagenome | isolation source: 100 cm soil or saprolite under grassland replicate 1 | place: USA:California | collected 2016-06-15
CTCTCGCTGGTGGAGGTTCCCGCCTGAGGGTGTGGGTCGACATGACCGCGTCGGCGCACGTGCTCGTGTTCCGGCCGCTCATCCGGTTGCTGCGCGAGCAGGGCGACGAGGTCGAGATCACGGCGCGCGACTACGCGCAAACGCTGCAACTGCTGGAGCTGCATGGGCTCGAGGCGACGATCGTCGGCCGCCACGGAGGCCGTTCTCGGCTCGGCAAGGCGCGCTCGCTCGTCTCGCGCTTGCGTGCGCTGCGCCGCTGGGCGCGACCGCGCGAGTTCGACCTCGCGCTCGCGCACGGCTCACACGAGCTGACCCTGAGCGCCCGCCGTCTCGGGATCCCGAGTGCGACGACACACGATTACGAGTTCGCCACGCTGCAGCATCACATCGGGATGCGGGCGGCGACGAAGGTCGTCGTCCCCGAGGCGATCCCCGAGGAGCGGCTCGCGCGGTTCGGTGTCAGACCGCCGAAGCTGCTCCGCTATCCGGGACTGAAGGAGGAGTACTACCTCGCCGACTTCGAGCCCGATCCGAAGGTGCTCGACCTCTACGACCTCGACCGGGAGCGCGTGCTCGTCGTCCTCCGCCCCCCGCCGGACGTGTCCCTCTATCACCGTCACTCGAACCCCCTCTTCCCGCAGACCATCGACTATCTCGGCAGCCTCGACCGCGTACAGGCCGTCGTCTTGCCTCGGACCGAAGAGCAGCGCGAGTTCGTCCGCGGGCTCGAGCTCCCCGCGGTGATCGTCCCCGAGCGCGCCGTGGACGCGCAGAGCCTGATCGCGCTCGCCGACGTCGTCGTGTCTGCAGGCGGGACGATGAACCGCGAGGCGGCTGCTCTGGGCGTGCCCGTCTACACCACCTACGGCGGGCGACTCGGCGGGGTCGACGAGGAGCTGATCCGTCAGGGCAGGCTCAAGCCACTCACGGATCCCCGCGCGCTCGAGCTGCAGAAGCGTGAGGACGGATCAGGCAACCGCGTCCGCCGCGACCCGCGGCGGCTGCTCGGGCTTCTCCTCTCCGCACTTGGCGACGACGCGTAACACATCGCCTCCGTAGCGCTCGAGCTTCGTCGGCCCGACACCGGAAATGCCGCTCAGCTCGGACAAGTCTCGCGGCCGGCGACCGGCAATCTCGGCCAGCGTCGAGTTGTGGAAGACGACGTAGGCCGGGAGGTCGTCCGCGGTGGCACGCTGGAGCCGCCAGCGCTTGAGCGCCGCGTAGAGAGGATCGTCGGGTTCCGCCGCGCGCGGGGCGCGCGACTCGATCCCGAGCTCTCCCAAAAAACGGCTCGGCTTCCCGCTCCACGTCACGGCGAGGTGTCGCCTGGCACGCGTCATCCCGACGTAGAGCAGGCGGCGCTCCTCCGAGATCTCGGCCGGCCTCTTGGCCTGCTTGATCGGAAGCTCGCGTTCCTCCACCCGCGGAATGAACACGGCGTCGAACTCGAGCCCCTTTGCGCGGTGCAACGTCAGCAAGTGCACCCCGCGCCGCTCCGGACCGGTCGAGCTGAAACGATCCTCGAGGTCGGCGATGAACTCGCTCGTCGTCCGCGCGCCGTCGTCGAACTCCGCGGCCAGGCGAACCAGTCGCGTCAGATCTCCCTGCCGCACCATCTCCCGCTCGCCGAGCTTCTCGGGTGGTCGCTCGACCCAGCCGGCCTCTTCGGCAAGACCGCGCACGACGCCGGCGACGGCCGTGGAGTCGGGCTTGCGTAGCCGCTTCAGGAGTTGCCGCGCCGCTTCGCGGCCCAGCAGCGCCGCGCCCTGAAACGGGATCTTCGCCTCGTGGAACGGCTCCTCGAAATCCGCCAGGCGCGCATTCGTGCGGCAGAGAACGGCCATCTCCTCCAGAGGCACCCCATCCCCGTGGAGCGCGCGCACACGTTCGACGACGTAGGCGGTCTCCGCCTCGCGGGCGGGAAACGAGCGCGCCGTCGGGGCAGGTCCGCTCTTGCGTGTCGCGCGCAACACCTTCTCCGCACCACCGAGTGCGGGAACGATCCGGTTGGCAAGTCCGAGCACTTCGGGCGAGGAGCGGTAGTTCGACTCCAGCCGCACCACGGTCGCGTTCGGGAAACGCCCCGGGAGGCCGAGCAGATAGTCGGGCGTTGCACCCGTGAACGCGTAGATCGACTGGTAGTCGTCCCCGACCGCGCACAGCTCGTCGCTTCCGCCGAGCCAGCGATCGAGGAGCGTCTGCTGCAGGAGGTTGACATCCTGGTACTCGTCGACCGTGAACGCACGAAACCGCTCGCGGACTTGGGCAAGGGCATCCCCGTCCTCGTCGAAGAGTCGGATCGTGAGCTCGAGAAGATCCTCGAAGTCGACGGAACAACGTTCGGACTTCTCGCCTTCGTAGGACCGAAAGACCCGCAACATGAGCTCGGGAGGGATCGGCGACTCGTGCTCGCCGAGTCCTTCGAGGTAGCCGTCGGGGGTCAGGCGGCGGTTCTTCGCCCACTCCACCTCGGTCGCGAGGTCACCCGCCGGACGGAACTTGTACGGGGGCGGCAGCGTGTTCCCGATGCGTCGGAGGATGAGCGCCTTCGACGGAAGGATGCGCTGCGGCGGATCGCCCAGCCAATGCAGCTGCGTGAGCGCGGCCGAGTGGAAGGTGCGCGCAGTCACGCCGCCCGCGCCGAGCGCCTCCAGCCTGTGGCGCATCTCCGTCGCGGCCTTGTCGGTGAACGTGACTGCGAGGATCTCTCCCGCGGCAAACGTCCCGCTCGCAACCTGGTGCGCGACGCGCCGCGTGATCGTCGTCGTCTTCCCCGAGCCGGCGCCCGCGAGGATGCAGACCGGTCCGCGCACGGCCTCCACGGCGCGCCGCTGCTCCGGGTTCAGGCCTTCGAAGATGAGCTCGGTCTCGATACGTCCACCCTAGAGACGAGTCGGGACGGAGCTCACGCGATTGACGCGCAACACCGTGTCGACTTCGTTACGGCTCTGGAACGATCGCGATCGGACGGCCGACGACACGGTTGGTGCGTGGATCGACCTTCGTCACGGTGCCACGCGTGCCGTCACCGTTGCCGAGGAGCCAAACGGCGCCTGAGCCAACAGCGAGAACCGAGCCCGGCGCCTCGACAGCTGCGACCGTCGCCAGCGACCGGGGATCGAGGCGTCGCACCGTTGCCCCGTCGGGAAGCCAGACCGATCCAAACCCCGCCACCGGGGGCACGATCGACACCACGCCGGACCGGGTGGCGATCGTAAGGCCGGTCGACGGATCGATACGTGCGAGCGTCCGGGCGATCTGGTCCGTGGCCCAGAGCGAGCCGAAGCCGGCCGAGAAGCGGATCCACCCGGCCGTCTCGATCGCAGGGCCGAGCGGGACGCCGTCGGCAGGATCGAGCGCGATCAGGCGGACGTGCGCGAGGTCATCCTCGACCATCGGCGGCTTCGGATCGGTATTCACGTGCAGCCACAGGTGGGACGGATCGGCCCACAGCCAGAGCGGCTCGCCGGCTGTGATGTCCACCGTTTCAGCGATGCGATTCCGAGCCGGGTCGATCCGACGGAGCTGACGATGGGCACCGTCGAGCACCCACACTTTCCCGGCCGACACCGCCACGGCGCCGACCGTCCACAGGTCGGGGCTCCAGATGTCGGTCACGCGCCCGCTCGCTGGATCGATGCGCTGGAGGACCGCCGTGCCGCTCGAGACCTAGATCGAGCCGTACGCCGGCACCAGGCCCGAGACGAACCCATGGACCCTGACCCGCTGCACGATCCTGCGCTTGCGCGGATCGATCCGGATCACCGATCCAGAGCCCGTCCCGACCCAGACCGATCCATAGCCGGTCGCGATCGTCGTCGGGCCGTCTCCCTTTCGCACAGAGCCGTTCGCCGAGGCTCCAGCGAGGAGCAGACCGGCCGCGAGAGCGGCGAGGAGGGCGCGCGCCATGCCGGAGATACGGGGGGCGCCGGCGGCTGAGTCCCTGAGGTCTGATGGGCCGCACAAGCTGGTCGAGGTCGGCTCGGTCGCGGCGCCGCTGCAGGCAGGCGAGAGTGCGGAAGCGGACTCGTTATGCGATCGGGACAAACGCAAGGAACCGGGTCGCGGATCCGCCTCTCGATGGGATGGCGCCTTAGATCCGCCAGAACGGATTCAGTGGATGTCTCCCACCTTGATCGCGTTGAGCGTGACGAATTGCGAGATTGCGTCAGACGGGCTGACGGTCGTCCCAAAGCCGACCGTTGCACGACAATCCACGTCGGCAGGACCGCCGTAGGGCATTGAGCCGACCAGTGCAAGGGACGCTTGGCTGTATACGACGCTGGGGATCTCTGTCAACGCGGTTCCGACATTTCCGCCCGAGTTGGGGGCGTCGATTTCGCAAGTCACATAGATGGGACTTGTCTCGAAAGCGGCGTTCCACAAACTCACCATCGCCGTCACGACGTACTTCCCATAGGGAAGATCAATGTGCGCGACGCTTCCCCAGTCCTGCGTGAGCGGCGCGCCCGGCGATGTCACTACATAGGCGTCGCTCGGGCCGGGGTCGCCTTGCGGACCCTGTGGACCAGGGTCGCCCTTCGGTCCCTGATCCCCTTGCGGCCCCTGTGGCCCCGGTGGCCCCTGCTGGTTGAACGTCAACGCAGTGTCGCCCGGCTTGCACGTGGCGCCGCTGTCCGAGTCGATAACCGAGAGGGCCGCGCCCCCGGGCTTCGTCGCATCGCTCGGCTTGAAGCAGCTATGGATAACTCGCTCGGAGTCTGGAATCGTCGCGTACGCGATCCCGCCAGCGAGAGCAAGTCCCATTCGAGCCTCCTCTCGCTCGGACGTTGGGCCCAGCTTGGTTTCAGCATGGGTTGACGATCGAGACTGTCCAGCAGCGTCCTAACCGCGCGCTAATCTCCAACGTCCTCACACCGCCGGGCGCGCACCAGCAGCCTCGGCTCCCAAGGCGAGTCGGCCACAGCTGAGACGGACACGCTTCGACCCCGAGGCAGGGTCCTTCAACGAACTAACAAAGCACTACTAGTGCAGCGTGTCCTCGAGGATCGCCGCGCCCGCACGCCGCGGCTCGCGGAGCATGGCGGCGAGCTTGGAGACGACGTCCAGCGTCTCGCCGCGCGAGACCATCCGCTCCAGCTCGGCGAGCTCGTCTTCGAGCCACTCGACGTCGATCGGTGGACGGGCGGCGCGCAAGATCTTCGGATGCGAGGTCGGTCCGACCGTCTCCCCGTCCGTCCACAACTCCTCGTGGAGCTTCTCTCCCGGCCGGACTCCCACGAACGTGATCGGGATCTCGGTCTCGGGTTGCTTCCCCGACAGGCGGATCATGTTGCGCGCAAGATCGAGGATCTTCACCGGCTCGCCCATGTCGAGCACGTACACCTGCCCGCGACCGCCGATTGCGCCCGCCTGAACGACAAGCGAGACGGCCTCGGGGATGGTCATGAAGTAGCGCGTCATCTCCGGGTGCGTGACCGTCACCGGACCGCCTTTCTCGACCTGCCGCCGGAAGATCGGGATCACGCTCCCGGAGGAGTTGAGGACGTTGCCGAAGCGGACGGCCACGAAGCGCGTCCTGATGTCGTCGCGATGCCCGTAGGCCTCGACGATCCATTCACACAATGCCTTCGATTGGCCGAGGAGGTTCTTCGGGTTGGCAGCCTTGTCCGTCGACACGAGGACGAAGCGCGCGGCGCCGTACTCGACCGCCACGTCGGCCACGGCACGGGTCACAAGCGTGTTGTTGCGGACGGCCTCGAGCGGGTTGGCCTCCAGGAGCGCGACGTGTTTGTACGCCGCCGCATGGAAGACGACGCCGGGACGGTAGCGCTCGAAGACCTGGCTCATCTTCGCGCGATCGCCGCAGTCCCCGAGCACCGTCGCCACGGCGGAGAAGTCGCGCTCGCCGACGAGCTCCCGCTCGATGTCGAACAGCGCCGACTCCGAGTGCTCGACGAGGACGAGACGGGCAGGCTCGACGCGCGCAATCTGGCGGCATAGCTCGGCGCCGATCGAACCGCCGGCGCCGGTCACGAGCACGGTCTCGCCGGAGAGGTACTTGGCGATCGAGTGAACGTCCACCTCGACGGGCTCGCGGCCGAGGACGTCCTCCACCTGAACCGGGCGGATCTGCCCGGCGAGGTTGAGGTCGCCCGAGATGAGCTCGTAGATGCCGGGCAGCGTCTTGACGGGGACGTTCGCATCCTGCGCGATCTCCACCACCCGCTGGCGCGTCTCGCCGGAAGCGGACGGGATCGCGATCAGCACCTCGTCCGGGGGGTTGTCGCCCAGGATGTGCGGAAGCTGGTCCGTCGTCCCGAGGACACGGATGCCGTGCAGCCGCAGGTTCTTCTTGCGCGGATCGTCGTCGATGAGGCCGATCGGCGTGTAGCCGAGAGCGGGCGCCTTCAGCATCTCGCGGATGACGAGCTGAGCGGCGTCGCCGGCGCCGACGACGATGACCTCCTTCCCACGCGCGACGAGCGACGCGGCCCCGGGACGCTCGATCAGGCTGCGCGCGATCAGGCGTGTGCCGGCGACGAAGGCGAGCAGGATCAACCAGTCGAGCACCGCGATCGAGCGCGGCAGCGGGAAGCCCTTGACCGGATGCACGAAGTACACGACGAGGTCCGCGACGACGCAGGCGACCGTCACGCCCCGCGCCGCGCCCCACATGTCGCGCGTCGACACGTAACGCCACCAGCGGTTGTAGAAGCCGAACGCGATGAAGACCGCGAGCTTGATCGCAACGATGACAGCGATCGTGTCTACGAAGAGCCGGTGGTAGGGCCCCGGCACGCCGTGGTCGAACCGAAGCCAGAACGCCAGCCACCACGCCGCGGCGATCAGCGCAGCGTCGGCGAGCAGTTGCCAGAGGCGGTGTCGGTTGACGGGAATCACGAAGCCACCGGGGCCGCCGCCTGCACGACGGAGACCACGCGCTCCTGCGCCTCCGCGTCGATTCCAGCCCAGAGCGGAACGGAGAAGTTGTCCTGCGCGAGCTGCTCGGTCACGGGAAGCGCCCCGCGACCGTAACCGAGGTACGCGAGCGCCGGCTGGAGATGGAGCGGTGTCGCGTAGTAGATCGCACTTCCGATCCCTTCCTCCTTCAGCGCGCCGCGAATCCGGTCCCGCTCCGGGGAGCGACAGACGAACAGGTGGTAGGCGTGGCCCGGCTCGTCCTCCGGCAGCTCGCACGCGTCCCCGAGGCCGAGCTCGGCGTACCGCGCCGCGGCCTCACGCCGGAGAGCGACCCAGCGATCGAGCTCCGCGAGAAAGACGCGCAGCACCGCCGCCTGGAGCTCGTCGAGCCGTGAGTTGTAGCCGAGCAGCTCGAAGTCGACCTTGTCGCGCGAGCCGTGGAAGCGCAGCATCCTGATTCGCTCCGCCAGGTCCGGATCGTCGGTCGCCACGAGGCCACCGTCACCGATGCAGAACAGGTTCTTCGTGGGATAGAAGCTGAACGTCGACGCGATGCCGGTACGAGCGATCTCGGGCGAGCCGAACGCCTGCGCGGCGTCCTCGATCAGCGGCACGCCGAGCTGCGCGAGCTCTGCGACCGGAGCGGGACGTCCGAACAGGTGAACTGCGATCACGGCCTTCGTGCGGCCGGTGATCCGCGCGGCGACGTCCTCCGGGTCGAGGTTCATCGTCGCGGCCTCGACGTCTGCGAAGACGGGTGTCGCACCGCGCCGTGCGATCGCCTCCGCGGTGGCGTAGAACGTGAACGCCGGGCAGATGACGTCGTCGCCCGGACCGATCCCGAGCGCGTCCAGCACGAGCACGAGGGCGTCGGTGCCGTTCGCAACGCCGATGCTCTCCCGGACGCCGAGGTAAGCGGCTGCCTCGCGCTCGAACGCGGCGACGTTCGGGCCCAGGATGAACTCGCCGCTCACGAGCACGCCCTCGATCGCCTCCCGGAGGCGGGGCAAGAGCGGCTCGTACTGCGCTTTTACGTCAACGAGCGGGATCGGACGCACGGCCAGCAAGTCTAGAAGACCGCCGTCTCCGAACGATCACATAGACCACGATCGCCACAATTCCCGCAATCGCCGCGTAGTCGACGAACCGGAAGTCCCGGTGGAAGGTCTCGTAGCTCCGGCCGGCGCCCCAACCCACGCCCGCGAGCGCAAAACACCAGACCGCCGAGCCGATCAGCGTCAGCACGGTGTAGCGCCAGAAGGGCATCCGGAAGATGCCGGCCGGAATGGAGATGAACGAGCGCACCACGGGCGTCACCCGCCCCAGGAGCACGGCAAGCTCGTCCCAGCGGTCGAACCAGCGCTCGGCGCGCTCCAGCTTGTCGCCGCCGAGGTGCAGCCACCGCCCGCGCTGCTCCAGCAAGGGCCGGCCGCCGTAGAGGCCGACCGCCCAGCCGCCGATGGAGCCCACCAGGTAGCCGAGCGTGCCGGCGAGCGCCATCACCACATATCCCCAGAGGTGGGACGAGATCCTCGTCCCGAAGAGGTCGACGTGCTGCCCGGAGAACGCCGACGCGGCCAGCGCACCCGCGTAGACCATGACGAGCTCGCTCGCCGCTGGAAACACGGCGTCGATCGCCATCAGGAGGAAGACGGCGTAGACGCCGTGGTTTCCGATCAGCGAGGTGAGGGTGCTCGTGACGCCGGCGACCGGCATTCGGGGGAGGCTACCGCCGGAGGCGGAACGGAGCGGTGAGCTCCACCGCGCCCACGTCGTTCGTAGCGGTCACGCTGAGGACATAGCTCCCAGGCCGGCCACTCCAAGACACCGTCGCGTCCCCCGCGGAAAGGGCTCGGCCCGGAAGCGTGCGCACGATTGCGCCGCCGGGTGTCTCGATCCGCAGCGCGACACGCGCGGACCGCGCAAGCTTGAAGCTCGCGACGACGCGCCGCCCGCTTGCGCGCGCCGACAGGAAACCGAGCGTGTTGTTGAGCGAGAACTGCCGGTCGGCGGTGGAGTGACGGCCGAGATCGTCGTCCGCGACAACCTTGAACGCCCACGCTCCCTCGGACTGTCCCGCACCGTTCCAGTTGAAGCGATACACACCGGGCGCGCGGGAGCCGGAATCGAGGGGGATCGCCGCGCCGCCCGGCCCCGCCAACGTCGCCGAGACGGTGGACTGGCGAACGAGCTTGTACGCGAGCGTCTGTGTGTCGTCCACGCCGTCCGCGTTCGGCGAGAGGACACGACTCGGCAGAACAGGGGCATAGACGCCGTAGTAGAACAGCGTCAGCGCCTCCGCAACGGCGCGCTCGCCGCCGCGATCGGAGGGACTGTTGAGGAGCTTGCCGTCGAAGGCCATCGTCGTCGAGCCGCCGGCGTCGAGCGCCGAGGCGGTGACGCAGCCGAGCCGCATCATCGCGAGCGCGAGCTCGAAGTTCGTCAGCCCCGTGCTGTAGCCGGGCTGCCGTCCGTCGACGGCGACGAGCACGATCCGTCCGTCGGCGAGCTGGCCGACACCGGTGCGCGGATGCCGTCGAGCGAGCTGGTCGGTCGTGAAGCTTTCGAACGACCTGTACACCGGCTTGCCGTCACGCACGATGACCGGCCCGCCTCCGAGCGCTTCCGGGACGTTCGACCAGGGCGGCGTCAAAGTGAGCAGAATCGTGACATTCGAGCCGACCGGTGCTTCGGCGGAGAGGAAGCCCGCCTGCGCGCCGCGCGCGACGAGGACGGCGCCGTCGGGCGGAATCAGCTGATTCCCGCCACTGACATACGCTGTAACCGTCGACGTCAGCGGTGTGTTCGGCTCCGACGCGGGAAAGGGTTGCAGGATCGCCTGCGCGCCGCCGCCGTCGGCCGGAGTCCTCGCGCCCCACGCGCGCGTGTAGAGCGTCGTGCGCCCGGCGCGCGGCGGTTCGTTGATCCCGAGGACTCGTCTCTGGCCCGATCCCTGCCACGTACCGGCGAGGCGAATGCGCTCGACGTGCAGGACGCCGTCCGTGTCGATCCCGACAGTCGAGCGGAAATCGATCGGTCCGCTGTCGAGAACGCCACCGCGGATCAGGCCGCCGGTCGGATGGCCGTCGCCGAAGCTGAACAGGTCGCCGTTGACGCCTGCGACCGTCGCCTCCGCCGAGACGCGGCGTTGCATCGAGGTGACGCGCTCGCGGCCGAGGATTGCATTGTTCGAGAGGACCGGCTTCAAGGCAAAGAGCCCGGTGGGCTTCGGCGCGGAGATCACGTGCATCACGACCGGTCCGTGTGCCGTGAACTCCACCTGGCGCGAGTAGACGACGCTCGGCATCAGCACCTGGCCGCGGATCGGCGTTGCTGCGCGCGCGTTCCCGGGTGCGCCGAAGAACCCTGCACAGAGGGCGCAGATGACGGCTTTGCGGACCACGACCCCGGCCGAGGGTAGCTGACCTGCCCACTGGATCGTGTAAAGAGTCTGTCGGCTTACGGCGGCGCTAGTGTTCGCGCGTTGGCCATCCGCGGCCTGAAGCCGCCCGAGAGAGAAGGGGTTGTCATGACACGCATTCTCGCCGTCGCGCTCGCCGCGCTCGCGGCCGTAGCCCTCTACGCAGCAACGGCACCTGCGGGGCAGCAGGCCGTCACTCCGAAGCAGTTTTCAGCGCTCGCCAAGCGCGTCACCAAGCTCGAGAAGGACAACAAGCTTCTGCTCGGGTTTGCAGGCATCGTCGCGACCTGCCTCGACAAGGCCGCTGTCGCCACGACAAAAGCTCCCGCGTACCACGCGCCTGCAACGGGAGAGGCAACTGACTTCTACGTGTTCGGAACTACCAATCTCGACTGCGTGAACATCCTCAACGCGCCGGCGCTGAAACGACTCCGCACGCGGCTGGGGCGCTAGGGATTCGACATCTTGGCGTGGCGGAGCGCCTGCTGCCGCA
>WNFU01014793.1_pt1 | contig 10799 bp, 10 predicted proteins | sample 5400121 | NCBI WGS metagenome assembly WNFU01 (sample SAMN13153360, study PRJNA577476) | soil metagenome | isolation source: 100 cm soil or saprolite under grassland replicate 1 | place: USA:California | collected 2016-06-15
GCAAACGCACCAAAGTGGCAAATAAGCCACTCAAGGAATCAACAGCACTAAGAAAATCGCACATCATTGATAAGCAAAACCATTCAATGAAGACCGAACCACTATCAACGCTCAATTTTTCAGCAGCCTGCTAGGCGAAGGTCATTTGCTAGAGGCCTGTTGCGATTGCCATACCCAAAAGGTCATTGCTCCAATAAAAAGAACTGCCTGCACCCAGTCCTTGATTGGATTGTCTTTGAGTAGGATTGCCGACGCTATCATAGCCGCTGCCCATGCGATCGCCCACAGAATGAGGGTTGTTAATCGTTTCTTATTTTCAGAGGGATTGGCCATTGGCTATTCTGCCGGTGTTCCGGTTCACGACGAGTATTGACCGGCTATCCTAAAAAGTGAAATCGCGAGTCAGTTTAATCTGCAGACTATATGACGGTCGTTCAAGGCCCGCACCCGTGGTTTGATTGTAGATGATGAAGAAATCGCTGTTGGGCCGATAGATGTAACGAAACCGCACGTTGATGACTGACAGGCGAGCTGCTGAGTTTAGTTGGATTAGCGCGGACGTAAGCAGCTTGCGCGAGAAATTGTAGTTCATTCTTCCAGCGAAGAGACTGGTCGAGAAGTCTCCCTCTCGTAGATGCACTTTGTTGTAGCTCTCTGACAGATCGATTAGCACATGCGGATTTGGTCGCCAAGTTATACCTCCCGACGTCTCGTATCTTTTTCCCGAGTAAAAGTCTCCCCATTTTTCTCGCACGCGAAACACGATAGGTTTGCTAAGGTCGCTCGTGAATGACAATTGAGGGCGGTTAAAGTGGTATGTGCCAGCCGGAATGATGATTCCCGGTCGAATCTGAAACGGCTCAGTCAGGACATCGTTCACAGCTTCGATTGGCCGGAAGAAAACTTCTGAGGAGTTCTTGAAGACCGTGTCCCATGAAAGTTCTGTCTGCCGAGTCGCTAGCTTGCCAGCGCGATCGGTGTAGTATTCGATCTGCGTCTCAAACTCCATCTGCTGCACGTGCGGAATAAACTTCGGCCGTGGCTTGTAGGCAAATTGTCCAAAGTATTGATGAATCGCGTTGCGTTCGATGAAACCGACTTCGGGATTGAACTTTGCACCAACATCTTCATAGACGGTTATGAACCGGTAAAGATCATTCTCAAAGATCGATTCAAAGCGCGATGACCCGGCGCTTGAACGAACGCCAGGAGTCGCCGAGCCCATCCAGAAGGCCTTCACTGTGTAGTGGTCTGTTATGTTGAACTCCGCATCAGCTCCACCGACGCGATTGTAACTGCCGGCGCCTATGACAGTAGCGCCTTGGCGGTTTACAAGAATCGCGCCAACATAGGAACGCTTGAGAATGTCACGCTTCACGCGAAGCACAGAGAACTGCTGACGCGGAATGCCGAAACCGGCAGAAGCCTCGCCCAGCTTGCGCGTTTGCACCTGTAGGAATCCGATGTTGTAGGGACCAACTTTGCCGGTGACTTTCACGCCGTAATCGATCGGCACCGGCTGGCCTCGGTCTGTCAGTCCAATACGTCGCGTGAAGAAGGCTTGATTTTCTCCCTGGTTCCCAAACAGAAAGATTCCTGAGTTCTCCAGAAAGAAGTCGCGCTTCTCAGGGAAGAAAACGGAGAAGCGCGAGAGATTGACGATCTGATCGTCAACTTCCGCCTGACCAAAGTCGGGATTGACGGTGAACTCAGCGGTCAGCGAGGGAGTGATGCCGAGTTTTGCTACCTCGATTCCGGCATGAGCGCGCACACCCGCAGCGAGTCCGCTTTTGCCTATCAGCGGAACTCCCTCGCGCCACCCACCCGAGGTGTAAGGCTTGATTTCACGAAGGCGAGGGCGGCGAATCTCCTCGACCCCGCCAAGCTCGCCTGCCTGAGAAACGCGTTCGAGTCCAAACGAACGCTGCCAACTAGTCCAAAGGTTCTCTTCATTCTTGCGACGTATAATGCGCGCGACATTGAACCCCCACGATTCGATGCCCTCCGTGAAACGAAGTGTAGTTAGCGGTATGGCGATCTCAACAGTAAATCCCTTGGCGTCGATCCGTCCTTCAGAGACCCACGATCCATCCCAGGAGACATTAATGTCGCGACCTTCGTCCGTTATGAGTGCGTCCTGTTGTGTGCCCAGTGGATTAACGGCAAAGCGAAAAGCGTTGCGCCTATCATGATAAGTGTCCAACAGAATCTCGATGCGATCGTCGTTCGGAAAGCTCGAATCACGCACCAGGTCGCGAGCGTTAATGTGAGTGGCTTCTGAATCAAACGCGCGGATACCGAAGTAGATGTTCTTGTCGTCGAAAAGCACGCGCACTTCGGTGCGCTCAGTAGCGGGCGCACCTTCGCTGGGCCGTTCCTGGAGGAACTCAGTCGCCGGTTGGGCAAGCGACCAAGCAGGTTCATCGAGAAGTCCATCGATCTTGATCGTATCGGCGCTGCGCATGACGTGGATTCGTCGCGATCTTGTGCTGTCCTGCGATAGCGGGGTGGGCGAAGGCGTCGTGGTTGCTTGAGGATTGATGCTTGCGGAAGGCTGCTGCGCCTGGCTGATGACTGCGAAGAGAGTCATGCTGAGCGCAAACATCAGCGCCCGGAAGCGTTTCAATTGCCTCTCGAAACGCCAGACTCTCGTCATAATTATTTATCGGTAGGCAGGGCGATTCTGAGCACGGGTTTCCCGCCAACATTCTGCAAGGGGAAATAGACTCGATGGGTCCGACTGTCGACGGCGACGCTATGAGCGTTAGCGGCGAAAAAGCCTTCTCCAATTTTCACCAGACTGTTACCACGCTCGTCAAAGATTGTAATGTTGCCGCTTTCTGCCGAAACATAGAGCCGATGTAGTCCGCTATCAAAAGCCAGCACGTCCGGATCAGCGCCGACCGCGAGTGTGGCCGTCGCTTTCTTGCTTTGGAGATCAAAAACGACCAATTTTGAATTCTCTTCACACGCGGCAAACGCCAAATGATTTTCCGAGTCGATCAAAAGTCCATGACTGCCCTTGCAGCCGGTCAGGGGATAATGAGACGTAAATCTTGTTGGCCTTACTCGCGTAACCAACACCGTCCGGGTAATCGCCGGCGGGAACTCGGGCGACAATCTGCAATGTTTGGTCATCGACCACTGCCAACTCATTTGTGCCCGTGGCCGACGCGTAAACGCGGTGAAGTTCGGGAACGGCCAGCACTCCATGAACGCGCTTCAAATCCTTCACATCACCGACCATTGTCTGTTTGTTGACATCAAACACGGTCATCAAATCAGAACCGAGATGCGCAATGTAAAGACGGCCGCTGCCGCTGTCGAGACTTTGATAGTCGAGGCGCGTCGCGCCGCCAGTTAATGGAACATCACTCAGAGTGCGCAAGGGAAGATTGGCCGTGAGCGCAGCCGCACTATCACCATCGGTCTTTGTTGCAGCGGACAACGGTGACGCTAAGGCAGCATTCGATTGTCTTTGGCCCTGCTGTGCTGAACAAGCGAGAACGAGCAGTGCCGCGCCTATGATTGGCAGAAACCATCTTGACGACCATGAAATCAAAGAACCTTCTTTTCGATCCGACACGCTCTGCTTTGATTGATTCATAATCGTATATTTCCCTCACTTGCCTGAGCGCGGTAACGGTCGTTACAATCTAGTTCCCCTGTTACTTCTGCGTCAATGGCTAAGAACTCGGCACAAAAGCTGGAGTGGATTCTACTAATCCATCAGTTGCCGCCCAAGCCCACAAACCTACGCGTGCGCATTTGGCGCAAGCTGCAGAAGCTGGGCGCGGTAGCAATCAAGAACTCTGTCTATGTTCTTCCGGCCAAGGAGAAAACTCACGAAGATTTTCAGTGGCTTAAGCAAGAGATCGAATCTGCGGGTGGCGAAGCTACCGTCTTTCAAGCGGCATCCGTCGAAGGCGCGACTGACGAAGAAATCATGGCGGCTTTTCGTAAGGCGCGCGATGAGGAATTTGCCGCCATCGCGGCAGAATTCGACGGACTGTCTGGCGCGGTCCGTCAACAGACTCGCGGAAAGCATCTCTCCGTTGGACGACTGACTGCGCACGAATCGGAGCTGGATAAGCTGCACTCGCAATTGGAAAGCATCATAGCTAACGATTTCTTCAACGCCGACAGGCGCACGCATGCGCTGGCTGCTTACGAGCGTTGTCAGAAAGCCATTCGTGCCGCGCACGGTCAGCCCGCGAAAGCATCACGCTCCCTCAAGGGATCAGGAACGCTCGACCTGGCGAACTGCCAGGGTCGTCGTTGGATGACTAGGCGCAATCTGCACATCGACCGGCTCGCTTCTGCTTGGCTAATCAAACAGTTCATCGATAAGCGCCCACGCTTTTACTTTGTTGCTGAGGGCGAGACGGTAGAGGGCGCAATTGCGTTCGACATGTATGGCGCGGAATTCACGCATCATGGTGAGGATTGCACCTTCGAAACATTGCTGAAGCGATTCGGCTTGAGGGATAGCAAAGGTCTGCGGGAGATTGCCGAGATTGTTCACGACATAGATCTGAAGGACGACAAGTTTCACCGGCTTGAAGCTGTGGGTCTCAATGCGGTCGTAAATGCTTTGAGCGAAGCCCTGCGAAACGATCGCAAGCTGCTGCAACAATGCACTGCTATCTTTGATGGGCTGTATTCGCTACTTGGTCAAAGCACGCAGAAGGAGAAAGCGAAGCGAAACGTCCGGCGGCGACCGAGTCACCAGCGTGGTCGCTCCCAGCGACGATAGATATTCCAGGTCCCCCAAAGTCAGCGAGGAGGTAAGCACATGAAATTCGCGATCGGCTCCTTCGCCTTGTTGTTTGTCTTGCTGGCGACGGCTGGCGTCTTAGCACAGACAACGACGATCGATTTTAATAATGAGAAGCTCGGCGAAGCACCGAGCGGTTTTTCCACTGCGCTCACAGGCAGGGGCAGACCCGGCAAGTGGGTAGTGATGAAAGATGACGCTTCGCCCAGTCAGGGCAACGTCCTCGCGCAGACGGACGCTGATCGGACTGACTATCGATTTCCGGTGTGCGTCTATGATGGACTGACCGCGAAGGATGTCGATGTCACTGTGAAGTTCAAGCCTGTCTCAGGCAAAGGCGATCAGGGAGCTGGTATCGTCTGGCGCTATCAGGACAAGGACAACTATTACATCGTCCGCGCCAACGCTCTCGAAGGCAACGTGGTGCTCTACAAGGTTGAGAATGGGAAGCGAACTGACCTGCCGCTGGTAGGGAAGGGTCGCACCTACGGGATGAAAGAGAAAGTTCCTTCGGGAGTGTGGGGGATGCTGCGCGTGGTCGCCACGGGAAATCTCTTTGAGGTCTATCACAACGACAAGAAACTCTATGAAGTGAAAGACGAGACCTTCAAGGAGGCTGGCAAAATCGGCTTATGGACCAAGGCCGATTCGGTGATCTATCTCGACGATCTGCAAATGACCGTTAAATGAAAAACACAATGCACGGTCAGACATTACTGAGCCATCACCGTTCAGTAGGTATTGTTGTGGGCGTGCTGCTAGTGATTGTCAGCAGCGCCGTCGCAAGTAGTTGCGAGCGCAATTCGACCGTAACGCAATCTAACGCGGCAGCGCCTGTTCCCCGTGCCCTTGCCACAGCATCTACGCCGGATACCATCAGTAAGTCGTCATCGGCAATGAATACAGGTGAGAGACTCAGCGGTTTTGTGGTAGATGGAATGCCCGCCGCCACGGTGGGCGCCTTTGAGCGATGGCTCTACGGCAATCGAGCGTTGAGCGGAGCGCGATGGCAAGCACCGCAAGGTCATGTGCCGGGACAGTATGTAGCGATGCACCGGAGTGCCACTGCCAGCGCGGAATTGCTAGCGCTCCCCGACTCAGAAGACCGGACGAATACGGCGCGCATCACCTACATCGCTTTGACCATCAGACCAGCGAACAAACGCACATCGGAATTGTCACCTCAAGATATAAGCGAAGTGGCGCGAGCGATTTTCGGCAATGCCGTTGCTGCCAAAATCAGCTCGTCTTCGAAATCGGATGCCAAAGACCGGGATAGAGCGGGCAATGAGAACGGCTGGGAATACGTTATCGAAAAACAGCTGAACGGCACAATGCTTACCTTCTACGCAAAAAGATAACAACGGAGATTCACCTGAAAAATGTCTGAGAATGAGCGCGTCGCGATACAGCAAGAAAGTGAGTCCGAGCTAAGTCATCAGATGCCCTCGTGGCGCGAAGTGTTTCTGTATTTCCTCTTCCTTGGCTTCGTTAATGTCGGTGGGCCGGTCGCGCAGATTACGATGATGTACAACCACATGGTCGAGCGGCGGAAATGGCTTTCTAAGGATCGCTTCGTGAAGATCATGGCCTTCTGCCATGTGCTGCCCGGCCCCGAAGCACTCCAATTGGCGATTTACGTCGGCTATTTGAAACGCAAGTTATGGGGAGGAATTCTGGCGGGTCTTACCTTCATTCTACCCGGCGCAATCGTGATGATCATTTTGAGCTGGCTGTACGTTAAGTATGGCAAGCTGCCGCCAGTCAATAACGCCCTCTACGTCCTCAAGCCGGCAGTCCTTGGCATAATCGCCGCCGGCATCATCAAACTCGGTCGGGCGGCAATTCGGAACATCCTTCTCGCACTCCTGCTGGTCGGAGCATTTCTAGGAATGCGTTTCGGGGGAATCAACTTCCTTTTGATTCTGGTCATAGCTGGTGCTTTGAATTTACTCATCGAGGAAGGCTGGCCACGGTTGAAGAAGGGACCACCAACCCTTCCAGTCACGATCGTAGCATTTGTGCTACTGGTTCCGTTTATTGATTCGCGTTTGTTCCAGATCGCGTGGTTGTTTCTTAAGACAGGTCTGTTCAGTTTTGGCGGCGCGTATGCCTCGCTGGTATTCGTGCAGCGCGGCGCAGTCGCGCAGTATCACTGGCTGACGGACGGTCAATTGCTTGACGGGGTGGCAATGAGTGTGGCAACGCCTGGGCCATTCATGCTGTTTACGACTTTTGCGGGTTATCTCGCTGGCGGAATTTCTGGAGCAGTGCTCGCCACGTTCTTCGTCTTCTTACCATCGTTCGTTTTTGTCATCGGCGGCACTCACTATATTGAAAAGGTTCGCGACAATCGCAGTATTCAGGCATTCCTTGCGGGCGTCAGCGCCGCAGTAGTTGGCGTGATCGCGGTTGTTTCCCTCGATCTCGTTCCCGAAGCAATTGTTGGCTGGCCAAGTGTTGCGATCGCGGTCATCGCTTTTTTGCTGATCGTTTGGTTGAAGCGGGATGTTGCTTTGGTGGCAGTTGCCGCAATGGCCGGCGGAGTTATCTATTCACTTGTACGAGCGTTGACATAGGCTGAATCGGACAGGATCTTTACGAGGACATTGGAGGGTCCCCAATGAAGTGGATCACACGCGAGCGAATTCAAGTTAACCGCACGGCAACCTGCTGGCTTATCCGGCGGTTTCTCGACAAAGAAGCTGAGTTCATTTTTGCGCCAGCGGATCGAGTCGCAACGATGCAGGCAGAAACCGGCGGGACGGGTTTCGACGCTCCGGGCGCGACTTACCCCCACGAAGATCCGCAGGGTTTATGTTCTTTTGCTGCACTGGTGCGCGAGCGGTTGGCGCATGATCCCGTTCTTTTGGAAATGGCCGAGATCGTTCAGGCAGCGGACATAAAAGGCGAGTTGGACAACCATCCGGCTGCTCTCGGGCTACAGTTGATCAGCCGCGGATTTCCCCTTTTGACGAAGAATGATTATGAGACCGCGGAGCGTGCCGCATTCATTTATGACGCGCTTTACGCAAGCATCAAGCAAGAGCAAGCCCCTAAGTAAACAACCAGCAATGAAAGACCAAATTGAGAAGAAAGGCAGGAGTGAAAATGAAAAGAGACAGAAACATGCCGCGCAGGGTATTGATCCATTTATCTCTGGCGCGTAAGACGAGAAGAGTTGTGCTGTGCCTCGCCGCCTTTGCGGTTGCGACCTTGTTTGTGTTGGTGGCCTGCTCTGCGCCGCAGAGCCAGTCAGGACAATCAAACAACCAGCAACAGCCCGCAGCAACAGACTGGAAGCCAGTCGAGCAAGCGTTAGGCAAAGCGGGTTCAATGCAGCCGGGCGATGTTTATAAAGTCAGTCTGCCGCGCAGCGATCTAAAGGTCACCGTCTCAGGTATCGAGCTTAAGCCAGCCCTTGCTCTTGGTTCGTGGGTCGCGTTCAAGAAGACTGGCGATATGACGTTGGTAATGGGTGATCTGGTGCTCACTGAAGATGAAGTGACACCGGTTATGACGAAACTTGAAGAAGGCGGAGTCGAACCAACGGCTTTGCACAACCACGTGCTGCATGAATCTCCGCGCGTGATGTACATGCACATTCATGCGATGGGTGACAGCGTGAAGATCGCCAAAGCCATTCACGATGCGCTCGCGTTGAGCAAGACCCCATTTGCTGCGCCCGCCGCCGCTGCTCCGAATCAGGACCTCGGAATTGATACGAAGCAAATCGATCAGATCATAGGCCAGAGTGGCAAAGTAAACGGCGGGGTCTATCAATTCTCCGTTCCACGCGCCGACAAGATCATGGACAATGAAATGGAGATTCCGCCTGCGATGGGAATTGCGCAGGCGATTAACTTCCAACCGACTGGCGGAGGCAAGGCAGCCATTACCGGCGACTTCGTGCTGTTAGCCAGTGAAGTCAATCCAGTGATCAAGGCGTTGCGAGACAACGGCATCGAAGTGACGGCTCTACACAGTCACATGCTGGTAGAGACGCCGCATCTGTTCTTCATGCACTTCTGGGCCAACGACGACGCACAAAAACTGGCCCATGGTCTGCGCGCTGCACTCGACAAGGTGAACATAGTAAAGAGCTGAACGCTTTATTGGTAACCTGATGAAGTATTCACCCCGGCCCAGTCATCGGCAACATCACCTCGCCGCTATTCGGTCATGCTAATCAACCATCAGGCGGTGGCTTGGGTCCGGGTGGCTTGGGATTTTCGGAAGCTGCAAACAATCGGCGACTGGAACGTCAAATGCGGTTCTCGTTCTAGTGTAAGACGGAACTAATAGATGAGGGAGTTACATTACCCGGCTATGCGATTTTCTTCAATGATTTCAACGAAATTGAAGTGAGCTACGGAGAAAACTCCGTTGTGTGAATTCAGAATAAACTGATGTGTCTTTGTAAGTTATTGAAAGGATTGGTGCCGAGGGCGGGAGTCGAACCCGCACGACCTTGCGGTCAACGGATTTTAAGTCCGTAGCGTCTGCCATTCCGCCACCCCGGCACTTGAGTCAAAAAATATCATGCGCAGCGCCGAGGAACAATCTTCCCATCGCCGCCTGATGAATTTGTTCGTTCTCTCTCAACCAATATGACCCGCCGTGCCATCCCGTGCTTAATTATGCTCAACTGCTTCTGTGGGGCTGGTTGCACTCCATCAGCACTAACACCACCCCGTCTTCACACTGATCGGTTCGGAGTGTAGAATCAACTCCGGAATCGCACGTAACAATCCGGAACTGCAGATCGCCGAATGAATGTCTGAAGAGCAGGAAGTTTTTCTCAAACATATTCAGAAGAAGGGACTCAAGCGCACGTCTCAGCGCGACCTGATTCTCGACATCTTCCTGCGCACGGAAGCACACCTCTCAAGCGAAGATCTTTATCGCCTGGTGCGGCAAAGAGACTCGAGCATCGGGCAAACCACGGTCTATCGCACGTTGAAACTCCTGACGGAAGCCGGGCTCGCCCGCGAAGTTCGTTTTGGCGACGGCATCACTCACTACGAACATAATTACAAACACCAACACCACGACCACATGATCTGTTCTGAGTGCGGCCGGATCATCGAGTTCTTTTCGGCCGAGCTGGAAGCGATTCAAGATGCGATGGCGGCAAAGCATCGTTTCCAGGTGACTCAACACCTGCTGCGGATTATCGGAGTCTGTGCCGAGTGCCGACGGATAATGAAAGATGCCGAAAGAGAAGGAACTCAACCGCCCGCACGTGCCCGGCAGGCAATCGCCCGCGCCCGATAACCCCGAACACAGTTTCAAAATCCGACCTCAGACCCGAGCTATTCTGGAGTGCGTTAACCAGTCAGCGCTTTGGTAGTCGCGACCTGTGACAGCTATGGTCGCTCGAGTCGCCAGGACTCGCGCATCATACTGCCCAGGACAAAGCGGTGACAGGTCGTCGCATTCCAAAGAGGCGCGCGTTTTCCGCGCGTCAGTAGTAGGTCTCCGGCGTTTTTGCGTTTTGCCTCGATTACGGTGTAACTTGCGGTTGATGCCTAATAGGGAACTATTGCGTTTCGCCTTTCGTGTGCGGATAGACAACTTAGTAATCGTTTTATTTCTTTTGTCCTTCTCACTGGTGTTAGCTGGCTGTCCGAAGAAAGACGCTCCGCCTAATTCGCGTGTGGCAACTTCGGAGCGCGCAACAGAAGCGAGCCCGGCAGTGGTTCCTGGAGCAGTGGTATTCAATGGCGAACGCGCGATGGAACATGTCAAGAAGCAAGTTGAAATCGGCCCACGCATTCCGGGTTCGCCGGAATTGGCAAAGATGCGCGACTACATAACCGGCTTGCTGAAGTCTTCGGGACTTACAGTCAGGACAGATGAGTTCACTGCGGTGACGCCACTGGGTGAAAAGAAAATGGTCAATCTCACTGCCGAGATTCCAGGCGAATCGACAGACGTGATCATCGTTGCCAGCCATTACGACTCCAAGTATTTCAAGGACATGCGTTTTGTGGGCGCGAACGACCCCGGAACCTCTGTC
>WNFU01020516.1_pt1 | contig 10799 bp, 18 predicted proteins | sample 5400121 | NCBI WGS metagenome assembly WNFU01 (sample SAMN13153360, study PRJNA577476) | soil metagenome | isolation source: 100 cm soil or saprolite under grassland replicate 1 | place: USA:California | collected 2016-06-15
GAGTCGCAGCCCTCCGTTGTGCGCGGGCTGCTCGGCGAGGTGGGCCGCTGGACCAAGCCCGGTAGAGTTGAACGCAATCTGGCCAAGATCGCCCGCGCGGTGGGTGTCACGGATCGAATCAACGAGTGGCTGACGACCGGCTGAGAAGCTGGGAGACGCTGGTTCAACGCGCTCTGGTGCTGATCGATTCGGCAGGCACTGCGGGAGCCGTTATACGGGGCTGGACTTTCGGCGGCGGCACCGTATTGATGCGGCGTCATCGGCATCGCTTCAGCAAGGACATCGATATCTTCGTGCCCGATCCGCAGTACCTCGGGTATCTCACTCCGCGCTTGAATCCGGAAGCGGAGAAGCTCACGGCGGACTACGCCGAGGAGGCGGCCTCCCTGAAGCTCAAATTCCCCGAAGGCGAGATCGATTTCGTCGCAGCGGGGCCGCTCACGCAAAATCCGACAAGGGCCGAAGTTCTGTTCGGCCGACAGGTCGACGTCGAAACGTCGACCGAGATCGTGGCGAAGAAGCTGTGGCATCGCGGCGACCGAATTACCGCTCGCGACATTTTCGATCTGGCCATGGTTGCCGATTTGGAACGCGATGCGCTGCGCGAGATCCGACCCATCCTGCGTGGACGTCGCGAGGCGGTTATGGCGAGGATCGAAGCGAACAACGCAGCGCTGAGGGAAGCATTTGGCGCGTTGGAAGTATGGGAGTACCGCCGGAGTTTCGACGAGTGCATTGAGCTCGTCAGGCGTGCGCTGAGGTAGCGCCGGCTACGCCACGTCAGCGAACCCGATCGCCGCCTCCGCTCCGAGCATCCGCGCCGCAAGCCGCCCGCCCGCGCCCAGCATGTCGGCGAGCGCGCGGTCGATGTCCTGCGCCTCCAGCGCCTCGTCGCCGCCGCGCTCGAGCATCGCTTGCGCGGCGCGCCGCATCAGTTCCTTGATGAACGCCGGGCTGACGCGACCGACCTTGGCGGCCGTTGCTGCGGCGAGATCCTCGCTGATTTGCAGACCGCCCGCGTAGCGTTCGACCAGCAGTCGCCGTTCCGCCTCGCCCGGAAGGCCGATCTCGATGACCTGGTCCACGCGACCCGGACGCGCGGCGAGCGCCGGCTCGAGCACTTCGGGGCGCGCGCGATCTCGAAGGTCTCTTTCAGCAAACCGTAACGACCCGCCGTGACGATCAGCTTCGTGTAGCCTTCCAGCGCTCCTGCAAGCCAGCGCACGATGAGCGTCTTTCCCGTGCCCGGCGGCCCGTAGAGCAGCACGCCTTTTCTGGCCGACAGTCCGAGCCGGGCGAGCTGCTCCGCACGCTGCGCGAAACCGAGCGTGTTGCGCTCGATCAGCGCGAGCGTCTTCTCCGGCAGCACGATATCCGCGCGACGCACCGCAGCGGCCTTCTCCACGCGCAGCCCGGCAGGCGCGACGTCGAAGTCATCGGATCCTGCTTCGAGCACGAGGATCTTGCCGCGCCACGATTCACCGCTTTCGACCAGCGCGCGCAGATGGTCGACGATCCGCACGGCTACGCAAGCCGGGATCTCACCCGGTCCAACGGCAATCTCCAGCCGCGCACGAACACCGCGATAGCCTTCGCGCACATCGAGAAGCGCTGCGAATTGCACATCTTCACGCACGCCGAGCCATAGGCCGCGCGTGAGGCAGCGGACCGGTTGCGCGTCTCCAATGTCGACGTCCTGATACTCCGCGGGACCGGCGACGATTCCCTCACCGGCCTCGGCGAGATCGGGCAGCCGGAACGCGAAATCCGGATCGCGCACACGCGCGCCGCAGAAGCGGCTCTCGACGAACAGAGTTTCCAGAGCCCGTTGCAGGTCGGGCCGCATCCAGTGCGGAAAGTCACGGCGCGTGACGACGAGCTCGTCCAGCATCAGCGGCGCGAAGTGCGCGGCGAGGAGACTGTTGAGTCCAATGATGCCTGGCTTGCGATCCATGTCTGTAAGCCTTTGCCTGACGCACGCGGGCACGCGCCGCCGCAGATGCCAACGGCGATGCAGGCGCCGAACGCCCGACACATCAAGCTCAGGTTGACCGACCGGCCACGCCCCACCGGCGCGGCGTAGTCCGATCAGCGGGCGGCTAGGCGCCCTTCATGGACAGCGGACCGAAAGCGAGCCTCTGCCATGACGAGCACGTTCGCGTGCACCGCATGTCATGTCGTCTGTTTGAAGGCTTCACTTGCGTCCACCGGGTTGACCGGAAAGGGGAAAGAACGATACCGGATCAGCCGCTGGCGATCAAGCGCCTCCAGCGCCCGCACGCGCCGGATGTTGCGCGTGTGCAACGCAGGGGTACGAGCGACTTTGCTTGCAGCAGGATGCTAGCAAGGTCCCACGTCGGAGATCTCAGGCGCCGGAATGAATGTCATCTGATTGGTCGGCGAAGTTCGAAATCCTGACCTCGCCATCGGGAAACTTGGCTATGACCTCCAGGTCACCGCCCATTGCCTTGATATAGGAGCGGAGCGTGCTGATGTACATATCCGTCCGTCGCTCAAGTTTCGAGATTGCCGCCTGGTTAACATGCAATGCTTCTGCGAGCTTCACCTGCGAAAGCTCCTTGGCGTGCCGCAATTCTTGTAGCGGCATCTCTGCCAGCATCTTGTGTGCGCGGTTCGCCGCTCGAGCCTGCGCGGCCGGTGACATCTTCGCTCGTAGCGCACTGAATTTCTTAGCCATCGTTCGATCCTTCCTTTCTCATCAGCTCCAAGTGTTCGTCATAGAGCCGATCTGCAAGTGGGACGTTGGTCTCGTACCATCGATCCTCGCCGGTCTTATCGCCGCCAATCGGCAAGATTGCCGTGCGCCGCGGATCGAAGGCGTACAAGACCCGATACGGCCGGCCCTGATGCTGGATTCGCAATTCGCGCATGTGTCGGTGTCTGGACGTCTCGATGGCGGAGCTATGTGGAAACGGCAGATTCGGGCCACGGACCTCGAGAAGGTGAACTGAGGCATCGACGGATTCCTGCTCCGCTTCGCTCAGATCATTCCACCAATCCCCGAACTCGTCGGTGTATTCGACGTCCCAGGTCATCAGGGTACGTATTCCACAGAGGGAATATTCCGTCAAGCGATTAGCGCGATCCACGCGACTGGCATGCCTTTGTTCGAGCATCAGAGTTGTTCATGTTTTGTGAACACGGCGCAATAATGAACGGCGCGAACACGTGCCGTCGCCGTGTCGCGTAAACGGCACGTCGCATACTGGGCAACATCATGGGCAACACGAGAACTGCCGCGAAAAAGGTGACGGCGAAACGGGCGCCCGGGTTGCGTGCACCTGCAACGATTGTCGCTTCGCTTCCATCGACCACCACAAATCGCGCCTGGATTTACGCGGCGTCGACCGCGGGGCGTCTAGCCGAATGGCGACAGGGCTCAGCCGGGAAGCGGTGCGTGTTCCGACACAGCGATGCCATTGACCGGGCCTGGATCACTGTTCGTAGCGGCAAGGGCGGGATTCGAACCCGCCTCACCGCTAGGCTGGATGCGGCTTCGCGGGTTTTTGTGACCAAAAAGTGACCATTCGAAGCGCATTATTTTTTCCGCGATCTGTGGATAATTGCCTGCGATTTCCGGCGTTGCGGACCGTCGGTCTTGGACCGAACGACCTACCTCTCCACACTTGTCAGTCCAACGTTGCCAAGAGCTTCATGAAGTTCCGCTTGGCCTTCCACGCCAGTCGCAGCTCGACGAGCTCCTGCTTGAAGACGGCCTCCTGATGCTGAGCGGCGCGTAGTTCCTGAATCGCTTTGACGATTTCGAGTGCCGGCGGCGATTTCCAGCTACACCAAGAGCATCTCTGCCAGCGACCGCGGCGAGTAGATGGTTACGCCCTGAATCGTTCGGCCGTACAGAGCCCCGAAATGCGTGCGATCGCCAGTGACCAGCGCGGTGCAGCTTTGGCGGATGGCCGCTGCCAGTACCGGCCGATCCTTGGCCGGTAACGGCAATGACGCTTCGAGCGCAGTGTCGCTGCGCTGCGCACCCGCCGTCTTCATGCGCGACAACAGTCTCTCGAGAGCGACAACGCGGTCCGGCGCTTTGGCAACGAGGTTTCGGCGCGCTTCTTCGATCACGTAACCATCCACGCAACACTCGTGGCCGGACTTCTCGAGTAGCGTCAGCAGCTGGTGGACCGCGCCGTCAGACTTCGCCGCGGAAAAGAGCACATTCGCATCGAGAAAAATGCGCATCCGCCGGCGACTACCGGGCGATTTTCTTCGGGCGGCTCCGGCGGTTCAGAACTTTGGCCAGTTCGGCCTCGGCCTCGTCGAATTCGCGGATTCGCTTCTCGCTGTAGATCTCGACCGGCAACGTCACCGCCGGCCGCAATAACAATCCCTCCGGCGTCGTCTCGGCAATGAGCTGGTCATCGGCCCTGAGGCCCAATGCTCGGCGAAGCTTCGCGGGGAGGGTCACCACGCCGCGGTTGGTTAGCGTAAGGGTAGCTTTCATAATTGCAGCTTAGCGGAATTACTGGATTTCTGCAAGCTTGGGTGCGGTCGAGAGTCGGCAAGCAGGACGGGCGCGCGCGAGGCTTCTTTTAGCGTGGTGGGATTTGGTGTTGACTTTCATAATGTAAGACGTTATCTTACTCCGCATGAAGACGACTATTTCTACGAAGGGGCAGCTCATACTGCCCGCCGAGATCCGGCAGAGGGACAACATCGAGCCCGGCCAGGAGTTTGAGGTCGAGCGTATCGATCGTGGCGAGTATCGCCTCTTGCGCCGAGAGCCTCCTCCTAATGAAGGGCTCGTCGATTGGCTACTGGCGTGCCCGGAAAAGGGTTATTTCGTTCCTATTGAATCCGAATTTCGCTTCGGCATTCATCTCCTACCTGCGGGGAAGCGACGGCGTCGACTCGAAACCTGGTTTGATGAGGGCGTCGCAAGAATCGTCTGCGTTCCATGGGATGCGCTCACGGGCCTCCGATGGGCAAAACTTCTGGCTGAACTGCGCAAGTCCGGTGAATCGATGCCGATAAAGGACAGTCTGATCGCAGCGACGGCGCTCGTTCACGATTTCATCGTCGTCACCAGAAACACGCACGATTTCAGAAAAGCGCACGTGAAGGTGCTGGATCCATTCGCGTGACGTCATCGCCAACCCGAGGTGCTCTCGGCTCCCGGGTAGCTCGCGCCTGCGACGCGATCCGAAGCTGGGTTTCGGAAACCTTCGAGTGAAAGCGCCCGGCGAAGAACAGTCTCGGAACGACTCGCCCTCCGCTCCGCGGGACCCGCTCGTCACTGAACTCGCGAAGGCGGAGTCGGACCTCGAGCGGATCGAAGCGCAGCGCACCGCGGCAAACGCCAGAATCGACGCGCTTCGAAAGCAGCTCGCAGCACTTGATGCGACTCCTCGGCCCGTTGTGCCCGAGCCGCTGCCGGGGTTTGCCCCCCGCACGCCAGCCGACAAGGTGAAACTGTTCCGTCAGCTCTTCCGCGGCCGTCCAGACCTCTACCCAACGCGATCTCCGCATCTTCGACTACGTTGACCGCGAAGTTCCGATGCTGCTGCGGATGTTCGAGAAACGCCTTCGAGGCTACCGCGCGATCGGCTACGCGCGAGGGGAGGCGCCGCTCGGGTACGCCGAGCCCGCGGACGAAACAACGGTCGAGTACGACGAGGACATACTTGCCGAACTCGACCGGAACGACGACTTTGCTTGAGAGGAATGTTCACATGCCACTGCGCAAACCAGCCAAGAAGAGCACCAACACGGCGAGCCGGATCAGCAAGGCCCGGCTCGCCGCCATGATCGAAGAGGCCACCGTCGACGCGTATGGCGACTCGGAGCAGACCACCGGTTGGTACACGATGCTCGAGGAGCACCTTGCGTTGCCGTTTGAAACCACCATGCTCGGTGTCCTGGTGCAAGTCGTCGCGCTCGACGTTCGTGGCGACAACGGCATCGTCGCCATCTGCACGCGCGGTCGCGAGCGACAGTCTGTCCCCATTCTTGACCTGCCGCTTCCATCGCCCAGGCCCGAAGGGGTCGAATGGATCGAGGCGTACCGTCACTGGCTCGGGGGTTGACCCCGAACCCTTGCTACGGCACCAGCGAGGGCATAGCGCGTGATCCGGCTCATGGATCCGGGCTGCTGCCCTCGGCGGGGATGAAGGGGATCAGCCCTTTCTCATAGGCGAGCCGCTGGAGCTCGGGCGGGGACCGGCGGATGTCGATCATCAAGCCATTGATCTGAACCATCCACACCAGCGGATTGTCAGCAAGCCGGCTGGGCAACGTCCAATCGGGAGACATCAGCCCCATCCCGAGCGCATCCCTGATTTGCTTTGACTTGTTTTGCCCGGTGCTCTCGGCAATGTCGAAGAACTCGTAAATGGTTTTCGGCTTGCAGTGCGGAACCTGGGAGGGATCATCGAGGAAATTGGCGCGGCCGACCGCGTGGACGGCGCCGGCGGCCCATACGGCTTCCTTGCCCTTGAGCAAGGGCGACGGTCGCTTTCTTGCAAGAGTGCCGACCACCCGGTGAATCAGGACCCGGTATTCGTCATTGAGGTGCTGTTCGCAGAAGGCGTCCGTGAGCGCGGTGATGGCAGAGAATTTCTCCGCAATGGCGCCGGGGATTCTTTCGAGCGAGGACATGGTGACAGCGGGGGCGAAGGGAGGCCGATTGTCACCGATCAGCCGGCGGGTGCCAACCGTCCGACGATACGCCGTGACCTGCGGCTGATCGTCGGTAACGTTGCTCGGGAAACCTCGGTCATCTTGGTCCGCAAGATGCACTAAGCCCCTCCGCCGTTGCGGACGCACGATTCGAACGAAGCCAAGACCGGGCCCCGGGACGGGTGGGGCCTTAGACTATTCGCGCTAAGGTCGCGGCCAGCGTCGGTAGGATCAGGTCCCCAAACAAAGCGTTGACCTCATTTGGCGGAAGCGCGCTTCTACTCTCCGCCCACCAATCAAGCACGAGAATGAACGTCGAGGCGACGTACTGAACAAGAAGATCCGGTGGAATCTGCCCCGCCGCTTTGCGCCGCCGTTGACACGCTTTCCTGACATCGTCTGCGATCATTTCCGCGAGCATCCTGCGAAGGTGCTCATGAACGATGGCCCGGCCCCTAGCGCCCATCCTGGCCTCGCCCGGCCGCCGGTGCTGACGGTGGTATTCGAAGATGGGAAGGCTGAACCGAATTATCCTTTCGAGGGGCCCCGCCGAGGATGGCAGCTCCGATTGAACCGAGCGAAGCATGTCATGTATGCCACTGGCGAGCAGCTCGTCCTTGTCGCGGAAGTGCGTGTAAAAGGTTGACCTGCCAACGTTGGCGCGCTCCAGAATTTCCGTGACCGCAATTGCGTCATAAGGCTTTTCGTGAATCAACGAGACGAGAGCCTCCCGCAGCAGGGCCCGCGTCTTTTGAATTCGCCGATCCTTAACGTGTCTTCCTGGCACCTTGTCCTCTGAAGCCGTCCGCAGATGGCGAACAAAACGGGCGGTTTTGTCCGTTATGGCACACGCGCACATTTGCTGTGCTTCAACTCACCATCGTTCAAGCTTATAGTAGTCCTCGAACAAATGTCCATTTTCATACTGGTGTTCCGATTCGGAGCGTTCAGCTCAACGGTGGGCGGTGAGGTCTAAGGCGATGGCAGAAGACGGTGACGCGGCGAAGATAGCGGGTGGGAATGCAAGGCCCAGCACGATCGGCGCGGTCCTGCATGCAGCCGCTCTTTATGATCTGCAGGTCTGGCTGGCAACGCTCGGTCGGGAGGGGACGTTTCGAGAGAAGGTTCTCGGGCTAGCGCGCCTCCAGCCCGGCGAGGCGGTCCTGGATGTCGGCTGCGGAACAGGAACCCTTGCGATCGCGGCCAAACGGCAGGTCGGACCCACCGGCACCGTGTACGGAATCGATGCGTCGCCGGAGATGCTTGCGAGAGCGCAGAAGAAGGCGCGAAAGGCGGGTGTCGACGTTGTCTTAAAAAACGCGCTGGCCCAAGCGCTGCCGTTTCCCAATGCCACATTCGACGCGGTACTGACCACGGTCATGCTGCATCATTTGCCCCGCAAGGCACGCCAACAGTGCGCTGCCGAGATGCGAAGGGTTCTGAAGCCCGGCGGGCGAGTGCTTGCCGTTGAGTTCGGATTGGCCGCGCGCGAGCAGAAAGGCCTTCTCGCGCATTTTCACCGCCATGGTCATGTCAAGCTCTCCGACATCATTAGCTTGCTAAGCGAAGCGGGCTTGAACATTGTCGAAAGTGGCGCTGTGGGATTTCGCGACTTGCAGTTTGTTCTCGCGCAGGTCCCGTCCGTGTCTGATAGCGGGGCAATTGTGACCAACGGATCAAAGCCATGAGAGGGCATGGCCACCTGCGTGCGCGCGCTTGGATGCTGGCGGTGGGAGCAATCATTCTGATCGCTGGCCACGGCGTCATTCTTTATTACTTTTCGTCGCACGTAGCGCTGTCGGCGGCAGTCATGTCGGCAGTGATTATTCTGGTGGTGATCAAGCATCTGGGATTGCTCGGCTCCGTGTACGCCCTGTTCCGGCGGCGCCCTCGACGCAGTGCACCGCTAGATGACTAGCGATGCCTGCTTTTGGAAGTGACAACAGACCGCGGTCGCGACCCACGGTCGACATTCCGTGTGTCCGTAAGCAGGCGCTCAATCGTCCATCTGGCGTTGGTCGCATGCTCGCGCGAAGCCACGACGACATCGCGTCACTGGCCTTGGTCGGATCGGCGCGACGGACCCCGACGGATCGACTTCGGATGCCAACGACGACGGAAGGTCACCCGCAACAAGCGTGCTGTTCCTGAATCGGCGGACACTTCACCGAACCGTAGGAGCAGAAAACGCAGCAGTCACCCGACGTGGGGCGCAGCAGCGTCTTGCAATGGCTGCACTCGTAGAAGAACAGACAGGCATCGGTAGGCATCGTCTCTTGCGAGGCAAAGCCGCAGTGCGGACAGGTCAGCACCGATTCGAGCACGACCGCGTTCATCGACGGCTCAATTGTGGGCTGTGGAGGGATAGCCGGCATTGGTCGTGGCTTTCACCAGCGCCGCCACATTGGCCCGTTCCGGGTCGAATTTCACGGTCGCCGTCTTCTTGGTGAGGTCGATCTTTGTTGAAGCGACGCCGGGGACCGTGTCCAGCGCCTTCTTGACCGTGATCGGGCAGAGTTCGCAGGTCATGTTCTGAACGTCGAGGACGACCGTTTGCGGGTCTGCCGCAAGAACGCTGAGCGGCATGGCGAGCAGGGCGGCGAAGAGCAATCTAGGCATGGAAATCTCCGGTCAGTAAAACAGCGGTGCGAACCACGGCACGGCCAACAGGCCGAGGAGAAGGACGGCGATCGACCAGAAGATCAGTCGCTGTCGCTTGGCAGTCTGCGGATCGGCGCACGCCGTGCCGGGGGCGCACGCCTGCGGCACCAGATAAAGCTGGCGGAAGCCGAGGCCGAGGAAGAGCAGCGTCAGGCCGATGAACAAGGGACGGTAGGGTTCGAACGCCGTGAGGTTGCCGATCCACGCGCCCCCGATACCGAGCGCAAGCAGCACCAGCGGCGCCACGCAGCAGACGGACGCGCCGATGGCGGCCAAAACCCCGGCCACCAGCGATCCCTTGGCATTCAATGCAGTCACTGCGATTCCTCCAGAATTGTCACAGCCGGCGTAGCATGCACCCCGTACCATGGTACGGAATCAAGGGGGTGGCGATGAACGAGGAACTGACCATAGGGCGCCTCGCCAAGGCGGCCGGCGTAAACGTCGAGACCATTCGCTACTACCAGCGTCGCGGCCTCGTGGATGAACCTTACAAGCCCCTCGGCGGGCACCGGCGTTACGCTCCATCGGCAGTGTCGCGCGTACGGTTCATCAAACGCGCGCAGCAGCTCGGATTCACGCTGGAAGCGGTCACCGGCCTGCTGCGGCTGGAAGACGGGCAGAGCTGTCGGGAGACGCGTTTGCTCGCCGAGCACAAGCTCGGCTTGATCGAGGAGCGCATCGCCGACCTGACCCGAATGCGCCGAATGCTCAAGGGGTTGATCGCGGAATGCGCCGCGGGCCAGAGGCCGCGCTCGTGCCCCATCATCGCGACACTGTCGGCTAATTCGGAGGTAACCGACGGGGGCAAGTAATACGTCGGCTAACCATCAATGTCGCCGGGAATGTCCGCAGTATCTTGGTCTGTTGAGGGCAATGACAATCCGACGATGGCTGCCAGATCAAGTTTGGATTACGACACATCAGGTTCACCCCAACGTAGTCCGTTTCCGCCGCTCTCTTGCAGTCGAAATCGCGCGTTTTGGGCTGGGCTTTCGCCATCAGGTGGCACTGTAGGCACACTCCATTGCGACTACAGTGCGACTTGATCCTTTCCCCAACCGGCCCAACACGGTCGAACGCGTACCGGGGTCGCACTCCAGGGCAATGCGACCGTCCTGAACGCCGTCTGATCTCAATCGGATTAGAACCCGAGGGAATCACCCCCCACGCCAATGTCAAGCCTGGCGCTCGCGCGCTAGCGAAGGACGAAGCCTCGATTGTCCCGCAATGCCGACAAGAACTATATCTAAGTAGCTGTTGTACAGGGACAAACGGCTGGCGGAGAGGGCGTCGCTCACACTACTCACTGAAACAAGAGCTTAACGGCGACGTCGTTAGGTTGCCGGAAAACATACCGCCTAACTTCGGCATCTGTGCACGCCATCGTCCACCGATCGACATACAGCGAGTTCGAATCCGTGCTTCCCGCCACATCAGCCGTTAGTGCAGGTCGATGACCCCGAGACGAAGGGCAACCGGCA
>WNFU01009719.1_pt1 | contig 10797 bp, 10 predicted proteins | sample 5400121 | NCBI WGS metagenome assembly WNFU01 (sample SAMN13153360, study PRJNA577476) | soil metagenome | isolation source: 100 cm soil or saprolite under grassland replicate 1 | place: USA:California | collected 2016-06-15
GGCGTCGTCTCGACCTCATCGCTCGCCGCGAACGTTCTCGATCGCCTGCGCGGGCATTCCAGACATGAACGCACGCGCAAGCTCGTCGCCCGCAACATCGGCTTCCTCTACTACCGCCGTCATGAGATCGACGATCCGCACAGTCTCCTTCGCCCGCCGATGCATGGAAACGGCGACATCGACGAGCTCAAGGAGAGTCTGTAAGACCTCGCCACCGCGCCGGGTCCGCTCCGCAAGCTACGGGTGTTCATTCTGGATCGTCTTCGTGCGGCAGACGTGCCTCCTGCACAATCTCCCGAGCGGCGGCGCTGGCGCTGAAGCTATCGCATCAGTCACGCTCGCGAGGAACTGTTGCCGGATCCGACACCAGCCCGACTACATGCGTACCACACAGGCTCTGCCGTGGGTCGCCAGTGGTAGCCGGCCACGGCCGGTTCGGCCGGCGAGGAAAGGCCTGCTCTAGCCGGTAATTCCGGGTGGGAGCCAGTTGCACCGGTTGAGCCCGTACCGGCCTGTCACCCCGGAGGTCGCGGGTTCGAGTCCCGTCGCTCCCGCTGAGATCGTTGCGCGACGGATGTCTAAAGATCGAGGATGAGGTTGAGGGCAGCATCGACTCTCAGCCACCGATCGATCTAGAGGCGGCGGCCTCGAGCAATCACGCAGCCTGTGAACGGGAGCGCCTCCATTCCGTGTTCCTTCGCGATCGAATAAACCTTCGCGCGCGCCGCCTTCGTTGTCGACGACGACGTTTTGTGGAGCTGCCCACTCGCGAGGCGGTACTCGGTCCGGCTGAAATACCAGCGTTTCCCGCTGTAGCTCATCGGTCCGATACCGAGCACGACGAGCGGACCGCCACACCGGCAGCGGGCATTCGTAACGCCGGTCCCGACTGAGCCGAAGAGCGACAGCTCGTCTAGGTATTCGCGCGGCCGGAACGGAAGGAAGGCAAGTTTGCCCTCGACGAGGCCAACGAAGCTGACGGATGCGTTCGCCGCTCCGTGATCGCGGGCGACGACGATCTGTGACCGGCGCGGATCGAGCTGCACGATCGCCGCAAGGAATGGCTCTGGTGTCCAGACGTCCCTAGCCCGCGCCGTGCCGGCTGTCTTGTACTCCCAAGCAACCCGCAGCGCCAACACCCTCGCTCGCGTCTCAACAACGAGCACGATCCCGCAGCTCGCGGGCGACGCAGGTGCATAGCGGATGCTGACGCGATCAAGACGGCCATCTCCATCGACATCGCCGCGAAGACGGCCGCCGCCGGGCCGGTAAGGGAGACGCGCGGCGTGAGATAGCTTGGGACACGTCGGGGGCGGCGCCGTCGACTGAAGACGAACGCTGTACTCGGCTGGTCGAGCCTTCGCCGGTTTTGCCTGCTGCGGATTGCTGGTGCTGCAGCCAGCAGCCACCGCGACGAGGACTGCGAATAGCAGCAGGCAACGGCCCACCCTCCGACTGTAGGTGATAGCGCCGCGATCTCAAGATCCGTGCCACGGCTGTCGAACGAACGCGCGTCAGGCGAAGCGGGCCCTGGCTGCGACGACCTGCCGCGCCAGCAGGACTGCCTGCTCAAGGCAGAACAGGCTCCTGTCCGACGTGACGCCGCTCCCGCACGAGGAGGTGTCGGGCGTCATTCCGGACGCCTAGCTCCTTGACGGTCGCCCTGCCGCAAACGGATCGCGGGGGTAAAGCGTGGGTTCGAGTCCCGTCGCTCCCGCTCTTCACCCCCGGCTAGGCGCGGAGGTATGTGAGCACCGCCTGGACTCGCTTGTTCTCGAGTGCGCTCTCAGGAAGAGCGAGCTTCTGGAAGATGTGGCGCGCGTGAGTTTCGACGGTTTTCGGCGTGACGTAGAGCCGCTGCGCGATTCCACGGTCGGTGAGGCCTTCCGCCATCAGGTTGAGTACCTCGCGTTCTCGCGGCGTCAGCTCCTCGAGCGGATCGGCCTGCCGTCGCCGCTCCAGCAATTGCGCCACGAGTGCCGGATCGACGACCACGCCGCCCGCCAGGACGCGGTCGATCGCTTCGGTCAGCTGAGCTGTGTCGAGGATGCGATCCTTGAGCAGGTAGCCCACACCGTGCTCTGTTCCCTCGAGCAGGCGAAGCGCGTATTCGGCTTCGACGTATTGCGAAAGGACGAGCAGCGCGACTTCCGGAAAGCGTTGACGGATCTCCGCGGCGGCGCGTAGCCCTTCGTCGCCGTACCCGGGCGGCAGGCGGATGTCGACGAGAGCGACTTCCGGCGCCCCGCGCTCCACCGCTTCGAGCAGCTGCTCCCTAGTCGCCGCTTCGGCGACGATGTCGAAGCCGGCATCCCGCAGGATTCGATGGAGACCCTCGCGCACGAGCAACGAGTCCTCGGCGATCGCCACTCGGACCGATCGCGTGCGCAGCGGAGACGCAAACGACGAGTCGGCGGATCTGGTCGACATCAGCGGCGTGCGAGAGCGACGTTCGGAACGCGCGCAGACAGATGCGTGCCACGGCCGGGCTCGCTTTCGATCGCGAGCTCTCCGGACAGTGCGTGCACGCGATCGGCGAGGCCGGTGAGCCCCGACCCGGGCCGGGGCTGCGCGCCGCCGCGGCCGTCGTCCTCGACGTCGACTACGAGAGAACCCTCGTCGCATCTGACGTCGATGGTGACGGCCGAAGCACCCGCGTGCTTCGCCGCGTTAGCAAGGGCTTCGGAGACGACAAAGTACGCAGCGGCCTCAACAGGCGCCGGCAGTCGCTCGCGTGGGACCCGGCGAATCTCGACCGGCACGGGCGAGCGCGTCGCCAACGTCTTGAGCGCCGGCCCGAGACCGTGCTCCGTCAGCACGGCGGGGTGAATGCCTTGCGCGAGCTCGCGCAGCTCCTCCAGCGCGCTCCGAAGCTCGGCCTCCGCCTCGCGCACGAGGTCCACAGCGCCTGGTGCGTCCGCGCCGACTTCGGCGCGCATGAGCTGAAACGAGAGGCCGATGCTGAGCAAGCGCTGCTGGACGCCATCATGCAAGTCGCGCTCCAGCCGTCGGCGCTCCTCGTCTCCTGCGGTGACGATACGGGCTTGGGTGGCCCGCAGCTCGACGAGCTGCGCGCGCAGCTCCGCCTGCAGCCGCTCGTTTTCGAGCGCCAGGCGGGCCGCCGCGCCGGCGGCGGCAAGCAGGCCCCGCCGCTCCAGCAGCACCGGATCGTGCACGAGCGCGGCGACCGGGGCCTCCGCTGCACCGATCATCGTCACGGCGCGACCGATTCCCGGTCCAGGAACCGCGACCTCCCGCCCCGCGGCATCGACATACGTCCCACGCTCGGGCAGCCAGAGGGCGAGCTCGAGCGACGGGTCGCCGAGGGCGTGAGCGAGTGCGTCCCGAACGGAACCGGGTGGCGTCCGCTCGAGCTCGACGACGAGACTTGCCATGGGGCCTCGGCCGCCGCCCCCCCAGAGCAATCCGAGCGCGAGGGCGACCGGAATTGACAGCGGTGCCGCCGTGACGATCCAGAACCACGTCGGGTGCGTCCACGAGTTGACCGAGTGGCCGTAGAGCGCGAGCTGCACGGCGAACTCGCCGACGATGAAGCAGGCGGCAAATGCGAGCGGCAAGATGATTCGACGGCCGCCGGGCGACGCACGCACGAGCTTGCGGGCGAGAAGCACAACGCCGACGAGCGCGAGCACGAGCACGACGCGACTGAAGTTGCGGTCGAAGCTGATCAGGTTGAGCCATGCAACGTGCGTGTACGGGAGCGCGCACGTAGCGCAGTCCCAGACGTGCTCGTCGAACGGTGAGCGGGGGCTGTAGAACAACATGAAGGCGAGGCCGTACGCCGCCGCCAGCACCCAGGCGGTCGCAATGTAGAGGCGGTCGACCCGCGAGGACAGACGACCGCTCGGGTACGAGAGGAAAGCCTGGACCATAAGCGGCGCAGCAAGCCAGCTCGCGGCGAGTCCGAGCGTGACGGCGAGCTGCCGATCGCGGAAGACGTGGCTCAAATCGCTCAGCATTCCGGCGAACGGGATCGCCGCGACGAGGATCCCCGTTCGACTCTCAGGCCTGATCTCCCAGACGAGGACCCCGATGGTGACCGTGAAGAACGCGGCGGCGTAGCCGGCGACGGCCTGGGCAGGAGGAAGCACGCCGCCGTTGATTGCACCGACGATCATCGTCGCGGCGAAGGCGGCGCCGGCGCACCAGACGAGCAGGCGAACAATTCTCATGCGCGGCCGTCCACGACCGCCGCGAATGCCGCTGCCGTCAGTTCGCGCTTCGGAATGAACCCTTGTGCCGTCGATCGCTCGAGCGCCGGTGCGATGTCCGACACACTCCTGCTCGACACCAGAACGACGACTGGCGCTGCTGAGCCCTGGGTGAGCGCCTGCGCGACGGCGAACCCGCTCGTGTCGGGGAGCAGAACGTCCAGCATCACGACGTCGGGCTGCAGCCGGCGCGCCTCCGCGAGGCCTGCCCGTCCATCCTCGGCCTCGCCGATGACCGCGAATCCGCCGGCCTCCAAGAGCTTCGTCGCGAGGCGTCGGAAACTCGGGTGGTCGTCGATGATGAGCACGCGCCGGCGCATGTGCCGATGGTCGCACAGTCCACGCGGGCGAAACTCATGGATTTCCCTGATTTCGCTGGAAATTCAGGGAAAGGCCTGAGGGCGTTCGCGGGTCGGCGCCGTATTTTTCGGGCGCCATGAACGGCGAAATCCAGATTCGACGACGCCACAACGTACGGCGGCTCGCCTTCGTGACCATCGCGGCAGTTGCCGTGTTCCTCCTCCTGAAGCCTGAAAGCGCCTCGGGCGGCGGCGATGGTCGGCATTCGCCGGTTGCCCGCCGGCTCGCGCGGGAGCCGCAAACGCGAATCCCGGACGCCGGCGGCAGGCGCGCGACATTGCAACGGATCGTTCGTCGGCTCGTCGCGGGCGGCGCGCCGGGAGCGCTGGCATTTGTCCGCACCCCGGCCGGTGCCGCCGGTGTCGCGGCCGGCTACGCAGACCTCCGCACCCGCACGCCGATGGCGGCGACGGACGGCTTCCGGATCGCCAGTGTCACCAAGACCTTCGTCGCGACGGCCGTGCTGCAACTCGAAGCCGAACACCGACTCGACATCGACGACCGAGTCGAGCGCTGGCTACCCGGGATCGTCCCGAATGGCCGCGCAATCACGATCCGAGAGCTGCTCAACCACACCAGTGGCCTCTTCGACTACGGCGAGGACGACGCACACACGCAGGCCGTGATCGCCGACCCCGGACGACGGTGGTCGCCGCACGAGCTCCTTTCGGTGGCATTTGCACATCCACCGCTCTTCCGACCTAGCACGAGTTGGTTCTATTCGAACACGAACTACGTCGTCCTCGGGCTCGTGGTCGAGGCCGTAACCGGAAGGCCGCTCGGGCAAGAACTGCAGGCGCGGATCGTCGATCGGCTCCGACTTCACGCAACCTCGTTCGACATCGACGCCGCAATTCACGATCCATTCGCCCACGGTTACGTCGGCCCGCACCCCGGTTTGCCGATCGCGGCAGGCACGCTGCTCGACATCACGGCGCTGTTGAGCCCGTCCTTCGGGTGGGGCGCCGGCAACATGTCCTCCAACGCAGCCGATGTCACGCGCTTCTTCGTAGCGCTTCTCCGTGGACAGCTACTGCCGCGGGCGCAGCTCGCCGAGATGAAGACGGGCTCACCCGCTAACGGCAACTACGGGCTTGGGCTGAAGAAGACGTACACCTCGTGCGGCGTTGCGTACGGCCACGAAGGCGACTTCCCCGGTTACCGCAACGCCGTCTGGATCACACGCGACGCTCGCCGCGCCGCCGACGTCATGGTCAACATCGACGAAACGCACGTCTCCTGGGACAGGATTGAAGCTGCGGCACAGGCCGCGTTGTGCTCCGCGTCCCGCCGCTAATGGGCGGCGTTCTTGACACCGCGAACACAGGCGCCGTAGCCATGTCGACATTGCGCGCGCCGGACCCGCCACTTTCGACAACTACGTCGTGCTGCGCCCGCTCGCCGACGAGGACGTTCCAGTTGTCGAGCGCGCGCTGGCGGATCTCGAAATTCAGCGTTGGTTCGACGACCGCGGCTTGCCGGCGCGCGACGTAGTCGAGCGCGCCGCGGCACGCTGGCCGCATCGGAGGCGGCAGAGTTCGTGTGATCATCGACGAAGCCGAGTGCGTCGCGCCGAGGTCGATCTCGCGGCGGCGACTCGCATCGCGCCCGCGCTTCGTCAACCGACTCGGCTCTGGGAGGTCTACGGCGTGCACGCCATGCTGGCGCTGGCGGCGGGCCGGCTGTCGGAGGCGGACGCGCTGATCCGGAAGGCATACGCCTTCGGCGAGCGTGCCCAGCCGGAGGCGGCGGTCCCCGTCTACCGTCTCCAGCGGTACATACTCAACGACTTCAGCGGACAGATCGAAGAAGTCGAGCCGGAGATCCGCGACCTGGTCGTCGAGTACCCAGCTCGGCCCGTCTTTCGCTGCGCCCCGGCTCGTCTGCATGCAGTCCTCGGACGACCGTCGGAGGTCACGGAGACGCTCGATGAGCTCGCAGCAGACGACTTCTCGATCCTGCCCTTCGATCAAGAATGGCTCTTTGGCATGAGCCTGCTCGCGGAAGCGGCTGTGGTCGTCGGCGACGCCGATGCCGCGCCCATCCTCTACCGGCTGCTCCTACCCTGGGCCGCGCTCAACGTCGTCGACCAGGCCGAAGGGATCAGGGGCTCGCTCTCCCGCTACCTCGGGATGCTGGCGGCGTCCATGCAATTCCCTGCAAATTGCCGTGTGTGTTGTCGGTCTCGACACCGGCTTGTGGCCGACTACACACACTTTCGATCGAGGCGTCCCCCGAAACGGCCAAAAATCGCCCGAAAACCCCTCCGGGGGTGACGGTTTCAAGCCGATTGCGGCTGAGTTGAGACCGACGGCGAAGGCGGCGTGCGACTACACGAAAAGACCGGAGGTCAAGGCCCGGCCCAACTGGTCGTCATCGAATGCAGGAAGAGCCGTCTCGGCCATCGTCGCCGGTCGTGCCGACTGACAGCGCTCCCTGTTGCGGTCTCGGCGGCCGTCGATCCCGCCGATCAAGGGACATGTCGCCGCTGCGGACCAGCTTGATCGCGCTGGGCTGGGTGAGATCGGCATCGGGAGGCGGCAGCAGCCGCCTCCCATCTGGTTCCATGCGGATTCACGAAGTGACCTGGATCTGCCCGCTCTCGATCGTGACGAGGAATGGATCCAGGAGCGCTGGGTCGGTGATGTACGTGCAGGGGATTCCCAGGCCGGAGAAGGCGAGCGTGATCTCGTCGGGCGGGGCGCTCGGCCCTTCGCCGTTGTCCTGAACCGCAAAGAGGACCTCGCTGCCAACCAAGTCGAGGTCGCTCGCGAACGTGTACACACCACTCATGACGGCGACGTTGCCGAGCACGTTCAGGCAATCGATGTCGATATGAGCGCGGATGCGGTTGTCACGACGTTCCAGCTGAGCCTGCCCGGTCACCGTGCCGTCCAACTCTTTCGTCGCCGAGAAGGCGAAGTTGCGGAACGGCAGGCCGAGATGCAGCTGGCCGAAGCCGCTCGCCGACTGAAGGGCGGGATCGGCGGCCGCCCCCTCCGTTCCGATACCCACGCCCGCCAACAGCGCGACCACGAGCGAGAATGTCGCAATCGTCTTCTTCATCATCGTCTCCTTCCACTCAGGGCAGAACTTCGAGGAACGCCTGCGCGATCACGCCGTAGCCGGCGGTGTTGGCGTGGACGTCGGGTCCGAGCGGCGGCGGGAAGCAGACCCAGGTCCACTGGCACTCGCGGATCACATCGAGCGGCGTCCCGTTCACGAGCGTCGTGTCGGTGACCTGGAAGGCGCTCTCGACATCGGCGTAGGGGTCGCCGGCCGTGACGTAGAAGCCTTCCAGGAAGTTGTTGAAGGCGACCGCGAAGGCGATCTCGGCGTCGAGGTCGGCGAGGCTGCCTCCCGCAAGCCAGATCGTCGCCAGGTTCGGGTCGTAGTAGTTCATGCCGAGGATCGGGATGGCCGACCCCGCCGCCTCCCTCAGCTCGTCAAGGATGACCGGGAGATTCGTCGCGATCGCCGAAACGTTCGGCAGGTCGTTCGCGCCGATATCGATCGTCACCAGCGAGACGAACCTCCGGTGCGCTTCCAAGAAGGCCACCGCCTCGGCGAGCTGCGTCCTGTGCGGATAGGTCTGGCGGTAGAAGCTCGGCGGGCCGCAGCTGACGGCGACCGAGGGATCCTGGCTGCCGTAGATCATCGAGGTGGTGCTCTCGCCGCCGCAGCCAAGCTTCACCAGCTGCAAGCCGGGATCCTGCTGCTGCAGGCTCGCATACAGCTGCTCGGCGTAGCCGTGCTGGAAGTCGCCGTTCGGCTGCGCGCTCGCAGCAAGCGAGTCGCCGAGCGCGAGGTAGTAATGCGCGCCGCCGGCTGCGTTGGCGCGGGCCGCTCCCAGGATCAGTGCCGCGAGCGCCGCCGCGAGGGCGATAACGATCGCGCAGCGTCTTCTGTGCACGGAATCTCGTTTCATCGCTCCACCTCCTGTGGCTGTGGGTCTTGCTGCGTTTGGAAAAGGGCGAGGAGTTCGCCTGCGTCTCGGAACGGCTCGCGTCGGCCGGAGCCGACGTGTTCCACAAATCCGCGCAGGTCGCCGCGGCGCGGCCCCTCCTCGTCCGACCGAGTCCAGATCTGGACGACGTACGTCTCCACCTTGCCCCTTTCAGTTCGCCGACGAGCTCAGTCGAAATGAATCTCGCCGGTGAAGGTCGCCACCGCCGTGGTTGGAGAGATGAAGCCGATCAGGGTGAAGTCGCCGCTGCCGCGGAGGCCGTCGTAAGCTCCCGTGCCGCCGAGCGCGGCCCAGGGGCCGTGGTCCCTGAAGTCGGGTGGATGGATCTGAGGGTGGAACTGGATCGTGAACGTTCCGCTCGCGTCGTCGCAGCTGAAGTGCTGAAGACCCGTGAATGCGGACGCGACCGGCCCTCCCCCGCCGGCGATCGGCTCGCTGACGAACGTCCCGCTCGAGCAGAGCGGGGAGACGGCGGTGAACGTCCCCTCCGGGACCGGCCCGCTGAAGTCGGCGACGACCATAATCGTCACCGGCGTCGGTGGCGTCGCACCCGCAGCCGGCGGAAGCGCGACTGCGGCGACCGCGGCAAGCAGTGAAGCGATTCTGCGCATGATGCTCCTCCTTTCCTTCCTTCCCAGTGCACGGAGCGGAGCAGCCGGCGCTAAAGAACCGCTACGAGACTCCCAAAGAAGCGCTAAAGGGTGCTAGCTTCATCCGGAGGAGACGAGTTGGACTTTCGGATTCTCGGCCCGCTCGAAGCCGAAGAGAACGGTCGCCTTCTTAGCCTTGGAGGGTCGAAGCAGCGTTCACTGCTCGCGCTCCTGCTCTTGCACGCGAACGAGGTGGTCCCGCGTGACCGCCTGATCGACGCGCTCTGGGGCGAGCGTGCTCCCGAGACTGCGGTCACGGCTTTGCAGGGCTACGTCTCCGGGCTCCGCAAGGCGCTCGGCAGCGAGCGAATCCTCACGCGCGTTCCCGGCTACCTGCTCCAGGTCGAGGCTGAGGCGCTCGACCTCGGCCGCTTCGAGCGACTCGTGCGCGAAGGCCGCGCCGCATTGGCCGCCGGCGACGTGCACCAGGCCTCACAGAAGCTCTCGGAGGCGCTTGCGCTTTGGCGCGGGCGGCCGCTGGCCGACCTCGACTCGACATCGTTTGCACACGCGGAGAGCCTGAGGCTCGAGGAACTCCGCCTAAGCGCGCTCGAGGACAAGTTCGAGGCCGAGCTTGCACTCGGGCATCACGCGGAGATCGTCGCGGAACTAGAGGCGCTTGCCTCGCAGCACCCGCTGCGCGAAAGACTGCGCGGCCAGCTGATGCTCGCGCTCTACCGCTGCGGGCGACAGGCCGACGCCCTCGAGGCGTATCAGGACGCGAGGCGTCTACTCGTCGGCGAACTCGGGCTCGAGCCAGGCGCAGCCCTGCGCAGCCTCGAGCAAGCGATCCTCAACCACGATCCGGCGCTGGAACCGCCGCCGGCTGCCGAGGCCGCGAGGGCGGCGCGTCCGCGCCGCGGGAAGGTCGGTGCGCTTCGGACGGTCGGCGCGCTTGGTGCCCTCGTGGTCGCAGCGGCGGCCGCAATCGCTGCGGTGCTCCTGACGCGAACCGATCAGCGACCGACGGTCGTCGCGAACTCGCTCGTGAAGATCGATGCCCGAACGAACAAGGTGGTAGACGTCGTCCGCGTCGGCCGCTTTCCAGCGAAGGTCGTGGCGGGATACGGATCCGTCTGGATCGTAGACGTCAAGGACGAGACCCTCACGCGAGTGGGTGCTCGCTCCGGCCACGCGGACTTGGTCGGCGGACTCAGGCTCGCGAAGCCGGCCGGGCTTGTCGCCGCCGGCGGCCGCGGGCTGTTCGTCGGGAGCTCCGCGGAGAGCGAGCTCGTGCACATCGATCCCTCGACGCTCGAGGTAGACGAGAGGCTCAAGCTTCCCGGGAGAACAGCATTGTTCGTCGCCGCGGGTGCTGGCTCCCTCTGGATCACGCAACCGCCCGCCGATTTCCACGCATGGGTTCCGTCCGCGATCTCGCGCGTCAGCATTCTCACCGGCAAGATCCAGAGCAGATTCACCTCTCCGAGAGGCGTGCTGCCCGGGCAGGTCGCATTCGGAGCGGGAGCAGCCTGGGTCGCGAACGTTGGCGACGGAACCGTCTGGCGGATCGACGCGTCCAGCAACCGGATCAAGCGCATCGTCGTCGGCAGTCAGCCAACCGACGTCGCCGTCGGCTACGGGTCGG
>WNFU01012292.1_pt1 | contig 10797 bp, 7 predicted proteins | sample 5400121 | NCBI WGS metagenome assembly WNFU01 (sample SAMN13153360, study PRJNA577476) | soil metagenome | isolation source: 100 cm soil or saprolite under grassland replicate 1 | place: USA:California | collected 2016-06-15
CCCTCGCCGGGCGGCTGCGAAGCCATGATCTCCCCCCTTTTTTTGGTGGGCGGCATGCGGGCGAAGCTTCGTGCGGTGGGCAGTTCCTGATGGTGGTGAGTCCGGCGGTCACGGGCTGATCGTTTCAATGCCCCACAACGCGACGATCACGGACCAATAAGCCGCTGGTAACAACCTCCTCTGCCAGATCGGGCGGGCAGCCGGTCGGCTGCCTGCAACCACCAGGTCGCTCCCACAGCCGGACAACGTTAGCGTCCACACGTCCTGCGCCGGTCACCCGGCCACACCCCACCCGACCAGATCGCGCGGTCCTCGCGGCGCTGGCCCGGCTGCTACCCACGCAGCGCCGACGCCCTCGAGTTGTAACCTCGCAGAGGTTGCTGCGCTGGCACCGGGACCTGGTCAGACGCCACTGGACCAAGGCCTCGCCGCTGGCGCGAACATCACCCCGGGAGCCTGCGCCCGAGCCGTCTCACACCGCCGGAGCCGCGACGAGCCCCTTGGCGTGTCGGCTTGGCGCCATCTGCTCTGGACGAGCCGGTGGTGGCGGCGTAGAACTCCCTCTCAGTCAGCAACGCCTGATCCGGGGTGGGTGTGATGGGCACGATCGCGGTGGCCTGGTGGAACCTGGAGAACCTCTTCGACACCGACGACGACCCGATCTCGCAGGACTTCGAGTTCACCAGGGCCAACGGCTGGACCGACGAGGTCTACGCCGCCAAACGAGCCAACCTGGCCGCGGTGCTCAACCAGCTGCACGACGGCAACGGGCCGGAGCTGCTCGGCGTCGCCGAAGTCGAAGGCGACCACGTCTTCGCCCAGCTGCTGGCCGACACCGGCAACCCCCACCTCAAGGTCGCCACCGACCCCAACCCGCCGAGCGACCTGCGCGGCATCGACGTCTCCATCGCCTACGACGACCGCAAGCTCCAAGTGGTCGACCAAGCCTCGTTCATCGTGCACCTGCGCTACCCCACCCGCGACATCTTCCAGGTCATCTTCGAGGTCACCGAAAGCCACGACCGGTTGGTGGTCATCGCCAGCCACTGGCCGTCCCGCCGACAGGGCAAGGAGCACAGCGAACCCGCCCGCATGACCATCGCCGAAAACATCGCCTTCCTGGTCCGCGACCACCTCCGCTTCGGCTCGCCGGAGTACCTGCAGCGCAAGGCCGCCGGGGACCTTGCCGGGGTGCAGGCCAAGTTCGACACGCCCGTGCTGATCCTGGGGGACTTCAACGACGAGCCGTCCGATGCCAGCGTCGTCGGCCACCTGCAGGCCTCCAGCGAGCTCGACAGGGTCGTCGGCGCCACCAACCAGATCACCAAGTTCGAGACCCAGGTCGCCACCTACCGCGGCGATGACACCTGGCTGTACAACGCCTGCTGGAAGTTCCTGGCCCCCGAGAACCAGGGGACCTTCTTCATCGAATCCACCGCCAGCGGCGAGCACTTCGCCAACCGCTACCAGGTATTGGACAACCTGGTCGCCTCCCGCGGGCTGCTACTACCCGGCGGCATCACCCTCGACCCGGCCACCGTGGACGTCTACCGCGCCACCAGCGTCGCCACCCCCACCGGCCGTCCCCGCCCATTCAACAGGAAGACCAAGAAGGGCACCTCCGACCACCTCCCCATCACCGCCCTACTGACCTACTAGCGCAGGCGCTGCTGGGGTTGCGGCGACCCGGGCACGCTCGAAGTCGCGACCCGGACCTGCAGCGCAAATCCGTTCACACAGCTCAGCGGGGAGAGCGAGCCGATCGCACCCAGGCACTCTCCCACCCCGGCGCCCGCCAAGGGTCGACGACCGCCCTGCGCGGGGCTGCCCGCTTGCCGGCGTTGCCCATGCGCGTCGCCTTCGCGCCACTGCTGATGGAACCATCACCGCAGGCACTTCATCGATGGGGATCTTCCGGAGTGGTGGGGCGCCCGGCTCGCCAGGCGCATGTATAACGCCACCAGCAGCAGCAACGCCCCGCGGGCTCAGCATCAGTGGCGGCTTCGCGGTCATCGACCAGCAGCAACGCCGCCTCCACGATCACGCTCGCGCGCTGGGGTTCGCCGACCTTGGCAGTTACCTGCTGGCACGCGCCCAGCAGCAGGCCAGTCCCGCACAGCTGGCCAGCGAGCTTGGCACCACTACCACGGTCGTCGGCCGCCTGCTCGACACCGCAGGCATCACCCCGTCGCCACGCCAGGTGACCGCCGCCCACACGCGGCGCACCACCACCGACCAGCACCTGGCGGCCCGCGCCGCGGGGCTGGGCTTCCCATCACTGCAGGCATACCTTGCCGACCGGGCGGTGACCCGGCGATGGCCAACCACCAGCATCGCCGGCGAGCTTGGCGTCCAGCTGGCCACGGTGCGGGACCGGCTCGACCAGCACGGGCTGCCCCGCCGGCGGGCGAGCGTCCGGCCCCACCGGGCGATCGCGCGGCAGACCGAATGTTGGGCGGCCAAGCGGCAGGCCCGGCTGGCTGGCCTGGGGTTCGCCGACCTGGAAGGGTATCTGCGGGTGCGGCGGGTCGAGCAGGGCTGGTCGCTTCGGCGCATGCTCACCGAGCTGCGGGTGGGTTCCGCATGGCTGAAGGACCAGATGCGTCGCCTGCGCATCCCCTGACCCACGTCTGCGGCTTGGGGCGCTGGACGGCGTGGTACGGCTTCCGCTGGTGCGATGACCGGGCATCGGGCCGCCGGTGATGTTGTCAGCTGGCGCGAGCCAGGCACCGACGGGATGCTGATGATGCGGTGTGACAGCGTTCGCAACCTGGGCGTCAGAGCTGACAATGCCGCTGATGGGTCGGGTGCTGGCTGGGCCACACGAGAAGCTGCAGGTGGTGCGGCGCAGGGAGTGGACCAGATCCCTGAAGGCCCATCGGCCCGCCTCACGGGGGAACTCCGAGCTGTTGCCAGGGCACCGGCACGATCATCACCGGACGCCAGACCCGATCCTTACCGGAGTCGCTCCAGTCACGGTGGGGGTTCGTGTCGGGGTGCGACACCAACCTTTGGCATACCCGCGGCTGAGCACGACGCTGGCGCTCTGAGCAGCGGCGATAGCGGACGACCCCCTTGTCGTGATGCCACTGGACCATGCTGTCGAGCAGCCCTTGGCCGTCGCCTTCTCTTGGAGAGGGACCGCTGACAGGATCGTGACAACGATCTGACAACGGCGAGGCGGTCCGTCCCGGAGTCGGACTACGCGTCGGCGGAGCACCGCGACTTCGTGCCGCAGCACGAGCGGCTCCGCGTTCTTACCGCTGAGCTCGGCACCAGCCATCCCACCACGTGGCAGAAGATCAGATAGAGCAGTCGTGGCGCTATCCACGATCATCTGGGTCAGGCCCTCTCTCGGCGAACTCGCAGCTCGGAGCCTATGGCCGACGTTCTGGCACCTCACAAGATGAAGACCGTCTCCAAGTGCACCCCTGGTGCACCGCCGGGCGGGTCGCGGCGCCGCCTCGGTCAGCGAGCAGCCGGTGTGAGCACGCCGTCGTTCCGAGCCGACGGGTCACGTGGGCCGGGTGTAGCGTCGGTGCAGCCAAGAGCGAGGAGGGCGGATCGTGGACCTGCGCACGCTGCAACGACCCCTCAAGGACCGCTACCGCGCCGAGCCTGACGCCGCCAAGATCACGCTGCGCGCCCGCGGTACGCAGGCCGACCTGCCGATCGCGTGCTCGGTGGACCTTGGACGGGCCGTCTACGAAGCGCAGGCCCATGCCGGCGTCGGCGGTGCGGGCACCGCCGCCTGCTCGGGCGACCTGCTGTTGGGCGCCCTTGCCGCCTGCGCGCAGCTCACGTGCCAGATGGTTGCGACCGCCTTGGCCGTCCCTGTGGAGGGCATCGAAGTCACGGTGGAGGGCGACCTTGATCTGCGCGGCACGCTCGGCGTCGCCAAGGACGTGCCATCCGGGTTCCAGGACATCCGCGTAACCTTCGACGTCCAGGCTCCCCAAGCAACCCCCGAACAGCTTGCCTCGCTCGGCGAGAAGACCGAGCGGTATTGCACGGTCTTCCAGACCCTCGTCCAGCCCCCGACGATCCGGACCGAGTGGCAGACACCGTAGCCGCGGTGCCGTCGGGACCTCGTTGTCAGGCTCGAGCCAGGAGGTCCTGGACGATGAGCGTCGCGGCGGCCGGGGTGGCTTTGACGAACCCGAAGAAGGGGCCGAAGTCTCGGGTTGCGGTGAAGCCTGGGAGGTACAGGCCGGACAGGCTCGTCCCGAAGGCCTCGTCGAGCACAGGGAAGCCGTCGCTCACCTGAATCCGGTCGAGGACTCCCGCGAGGTAGGGAACCCGTGGCAGGTCGGCGCGGTAGCCGCAGGCGAAGATCACCTGATCGACCAGCAGCCCTTCGCCGTTGGACAGCCGCACCTCCAGCTCGCCGCCGGCCGCCGTGGCTTCGGCATGGACCACCTCGGTCCCGGGCCAGCGGTGGATGGTCCTGCTGGCGAGCCTGGGGGTGAGCCAGTACTCCAGGGTGAGCCGGCCGACCTCCCAGAACTGCCTGGCGATGGCGTCCTGCTCGGTCGTGGGGAGGGTCCGCCACCAACCTCGGACCCGCATCGTGGCCTCCATGTGCGGGTCGACGAACCGCCAGCTCACCCGCTCGAACCGTGGCACGTCGTGGCGGTGGACGAGGTCGATCCGCTCGGCCCGGTGCTCGGCCAGCAGCGCCGCCCACTCGTAGGCGCTCTGCCGGCCACCCACGATCAGCACCCGGGCGCCCGACAGGTCCTCGAATCGCACCAGGTCGCAGGTGTGGGAAGCCCGGCCGGGCGGGACCGACCCCGCCCAGGCCGGCAGGTTGGTGAAGTGGCAGATCCCCGGAGCGGCGACCACGGCGTCGGCGGCGACACGGGCACCGCTGTTCAGCACGGCGACGAACCGGCCGTCGGGCTTGGCGAGGTCAGCGACCAGGTCCTCGCGGACCTGGATCCCCTTGGCCTGCCGGAACCACTCGGCGTAGTCCAGGAACAGGCCGATGGGCAGCGGATCGACGTCTGCCGGGGCAATGGCGTGCTCCTCCAGATACGCCTCCAGGGTGTGGATCGAGGCCGCGTCGAGATGCCAGTCGGGTCCCGAGCGCAGGAACATCCCCGCGGGCATGTGCTCCCGCCAAAAGCCCATCGGCCGGCCGACGACGACGCTGTCGATGCCGCGCTGCCTGGCGAAGGCGGCGGTCGACAGCGCATAGGGCCCGGCCCCGATGACCAGCAGCGACGTCGTGGTCGTCATCGGCTTGTGCCCCTCGTGCGCGTCCGGCTGTCGCCGGCTGGCTGACGCCGACCAGCGTAGACTCAGCCGCAAGATGGGTCGAGACATGACACGTTCGGTGATCGTCGCCGCCGTCAGGACGCCGGTCGGCAGGTTCGGCTCGGCCCTGCGGTCCCGCTCGGCCGTCGACCTCGGCGCGGTCGCCATTGCCGAGGCGGTGACGCGGGCTGGGATGTCGCCCGGCGACGTCGACTACGTGCTCATGGGGCACGTGCTCCAGGCGGGAGCGGGCCAGATCACGGCCCGTCAGGCGGCGATCGCGGCGGGCGTCCCACCGCAGGTTCCCGCCATCACCCTCAACAAGGTGTGCCTGTCGAGCCTGACCGCGGTCGCCCTGGCCGACCAGCTGATCCGGGCCGGCGAGATCGAGGTGGCGGTCGCCGGCGGGATGGAGTCGATGACCAACGCCCCCTATGTCGTGCCCGGGGCCCGCTGGGGCGTGCGAACCGGCCCCGGGGAGCTGGTCGACACCATGATCCACGACGGGCTGTGGTCGACGTTCACCGGCCAGCACATGGGCGAATCCTCCGACCAGGTGAACGCGGCCCTGGAAATCTCCCGGCAGGACCAGGACGCCTGGGCGGCCCGCTCGCACCAGCGCGCCGCGGCGGCCTGGGCGTCCGGGCGGTTCGCCACCGAAGTCGCCGGCGTCCCGGTCCAGGGCCGTGCGGGCGAGATGACCGTGGTCGACCGCGACGAGGGCATCCGCCCGCAGACCACCTACGAGTCCCTGGCGCAGCTCCCGCCGGCGTTCACCCCGGCCGGGACCATCACCGCGGGGAACGCTTCGCAGCTTTCGGACGGGGCAGCCGCCATCGTGGTGATGAGCGCCGAGCGCGCCGAGGCGCTCGGCGTCGAGCCGCTCGCCGAGATCCTCGCGTACGGCATGTGCGCGGACCGGTTCGCCTACCTGCACACCGTCCCCGCGATCGCACTCGAAAAGGCGCTCAAGAAGGCCGGCAGGGACCTGCACGACCTCGGCCTGCTCGAGGTCAACGAGGCCTTCGCCTCGGTCGCGCTGCACGCCACCCGCATGCTCGGCGCCGACCAGGAAATCGTGAACGTCAACGGTGGCTCGGTCGCGCTGGGCCACGCGCTGGGCTCCACGGGGGCCCGGATGATCGTGACGCTCGTGCACGAGATGCACCGCCGCCAGGTCGGGTATGGCGCTGCGACCTTGTGTGGCGGCGGTGGCCAGGGCGACGCCCTCCTCGTGCGCCTCCCCAACCGCTGACGGAGGACCAGGCGGGGAACGAAGACATCGCAGCTCTGGATCAACAAACTGGCGCTGTGGCCCGACTCCGGGCAGGTGCGCCCACTCTCGATACTCCTTTGGTGGCAGCCCGTAGGCGGCCCAGAGGCGTGGCTGAAGTGCGCGGGGCTGCCAAAGCCCCAGCGTCCTGCAATCGCGGCACCGTGCGGGATACCAGCGCCGGGTCGGTCAAGTCCCAGGTCAAGTCCCGCCGGCAGCCCTCCAACCGCCGCTGCCGGATCCAGCCCGCCACCGTGGCGCCCGGCTCCTGGAACAGCCTGTGCAGGTAGCGAGGGGAGCGGGCGGCGCTGGTGGCCAGCGAGCCGGAGAAGTTCCACATGCCGGCAGCCTCGGATAAGCGGTACAACTGGGTGCGGGTATGGCTGGACGCGATCGACGAGGCGGAGATGCGGGAGCTGGTCGTCGAGGCATGGCGCATGGGGGTGCCCAAGCGGGTCGCCGCCTCCTACCCGGGCCCTGACCCTCTTCTGACCTGGTGGGCGTGCGAGCCTCAGGAGCCCGCGAGCTTGGCGAGCAGCAGCGCCTCCGCCAGGCAGGCACGCTCGAAGTCAGCAAGGTGCAGGCTCTCGTCAGGCCCGTGCGCGCGGCAGTCGGGATCCGCGCCCACGCTGGTGACTAGGATCGCCGCATCGGGGAAGGCGTCGGCGAACTCCGCGACGAACGGGATCGAGCCGCCGACCCCGATTTCGACGGTGTCGCGGCCGTAGGCCTCGCGGAACGCCGCGCGGGCGGCGTCGAACGTCGGGCCCTGCGCATCGACAGCGAACGGCTGACCGGCGTCGTGTGGGGTGCGTAAATAGGTTCACGCGGGTTATAGGCGATCACTGAGAAGATCGGCGACTGAGCACTGGCGGGATGTCGTGCGCGTCCCATCGTGCTCTTGTCGAGACTCCGGACCGGTGTTTGGCTGGTGGTCGGACGGTTCGGTCAAGCCGTCTGACGGGGAGTACCGCGAGGAGGCGGAGACGATGGCAGCGAGCAACCAGATCTGCCAGCTGGATACGGTCACCCTGGCCCGGCGCATCGCGGCCAAGGAGCTGTCACCGGTGGAGGCGGTCGACGCGGTCCTGGAGCGGCTGGACCGGCTCGACCCGACGCTGCACATGTTCACCACGGTGGTGCCGGACCAGGCCCGCCAGGAGGCCAAGCGGATCGAGGCCGAACTCGCCGCCGGACGCGAGGTGGGGCCGCTGGCTGGGGTGCCCACCGGGGTGAAGGACCTGATCTCCACCAAGGGCATCCGCACCGCCTCCGGGTCGCATGCCTACGCCGACTTCGTGCCTGACGAGGACGACGTCGTGGTCGAGCGGATCAAGGCCGCCGGCGCCGTGGTGATCGGCAAAACCCAGGTACCCGAGTTCGGCTACTCCGGCACCGGACAGACCCCGCTCGCCGAGCCGACCCGCAACCCCTGGAACCTCGACCGCACCTCCGGCGGCTCCTCAGCCGGGTCCGGGGTTGCGGTGGCCACCGGCGTGGGGCCGTTCTCGCTGGGCAGCGACGGCGGCGGCTCCATCCGCATCCCCGCCAGCTTCTGCGGCCTGTACGGCATCAAGCCGACGATGGGCCGGGTCCCGCTGTATCCCGGCACCAAGGACCACCGCTACCCCGGCGTGTCAAGCTGGGAGTCCCTGGAGCACATCGGACCGCTGGCCCGCACGGTCGCCGATGCCGCACTGGTGCTGTCGGTGGTCGCCGGCTACGACGACCGTGACCGCCTGAGCATCCCCTCCGACGACCTCGACTGGCTGGGTGCGGTCGACGGTGACCTGCGGGGCGTCCGCGTCGCCTACAGCCCCGACCTGGGGTACGCCGCCGTCGACCCCGCCGTCCGCACGGTGGTCGACCAGGCCGTCACGGTCTTCGAGCGCGATCTCGGCTGCACCGTCGAGCGAGCCGACCCCGGCTGGGAGGACCCCTACGAGGCACTGCTGCCACTGATCATCTGCGAGAGCGACCTGGCGGGCCTGCGCCGGCTCGCCGATGAGCTGGGCGAGCGCATGTCGCCACATCTGGTCGACGTCCTACGCATGGACTGGACCGCCGAGCAGCTCACCAACGCCGTCGTCCGGCGCAAGGCCGTGTACAACGCGGCGTGGCGGTTCTTCCGCTCCTACGACCTGCTCCTCACCCCGACGCTTGCCGTGCCGCCGTTCGAGCACGGCCTGCAGGGGCCGGCCACCATCGACGGGCGCGAGGTCGACGCGTTCTACTGGCTGTCGTTCACGTTCCCGTTCAACTTCACCGGCCAGCCGGCCGCGACGGTCCCCGCCGGATTCACCCCCGACGGCCTGCCCATCGGGCTGCAGATCGTGGGACGCCGGCTGGACGACCCGCTGGTGCTGCGCGCCTCAGCGGCGTATGAGGCCGCCGCGCCATGGCAGGACCACTGGCCTCCGATCCTCACCAAACTGGGGTTGTAAAAGCAGAGGTTGCTGCGCTGGCACCGCGCTGCGCCGTCGCCTGCGGGACACCGGCAACGGCCGGGATCGGCGATCGGGTTGGGACCCGAGCCTGTGGGGCGCCAGAGCATGGCGCTCACCTGCCCGGCCACCACTCAAGCCGACATCGACCTTATATCGAGGTATTCACTGCCTGCGTCGACGAGCTGGTTGGGCCCGACCCGGCGCTTCTTGTGCGCTGCCCACTCATCTGCTGAGATCAACGAGTCAGCGGCCGCAGTGCCAGGATGGGAGGACCCAGCGGCATGGCAGCGATGCGAAGCCCACAGCAGATCTTCGGCCACCACACCGTTAGGTATACCCCCTGTACACGCTGCCTGACAGTGCCTGCGAAGCGATCGGTCCGTCGTAGCAGAGCCGGCCCACGGCTTGGAAGGAGACGGTGATGCGCCAGGACGTCGAGTTCGACGCCGAGGGCGTGACGCTGCGGGGCTGGCTATACCTGCCCGATGGGGCCACCGATCCGGTTCCCACCATCGTCATGGCCCACGGCTTTTCCGCCGTCAAGGAGATGTACCTCGACGCTTATGCGGAGGCGTTCGCCGCCGCAGGGCTTGGGGCACTTGTGTTCGACAACCGCAACTTCGGTGCCAGCGACGGGGAGCCACGCCAGGAGATCGATCCATGGACCCAGGCACGCGACTATCGCCACGCGATCACCTGGGCGCAGACCCGCCCGGAGGTCGACGCGAGCCGCATCGGGGTGTGGGGTTCCAGCTACAGCGGTGGCCACGTACTGGTGTTGGGCGCGATCGACAAGCGCATCAAGTGCGCGGTCGCGCAGGTGCCGCTGGTCAGCGGCTTCCGGAACATCCAGCGCCTGGTGCGTCAGGACTTCCTGGCTCCCAACCGCACGCTGTTCGAGCAAGACCGCGCCGCCCGCTATCGGGGCGAGCCGCCGGCGATGCTCCCCGTTGTTGACCCCGACCCCATGGCCGCCTCGGCACTGCCCACGCCCGACTCCTGGGAGTGGTTCAGCCAGACCGGCGAGACCCGCGCGCCAGCGTGGAGGAACGAGGTCATGCTGCACAGTATCGAGATGCTCATGGAGTACGAGCCGGCTGCCTACATCGAGCGCATCAGCCGACGCGCCCGCCGGCCCCTACGGCCAAGCCGGGGCCGGACGGGAGGTCAAGCTGTTCACCGACGGCGGCGACCGCTGCGCGCTCCGGCTGCCCATCCGGGCGCTTGGCAGCCTGCTGGGCGGCGCCATCGCAGAATCGTGGCGGCTGCACGGGCTGGGCCCACTGCGGGAGGCGCGGCGCCGCAGGCTGGCCGTGCACCCCATGAGGCGGCAGCTGCACACCCCCTACCTGCGCTACCCGGACGCCGACCTGGAAGCCCTGGTCGCCGCCTACGCCGACGCCGGCATCCGGGTCCGCGTCCACGCGCTCGGCAACCTCGCCGGCGACCAGGCCGCCCGGGTGCTGGCCCGGCTTGGCGTGCCGCCGCAGGCCGTCACGATCGACCACCTGCTGCTGCTGGATCCGGCCACCGCCGAGCGCGTCGCCGCCACCGGGGCGGCCGTGTCCTACCAGCCCGGCTTCCTGCCCCGCTACGGCCAGATGCTCACCGCAGCCCGCGTCGACCGCTCGATGACGGTCCTCGGCGGGCGGCTGCTGCGCCGCGCCGGGGTCCCGCTTGTGCTCAGCTCCGACTACCCCTGCGGCCCGCTGGACCCGCTGCACAACCTGCGCGCGGCCGTGGACCGGCGGCTGCCCGACGGCCGGACCCTGCAGCCCGACCAGGCGCTCACCCCCCAGGAGGCCGTCCGCGCGGCCA
>WNFU01011316.1_pt1 | contig 10796 bp, 13 predicted proteins | sample 5400121 | NCBI WGS metagenome assembly WNFU01 (sample SAMN13153360, study PRJNA577476) | soil metagenome | isolation source: 100 cm soil or saprolite under grassland replicate 1 | place: USA:California | collected 2016-06-15
ATCCTGTCGGAGGCGCTGCCCGGGCGACGCCCTGGGGAGAGGGGAGGGCTCCCACGAAATAGGACGCAGATGTCACAGCAGCCGGCCGCGGGGACGGCGCGGCGTGCGACGGCGGAGTGCGACGGCGGTGGAGCCTGCACCCGCGGCGACGGGCGGCGAGAGCAGACCGGCAACACGGTGGGGTCGGCGCCGCTCGTGCCGATGAGCGTCTGGGCTAGCGTCCGCCAAGCGGGGGTCGTGGGGGCGTGCGGTGGAGACGGCGAAGTCCGGTGATGAGTTGCGACGGTACGAGCCTCGGAACGGCCGTGGAGGGCGAATGGGGACAGGAGCCCACGAGACGACGGGACTCGCGTACGAGACACACGGTGCAGGGGTGCCGGTTGTCTTCCTGCACGGCCTGACCTTTGACCGCCGTACCTGGCGACCGATCATCGAGCGCCTCGGTGGTTCGGTGTGGAGCATCGCGATTGATCTGCCCGCACACGGCGAGAGCGGCGGCACGCCGGCGCCGCTCGACGAAATCGCCGCGGAGGTGCACGAGCTGCTCGGGGCGCTTGCTGTCGAGCGGCCGATCGTGGTCGGGCACTCGATGTCTGGCGGGCTCGCTTGCTTGTACGCCGCGGCGAACGCGACGCGCGGGGTGGTGGTCATCGATAACGGCCCCGACATACGGCCGTTCGCGCAGCTCGCGCACCAGCTGGAGCCTGCGCTGCGCGGTCCGGGGTTCGCGAATGCGTGGCAAATGTTCGAGAGCAGTCTCGGGCTCAACCGCATCCCGGAGCCGGAGCGATCGCTCGTGCTCGCCACTCATGAGGTGAAGCAGGACGTCGTTGTCGGCTACTGGGACATGTTGCTGCGCGCGGATCCGGCCGACCTTCAGGCATGGCTCGACGCCGAGTTCCCGAAGATCAGGGTGCCGTGCCTTGGCGTGTTCGGCCGGCCGGTGACGGACCCGGAACGGGAGCGGTTTGGATGGCTACCGGACGTGCAGCTCGAGGAGTGGGTGGGCGACGGCCATTTCGTGCATCTGGTCGACCCCGACCGCTTCGCCGTCCGCCTATGTCAGTTCATCGACTACTCCACAGCCACCGCTCAGGCGTAACCACCGAGCGGAGGCGAAGCGTTGGGCCATACGACGCAGATGTCATCGGAGTCGACGGCGGTGACGGCGCGGAATACGACGACGGCCGAGTGTTAACCGCTCACGGCTTGAAGGTTGGGCCGTCAGAAAACTGAGGAAGACCACGCGTTGGGCCTGTGAATGGGCGAGTGCCGCGGCAGTAGCGAGCGCGGTGTCGAGGTCTCGCGGCTCGGTAGGTATTCGGCTTGCGGAGTTGGAGGGTCCCGGCGAGGTGGACGACCGCGTCCGCGTCACCGAACGCCGACGCGAGGTCATCATCCCGTCCGAGCGGTCGCACCTCGTTGGGCAGTTGACCGAGACGCCGTCGCAGCGGCGTACCCACCTGTCCGCTTGCCCCCGTGACGGCCACCGGACCCGTTCGCCAGCCCTGGATCGCCTCGTCGTTTTGGGGCACGGCGTTCCACGGTAGCCAGCACATGAATTCAAGGCGCGGGCATCGAACCAGGCTCAGGCTTCTGATCGAATGGACGGGCGTTCTAGCTGCCCGCGCACTCCCTTTTGAGGATGTCGGCTAGGTCAGCGGATGTGTCGGTCGGCCCGCTGCGCTTGAGGTTGCTTTTTGGGTCGTCGAGCGTCGGGACTCTCTCTTTGTCTTGTGCGTGTGGCCAGAGCGGGTCAACTCCAGTGCATGTGGTTGTCGTTATGTGCGCGCGAACCCGACCCGTCCGTGGATGAGCCGCCCGGAAGGCCCCCTCGACCTCGAACCTTCTTCACCTGGTCGACGAGGGGCAGGCCCGAGCGGCGGCGAGAGGACCAACGGCAGTGGACACCTCATGCCACTCCCCGTCTGCGCGGGCGCGTCAGGGCGGTGTGGATGGGGGCAAGGGCTTGCAGCGATCTGACGGCCTCGACAACGTGGGTCGTTGGGTCGACGGAGGGCGGGCGGTCAGGCGTTAGCGATTGGCCGTAACCTTCGGGTCCCTTTTGGGGTTATTGAGTTTGATGGCTCGAGACGGGGCGTCGTTGGGTGACGAGGAGCGGCTGGTTGCGGAGGCGCAGCGCGATCCGCGCCGCTTCGGCGTTCTGTATGAGCGGAGCTTCGATGTGGTCTACGCGTTTGTCGCCCGCCGGGTTCCGAGCCGTGTGGAGGCCGAGGATGTCACGGCCACTGTGTTCTACAAGGCGCTGGCCAACCTTGCCGGCTTCCAGTGGCGGGGTGTGCCGTTCGCGGCCTGGCTGATTCGTATCGCCAGTAACGAGATCTCGGATCTGCGCAGGAGCGCCCCGTCGGCGCCCCTGGCTGATGTTCCGGTCGAGGTGGACTTCGAGGCGCTGGAACGCCGGGCGTTCGTCTTCGCTGAGGTGCGGGCGCTGCCTGTCGATCAGCGGCGCGTGTTGTCGATGCGCTTCGGTGAGGATCGGCCCATCGCCGAGGTGGCCGCGCTGATGGGAAGGAGCGAAGGAGCGGTCAAGCAGCTGCAGTTCCGGGCGATTCGAGCGCTGCGGGATCGGATGGGTGATGCCGATGAATGACGAGACTGCTCGCGCCGCCGCCGAGCGCTTGGAGGACCTGGTCAGTCAGGTTCTGTCCGGCGGGACGCAGGCACGCCCGACCGACTCCGAGTTGGCCGGTCTGATCGAGGTGGCCGACGCGCTCCGGGGTATGCCCGATGAGTCGTTCCGGGCCCACTTGGGTGCCCAGATTGAAAGGAGAACTGCGATGACGTCGACGACCGGTCACGTCCCCGTTGGCCTGGGCACGGTGACGCCCTTCCTGATCGTGACCGACGCGGTCGCGGCTATCGAGTTGTACAAGGACGTCTTTGGTGCTTGGGAGGTCGACCGCACCAGCGATCCGTCCGGGCGGTTCGTGCACGCAACGCTGCGGATCGGCGACTCGATGGTGGAGATGGGTCAGCACGCCGAAGTGAGCAAGCTCGACCTTGAGCAGCTGCCGCCAATGGGCATGCACCTCTACGTTGAGGACGTCCACGCTGTGGTAGCCCGAGCCCAAGCGGCTGGGGTGCGGGTCCTGCGTCCGGTCGAGCGGCAGCCCTACGGCGACCTCGAGGCCAGTCTGGCTGACCCGTTCGGGATCGTGTGGTGGGTCGCGACCCACGTCGGCGACGCGTCGTCGGTCCAGTGAATCTGGAGGACGTTCGCCGGTTCTGCGTGTCGCTGCCCGAGGTATCGGAGGAGCCTCACTTCGACCTGTGGTCGTTCCGGGTTCGGCGAAGGATCTTCGCCACCGTCACCGCCGACGAGGCTCACCTGCACGTCTTCGTCGACGAGGACGAGGCCCGAGCGGCCGTCGCTGAAGATCCCGTGGCCTTCGAGGAGCTGTGGTGGGGCAAGCAGCTGCGCGGCGTGCGGGTGGACCTCACCGCCGCCGATGCGACGCCGGTGTTCGAGCTGCTCGAGGAGTCTTGGCGGAGGAGGGCGCCCAGGCGCCTCGTCGCCGCGCGCGACCAACGCGTGAGAACTCCCGACGAATACTCGATCGCGCCGACCAAACGGAGAAGCCAATGACAAATGTCCCCAGAAAGGCAGCCAGGCTGATGGAAGCGATCGACGTGCAGGCCTTGCGCGAGCGGCCCGCAGACTGGTCGGTCGGTGACGAAGCCTTCTTCTGGCAGCTCGCGAAGGACGGTCCGAACGACTTCTGGGTCGGGCGCTACATGGGGACATCCCCCTGGGAACGGCATCGGAGTGGCGATGAACTCCTGTACACAGTCGAGGGCTCGATCGATGTGACCGTGCTGACCACCGACAGGGCCGTCACCACCAGCGTGCCGCAGGGATCAATCTTCGTCGTACCCGCGGGGATGTGGCATCGGGTCGCCTCCGACGGTTGGACCGTTCAACTCGGCGCCACACCGGAACCCACCGATCAGTCTCAAGCAGCCGACCCGCGCGAGTGAGGCGTCGTGACCAAGGTCCGAGGTCGGTTCAGGATTCAGCAGCGCGCTTGAGGTTGGCGAGCGTGTCCTTGATGCCGTCCCGTGCCATCTGGGCCATGCCGTCTATTCGCGCCTTGACGTCGAGATTTGGGTCGCCGGCGGTCACAAAGTCGGGGTACGTCGGCAGGACCTGCCACGACTCGATCACCTTCGTGCCGTTGCCCTGAGGTTCGAAGGTGTAGCCCCAACGCACCAACTCCACGTCGCCGTTGGGCCCGTGGTTGACGAAAGTGAACTCCCGGCCCGGCTCGGCGGCGACCACCCTGCAGTGGGTCTTCCACGTGAACTCGCCGATGGCGTTGTGGCCGGTGCACCAGGCGCCTTCCTTGCCCGCCTCGGCGGGGTCGTCCCATGCGCATGACTGGCACACGGGGCTGAGCTCGCCGATGCGCGTCACGTCGCTCACAATCGCGTACACGTCCTCGGACGCACGGTTGATGGTGATCGAGTCGGAGTGCTTGTATCCAGAGACGTCCACGGTCTCGACGTTACGTCATCCGCCTCTGGTGCGACGACTACGTATAGAGCGTTCCGTTCTCACAGAAGCACAGATCGTTGCCCCACGGATCGACGACGTAGAAGGAACGCTCGCCCCATGGACGAGTGGTGACGACGCCGGCTGGTTCGCCGTGGACGTCGTAGGGCGCGAGCACGCCGAGCCGCTCCGCCCGCGCGTGCACAGCGTCGACGTCGTCGACGGCGAAGAACAGCGACTTCGGGCCGGGCGTCGGCGGCATCCCGCCGCGCGAGACGTCGAGAATGGCGACGATCACACCGCCACAATCGAAGTAGTGACGCGCGCCGGGGTGGCGCTGGCCGTCTTGGCCGAATAGGTCGCCGTAGAGCTGGGTGGCGGACTCGAGGTCTGCGACCTCAAGTGTGACGCGGAACAGCTTCGGCGAGTCACTCATCGCTCTTTCCTTTCGTGAGCGAGCGCGGACCCGACGACCGCCAGGTCTGTTCTGGGGTCGGGGGATCGAGCAGCGTCAGCCAGCTGCCAACGACGTGGCGGAGGCGATCGCGTTCGAGGCGATAGATGCAGCTGCGTCCTTCACGCCGGACGCTCACCAGGCCCGCCGCTTCGAGGACGTGGAGGTGGCGGGTGGTCGTCGGCCAGCTGTGACCGAAGCGCTTCGCGAGATAGCCCGACGGCAGCTCGCCTCCGAGGTGGGAGAGCAGTTGCACGATGTGGCGCCGCACCTCGTGCGACAGCGCGGCGAACACGCGCTCAATCTCCTCGAGCCCGGGCGGCGCAGGCGCCGGAGGCAGTTGGGGAGGCACACGGGGAGTTTATTAGCCCAAACGCTAAGTATTGGGCAAGTTTGAGATCCCTGTCGCTAAGAATCATCCGATCCCAACGCGAGAGTGGACACGTGTGGCCGGGCGGCATTCGGCGTTCGGACGACAGCCTGCGGGCCTTGCCGCCGGGCACTCCCTTTTGAGGATGTCGGCTAGCGCGACGGATGTGTCGGTCGGCCCGCTTGGCTTGACCGGCGAGTTCCCGTACGGGTGGGGGGTCTTTAAGTCCCCCTCCGACGCAACTTCGGGCGACGTGGATCGAGCATCGCGACGCCTTAACTCGATCGAAGTGCGACGAACTGTCGCGGCCGTGAGCAAGCGCGCTTCGAGCGCTCGCACGTCGGAGTGGTGTAGCGCGTATCGCCGCGTCCACACTCCGCTCACCCGTGAGGGCGATCGTCGTGCTGTGCGTTCGTCTGCGCCTTCGTCCGTACCCGAACCGTCCGTCAGCAGAGTGCGCGGAGAAGGTCGCCGACGTCAGCCTGCCACTCGGTGCGTGTGCTGATGGCCTTGAAGCCGAGCGCGTTGTTGATCGCGAGCATGGGCGCGTTGGAGAACGCATTGTCCGTCCGCACCCGTCCAGCCTCCGGCCGCTCGTGTCGGATCCGTTCGAGCATGGCCGCCTTCGCCCACTTGGCGAGTCCCAGCCCGCGATGAGCGAGGTCGATGCCTGTGTTCTGTTGAAGGACGGTGCCGGGATCCCACGACTCGAAGGTGACTTCCGTCCCGCCGACACATGCCCCGGCGGGATCACGTACGAACACCGTCCATCGCGTTCGACCTGCCTCGATCAGCGCCCGGTCAAGCCCGGCGACGAACTCGGCATCGACGATCACGTCACCGACGTCCAGGTCCTCCCTCGGAGCGGTTTGCATGATGTGGTGAAGCGTCGCGGCGTCGGCGCGGAGATGTTCGGGAAAGGCCCCGTCGATCATTTCAAGGCGGTATCCGAGATCTCGCGCGCGTTCAGCGCGCGTCCAGCTCTCGATCATCGTCCAGTCGACGTCGGCAAGCACGAGCTCGCTTGTGCGGTTCACTCTGGCGAGGCGGGCACCGACCCGGCGCGAGAACGCCTCGCCGGCTGGTACCGCGTCGAACGTCGACCAAGTGAGCAGGGTCCGGCCTTCCTTCAAGGTCTCGTTGCAGATCGTGGCGAGGAGCCGAGACCCGATGCCCTGGCGCCGGCGATCCCGCCGGACAAACAAGTCACACTCCATGACTCGAGGGTCCCCGGCGGAGTTCGACCAGCAGAACCCAGCGGCAACCGACCTGCCGTCGGAGGCTTCGACGAGCCAGGCGTGGTCGTCGAACTGCGACGGCAGCTTCCGAGCGAAGGCGATGTAGGACTCGACCGGCTGCGGTGTGCGATTCGATCCCCGTTCCGCCTCGATCGGCGCCTCGACCGCATGCAGAGCCATCAGCTCTTCAGCCGTACCAGTACGGAACCCGACCCGACGCACACGAAGGTCGGCAGCGCCACTCACCGGCACAGTATTCCTTGGAACCGGCCTGCAATCACCCGAGATTCAAATCACGTACGTCGAACGAACGACGGTGTCTTGGCACGATCCGATATGCGCGATGGCCTGACCGCCGTCGACGCACTCGGGGATGGCCGAAGTACCAGTCGACGGGGGCTACGCGAGCGGCACCAGCTCGAGCAGGTCGTTGCTCCAGTAGTCGAGCGTGCCATCTGGAAGCAGCAGCGCAATGTCGGGCGCGAGCGCGCCGACGAATTCGACGTCGTGGCTCACCAGCACGATGGTCCCCGGCCACGACGAGAGCGCAGTGCCGATTGCCGAACGCGACGGTGGATCGAGGTTGTTGGTGGGCTCGTCGAGCAGCAACAGGTTGTGACGGCCGGCAACGAGCTGAGCTAGGGCGAGCTTCGTCTTCTCGCCGCCCGACAGAGTACCGGCGTCTTGGAACGCGACGTCATCGGTCAGACCGAACGCACCGAGCGCGCCACGCTGTTCGGTCTCGGTCGTGAGCGTGCCGTGCCGCAGATGATCGATCACTTTCGTGCCCGCAGTGATTCCTTCGTGCTCCTGCGCGTAGTAGCCGACGGAGACGCCGGTACCGAACACCACGTCGCCGGCGTCGTAGACGTCGAGGCCGGCGAGAATGCGCAGCAGGGTCGTCTTGCCCGCGCCGTTGAGGCCGAGTACGAGCAGGCGCTCGTCCCGCCGCAGTGCGAATGCAAGTTCCGACCAGATGGTGCGGTCCCCGAACGTCTTGGTGAGGCCATCGATCTGCAGGATGTCGCGACCGCTATGCGGCGGCGCCGGGAAGCGGTAGCGCACGGTGCGGGCCGCGCGGATCGGCGTGAGCGCATCGGCGGCGAGCCGTTCCACACGCTTGTCGAGGGTCTTGGCTTGTCGGGCGCGCTTGGCGCTTGAGTGCCGCATTCGGTCAGCGAGGGTGGAGAGCCGGCCGATCTCGGCGTGCTGACGCGCGGCGATGCGTCGACGTCGGTCCTCGTCCTTTGCCCGCGCAGTGACGTACTGCGAGTACGTGCCCTTGTACTGGCGCACATCGCCGTCGTCGAGGTGAAGGACCTTCGTGATGGCCTGATCGAGAAGCTGCAGGTCGTGACTCACCACGAGCAGCGCGCCGCGGAACGCGCGTAAGAAGCCCATCAACCATTCCTTGGCGTCGACGTCGAGATGATTCGTGGGTTCATCGAGCACAAGATTGTCGGTCCCACCAAAAAGGATGTGCGCGAGCTCGACCCTGCGCCGTTCGCCACCTGACAACGCGTCCAACGCGACCAGCGCTCGGTCCGCCGGGAGTCCGAGCCCCGCGAGGATCCGGTAGACGTCGGATTCGGCCCGATACCCATCTGCTTCACGGAATTCCAGTTCGGCGTTCGAGAAGCGGCGAATCGCCCCATCATTCGGGTCGTCTTCCATGTCGCGCCGAAACATCTCGAGACGCTCTCGCTGGGCGTCGAGTCGCCGCGCGGAAAGCACGTACGTCATCGCGACGTCCTTCGCCCGCGCTCGCTCGGCGCGGGGATCCTGCGGCAGGAATCCCAACGCGCCGGTCACCTGCGCGCGCCCGCTCGTCGGACCGTGGTCGCCGATGACCGTGCGCAACAGCGTGGTCTTACCCGCCCCGTTTCGTCCCACGAGCCCGACCTTGTCGCCCGCATAGACCGAGAACGAAGCATCGTCGACGAGTACGCGCCCACCGACCACGATCGTCAGCCCTTGGCCTCTGAGCACGGTGCACGACCGTACCCGTCTGTGCCCAACCGGCTCCTCCATTTCCCCCGGGTCAATCGGGCGCCAACTCGCTTCTGGACGACCGTCCGTTCCGGGGAACGCGTGCTGCGCACGGTCGGGTAGGCCGTCGAACAAGCGGGTTTCGGTCACGATGGCGCGACTCGAGCGAGAAGCACCGGAGTCGGCGCTCCGCGCCATGCCGTTGCGCACAGGACGCGACAGAAGGACGAGCTATCGACACTGGCCCCCGCTTCGGTTGCGATTCACTCGCTGAGAATCGCGCCGCCGTGGTCAGCTGGATGGCAGCGCGGCGCGGACGGCAGCGGTCGCTGCCCTGCCGGCGATCTCGACGGGTTCGGTGCTGCGCAGCGCGCGGCTGAAGACGAACGCGCCTTCGAGCAGCGACAGCACTTCCAACGCGAGCTCGCGTGCCCGGGGTCGCGCGATGCCGGCGTCCGCGAAGTAAGCGGTCGCGGCGTCGATCCAGTCGTCGAAGACGTCCGCGGTCGCCTGACGCAGCGTTTCGCTCGTGCTCGCGACCTCGAGGGCGATGGTCGCGATCGGGCACGCGTCGGCGTAGTCGGTGTCCCGGAGATCCTTCGCGGCCTCTGTGAAGAACCGGCTCACCGCGCTCAGAAGATCCGGGCTGTCGACGGCGATGGTGACGAAGAGCTGGGCGTACATTGCGCCGGACCGGCGGATCACCTCGGCGCCGAGTTGCTCCTTGCCGCCGGGGAAGAAGTGGTAGATCGAGCCGAACGGCGCGCGGGCCTCGGCGACGATCTGCTTCAGGCCGGTTCCGGCGTAGCCCTGGCGCCGGAACAGCTCTCCGCTGGCGTCCATGATCCGGTCCTTGGTGCTCACGACCAGGAATCCTCCCGTCGGCTTTGCGACGATCCACCGGCGATCGCTAGCCTCGCTAGAGCAATCTATCAAGAGCGACGGGAGGGGAACCATGGCCCGTTCGAAGCCGACGGCGTCCCGCAGCGACCGGCTGCTCATGGCGTCCGGACTGGTGTTCGCGGTGGCGCTGCTGGTCCACGGCGCCGACCACGCCCGGCGGGGCCTCGGTGAGCTCCAGCCGACGGTGTTCTGGCTGGGGAACGCCCAGACGATTGACGGCGTTCTCATGGTTCGCCGCCCTGTTCGAGATCGCAGCCGACCTCGCGTTCGGCGCCGCCGGCCTGTATGCACTGCGCCCTCGCCAGGTGACCGGGGTTGCGCCAAGGCAGATGGCAACGAGCCGGTGAGCAGGAATGGAGGAAACCCGATGAAACCAGTTGACGAGCGAGCCACGACGCAGAGCACCGAGATCGTGCTCGAGACCTTCCGTGCCGTCGAGGACCGGGACCTCGAGCGCCTGTTGTCGCTCTACCACCCGGACGTCGAGCTCGTCTGGCCGGAAACGCTCCCGTACGGCGGCACGTTCCGTGGGCCCGAGTCGCCCCCGCCCGGCCGAACGTGGGACGACACGTGGGATCCTCTCCAGCCAACCCGAGCAGAACGCCGGATGGATCCGCAGGTCATCGCCGCGGCCGGCGACGACGTGGTGGTGCTGTACCACCAGCGCGGCGTCAACGGAGCCGGCCGGCGCTTCGATCAAGAGGTGCTCGGTTGGTACACGGTCGACGGCGACAAGTTCGCCCGCGCTCAGATGTTCTATTTCGACACCGCTGCGCTCGCCGCCTTCCTCGCGGACGCGTAGAAGGTCGGCCGCAGCGGGCGCGAGGTGAACAGCAGCTCCAACGCCCCGTCGCAAATCACACGAGAGCGCAAATACCTGCTGTGTGCACCGGGGACCGCAGCCCGGGGCGGTTCACGGTCCTGCGATGATGCGTGCTCGTGAGAGCGGGCAAACCTTCAGCGACCGCGCGGTTCGTGGCGCTCACACGGGCGAAACTCGACCGTCCCGAGCTCCCGACGGGCGACGCGGACGCGGAGCTTCGCCTCTACCACTCTTTGGGCTGGAGTCCGCTGGGGCGGGGGAGTACGCGGTGGCGGCAGCGGATGGCGCGCCGGACCGCGTTCTTCGATGGTGCGAGCCTCGCGGCCCTCGAGCGCGGTGTCCGCCAGATCGTGGTCCTCGGCGCCGGCTACGACGGCCGCGCCCTGCGATTCGCGACCCCCGGGGTGACCTGGTTCGAGGTTGACCACCCCGCCACACAATCCGACAAGCGCGCCCGCCTCGCCGCCCTCGGCGCGCCGACCCACGGCATCGCGTTCGTGCCG
>WNFU01009728.1_pt2 | contig 10790 bp, 6 predicted proteins | sample 5400121 | NCBI WGS metagenome assembly WNFU01 (sample SAMN13153360, study PRJNA577476) | soil metagenome | isolation source: 100 cm soil or saprolite under grassland replicate 1 | place: USA:California | collected 2016-06-15
AGGTTTCGCTGCCAGCGACCCGCCGCCGATCCCGGACTTCGCACGCGCACCTCGTGAGCCCACGCGTTGGACGCCGCCGGCGGCGCACGCGGGCGCTGTGGAATTCGTAAGCCGCATGCGTTGTCGTTTCCTCTTGCTGACAGTCGCGTGCGTCGCCCTGTCTGCAGGAGTCACCGCCGACACGTATCCGCGGCAGCCCGCCATCGATGTCGTTCATTACGTGTTTCGCCTCGCATTGATGCCCGGTGCGAACCATGAGATCAGCGGCGAGACGACAATCGGCGTTCGCGTCGTGACGGCGGGCGTTCGCGAAATCGTTCTTGATTTGGCGGCGCCGTCCAACGGGACAGGCATGACGGTTTCTTCGGTACTGAGCGCCGGTAAATCCCTCGTCTTCAATCACGTCGCTGACCGCCTGACCGTTTCGCTGGCCGAGTCGCCCCGATCCGGCGAGCGCATCACGTTTACCGTGAAGTACCGAGGGATTCCCGCCGCAGGGCTGAAGTTTCTCGACAACATCCACGGCGAGCCTACCGTTTTCAGCGAAAATTGGCCGAACCTCGCCCGCCAGTGGCTGCCGACCATCGATCACCCCTATGACAAGGCGACGGGCGAATTTATCGTGTCGACCGGCAGCCAGTATCAAGTCGTCGCCAACGGCGTTCTGACCGAGGAGATCGATCTCGGCCAGGGCTTACGAGAGACGCACTGGTCGCAGAGCGTGCCCATTGCCACATGGTTGTACGCAATCGGCATTGCACGGTTCTCTGCGCATCAGGCGGGATCGGTCAACGGCGTGCCGCTTCAGACGTGGGTCTTTCCGCAGGAGCGCGAGAGCGGACAGGCGCTCTTCGAGCCGCTCACCACCCGCGTGCTTGCGTTCTTCGGCGACCGCATCGGCCCGTACTCGTACGAAAAGCTCGCCAGCGTGGAGGCGGCGGGCGTCAACGGCGGCATGGAGCACGCGTCGGCCATCTTCTATGGCGAAAAGGGTGTCGCCGCCAACGAGGCGCCGGTGGCACACGAGGTGGCGCATCAGTGGTTTGGCGACAGCGTCACCGAACGGGATTGGGATGACGTGTGGCTGAGCGAAGGATTTGCGACCTACTTCGATTTTCTCTTCACCGAGCACGATTCAGGACGCGACGAGTTCGTTTCACGTGTGAGACGCAGCCGCGCCGAGATTCTGACGCTCGAACGAACGCTGCCCGACACGCCGATCATTCACCGGAACCTGTCGGACATGCGGGAAGTGTTGAATCAGCTGGTCTACCAGAAGGGCGCATGGACGCTCCACATGTTGCGCTACGTGATTGGCGATAGCGCTTTCTGGTCGGGCATCCGCGACTACTACGCGCGCTATCGCAACCGGAACGCGTCGACGGACGACTTGCGCGCGTGCATGGAGGAGGCAAGCAGCCTCGAGCTGAAATGGTTCTTCGATCAGTGGCTCACGCGGAGCGGCGTCCCTCGCCTCGAGGGCGAGTGGCGTTACCAGGCGGAGAAGAAGGAGCTCGAAATCATCGTCCGTCAGACGCAGCCGGCGCAGGCCTTTCGCATCTCATTCGACATCGGCGTCACCGATCGCGACGGCCGCATGCGAACGCACAGAGTGGAAACGAATCGGAAGGAGGAGAGCTACACGATTGCGCTCGACAAATCCCCAAAGGATGTTGTTCTCGACCCCGGTGCGTGGCTGCTCTACGAGGCCGGCACGTTCATCCGCCGGTAGCTTGTGAGCCCAAACGCCGATTCATTCCTCTCGCGATCGCGCGCGTTTAACGCGGCGAAACCCGCGTCGCACCCCGGAAAAATGCGCTTCCAGCCGTGGCGGTCACCACCAGCATGACAACTCGCGCCGCTGTCCCGTAGCTGGTTGGGCGATCCGGGCGTATCCATCAGATCTGCCAGACCGGCTTACAGCGCATTTTTCGGCCGGCCGCCAACGCGGGGTGCTCCGAGAGTTTGCCGCGTTAAACGCGCGCGATCGCTACCGGAATGAATAAATTGCGTCTAGCCGCGGTGTGCGCCTAACACGACACGCACTTGTGGTTGTTCTTCGCGCCGAGCTTCTCCAATAGCGCCAGCGTCTCCGGGAACGGTTGAATGCGCTGCACCGGACCGTTTGCCATATCCGCCACCGATTGCCCGCGACGATTCACAACGGTCACGTCCGCGCCCTTCTGCACGAGGTAGTTGATCATCTCGTTATCGCCGCGCGAGGCGGCGTGATGGAGCGCGCTCATGCCGTCGGCGTCGATGGCGTTGACGTCGGCGCCGAGCTCCTCGACGAGATACTTGACGGCGGCAAACATCCCGGTAGGCGCGAAGCGATGCGCGTTGCCGGCGTAGCCTTCGCCGTATCCCGCGCCTGCCGCGGCGTGAAGCGGAGTGATGCTCGGTGAGCCGGGCGGCAGCGGCTGCGGTCCCGCCTCTCCCGCCTCGCGCGTTCCGTCGTCGTTGAAGCCGCGTCCGCCGGCGCTCTTGATCGTGCGGATGCTCGGATCCGCGCCGTACGACACGAGAAGCTTCATCGCGTCGATGTCGCTCGCGTACGCGGCGCGCCAGAACGGCGTCGCGCCGCTCTCGTCGATGCGCAGGTTGTCGAAGTTGTACGACGTGTACCAGATCTTGCGCTGCACGCGCGCGTTCGGATCGGCGCCCTTGTCGAGGAGCGCTTTGACCAGCTCGAGATACGACGCCTTCTGCTGCAGCTGCGCGCGCGGCTGCGGATAAAACGATTTCGGCGCCCACTGGATGTTGACCGTCGCGTAGAGCGGCGTTGCTCCAGCGTCGGTGGCAAGATTCGGGTCCGCCCCCTTGTCGAGCAGGTACATCGCGATGTCGAACTGGCCGTTCACCGCCGCGATGAGCAGCGGCGAGGTTTTGTCGGCGGGACTAATCTGATTCACGGCGGCGCCGGCTTCCACCAGTACCTTGACCGATTCGACGCTGCCCTGGCGCACAGCGAAATGAAGCGCGGTGAGGCCGCCAACCTTGCCGATGAGCTCGTTGTAGGTGTACGGGCGCGTGACGCCCGGCACCTCGACGGACGCCGGCCCGCCGCGTCCCGCTGCCGCCGCAGCGTTTTGCGTGCGTCCACTACCACGCGACGCTTCCCGCAGCGCGGTCTCGCCGGGAGCCGCCGGACCTGTACCGCGATCGATCACTTTGGCGGTGAGCGTGAGATCGGCCCCGCGCGAGACGAGCAGCCGCACGACATCCGCGCGATCGAGCGCGGCCGCGAACATCAACGCGGTTTCGTCGTTCACTTTATCGCGCGCGTTGATGTCTGCCCCACGATCGAGCAGCATCTTGACGGCGTCGGCCTTGCCCGACGTCGCCGCCAGCATCAATGGAGTCGCCCCGGTCGAGGTCAGGGCGTTCACGTCGGCGCCGGCTTTGACGAGCGCGTCGATGACCGGCGCATGTCCAGCCTGGCTGGCGACGTGCATTGGCGCGTACCCGCCCAGCCGGGTCGTCGCGCGGACGTTCGCGCCGGCGTACAGCAGCATATCGAGCAGTTCGACGTCGCCGCTCGTGGCAACCCAGTGCAGCGCGCTCATGCCATCGGGCTGCGGCTGGTTGACATCGGCGCCCTGCTTGAGCAGCGCACGAATGGCGTCTTTATCGCCGCGCATGGCGGCATCGGCCACAGCGGCGCTCGACGCGGCGTGGACCAGCGCCGTCAGACACAGCGCACCAGCCACCGCTGCGCACAATCCACGAAGCATGCGATTCATGATCGTTACCCCGTCAACTTCACTTGACGTGCAGATAAGCCGCAAATTCAATCTGTGGCTATCTGCGGCCTATCTGCGTCAATCTGCGGCCACTCTGCGGCCTATCTACGGCCAATCAGCCGTTCAAGTCGAACGTGCCGGCACTGTCACCAAAGCTCTGGATTTCGACGCCGAGCTTCTGCAGCACGGTCAACATCACGTTCGCCATCGGCGTGCCGTCTGCGGCCTTGACGTGCAGATTGCCCTTCAACTGACCACCTGCGTGACCGGCGAGGAACAGCGGGCACCGCTTGTGATTGTGAACGTTCGAATTCCCCATGGGTGAACCGTAGAGGATCACCGTGTTCTCGAGCAGGTTGCTGTCGCCGTCCGCGGTTTTCTTCAGCTTTTCGAGGAAATACGGCACCAGACTGATGTGATACCGGTTGATTTTGGCGAGATCGAGAATCCGTTCTTCGCGTTCGCCGTGATGTGACGCGATGTGGAACCCGGTGTTGACGCCGGTCTCGGGATACACGCGATTCGACACGTCGCGGCTCAACTTGAACGCGGAGACGCGCGTGATGTCGGACGTGAACGCGATGGCCTGCAGATCGAACATCAGCTTCACGTGCTCGGTGTACGAATCGGGCACCCCCACCGGCGCGTCCGGCAGCGCGCGCTGCTCTCCGCTTCGATTGAGCTCTTCGACCTTCTGAATTCGCCGCTCGATTTCGCGCACGTCCTCGAGATAGTCGCTGAGCCGCGCGCGATCGACGGCGCCGAGATTGGTCTTCAGCTGATCTACGGAATCCGCGACCCAATCGAGGATGCTCCGATCGCGGCGCCTGCGTGTGGCGCGCGCTTCGGGCGTCGCTCCGACGCCAAACAGTTGATCGAACACGGCGCGCGGATCGCGCACCATGGGGAGCGGCTCGGATGGCGATGCCCAGCTGATGGAATCGGTGTAGGCGCACGAATAGCCGTAAAAGCAGCCGCCTGCCTGATCGACGTTCTCGATGCACAACTGCATCGAAGGAATCGGCGTGTCGCCGCCAACCTGCTTGGCGTAGACCTGATCGATCGAGATGCCGGCATGCAGATCCGACCCCTGCGTCTGGTGCGGATGCGACTGTGTCAGGAACACGGCTGCGGAGCGGAAGTGATCCCCGCCGATTTCCGGCGGCGCAAACGCTTCAGCGTTCCGCACGTCGGTGTTGCTGACAATCGTCAGGTAGTCGCGGAACGGCTCGAGCGGCGCGAGCGCGCTCGGCGTGAGGTCGAAGGCCGGTCCGACCGCCGCGGGCGCCCACAGGTTTTTCTGGATGCCGAGGGCCGTGCTGCCGGCGGCGCCGTGCACCATTTCGATGGCCACGAACCGCACTTTGCGATTGGGCGCGCTGCCCCAGACCGTCGCCGCCGGCACCATCGCTTCGAGCAGCGGCAGTCCGACCGCGACACCCATGCCTTTGAGCATCGTCCGGCGCGACAGGTGCTTCTTAGTGATGAACATCAGCCTTCTCCGCGTCGCTCGTCTGCAACGAGATGCTGCTCGACTGAAATGCGGCGCTCTGAACGACGCCGAGAACGAACGCCGACATGCGGTAGTCCTGCCTGGCCGCCTGGTGGATGATGCGGCGAATCGCAGGCATGTCCGCGGGTTCGACGCGGCGTCCCAACGCATACGTCATCAGGTTTTCCATGAAGGTCCGAACAAACGCATCCTTGTGTTTGAGGAGCGCGCCGCGCAGGCTCGCCGGTCCGTCGAGCGGAGTTCCGTCGTACATCTGGCTGTTGGCATCGATCGGCACGCCGTTGTCCTTGATCCGCCATTTGCCGGTGACGTCGAAGTTTTCGAGCGCCAGGCCGAGCGGATCGATGGCGCGGTGGCACGAGGCGCACGCAGGGTTCTTTCGATGCTGCTCCATGCGCTCGCGAACCGACAGCAGCTTGCCGTTCGAAGCCGCGCTTGTCTCCTCGAGCGCCGGCACGTTCGGCGGCGGTGGCGGCGGCGGCGATCCGAGCAGCACCTCCATCACCCACTTCCCTCGCATGACGGGCGATGTGCGATCGGCGACGGACGTGAGGGTCAGGATGCTGCCCTGGCCGAGAACGCCGCGTCGATAGTCCGGCACGGTGACGCGTTGAAAGACGTTACCTGTGACGTTTGGAATTCCGTAATGCTTCGCGAGGCGCTCGTTGACGAACGTGTAGTCGGCGGTCAGGAGCTCGAGGACGCTGCGATCCTCGCGCACGAGACTATCGAAGAAAAGCTCCGTCTCGCGCCGGAACGCCTGCCCCAGCGTGTGGTCGTAGTACGGATAGAGCAACGCGTCGGGCAGGATTTCGTTGATGTCCTGCAGGCGCAGCCACTGCGATGCGAACCGCGTCGCGAGAGCTTCCGAGCGCCTGTCTTTCAACATCCGGCGCGCCTGCCGTTCGAGCTCGGCCGGCGTGCGCAGCGTTCGCTCGGTTGCACGCGCGCGCAGCTCCGCGTCGGGCGAAGTGCCCCACAGGAAAAATGACAGGCGTGATGCGAGCTCGGTGTCGCCGAGCCGGTACGTGCCGTTCGCCGGTGGCACCGTCGCCGGCACCGGTTCGAGCCGGAAGAGAAACTGCGGGCTCGCGAGAATCGCTTCGAGCACCGCCTTGATGCCTTCTTCGAAGCTGCTGTCGGTACGTGCCTGCTGATAAAACTTCATCAGCCCATCGAAGTCGCGCGGCGACACCGGACGCCGGAACGCCTCGCTGGCGAGACGTTTGACGATGTCCCGGGCGCACGTCGCTTCTTCACCGGGCGACGTCGGACGGCACGTGAAGATCTTCCGCCGGCTTGCCGTGTCCGACACACCGCTCACGCGATACGGCCCGACGATGCTCATGTCCTTCAGATGCGGAAGCGTCGTGATGCCGTACGCCACGCCGATCTGTGTGTCTGCCAGCGTGTGCTCGATTGGCGCGATCAGGTCGATGACCGGGCCTTCGAAGCGCTGGATGAAGGCCGCGGTGACACGCCTCGAACCCGCGGTCAGATGAATCGGCGGCGTCTTGAGCGTCACGCCCGTCGTCGATTCGATCATCTTGGGATCGATCTCGATCAGCGCCACGCGCTCGCCGTCCACTGACACTTCGAGCTGTTCGCCGTCCGCGGTGCCGCCGTAGAGCACGCCGCAGGCGTTCGACATCAGGTCCATGCGGAAGATGTAGTCGCCGTCCGCGGGGAACGTGTGCATCACCGACACACCACCGCGCGTTCCCACCGGCGCGCCTTCGACGCGGCGTAGCTGTGAGGCGGTCTTTGGCGGCTTGTAGTTGCTTTCGGAGGCCGCTGCCGACGGATCGCCGCCGGCGAGCGCCGTGATTCTGCTCGCTGCGCGCAGATAGCCTTCCATCAGCGTGGGCGAGAAGCTCTGCACGTCGGCGACGTTATCGAAGCCGTTGCTGATCGTGTCGGCCGGCAGGAACGCCGACAGGTCGACGTTGAGATCCAGCAGGTCGCGCACGGCACGCGAGTACTCGGCGCGATTCAATCGCTGAAAAGGTCTGGAACCGGGATTGAGATTGCCTTCGACAGCGGCGTCGACCCGTGTTTCGATATCCGAGACGAGCCCCTCGATCGCTGCTTCGTCGGGCCGCCGCGCGCCCGCCGGCGGCATCATGCCCGCGCGAAGCTTGCGGATCATCTTTTCGGCAATCGCCGCGTTCGACGCGGCCTTGGCGACGTCGAAGTCGACGAGCGAGAGTCCACCGGCTTTGCCGCGTTCGTTATGACAGCCCGTGCAGTACTGCTTGATGAGCGCCGTGTGCGCTTCGGCCGCCAGAGCATTGGGTGCGGGCATCTCGGGTCGCGCCGGCGTCTCGGTCGGCTTCGCACGCGCGCTCGGAATGGGGCGCGCGGGAGCGGGCTTCACTCCCTGACGCGGGGCAGACGCCGGCTTCGGTGCCTGCGCCTGCAGGGCAACGCCAAGCGTCATGGCGCAAACAAGCGACACGACGAGTCCGTAGAAAATGCGCTGGCTCAAGCTGCTCAGGTGATGATCGCACAACTGAAAAGGGGTCTGCCCCGTTTGTGACAACTCTTTACAAGGGCTCGACCGTGGCGTGCACGATGTAGTCCAGCTTCGGGAACTCGCGCTCGAGAAACGCGTTTCCGCTGGAAAAAAGCAGATCCTGCTTACCGGCGCGAATTCCACCGCCGGCGGATTCACCGTATTCGCCGTTCAACGCGTCGGCGACATCCATCCCGTCGATCACGTGCGCGAACGGAACGAACGGCTCCTTGTCAAAGGCCTCGGAGTTGTTCTGCAAGTTGATGAAGAGCTGTGTCGTCCGTCCATTCGGCCCGGCAAACGCGTACGAAACAGAGCCGCGAACATTCGATCCGATGCGCGGATCGTCTGGAATGGTTCGCGTACGCCACACCTGCGCGATTGCAGGATCGCCGTTGATTCCAAACTGCGCGAAGCGAGGCTTGACGACGCGAAAGAAGCGTGCGGCGTCGTAGAAGCCGTGGCGAACGAGGTTGTAGAAGCGATCGACGCCGTGCGGTGAGAGGCGGCGCTCGACGTCGAGCAGAATGATGCCCTTGCTGGTGTCGAGGCGCGCAAAGAAGCGAGACGGCGCCGGCTGTGCGAATTCCCGCGCGTCAGGATTGAGCAACAGGGATTGCTGCGCGCGATTCACCGTGGCAAGCGCAACGATGGCGCTCGCCACACAAAACAGTCCGCGACGCGTCACTTTGCTGACGGCCCGTGGCAAACCTGCCACGGGCTCGAGCAGGCCGTGAATGCTTTCATCACGACTTGCCTAACATGTCAACGGCGGCACGCACTCCTTTCGCCAATTGCTCCGCCGGGCCTCGACCCCAGTAATGAAGGAAATAAACGGTAGGTTCGGCCGTCGTCATGTGGTGATGAATCGCCACCACCTGCAACCCAGCGCCGCGAAGCGCCTTCAACACGCGCGTGACCTCACCGGCCTTCATCGCCACGTCGCCGGCGACCACGGCGTCGGCGTCGGATCCGGCAAAGGCCGCCCACGTGTTGAGGCCCATGCGTGCATCGATCTTCGCTCCGTGCTCACGAAGATCGATGTCCGGCCGGCCAATCGTGATCTTGTAAACCGGGCCGGTCTGCTCGCCTTCCTGACCCACTATCGACGCGAGTTTGGCCGTCGTCAGTCCAGTGGGGAGCGCCGCACCCGTGCCCTTCGCGACCGAGGCCGCGTTCTTTCCGATCAAGTCAATCGCCGGTTTGATCTTCGTGGCCAGATCGGCGGCCGATCCGACACCGTGCACGTGCATGTAATAGATCCGAGGCGTCTCGAGGAAAAAATGGTTGTGAAGCGCGGTGACGTCCAGTCCTGCGTTGAGCACGGCAGACATGACGGGATTGACCTCGTCCTCGGTGAGCACGAGGTCGCCCATCATGACGTCCATGTTGTGATCGCCCTTTGCGAGCGCGACCCAGCCGCCGAATCCGAGTGGCGTGGGGACAACCGCGCCGGCAATCGACACGGTCAGATCGTTTCGAGGGATGTTTACTTTGAGCACACCGCCCTTGAAGTCGCCTTGTTTACCGAGCGTCTTCATGACAGTTGCGTAGTCGGCGGGCATGTCCTGCGCGCGTGCAGGCAGTGCACAAGCTATCAACGTAAACGCAATGACGAGTGATCGCAGCACCATCTCGCGATTATCCTATTAGCCCGTGGCCGGTTGCCACGGGCTTGTACGTCGTTGCCTCGTGTTCTCCTGCGCTTCTCCATCGCGGCCGGGCTGGCTTACACCGCGTACGCGATGTGCCGCGCCCCCGTGCTTCCGCTCTTTGCGCGACAGCTTGGCGCCGGTCCGGAGCTCGTTGGGCTGGTGGCGGGTGCCTCCACCCTGACGGGCGTTCTCCTGAAACTTCCTGCGGGCGCGATTTCGGATGCGATTGGCCGACGCGCCGTGCTTCTTGGTGCGGCGTCGGTGTTCGCGTTGATGCCGCTGACCTATCCGTTCGCGACGGCGGTGGCGATGTTGATCATGCTGCGCTTCGTTCACGGCAGTGCGACCGCGCTGTTCGGGCCGACCGCTTCGGCCGCTCTCTCGGATATTGCGCCGCCTGGAGATCGAGGACAGTGGCTCGGCACATATAGCGCGATTCAGGGGTCGGGACAAGCGGCAGGACCGGTGATTGCCGGCGTAATCCTCGAACGCGCCGGATTTTCGACAACCTTTTTCAGCGCGGCTGCGTTTGGAGCGACGGCGTGGATTCTGATCGCGTGGTGGCAAGGCGGTCCCTCGATTTCGCTCGGGACAGGCCTCTCGACTTCGCTCGGGACAGGTCCGAGGCCGCGGTCGACGATCAACTGGCGGGACGTTCGAGTTGCGGTGGCGAGCGTCGCACGTGATGCGCGCATCGTGCTGACGAGCGTCGCGCAGGCGGGCCAGTTCGTGCTGCACGGGATGATCACGGCGTTTCTGCCCATTTACGCGGTCGAACGCGTCGGGCTCAGACCGTCGGAGGCGGGCTTGCTCTTCGGCGCGCAGATGCTGACGACCATCCTCGCGCGGCCGGTGTTTGGACGCCTCTCCGATCGCGCCGGGCGGCGGCCGATGATCGTGGCGGGACTGTCAACGTGCGCGATCGCCGTGGCGCTCTTCGCCTGGAGCACAGGGTTCGTGGGGTTGCTCGCGCTATCCGCGCTTTACGGCACCGGCCTGGCAATCACCACGTCGAGTACTGCGGCGCTCATTACCGATCTGGCGGATCGACCTGTCCCGAGCAAGCCGCGCGACGGATCCGGCCGGCGAGTCGAGGGATCGCGCTACGGCGCCGCACACGGACTCTTTGGAACCATCTTCGACGTGGGCGACGCGCTTGGACCAATCGCCGGCGGTCTCGTCGCCGGACGCTTTGGCTATCACACGCTGTTTTACGGATCGGCCGCGCTCGCGCTCTGTCTAGCGCTGATCTTCGGGATTGGATCGCGACGATGGAGCGGCGAGACCCGGCGGGGCTAAAGCCCCGCCGGGTCGGGTAGACACGCTTACCGTCATCGTCGATGTGGCGTGTCTACCGGCCCGTG
>WNFU01017888.1_pt1 | contig 10790 bp, 8 predicted proteins | sample 5400121 | NCBI WGS metagenome assembly WNFU01 (sample SAMN13153360, study PRJNA577476) | soil metagenome | isolation source: 100 cm soil or saprolite under grassland replicate 1 | place: USA:California | collected 2016-06-15
AGGAAGGGCTTGCGGCGCCGAGTCGGGACCGCGACGGCCAGGTCGAGCTCGACGTCAAGCTTGGAGTCGACGTCGATCGCGAGCTTGCGCGCTTCGGGTCGTGGTACGAGCTGTTTCCGCGTTCGTGGGGCGGCTTCGCCGGCGTCGAGAAAGTCGTACCGCGGCTTGCCGAGCTCGGGTTCGACGTCGTCTACCTGCCGCCGATCCATCCGATCGGGCGCACGAACCGCAAGGGACGCAACAACGCCGTCACGGCGAAGCGCGGCGACGTCGGGAGCCCGTGGGCGATCGGCGGGGAAGAAGGCGGCCACACGGGGATCAATCCGGACCTCGGCACGCTCGCCGACTTCGAACGGCTGGTCGCCCGCGCGCGTGACGTCGGCGTCGAGATTGCGCTCGACTACGCGATCCAGTGCTCACCCGACCATCCGTGGCTGAAGGAGCATCCGGAGTGGTTCCACCGCCGTCCCGACGGCACGTTGAAGTACGCCGAGAACCCGCCGAAGAAATACCAGGACATCTACAACGTCAACTTCCAGTCGGAGGACTGGCGCGGCCTCTGGAATGCGTTGCGCGACGTGATGCTCTATTGGATCGAGCACGGCGTTCGCGTCTTCCGCGTCGACAATCCGCACACGAAGCCGGTCCCGTTCTGGGAGTGGCTGATCGCCGAGGTGCGACACGTCGAGCCGAACATCGTCCTGCTCTCGGAGGCATTCACGCGTCCGGCGATGATGACGACGCTCGCGAAGGCCGGCTTCTCGCAGTCGTACACGTACTTCACGTGGAAGAACACGAAGGCGGAACTGGAGGAGTTGATGGCGCAGATCCTCGAGTGGCGCGACTACTACCGGCCGAACTTCTTCGCGAACACGCCGGACATCCTCCACGAGTACCTGCAGCGCGGCGGGCGGCCCGCGTTCGAGGCGCGGCTCGTGCTCGCGGCGACGCTGTCGCCGTCCTACGGGATCTACTCCGGGTTCGAGCACTGCGAGAACGTGCCGGTGAGCGAGGGCTCCGAGGAATACCTCGATTCTGAGAAGTACGAGGTGAAGAAACGCAAGCTCGACGGGCCGCTCCTGCCGCTCGTGCAACGTCTGAACGAGATCCGCCGGACGGAGCCCGCGCTGCAGCGCGTCGACAATCTGCACTGGCTGGAGACGGAGCAGGAGCGGGTCGTGGCGTACATCAAGGACGACGTGGTCGTCGTCGTGAACATCGATCCGTTGGCATCGCACGAAGGGCTGGCGATCGTGCCGGCGGCCCTCGGGCTGCCGCCGACGTTCTTCGCGCGCGACCTGCTCGGCGGCGAGCGTTACCGGTGGTCGATCGGCCGCAACTTCGTCCGACTCGACCCAGGCCAGGCCCACATCTTCAAGCTCGAGACGCATGTCTGATCCGGACACTCTGGTGCCAGGCACCGCACCAAAGGTGTGTCAGTTCGTCCACAAGCGCCAGCCGAATGCGGGAGCCAAAACGGCGGCGGACGTGCGTCTGCTTCGGGCTTGGCTCAGCCGGAAGCCGGTGCCAGGCACGGGTCGCGCGGTGAGCCATGTCTGAGCCGGGCCATTGGTTCGAGCGGAACCCGCTCTGGTTCAAGACGGCGATCTTCTACGAGATCCACATCCGCGGCTTCTTCGACGGCAACGACGACGGTTCCGGCGACTTCCGCGGGCTGATCGACAAGCTCGACTACCTCCAGTGGCTCGGGATCGACTGCATCTGGCTGCTGCCGATGTACCAGTCGCCCCTGCGCGACGGGGGCTATGACATCGCCGACTTCTTCGTGATCCATCCGGACTACGGAGTGGTCGACGACTTCAAGACCTTCGTCGAGCAGGCGCACCAGCGCGGCATGCGCGTGATCGCGGACCTCGTCATGAACCACACCTCGTCCGAGCACCCGTGGTTCCAGGAATCGCGCGCCGACCAGCAAGGGCCGCGCGCCGACTGGTACGTCTGGTCGGATACGGACGACCGCTGGCCCGAGGCCCGCATCATCTTCGTCGACACCGAACCGTCCAATTGGACGTGGGACCCGGTGCGCGGTCAGTACTACTGGCACCGCTTCTTCACGCACCAGCCCGACCTCAACTACGACAACCCGGACGTGCAGGAGGCGATGCTGAACGTCCTGCGCTTCTGGCTCGACCTCGGCATCGACGGCTTCCGCCTCGACGCGGTGCCTTACCTCTACGAGCGCGATGGGACGAACGGCGAGAACCTCCCCGAGTCGCACGAGTACCTCAAACGCGTCCGCGCCGAGGTCGACGCGCGGTACCCGGACCGCGTGCTGCTGGCGGAGGCGAACCAGTGGCCCGATGACGTCGTCGAGTACTTCGGCGACGGGGACGAATGCCACATGGCATTTCACTTTCCGGTGATGCCGCGGATGTTCATGGCACTGCGCCGCGAGGACGCGACGCCGATCCTGGAGATCCTCGATCGGACGCCGCCGATTCCCGATAGCGCGCAGTGGGGACTCTTCCTCCGTAACCACGACGAGCTCACGCTCGAGATGGTCACCGACGAGGAGCGCGACTACATGTACACGGAGTACGCCAAGGATCCGCGCATGAAGCTCAACCTCGGCATCCGGCGCCGGCTCGCGCCGCTGCTCGACAACGCGCGCCCCGACGTGGAGCTGTTGCACGCGATCATGTTCTCGCTTCCCGGCGCGCCCGTCCTCTACTACGGCGACGAGATCGCGATGGGCGACAACATCTTCCTCGGCGACCGCGACGGCGTGCGCACGCCGATGCAGTGGACGTCCGATCGGAACGGCGGCTTCTCACGTTCCGATTTCGCGCAGCTCTACCTGCCGCCGTTGATGGATCCCGTCTACGGCTTCCAGGCCGTGAACGTCGATGCCCAGCTCCGCACGTCGTCGTCGCTGCTCCGCTGGCTGCAGCGGTTCATCCAGCTGCGCAAGGAGCATCCGGTCTTCGGCCTCGGCACGTACGAGCCGTTGCGGCCGGAGAACCCGCGCATCTTCGCGCACGTCCGCCGTTACGAGGACGACACGGTGCTGTGCGTGCACAACGTCGCGCGCTCGGCGCAGGCCGTCGAGCTCGACCTGTCACAGTTCGCCGGCATGGTGCCGGAGGAGATGTTCGGCCGCACGCGCTTTCCGCCGATCGGCGACCTGCCCTACCTGCTCACGCTCGCACCGAGAGGATTCTTTTGGTTCCAGCTGAGACACGACTGATCGATTTCGTCACGTCGCGCCGCTGGTTCGCGTCGAAGACGCGCGAGGTGATGCACGCACACGTGCTCGACAGGGCTTCGCTGCACGAAGGCGAGCCCGAGCTGAACGTCGAGCTCGTCGAAGTCGTTTTCGACACCGGCACGCACGAGACGTACCAGTTGCTCACGAGCGGCGAGGACCTCGACGCGCTCGCCGACCCGCGCCACGTGCGCGAGCTCGTGCACATGATCCGGGCCGGCTCAACGATCCCGGCCGGCGAGGGCGTGCTCGAGTTCCGTGCGCTCGAGGGGTTCGCGAGCCTGGGCACCGAGCTGACGGCCGCGCGCGTGATCACGAGCGAGCAGTCGAACACGTCGATCGTCTTCGACGAGGAGCTCATCCTCAAGGTCTTTCGCAGGCTCGAGCCGGGCGTCAATCCGGAGCTCGAGCTCCTGCGCTTCCTCACGCAGAATGGCTTCGCGAACATCGCGCAGCTCGCCGGCTGGTACGCGTACGTCGGCCGGCCGCTCGACGCGACGCTCGGCGTGCTGCAGCAGTACGTCCGCGACGCACTCGACGGCTGGGAGCTCGCGCTCGACGAGCTGGAGAGCGAGCCCGAACGGTTCGTCACGCGCCTGAAGCGGCTGGGCGAGGTCACCGGTTCGATGCACGCAGTGCTTGGATCGGACTCGAACGATCCGACATTCAGCCCCGAGGATCCCAGCACCGAGAGCCTGGCGTTGCTGACGGCGACCGTCGACGAGGAGATCAGCCGGATCTTCGTCGAGCTCCCCGAGGACGTCGAGGCGCTCGATCCGATCCGCGGGCGCGGGGAGGAGGTGCGCGAGTCGCTCGCGCTGCTCTCCCACGCCGGCTCGTTCGGGAAGACGATTCGCACGCACGGCGACCTCCACCTGGGCCAGACGCTCTGGGCGCCGGACCGCGGCGACTGGGTGATCATCGACTTCGAGGGCGAGCCGGCGCGCTCGCTGGCCGAGCGGCGGCGCAAGCGCTCGCCGCTCCGCGACGTCGCCGGCATGCTGCGCTCCTTCGCGTATGTAGTCTCGGCCGTCGAGATCCTGCGCGGCGCGGCGGCGCCGGAGGGCTGGGAGTCACGCGCACGCGAGACGTTCCTCGCCGGCTACATGCAGACGGTTGATCCAAGCCTGCTTCCCGCCGGCGACGCAGGGTTCGCGCGCCTGCTGACGGTCTTCGAGCTCGAGAAGGCGGTGTACGAGCTCCGCTACGAACTGAACAACCGGCCCGACTGGATCCACATCCCCGTTGCCGGAATCATGCGCATGCTCGAGGCGGCAGCGGCGGCATGAGCACCCGTCTCGGCGAGATCGACCTCCACCTCGTCGGCGAGGGTCGGCACGAGCGCCTGTACGAGAAGCTCGGCGCGCACGTGCTCGAGGACGGCGTCGCGTTCGCGGTGTGGGCGCCGAACGCGGCGAAGGTGTCGGTCGTTGGCGAATGGAACGGCTGGGACGGCCGCGTGAACCCGCTCGAGCAGCGCGGTGTCTCCGGCATCTGGGACGGCGTCGTCTTCGATGCGCCCGAGGGCGCGCTCTACCGCTACGAGATCACGACGCCCGAAGGGCAGCTGCTGCTCAAGTCCGACCCGTACGCGTTCGCCACGGAGGTGCCGCCCGGCAATGCGTCGCGCGTCTTCCGCTCACGCTACGAGTGGGGGGACGGCGAATGGCTCGAGCAACGGCGCGCCGAGGAGCCGTTCGCCCGGCCGATGTCGATCTACGAGGTGCATCTCGGCTCGTGGCGCCGAACGCTCGAGAACAAAACCCTTGACTACCGCCAATTAGGACGGCAGCTCGGCGCCTACGCGAAAGACATGGGCTTCACGCATGTCGAGCTGCTGCCGGTGATGGAACATCCGTACAGCGGCTCGTGGGGTTACCAGGTCACCGGATACTTCGCCCCGACCGCGCGCTTCGGCGACCCCGACGACTTCCGCAACTTCGTCGACGAGCTGCACCAGCAGGGGATCGGCGTGATCCTCGACTGGGTCCCGGCACATTTCCCGCGGGACGAATGGGCGCTCGCGCGCTTCGACGGCACGGCGCTCTACGAGCACGAGGACCCACGCCGCGGCGCACATCCCGACTGGGGAACGCTCGTCTTCAACTACGGCCGTAACGAGGTGCGGAACTTCCTGCTCGCGAACGCGGTCTACTGGCTGCGCGAGTTCCACGCCGACGGGCTGCGCGTGGATGCCGTCGCGTCGATGCTCTACCTCGACTACTCGCGCCGCGAGGGCGAGTGGGTCCCGAACGAGTTCGGCGGCCGTGAGGATCTCGACGCCGTCACCTTCCTCCAACGGCTGAACGAGCTCGTGCACGGGCGCGAGCCCGGCGTCGTCTCGGCCGCGGAGGAGTCGACCGCGTGGCCGGGCGTCTCGCGCCCGGTTTATCTCGGCGGGCTCGGCTTCGGCTTCAAGTGGAACATGGGCTGGATGCACGACACGCTGGACTACTTCCAGCGCGAGGCCATCCACCGCCGCTTCCATCATCACCAGCTCACGTTCTCGCTCGTCTATGCGTTCAGCGAGAACTTCATCCTGCCGCTCTCGCACGACGAGGTCGTGCATGGCAAGCGTGCGCTGATCGACAAGCTGCCCGGCGACCGCTGGCAGAAGTTCGCGAACCTGCGCGCGCTCTACGGCTGCATGTGGGCGCACCCCGGCAAGCAGCTGCTCTTCATGGGGAGCGAGATCGCGCAGTGGCGCGAATGGAATGCGGAGACGTCGCTCGACTGGCACCTGCTCGAGGAGGCCGACCACCAGGGCGTGCAGACGCTCGTGCGCGACCTGAACCGCGTCTACGGCGAGACACCGGCGCTCTGGGAGGACGACTTCGAGCCGTCGGGCTTCCGCTGGCTCGAGCCGAACGATGCACCGGCCAACGTGCTCGCGTTCGCACGCTTCGGCAAGGACGCGAAGAAGCCGCTCGTATGCGTCTGCAACCTGTCGCCCGTGCCGCGCTACGGCTATCGCGTCGGAATGCCGCGGGCGGGCCGCTGGCGCGAGGCGCTGAACACCGACTCCGCCTTCTACGGCGGCTCCGGCGAGGGAAACCTGGGCGAGGTGAAGGCGGAGCCGTTGCCTTGGCACGACCAGCCCTTCTCGGCCGAGTTGACGCTGCCGCCGCTGGGCGTGGTCTGGCTCGTGCCCGAATAGCGCGTCGGTTCGCACGTCGCGCTCATGCGAGCTGAATCCGTCCGTCGAGGAGGGCACGGCCGACGACCGCGCCCTCCGCGCCGGCGTCCGCGAGCTCGTCGAGATCTGCCTGCGAGCGGATCCCGCCGGCCGAGAGCACCGGCAGGCCGGAGCGGTCGACCACGCGGCTGACGAGGCCGACATCCGGCCCCTCGAGCGTGCCGTCGCGATCGATGGCCGTGCAGAGGAGGCGCGGCACGCCGCCTGCGACACAGCGCGCGAGTGCCTCGTCGAGCTCGAGCCCGCTCTCGGTCCAGCCCCGCGTATGCACGACGCCGTCGCGCACATCGAGGGCGACCACCAACCGCTCACCCAGCGATGCCACGAGTTCGTCCATGAGCGTCCACGCAGCGGTGCCCACGACGACGCGCCGCGCGCCCGCTCGAACGAGACTCTCCGCATCGGCGACCGAGCGCACTCCACCCGAAGCCTGGACCGAAGCGGGCGAGGAGGCATGCACGAGCGCAGTCACGACGACCGGCCGAATCAGGCCGCGAAACGCGCCGCAAGCTCGATCGGCTCGCCGTACGTCGTGACACGGTCGTAGTCACCCTGCTCGAGGCGGACGGCGACCCTGCCGAGCAGATCGATTGCTGGTATCACTTCCATGTGAGCCTGGTGCTATGTTAGTATGCTAATACATTCAAATGGCAGTGGAGCCTTCACATCCATGGCAGACGCAGGAAATCAGAGACCTTTGCGAGGCGACGGCGTCCCTTCGCTCTCCGGAGGAGGCCGGCCGCTTCCTGCGCGACCTCTGCACGATGTCGGAGCTGGAGGCGATGGCGCACCGGTGGCAGGTCGCGCGCCTGCTGGAAGAGGGGCTGCCCTACCTGGAGATCAGCAGGCGGACGCATGCATCGACGACGACCGTGACGCGGGTGGCGCACTGGCTGCGGTACGGGGAGGGCGGGTACCGGCTCATGCTCGATCGGCGAAAGCGCCGCAAGACGACCGCCTGACGATCGCGGTCCCTGCGAAAGGACGGCTCCGCGAGCCGTCGATCTCGCTGCTCGACGACGCTGGCCTTGGCCCAGAGGAGCCGGGCGAGCGCGCGCTCGCGTTCCCGTGCCGGAACGCGCCCGTCGACGTCCTGCTGGTGCGTGCTGCGGACGTCCCAGAGTATGTACAGGACGGCGTCGTCGACTGCGGGATCACCGGGGCCGACCTCGTGCGCGAGCGGCGCGCGAACGTCAAGGAGCTGCTGAAACTCGGCTTCGGCGGCTGCCGGCTCGAGGCGGCCGTCCCCGAGGAGTCGCCGATCGGCGAGCTCGACCAGCTGGCCGGAACGCACGTCGCGACGGCGTATCCGCATCTCGCGCGCGAGCTGCTCGACGAACGCGGCATCGCTGTCGAGCTGGTCGACGTGACGGGATCGGTCGAGGTCGCGCCGCGGCTCGGCCTCGCGGACGCGATCGTCGACCTCGTCTCCAGCGGCAGCACGCTGCGCACGAACGGCCTTCGCTCGCTCGGTTCGCTCTTCGAGTCGGAGGCGGTGCTGATCGCGCGCGACGAGGGAGATCACCCGAGTCGCCTCGCCGCGATCCTCCGCTCGGTCGTCGAAGCTCGGCGGAACCGCTACCTGATGCTGAACGCGCCCGAGTCGGCGCTCGCTCAGATCTACGCGCTCGTGCCCGGCTCGCGCGCGCCGAGCGTGCTGCCGCTCGCCGAGCCTGGGATGGTGGCGGTGCACGCGCTCGTCCCTGCAGCGGACGTCTGGCGGCTGCTGCCGAAGCTCGAGGCAGCGGGCGCGTCGTCGATCCTGCTCGTGCCGGTCGAGCGGATGGTCTCGTGAACGTCGTCGAGGACGTCAAGATGCGCGGCTTCGACGCCGTGCGCGAGTGGGCACTGGAACTGGACGGCGTGGCGCCGGCCCGCGCGGTCGCCGAGCCCGAGCTGCTGCCGCGCGAGGCGCTGCTGACGCTCGCCGACCGCGTCCGCCGCTGGCACGAGGCGCAGCGTCCGCGCGACGTCGAGCTCGAGGTCGAGCCGGGCGTCGTGCTCGAGCGGCGCTGGGTCCCGGTGCGGTCGGTCGGCGTGTACGTGCCACGCGGCCTCGTCTCGACGCTCGTCATGTGCGCGGTACCTGCCCAGGTCGCGGGCGCAGAGCGGATCGTCGTCGTGACGCCGCCGTCGGGCGCCGGACTCGTCGCCGCGGCGGCGGAAGCGCTCGGGGTCGAGGAGGTCTGGGCGTTGGGTGGGCCGCAGGCGATCGCGTGGCTCGCGTACGTCGAGCGCGTCGATCTGATCGTCGGTCCCGGCAACGCACATGTGAACGAGGCGAAGCTCGTCGTTGCGCGCGATGTCGCAATCGACCTGCCCGCCGGACCGTCCGAGGTCGTGGTGCTCGCGTCGAACGGAACCGATCCGAGGATCGTCGAGCTTGAGCTGGCAGCGCAGGCCGAGCACGGTGCGGGCGCCGTCTGCCGCGTGGTCGAAAGCCTCGACGAGGCGGAGGCGCTCGCACCCGAGCACCTCGTGCTGTTGGGCGAAGAGGCGGAGGCGCTGGCGCCGACGGTGCGAAACGCGGGCGCGGTGTTCGTCGGCTCCTCGTCACCCGTCGCGGCGGGCGACTACGCGACCGGCGGCAATCACGTGCTCCCGACGGGCGGCTGGGCGCGCCGCGTGGGCGGCCTCGGTCTCGAGACGTTCCTGAAGCCGGTCACGATTCAGCGGCTGACGCCCGACGGGCTCGCGCGGGTACGCCCGGTCGTCGAGGCGCTCGCGGCCGTCGAGGGGATGCCGGCGCACGCAGAGGCGGTGCGCCGATGAGGACTCTGTCGCCGGAGTTCACGGGCTATGGCTGGGCGCCGTCGACCGCCGAGATCGCGCGGCTCGCAGGGATCGACCCGATCGAGGTCGTGCGATTCGATGCCAACGTCGCACCGGCGCCGCTGCCGTCCTCCCGCCCCGGAACGATCGCCGGACCGCTGGCGCGCATCAACACGTACGCGCACGGCGGCTATCCGGAGCTGCTGGACGCGATCGCTCGGTACGTCGGCGTGGGGCCCGAGAACGTCATGCTCGGCGCGGGCGCGGACGACCTGATCCTGCTCTGCGCACGTGCATTCGCCGGCCCGGGCGACACGGTCGCAATCGCGGGCGACCCAACCTACCCGCTCTTTCGCATCGGCGCCTGGCTCGCGGGCGCCGAGGTCGGCGACCACGATCAGGTGCTGACGTTCTGCTGCCGCCCGAACAACCCGACCGGCGCGCTCGATCCGCTGCCGGAGGCACGGCCGCTCGCCGTCGACGAGGCGTACTACGAGTACTGTGGCGAGACCGCAGTCGACCTGATCGAAGACGGCGTGATCGTCATCCGCACATTCTCGAAGGCGTTCGGCCTGGCCGGTGCGCGCGTCGGCTACGCCGTCGCCGACGCCGAGACCACGCGCGAGCTGAACGCGCGGCAGGCGCCCTGCCAGGTCTCGTCGCTCTCTGCGGCACTTGCGCTCGCAGCACTCGAATCGCCTCCGGACGTAAGCCCCGTCGTCGAGGAGCGCGAGCGGCTGGCGAGTGCATTGCGCGCGCTCGACCTCGAGCCGCTGCCCTCGCAGGCGAACTTCCTATTCGTCCCGGTCGATGATGCGCGTGCGCTCGCCGAGGCGCTGCTGCGGCAGGGGCTCGCGGTTCGGCCGTTTCAGGACGGCATTCGCATCTCGATTCTCGACTCCGCGGACGACGACCTGCTCGTGGAAGCGCTTGCACGGACGCTCGATAGGCCCTCGCCGGTCGCAGCCGCCGGCGGACGGCGCGTGCGCCGGCTGCGCGCGACCGCCGAGACGCGCATCGCTGTTCGGCTCGCGCTCGACGGCGCGTCACGGGTGCGCGTCGCCACCGGCGCCGGCCTGTACGACCACTTCCTCGAGCAGCTCGCCTTCCACGGCGGCTTCGACCTCATACTCGAGGGCACGGGCGATCTGGAGACAGGCGAGCACCACACGGCCGAGGACGCGGCGCTGGCTTTCGGCGAGGCGCTGAACGCGGCGCTCGGCGACCGCCGCGGCATCGCACGGTACGGCGACGCCGTCGTGCCGATGGACGACGCTCTGGCGCGTGCGGCCGTCGACCTCGGCGGTCGCCCGGCGGCTGAGCTCCGGCTCGAGCGCGATCCCGGGCTCGCGGCGCACGTGCTGAGCAGTCTCGCGCACGCCGCCCGGATCGCGATCCACGTGGAGGCAACGGGTCGCGACGAGCACCACGTCGCCGAAGCGGCGTTCAAGGCAGTCGGGCGTGCGCTCGGCGCCGCCGTGCGCGTCGAAACCGCCGGCATTCCGTCCACGAAGGGATCGCTGTGAGAGTTGCGATCTGCGACTACGGTGCAGGCAACGTGCGCTCGGTCGCGCTTGCGTTCGAGCGCCTCGGCGC
>WNFU01010906.1_pt1 | contig 10785 bp, 10 predicted proteins | sample 5400121 | NCBI WGS metagenome assembly WNFU01 (sample SAMN13153360, study PRJNA577476) | soil metagenome | isolation source: 100 cm soil or saprolite under grassland replicate 1 | place: USA:California | collected 2016-06-15
CGCCCCGTAACTGCAACACCGCCCGTCGTGGCGTGCACGCAATGCGGCAATGCACTTGCGGCGGACGCCAAGTTCTGCGCGGTCTGCGGGAAGGCGGTCGCAGCGGAGCAGCAATCCGAGGCGGCGGCGGTCGAGCCGCCTCCCGAGTTCCTGGAGGCCCTCCCCGCGCCGGCGCAGGATCGCTGGGAGCAGTGAGTACGCCGGCGAGACCCCCTGAAGGGCCGGTCTGTCCTCGTTGCGGCGCCCCCCACGGCGCGGACCAGGAGTACTGCTTGGAGTGCGGATATCGCCTCAGGCCGGCCGCCGGTGTCTTCGGACGCCTTTCCTCGGCGTGGCAGGCGCGGTTCGGCTGGTACCCGGGCGACTGGATCTGGCCCGTGCTGCTCGGTTTCGTGATCGCCGTGGCGGGCGCAACTGCGGCCATCGTCCTGGCAGACGCCGGCGCCGACAACGGGCCGCTGGTGGCCACCGAGGGCGGGCCACCGCGTTCGCCGACGACCACGCCCGAGCAGGCGACCGTCGCTCTGCCCAGCGTGTCGACCGGGACGTCGACAGGTCCTCCGCCGACGCCCACGACTCCGCCGCCGGCGACGACGACCGCGCCGCGCCCGGGGGCGCTGACGGCGTGGCCGACCGGCCAGAGCGGCTTCACGGTCGTCCTGGAGTCGATTCCGTCGAGCGGCGGCAGGACACTCGCGCTGGAGCGGGCTCGCGCCGCCTCCCGCGCGGGCCTTCCGCAGGTGGGGGTTCTGGACTCGAGCCGCTACTCCAGCCTCCACCCGGGCTACTACGTCATCTTCAGCGGGATCTACTCCTCCCGCCCGCAGGCCGATCGTGCCCGCGCGGCTGCTCTGGCCAAGGGTTTCGGGGCCGCCTACGCCCGCGAGATCACACGGTAGCCGTTCTCAGCGAAGGCAACGAAAACCCGGACTTTGTAACACGGCCCTGGACCTTATAGACTCCCCGTTCGACAGACGCCGCCCGTCGACGGTTTACCGCGGCTTAACAAAGCTTTGCGGGGGATTAATGGGAGCAAGAGATACTGTGATCGAGGAGTACACCGCCCAGCTCCAGGCCTGCATGTATCAATACTCAAGAGCCATCTACAGGTCGATTAAGGACCTGATCGAGGTCAAGGAGGGCGTCGCAGCGGCATGTGCCTTCATCGAGGAGCAAATCGAAGCAGGTGCCCTCGACGGCGGCGTCGCGCGCTGCCGCGCAACGACCCGGAAAGGCAAGCCGTGTCAGCGTACTCCCTTGCCGGACCGCGACTACTGCCCGTCCCACCAGCACCTCGAGCGCTCCAAAGTCGCGGCCTAGCCGCGACGGCGACGCGCTAAGTCCAGACAGACTCCCCAACGGGACCAGTCCCGGCCAGCCAGGTCCGCCGCGACCACGACCCCTCGACCCCAGTCACGTGCCTGGCACGTGACCGGACCGCGACGGACGTGTGACGAAAGGCTCCGCCGGCCCGGCGAGCGCGGCGGCCGGCGCTACCGTCGCGGGAGATGGGCCGTCCACGTCGCTACCTTGCAGCCGGCGCCTACTACCACGTCGGCACGCGCGGGAACAACGAGGCGCCGATCTTCCGCGACACCTGGGACCGGGCCGTCTTCGTCCACATCCTGAGACGCGTCGAGCGCCGCTACGGCTGGCGGCTGCACGTGCGCTGCCTGATGGGAAACCACTACCACCTGCTCGTCGAGACGCCGATCCCGAACCTCTCCGACGGCATGCGCGACCTCAACGGCGGCTACGCCCGCGCCTTCAACGAGCGCCACCACCGCAAGGACCACGTCTTCGGCCGCCGGTTCTGGTCGAGGGTGCTCGAATCCGAGGAGCAGTACGAGAACACGCTCGAGTACATCCTCAACAACCCCCTCCATCACGGTTTCGTCCGGCGGCTGGAGAACTGGGGCTGGACGTCGGCGCCCGCGGTCCGTCCGATAGATTCGCCTGGTGTCACACGACACCGACAAGCTGATCCGTCAGCTGTCCCTCGTCGCCTACCTCATGGCCGAGCGGCGCCCTCTCACCGCCCGCGACGTGAAGTCGAACGTCGAGGGCTACTCGGAGATGTCCGACGAGGCCTTTGCGCGCCGCTTCTACTCGGACCGCGCGGAGCTGCTCGCGCTGGGCGTGCCCCTCCAGTCACAGCGCGACGAGTTCACCGGGGAGGAGCTCTACACGCTCCGCTCCGAGAACTACTTCCTCGACAAGCTGGAGCTGGACGACGACGAGCTCGCCGCTCTCCAGACGGCGCTCTATCTCCTAGAGGGAAAGTTCGCCTACGCCGAGCCCCTCCGCCTTGCGCTCCAGAACCTCGCGCTCGGCCGGCCGGGGTTCGACGAGCCGGCTTCCGACACCGCCGTCCGCGTGGAGGTACTCGACCCCGACTACTCGCCGGAGATGCCCGGCCGGCTCGGCAAGCTCGAGGGAGCGATCTCGAAACAGCGCACGATCAAGTTCCCGTACTACTCGATCTCGCGCAACCGGCAGAGCGAACGCACCGTCAATCCCTACGGACTGCTCTCCGACAACGGCAGCTGGTACGTCATCGGGCAGGATCTGGACCGGAAGGACATCCGGACGTTCCGCGTCTCACGGATCCGCGGCGACATCCGCTTCGCGACTCGCCGCGAGCGCGACTTCCGCATTCCTGCGGACTTCGACATCGACGTCTACCGCGGCCGGCCGCCGTGGCAGATCGGAGACCTGCTCGGGGAAGCGCGGATCGAGCTTGCCGGCGACACCGCCTGGTGGGTGGAGCGTGCCTACGGCAACGCCGGCCAACTCCAGGAGGGCGCCTTCGTCACCGAGTATTCGTCCCTCGCCCAGCTCGCCTCGTGGATTCTCCGGCAGGATGGACGCGCGATCCCGCTCGAGCCGGACGGGCTCCGCCGCGAGGTCGCCCAGACCCTCCGAGCCGTCCGTGATCTCCACGAGGGGGCGCCTCCAAAGCTCGCGGCCCCGGCTCCGGTGCCTCGTCAGGACGGAATCGGCGAGCGACCCGCGGGGCCGGTGGTGCCCGAACGCTTCGCCATCCTGCAGGCGCTGCTCGCGTACCTCCTCGCCGCGTGTGGGGAGGGAACCGAAGCCGTCATCCCCGCGAGCGAAGTCGTGGAACGGTTCCACATCCCGGCAGACGAGCTCGAGGAACACCTCCAGCTGCTCAACCTCGTCAACTTCGGCGGCGGCTGCTACACGGTGTACGCGGCGCTCGAGGACGACCAGGTGCACGTCGACAAGGAGCTCTACGGCGACACCTTCCGGCATGCGCCCCGGCTGACGCCGCTCGAGGCGCGCGCGATCCGGCTCGCGCTCGAGTTCGTCGGCCCGATGATCGCCGCCGACGCGCACACGCCGCTCGACCGGGTGCGCAAGAAGCTGGAGGAGACGTTCGGCCAGTTCGAGCTCGCCCAGGCCCCGGAGCCGCACGTCGAGGCAGCAGAGGCGGACCTCGTGGCGACGCTCACCGAGGGGATCCGCGGGCGCCGTCTCGTCGAGATCGAGTATCAGAAGGAGGGCGAGCAGACCTGGTCGAAGCGAATCGTCGAGCCCTACTCCCTCGAGCGCGAGCTTCCGAACTGGCGCGTGCACACGTGGGACCGCACGCGCGACGCGGAACGCAGCTTCCGGCTCGACCGGATGCGCACCGCGAAGGTCACGCAGGAGACCTTCGATCCTCGTCCTGCGTTCGAGCCGCGCGGGTTCCGTGACGCACGCAGGGCAAAGGTTCTGTACCAGAAAGGTGTGGCCGCACGCTGGGCGGTCGAGCGCGGCGCCGCGGCGCTGAAGGACGGGACTGCTCTGGCGGAGATGCCGGTCGGGAGCCCGGAGTGGCTGATCGGCGAGATCCTCTCCCAGCGCGGCGAGGCCGTGCTGCTGGAGCCGGAGGAAATGCGGAAGACCATCGCGGCGCGAGCGCGAGAGCTCGCGAGCGAGCTCGGCGTCTCGCGCCTGCGCACGAGGGCCTGAGCCGACTCGCTACTCCGAATCCAGCGGCAGCTCCAGCGTGAACAGCGAGCCGTGCGCCGGCGCGGACTCGACGTCGAGCGTCCCGCCGTGCGCTTCCGCGATCGAGCGTGCGATGAAGAGGCCGAGTCCCGTCCCCGGCTTGGCGCCCCCGCCGCCGGACCGCCCGAACTTCTCGAAGATCAGCTTCTGGTCCTCGGGCGGAATGCCCAGCCCTTCGTCCTCCACGCTCACCCGCACTCGGCCGTCGTCGACGCTTGCGTCCACCCGAACGCGCCCGCCCGCCGACGAGTACTTCACGGCGTTGTCGACGAGGTTCTGGATCACCTGGCGCAGACGTTCGCGGTCGCCGCGCACGAGCGGAAGGGTGCCGTTGACCTCCGCGGTCACATGCACCTCGTCCTGGCCCACCTCCGCCGCGGCCACGACGTCGCGGAGAATCTCGGCGAGGTCCACGTCCGTGAAGGTGAAGCTGAACGTGCCGGCCTCGAGTCGCGAGGTGTCGAGCACGTCGCTGATGAGGTCCGCGAGGCGAGAGGTTTCGTCGCCGATGAGCGTCAGGAACGACTGCCGTTGCTGGGCAGTGAGCTCGCGCCAGCGTCCCTGCAGCGTCCGCGCCGCACCGATCACCGCCGCCATCGGGCTGCGCAGCTCGTGCGAGACGAGCGAGACGAAATCCGCGCGCAATGCAGAGAGGCGTCGCAGCTCGTCGGCAGTGCTCCGCTCAGCCTCGTAGGCACGGATGTTCTGGACGGCGGTCGCCACCAGGCGGCCCAGCAGCGCGACGAGCTCGACCTCCTCTGCCGAGAAACCGTCCTCCCGGGCCCGAACGAGACCGAGCATGCCGATCGTGCGCGGGCCGACCTGAAGCGGCGCGAGCACCCGACTTTGCAGCCCGAGCGCGAGCAGATCCTCCTCCTCGGGATAGCGCGGCGGACGCATCGTCGGGCGATAGACGAGCTTCCCGTCGAGGACTTCCTCCAGGACGGAACCTTTCACCGGTCGTGCCGATCCCCGCGGGAAGACCCTGTCGATCCCCACGCCCGCGACGGCCATCACCTCGGCACGCCCCCTCTCGACGAGGACGATAGTCACGCGGTCAAAGGGGACGAGATCACGAAGCTCACGAATGAACGCTCCGAACGCCTGATCGACGTCGAGCGACGATGCGAGCGCCCGCGCACACTGGTTGGCTGCCTCGAGGAGATCGACGCGCCGGGCCTGCTCGTCGCGCAGGAGCTCCGCTTCTGCCGCTCTCGACTCTGCGACCGCGGCCTGCCGGGCGAGCTCGTTCACGAGCCAGCCGACGATCAGGCCGGTGATCAGGAAGACGCCGAACGGGAACGTGACGCGGTCCCACGTAAAGCCGATTCCGCCGCCGAAGTGGTGCACCCGCCACCATTCCGCAAAGACGAGAAACGGGACGAGGCTCACCGGAACCGCGGTCGCGCCCAGCACGCCGTAACGGAGCGCCGCCTCCACCACGACAAAGATCAGGGCCCAGCGCGTCGGGCTGCCGTACTCGTACGAGTAGAGCGTCGCGTAGAGCGCGATCACGCAGCCGTCGAAGACGAGCGCAGTGATGCCGACGACTCGCACGTTTGCGCGGTTGCTGGCGAGGAAGAGCACCACAGCTCCGGCGCCGAACACCGCGGTGACGATCCACGCGAGCGTCTCGTAGCCCTTTGGATAGCCCGTGCTGAAGAGACCGACCTCGACAGCCGCAAAGACGACGGCGCCGAGGCGGACACGCGCGATCCAGATCTCGACCTCGCGCAGCCGAGAGACCTCAGCCGGCATGACGCTCCTCGATGCGGCCCATAGCCCATTGCGCCTCCTCGCGCAGGAGCTCGTCTTCGTCCTCCAGGAACGACTGCGCCAGGAGAAGATCCTCTGGGACACCCGTGTTGCCGAGCGCGTTGAGCGCGTTTCGACGGAGGTACCGCGGCTCGTTCTTCGGCACGTAGAGACGGTCGTACCGGTGGGTCAATGCGGTGCCGTCCTCTTGCAGCCAATCGACGAGTCTGACGTGCGGCTCGGCGCCGTCCGGGACGCCACGACCGTCGCGGCGCTTCTCGATCCCGCGGTTCCAGGGACAGACGTCCTGGCAGATGTCGCAGCCGTAGACCTGCGCCCCGAGCTCGACGCGGTACTCCTCCGGGATCTGCGCGGGTGACTGCGTCCAGTAGGACAGACACTTCGTCGAGTCGACGACGCCCGGCTCGTCGAGCGCACCGGTCGGACAGGCCTCGATGCAGAGCGTGCACGAGCCGCAGTCGAGCTCGAGCGGCGGCGTCGCCTCCACCTCCGCGGTCGTGACCAGCGTGCCGAGCACGACCCAGGAACCGTGGCGCCGCGTGATCAGCATCGTGTTCTTGCCGTAGAAGCCGACGCCCGACCGCGAGGCCGCCTCGCGATCGACGTGCTGGTTTGCATCGACGAGCACGCGGTACTCGCCGCCGAGCCGCCGGCCGAGCTCGTCCAGGCGCTCGCGCAGGACGGCGTAGCCGTCGTACCACGTGTAGCGCGCGAGCCGGCCTTCGCCCGCCCGCAACGGTGGCTCGGGCGCGTAGTAGCAGTGCGCGGCGGAGACGACCGTGCGCGCGCCGGGCAACAGTGTCTCGGGATGACAGGAGACCTCGGGCTGGGCCATCGTGAAGCGCATGTCGGCGAAAAGTCCGCGTGCCTTCCGTTCGCGGATGTGGCCTTCGGTCTCCGTGTAGGCCGAGGCGGGCGCGGCGCCCACGACGTCCAAGCCGAGCTCCTGGGCGAGCCGGTCGAGCCGGGTCGCGGTCATGTGGAAGATTGTGCCCGTGAAAGCGATCAGGATCCACGAAGACGGCGGCCCGGAGGTGCTCCGCTACGAGAAGGCGCCCGATCCGGTGCCAGGCACGGGACAGGTCCTGATCGAGCTACGGGCCGCGTCGCTGAACCATCTCGACATCTGGGTCCGCAAGGGCCTCCCCTCCGTGCCGAAGCCGCGCATCCTGGGCGCGGACGGAGCAGGGATCGTCGTCTCCGGCGACGGTTTCTCTCCCGGCGATCGGGTGGTCATCAACCCCGGTCTCGATCACGGCGACGGGCGGATCACCGTCATCGGCGAGCACACGGACGGAACGCACGCCGAGCTGATCGCCGTGCCGCGCTCGCAGGTGTATCCGCTGCCCGGAAGTCTCGACTTCGAGACGGCCGCTGCGTTCCCGCTCGTCTTCGAGACCGGCTACCGGATGCTCGCCACCAAGGCGTCGCTTCGGGAGGGCGAATGGCTACTGGTGTGGGGGATCGGGAGCGGCGTCTCGACCGCGTGCCTCGCGATCGCCAAGGCGCTCGGGGCGAACGTGATCGTCACGTCCTCGAGCGTGGACAAGCTCGAGCGCGCGCGGGAGCTCGGCGCCGACGCGGCGCTCAACCACGACACGGACGACGTCGTCGCCGGTGTGAAGGAGCTGACCGGCGGCGGAGCCCACGTCGTCGTCGACCATGTCGGCGAGGCGACCTGGCAGCGCTCCCTGGCGGCCGCGCGCGCGGCCGGGCGCGTGTGCGTTTGCGGCGCGACGACCGGCCCGAACCCGCCCGCCCAGCTCCATCGAATCTGGTGGAAGCAGCTCACGATCTACGGTTCCACCATGGGCTCGAAGGAGGACTTCGAGGCCGTGTACGACCTCGTCGCGTCGGGGCGCGTCGTTCCGCTCGTGGACGCGATCTACCCGCTCGCAGAGGCGGCCGCGGCGCACGAGCGCCTCGAGGCGGGCGAGCAGCTAGGCAAGATCGTTTTGCGGATTCCGGACTAGGCAAGCTTAAAACGCGACCTCGCCCACTTCATCAACGACTGCAGCTTCCAGCGCGTCCACAACGGTCGACTCAGCGCCAGCCGCATCCCCGCCGACATCGTCTACGGTGGGAAGGCAGATGGCGCGAGCATTCGCAGGTCGAAATCGCCCAACCGGCCCGACTCGCGGTTCCGTTTTGCTCGGGTGCTCCGCCGCCGCCCTCGCGCTCGGTGTTGCGTCGCTGGCTGCCGCCTCCGTTCCTCTCATCGTTCTCTCGAGGACCGTCGCGACGGGGGCCCAGCCCCGTTGGATCTGGCTCGGAGATCTGAACGGCGACGGCAAGCCAGACCTCGTGACCGCGAACCAAGATGGTCGCAGCATCTCGGTGCTCGCGAACAGCGGCGACGGCCTCGCCCACAAGCGCGACTATCGAACCGGCGGCACCCCCCTCTCCGCGGCGATCGGCGACCTCGACGGTGACGGAGGGCCGGACGTGGCAGTTGCGAACCTTGGGCGGCCGGACAAGGTTTCGATTCTCTTCAACGCGGGCGATGGAACGTTCCGCGCGCCGGTCGATTACCGCACCGGCGACTATCCGAGCTCGGTGGCGATCGGCGACCTGAACGGCGACGGCAAGGCGGACCTCGCAGTCGCAAACGGTGGTTCGGACACCGTATCGGTGCTCCTGAACCGCGGCGACGGCAGCTTCCAGGCCAAACGGGACTACACGGCCGACGTCGAGATCGGCGCGCTCGCGATCGCCGACGTGAACGACGACGGAAAGCCCGACGTGCTCACCGCGAACCTGGGGAGTTTCTCGGTGCTTGTGAACAAGGGCGACGGTACCTTCCTTGAGCAAGCGCGACTACATACGAAAAACGGTTCCGTCTCGCTCGCCGTCGGCGACCTCAACGGCGACGGCAGTCCGGATCTCGCGATCGCGAAGCGAGACCGCGCGACGGTCTCGACGTTTACGAACGGCGGCGACGGCAGCGCCTGGTCGAGGCGCGACTACAAAGCATCAGCGGCTGCGGTCGCGATCGGTGACCTGAACGGCGACAGCAAGCCGGAGCTCGTGGTCGTGGCGGTCGACGGTTCGGGGAGTGTTTCTGTCCTTACCAACACGGGCAACGGGCGCTTCCGCGACAGGCGCGATTATGGACGCGTGAACTATCCCGTGGCGGTCGCGATCGGAGACGTGAACGGCGACGGCCGACTAGATGTTGCGACCGCGAACTTCGGCTCGAACACCGTGTCCGTCTTCGCGAACCGCACCGGCGACCGCGTTCGGATCTGCACGGTCCCGAACGTCAAGGGATCGAGGCTCGCAGCGGCGAAGCGGACGATCGAACGTGCGCGTTGTCGAGCGGGCCGGATCAGCCGTCAGCCTTACAGCGGGCCGGAAGGACTCGTGAAATGGCAGGCGCCGGTACCGGGAACGCGGCTGCGCGCCGGCGGGCGCGTCGATCTCGTCGTCAGCCGTAGGGCACCGCCCTAGCCGACCCGCTACGAGTTCGATTCGCTGTCGGCACATCTCGGTGACGGTCCAGACTAGGCGCTAGAGCGCCTCGAGCCACCGCTCGACCTCGCGCGGCGACCGCAGGCGCACGACTTCGAGCGCTGGAAATGCGCTCCACGCTCCAGGCCACTCGCGGCGCCGGCGGAAGTGCATCCGGATCGCGAAGCCGACGAGCGAGTCGCGTCCCCAGAACACGAAGCGCCACGTCTGCCGGTTGCCGTTGAACAGGTCGCGCTTCGTCACGATGTCCTTGACGGCGCGCGTGATCAAGCGGCGGAGAACGAGCGGCAACCGCTGGTCGAGCCAGACGATCGTGTCGGCCCGACGCAGGACGAGGTCGCCGAGCTTGTTCTGGTAGCTGCCGTCCAGGACCCATCCTTCCGAGCCGTTCATCGCCGCTTCCACTTCACGTCGCAGGTCCTCGACGCTCGCCTCGACCCAACCCGCCTGGTGATTGAGAGCGTCGAGCTCGGTGTACGGGAGGCCCAGCTTCGCAGCGATGCGCCGGGCGAGAGTCGTCTTGCCGTTGCCGCTGACGCCGACAACGACGATGCGGTGCGGCATTAGCCGATGCCGAGGATGAACTTCGCGTCGTCGGACATGCGCTCCGGGGTCCACGGCGGATCCCAGGTCAGCTCGATGTCGACGTCCTCGACGCCGGGAACCTCACGCGCGACGCGGTTGATGTCGTCCTGGATCATCGGTCCCGCCGGGCAGCCCATCGACGTGAGGCTGTGCGTCACCTTGACGCGCGGGCCCTGCACTTCGACGTCATAGAGCAGGCCAAGCTCGACGATGTCCATCCCGAGCTCGGGATCCTCGACCTGCTTCAGCGCTTCGTAGACCTCTTCTTTCGTCGGCATCTCTTCGAGTGTAGCGAGGCTCTAGTAGCCGAGCAGCCGCACTTCCTCGCGCCGCTCTCGCGCGAAGAAGTGGATCCCGTCGGTGAAGCGCACCCAGTTGCAGCGCGTGCACATGACAAGGGAATGGGTCCGCGCCGAATCGGCGTGGAAGCGGACGCCCCGCAAGAGGTCGCCGTTGGAGACCCCCGTGGCCGCCACGATCACCTCTCCCGGCGCGAGCTCCTCGGTCGTGAAGACGCGCGTGGGATCCTCGATCCCGGCCTCGCGCGCCTGCTCGATCTCCCGCCGCGAGGTCGGCCAGAGCTGCGCCTGGAGCTCGCCCCCGAGGCAGCGCAGCGCCGCCGCTGACATCACGGCCTGCCGCGTGCCCCCGATGCCCACCGCCAGGTGGTCGTTCGTGCCGCGGATCGCTGCGGAGATCGACGCCGTCACCGTCCCGTCCTGAATCAGCTTGATGCGCGCGCCTGAAGCGCGGATGTCCTCGATCAGGTCGTGGTGGCGCGGCCGGTCGAGGACGATCGTGGTGATGTCGTTCGGTCTCCGGCCGAACGCCTCCGCGATCGCGTGCACGTTCTCGCCGACGGGTTTGCGGAGGTCGATGGAACCGCGCGCACGCAGTCCGACCGCCATCTTCCGCACGTACATGTCCGGCAGGTTC
>WNFU01026892.1_pt1 | contig 10785 bp, 10 predicted proteins | sample 5400121 | NCBI WGS metagenome assembly WNFU01 (sample SAMN13153360, study PRJNA577476) | soil metagenome | isolation source: 100 cm soil or saprolite under grassland replicate 1 | place: USA:California | collected 2016-06-15
CCCGATCGGCGGCCCGGCCGGCGTGGACTCCCTCGCGCGTCTGGGCTTCGAGGTGGCCGACGTGCGCCGCGTCGCTGGGCGGTTGTACGCGGTGATCGTGAGCGAGTCGCGCGGCGAGCGCCGGCTCGCGGCCGTCGGCTACGCCGTCCGGGCGCTCGCCCTCGCCCCGACGGCGGCCGCCGCCGCGGCCGACACCTACAAGGTGTTCCGTTCGTTCGACAAACCCGGCACCGGTATCCGCGCGACGCTCGCGTCCTGGGCAGCGGCCGACACCCTGATCCACGTGGATTCCATCGGTGCGTCGGGCGAAGGGCGGCCGATCCTCGCCGTGAAGATCGGCGCCGCGGGTGACGCGCCCGGGCGGCCCAACGTGCTGGTCCTCGGCACCCACCACGCCCGCGAGTGGATCTCGACGGAAGTGGCGATGCGGCTGATCCGCTGGCTCGCGGATTCGTTGCCGCCCGCGCTCCTCGCCGCGCGGGACATCTGGGTCGTCCCGGTCGAGAACCCCGACGGCTACCAGTACACCTTCACTGTCGATCGCTTGTGGCGGAAGAACCGCCGCCCCAACGGCGACGGCACGTTCGGCGTCGACCCCAATCGCAACTACCCGACGTTCTGGGGCGTGGACGACGCGGGGTCGAGCCCGGTGCCCGGCACCGAGATCTACCGCGGCCCCGCGCCGGCATCGGAGCCCGAGACCCAGGCGATGATCGCGTTCCACGCGGCGCATCCGCCGGTGGTCGCGGTCTCCTACCACAGCTACACCGACCTGGTGCTGTATCCCTACGGCTTCCGGCCGGGCGAGCTGGCCCCCGACCAGCCGGTGTTCCAGGCGCTCGCGGGAACCGATCTCGCTCCGGTCGTGCCGGACAATCTGCCGGCGTCGATCCGGTCGGCGTACCATCCCGGTCCGGGGTGGACGCTGTATCCGACCAACGGCGAGTACACCGAGTGGGCCTATCGCACCCACCAGACGATTGCCTTCACGACGGAGCTGACCAGCGGCTGCTGCGCCCCGAATCCGAGCGACTATTACGGCTTCGCGTTCCCGGACGACAGCGCCCTCGTGGAGCGGGTGTTTCGCGACAACCTCCCCTTCGCCGTCATGGCGATCGCCGCCGCCGGCTCTCTGCCGGCGGCCGCCGCCCGCGTGGAGTCGGTATGGCCCGAGGTGCGGGTGAGCCTGGAGGCGGCCGCGCCGGCCCCCGCGTCGCTCACCGTGCGCAACGCCAGCGGCCAGCTGCTGACGCGGAATGCCCTTGCCGATTCCCTGTGGCGGGGGCGACTGTGGTTCTCCTGGCGCAGCGACGTGAGCGTCGATACCGCGCGCGCGGTCCGGGTGAACGGCGCGGGACTCGCCGCCGAGCTGATTACGCTCGCGGGCGCCGAGGACGGCGAGAACGGGTGGACCGGGTGGACGCGGTCACCGGAGGCCCTGATGGGAGCGTGGTCGTGGAGCGCGACGGCGGAGGACACACTCACCTCCCCCGTGGTGGATCTCGGCGGCCGCACGCGCGTGTGGCTGCAGCTGTGGAACAAGTACCGCGGCTCCGTCTATCAGCCCGCGCAGCGCGGTCTGGTCCAGTTCTCGGCCGACAGCGGCGGTACGTGGAACGATGTGTACGCGGTGACGGGCGACGGGCCGGCGTGGCATCCCGTACGCGTCGATCTGCCGGCCGCGGCCGGCGCCCGCGGTGCCCGCGTCCGCTTCGTGACGACCGGTGGATTCGGCTGGTGGGTGGACGCCGTCGGCTTCGCCTCCGATTCGACGACGGTCTTTCAGGTCTTGTCCGCCGCCGCGGCGGTGGGCGTCTCCGAGAATCCCGTGCGCAGCGACCAGGTGGTGATCTCCTGGCCGCTGGGGGCGACGGCGGCGCGGGTCGGCATCTACACCTTCACCGGCGCCCGCCTGATTGCCGCGACGGTGGCTCCCCCCACCAACGAGTTCGTGTGGGATTTGACCGCCGGCGGACGGCGGGTGGTGAACGGCGCGTACCTGGTCGTCGTGCAGGTCGACGGTCGTGTCTCCCGGCAGCGGCTGTTCGTGACGCGGAGCGGCCGGTGAGCGCGGCGGGCGTCGGCGTCGATCTCGTCGAGGTCGCGCGAGTGCGCAAGATGCTGGCGGAGAAGGGCGCTCAGGTTTTCGACCGGCTGCTCACGCCGGACGAGGCGGAGTACTGCCGCAGCCGCCCCGATCCCGCGGAGCACGTGGCCGTGCGGCTGGCGGCGAAGGAAGCGGTCTACAAGGCGCTGCAGGGGAGCGAGGCGGCGCGTGGCATCGGGTGGCGCGAGATCGAAGTGGTGCGCGCGCCGGACGGGAGGCCCGACGTGGTGTTGAGCGGGGTCGCGGCGCGGCGCGCCGCCGAGATGGGCGTGGGGCGCGTGCTGCTGTCGCTGTCGCACACGCACGAGGCGGCGGTCGCGATGGCCGTCGTCACCGCTTGAATTCCCCCAGGGGCGGCCCTAGTATTCGCGCCGTCTTCTTTGAGAATCACTCTCATTCGTCGTAGGCTCCTCTTCGGTCTGTCGTTCGTCGTCTGCGTCGCCGCGCCACTCGCGGGGCAGGCTACGGATTCGTTGTCGGCGGCGCGGCGCGTCGTCGCCGCCGTGGCGCTCGCCGCCAAGGAATACCGCGTGGGCGTACCGGGGGGGGGCGCCGCGGGGCGGGTGACGGCGCCGGAAGAAGTGGACGAGGCCCGCCAGTTCATCGAGCAGGCGCGCTTCGACGTCCCGTTCCTGCCGCGTGCCGCTCGCGCCGCCGCCGACTCGGGATTGCAGCGGCTGCTCGCGCTGTTCGCCGCCACCGCCGCCGCCGATTCGGTGGACCGCCTCGCCGCGGCCGTTGCCGACCGCATCGCGCGCACCGCCGGGGGCCCCATCGTGCCGCTGCCCACCCGGGCGCCGTCGCCGGCGCGCGGGGCCCAGGTCTACCGCGAGCAGTGCGCCAATTGCCACGGCGACCAGGGGCGCGGCGACGGACCCAAAGCGGCCACCGTCAAGGGACCGCGCCCCGCGGACCTCACCGATCCCGCGGCGATGCGCCAGCTCTCGCTGGTCGACATCTACCGCAAGGTGACGATCGGCGTCGCCGGCACGGCGATGCCGCAGTTCGAGGAAACGCTCCCCGACTCCGACCGCTGGGCCGTCGCGGCCTACACCGCGACGCTGCAATACGGCGGGTCGGCCACGGCGGGCGTCTTCACCACCGTGCGCCGCCAGCTCGATTCCGCCGTCGCCGCGCGCTCCGACCGGCTCGTTTTCTCCGCATACCTGAGCTTCGAGCAGGTGGAGACCGACCTGCGGGCGCGCAACGCCGGCCTCACCTCACGGCTCGAGGACGAGTTCGGGCGGCTGCAGGCGCGCGTGTCCGCCGGTGCGCCGGCGGCGGAGCTCGAGACGCTGCACCGCGCGCTGCTCGCGGACCTGGAGCGCGCCGAGCGGATCGTGTCGGACCGGGGGTCGGGCGCCAACCTGCTGGTGCAGTCGCTGCTGCTGCTGGTGCGCGAGGGCTTCGAAGCCATCCTCATCGTCGGCGCGCTGATGGCGTTCCTCGGCAAGGCCGGGGCGGCGGACCGGCGGCACGAGGTGGCCCGCGGGGCGTGGCTCGCCGTGCTCGCGAGCGTCGTCACGGCCCTGGTGATCGAGATGCTGTTCCACGTCACGCCCGGGCAACGCGAGGCACTCGAAGGCTTCACGATGCTCGTCGCGGTCGCGGTCCTGTTCTACGTCAGCTACTGGGTGCTCTCGAAGATCGAAGCCGACCGCTGGAACGCGTTCCTGAAAGGGAAGATGCAGGACGCGCTGTCTTCGGAATCGGGGCTCGCGCTGGCGTCGGTCGCCTTCCTCGCGGTCTACCGCGAGGGCGTCGAGACGATCCTCTTCTACAAGGCGCTGCTCTCCTCCGCCGGCAGCGGTGAGGTCGGGGCGGTGGTGGCGGGCATCGCCCTCGGCGCCGCCGTCCTGCTCGTGCTGTATGTCGCGATCAACCGCTACGGCATGCGCCTCCCGATGAAGCCGTTCTTCGCCATCACGGGAGCGCTGCTCTACTACATGGCGTTCGTGTTCGCCGGGCAGGGGATCAAGGATCTGCAGGAGGCGGGGCTGGTCGGGCTCACGGTGCTGGAAGGCTGGCCGCGGTGGCCGCAGTTCGGCATCTATCCCACCGTGCAGTCGCTGGCGCTGCAGGGGCTGCTGATCGTGCTCCTCGTGGCCGGCCTCGCGTGGACCCGGCTACGGCGTTCGCGCGGCTAGGGCCTCGGCGCGCACCGGTACCGGTTCCGGCATCGCCCACAACCGGATCAAAAACACTCCCGCCAGCACCAGTATCACGCTCATCGCCTGCGCCACGGTGAACGCGCCAAGCACGCGGTCATCCTTCGCCCGCACGAACTCGATGAGGAACCGCTCCAGCCCCGCGCACACCAGGTAGACGCCGAACAGCCAGCCGGTGCCGTGCGCGTGCGCGCGGCGCTTCCACAGCCACGCGAACACGAGGAGCATCACGGCGGTCTCGTAGATCTGCGTCGGGTGCACGGCCACGAGCGCGCCCGGGTCCGTGCCGGCGGGGAAGCTGACGTGCAGCTGCGTGAGGTTGGCAACGGTGGTCGCGGGCAGGCCCTCGGGGAACTTCATCCCCCAGGGCAGCGTGGTGGGAATCCCATAATCGTCCTGGACCAGGAAGCAACCGACGCGGCCCAGCGCGTAGCCCAGCGCGAGGGCCGGCGCGCAGATCTCCATCGTGAACCGCAGCGGGACGCGCCGCCGCGCGCCGGCGAGGAGTACGCCCGCCGCCCCACCCAGGAATCCGCCGTACCAGACGAAGCCGCCGCGCTCGAACAGCGACGCCCCGGTGAGCGCCACGTACCAGAGCTTGGCGCCGACCAGTCCGCCCACCACCGCGCCGATGACGATGTCCGCCGCGTATTCCTCGTTCAGCTGGCGGCGGCGCAGCTCGGCCTGAATGGCCCAGCCGCCCATCAGGAACGCCACCATCATCATCAAGCCGTAGCCGGTGACGGTGAGGGGGCCGAGGTGCAGGGTGAAGGGGTAAACGGTCATGAGGGATGGGGGATGGGGGATGCGGGATGCGTGCCCGCCGATTCGAGGCCGGGTCGCGGCGTTGTCGGCGTTGAGGCGCGGGCTGGCGACGGCGACGCGCGCCCGGCCCGCCAACCGCTGCGCCGCCAGCGCCGCGAGCGCGCGGCTGCAGGCGACGCCCCCTCCCAGCACGACGACGTTCCGCCCGGTGGCGTCCACGGCGCGCTCCAGTTTGGTGACCAGCACGTCGAGCACGGCGTCCTGGAACCCGCGGGCGAGCGCGGCGCGGTCGCGAGTCACGTCGGTGCTGGCGCGCACGGCGTGGAGGACGGCGGTCTTGAGCCCCGAGAAGGAGAACTCCAGCCCCTCGTCCCGCATCGGGCGTGGGAACGCGAAGCGTGACGGGTCGCCCTCGGCGGCGAGCCGCTCGATCGCCGCACCGCCGGGGTAGCCGAGCCCGAGGAGCGTGGCGACCTTGTCGAACGCCTCGCCCGCGGCGTCGTCACGCGTCTGGCCCAGCAGGCGGTAGCGGCCCCACGCGGGCACGTCGAGCAGCAGCGTGTGGCCGCCCGAAACGAGCAGGGCCACGAACGGCGGCGCGACCTCCGGATCCTCGACCGCCGGGGCGAAGAGGTGGCCCTCGAGATGATTCACCACGACACGCCGGCCTCGGCGAGGGCGCGCTCCACCACCGGCGGGAGCGCGGCGAGGTGCGCGCGGCTCGCGAGCTCGGGGACGACGCCGCCGAACACGTGATGGATGTCCTGCGAGAGAATGATCAGGCTGGCGAGCTCCGGCGTGGCGTTCCGGCCCCCACTCACGAGCACGGCGGCCGACGTCTCGTCGCACGACGTTTCGATGCCGAGCAGGACCTCAGCCACGGCCGGTCTTCTTGCGCAGGGCCACGGAATCGGGGACGGCGCGGGCGATGATCCCCGTCGGGGCGATGACGGTGAGCCGGGCGTAGGCGCCGGCCGCCGGGAGCCGGCCCGGGAGGTGCACGATGACCTTGAGGCTGTCGCGGGTGAGACGCTGCACGGCGGCGTCGGGGCCGCGGACGACGACGGACACGCGGGCCGGCGTCACCACGAAGCTGGTAAGCGCGCCCGCGCCGCTCTCGACCGGGATACCCGCGAACGAACGCTCGTGGATGATGCTCAGATCCCCTGAGACCGTCACTTCCTTGGGCGCGATGCGGACGATGCCGAGCGGCGCGGTGTCGATCGGGACGGTGCGGGTGAACGGGCCGGTCACGTTGGCGATCTCGGTGGGGACGGTGGTGACCGAGTCGATCGCGGCGAGGGCGCGGTCCGAGCCGACGATGCGGGCCATGCTCGGGGTGATGGCGAGGCCACCCTGCATCTGGTAGCCCGATTCCGCGACGATCCGCACCAGCGGCACGATGCGCACGTCCTTGCCCGCGACGGAATCGAGCCGGATCACGAGGTCCCGCGGCGAGATCTCGGCGACCTGGACGTCGGCGCCCTTGGGGATGTCGATGTCGCTCGCTTTGAGGCTCACGCTCCACACCCCCGCCGTGAGGGTGTCGGGCACGCGCAGGTTGATCGGCCGCAACGAGCGCAGCCGCAGCATTTCGCTGCCGCGGCCGCTGAGCAGGACCGACACGCTGGGCGGCGCCTCGAGCAGGGCGCGCCCCGGTGGCGGCAGCACGGCGAGCCTCAGCGTGAACGACTGCGTCACCGGCTGCTGCGCCGCCACAGCGACGTAGAGCATCAGGGCGAGCGCCAGCGCGGCCAGCTTGATCGGCAAGTTGCGCGTGATGAGGCGCGTCAGGCTACCGCTCATCGAGGAGCCGCCGGACCAGGGTTTCGTTCACCGGGCCGTCCCACTCCGCCGGCCCGATCACCTTCTTGACGATGCGACCGTCGCGATCGATCACGAAGCTCTCGGGCACGCCCGTCGTCTGGTAGCGCTGCTGGATGTCTCCGGCCTGGTTGTGGAGGACGTCGAACGACAGCCCCAGCTCGCGCACGAACGCGTCGACCACCGTGGAATCGTCCTTGTCCACGCTGACGGCGACGACCCGGAAATCGGTGCCCGCGAATTTCTTCGAGAGCCGCTCCAGCGCCGGCATCTCCACGCGGCACGGCAGGCACCACGTCGCCCAGATGTTGACGAGGATCGGCCGGCCGCGGTAATCGTCGAGCGTCGCGGGGCGGCCGGTGCGCAGGTCGGTCGCGGTGAACGCCGGCGCCTTTGAGCCCACCCCCAGGAGGGCCAGCTGCGGCCGCAGGCGGATGATCAGGACCACCGCGAAGATCGCCGTGGTCACGATCCCCGTCACCACCGCCCACTGCCGCCGGGTGCTCATACGGCCACCAGGCAGCGCCGCCTGAGCTCGGCCACCTCGCGGCCGGGGTCCGCGCTCGCGAACACCGCGTTGCCCGCCACGAACGTGTCCGCTCCCGCGGCGTGCGCCTCCGCGATCGTCTCCGGCGTGATGCCGCCGTCCACCTCGACGAAGGCCCGCGACCCGTGCGCCGTGAGGAGGGCGCGGGCGCGCCGGATCTTGTCGGTCGAGCCGGGGAGATAGCTCTGCCCACCGTAACCCGGGTTCACCGTCATGATGAGGAGCAGGTCCACGTCATCGAGCACCTCCTCGGCGAGGGCGAGCGGCGAGGCGGGATTGAGGGCGAGCCCCGCCAGCAGATCGCGCTTGCGGATGGCGTCCAGGTGCCGCTGCACGTGGGTCGTCGCCTCGGGATGGAAGGTGAGCACGGAGGCGCCGGCATCCGCCATCGCGGCGATGTAATGCTCGGGCTCCTCGACCATGAGATGCACGTCGATCGGCTTGTCGGTCAGCTGGCGCAGGGCCGCGACCATATTCGCGCCGAAGGTGAGGTTCGGCACGAAGCGGCCGTCCATCACGTCGACGTGCAGCCAGTCGGCGCCGCCGGCCACCACCTGGCGCACCTGGTCGGCGAGCCGGGTCAGGTCGGCGGCGAGGACGCTGGGCGCGATGCGGATGCCGTTCGTCATTGCGGGCTCCGGGCCACGACGATGTCCACGGCGGTCCCGGGCGGCGCGAGGGTGCCGGCGGCCGGCCGCTGCCCCACGACCGTGCCGGGGCTCGCGTCGGAGGTGCGCCGCCGCGTCACGCTGCCGAGCTGCAGCGCTTCCATCTCGAGACGCACACGCGCGTCGGCCTGGCTCATCCCCAACAGGTCGGGCACGGTGATCGTCGCCTCGCCGCGGCTGATTACCAGCGTCACGCCCGTGCCGGGCGGGAGCGCGTCACCCGCGGCGGGGCGAGTCAGGCCGACCACACCGGGCGGCACCCGCGGCACCTGGATCGACTCCACCTGCGCGACGCTCAACCCCGCGGCCGTGATCAGGCGGCGGGCGACCGACCCGTCCAGCCCCGTGACGTCGGGTACCGGAATCTTGGGCGGTCCGGCGCTCGACACCAGGGTCACTCGGCCGTCCGCGATGGCGCTGACGCCGGGCGGCGGATCCTGCCAGATGACGATGCCTTGCGGCGCGCTGGGGTGCGGCTCCGTCCCGCCGTCCACGACCTGCAGGCCGGCCTCGCGGATTTCGCGGGCCGCGTCCTGCACCGCCAGACCCAGCACGCGCGGCACCGTCTGCCGGGCGTGGAGGATCGGCGTGGGGAACACGAACAGGAAAGCGGTGAGGTAGCCGAGCAGCACCGTCCCCAGAACGATCAAGGCCCAGCGCGTCGCCGTGCGGCGCTCGCCGAGATTGGGCATCCGCCAGTCGCGCACGGGGGGAATGTGCCGGCGGAATTCCATCAGGCGCTCCGCACCAGCCGGGCGGCGTACGCGCCGTCCATGCCGTGACGATGGGGCAGGGACTGGAAGTCGCCGGCGGGCGTGAGCAGGTCCGCCGCCACCGCCCCGGCGGCGGGTGCGCGCGCGAACTCCGCGTGCTCGGTCAGGAACGCCTCCACCACATCCGTATTCTCCTCCGGCTCCAGGGAGCAGGTCGCGTACACCAGCACGCCCCGCGGCCGCACCAGCCGCGCCGCCGTCTCGAGCAGGGCGCGCTGCCGTTCGGCCGCGCGAGTGATGGCGCGCTCGGTCACGCGCCAGCGGGCGTCCGGGTGCCGCGCCATCGTCCCGGTCGCGGTGCACGGGGCGTTTACGAACACCGCGTCCCAGCCGGATCCCGCGAACGGGGCAGCCAGAAGATCGGCACACAGCACGCGGATCGCCACTCCGGCGCGACGGGTCGTGTCCGCGAGGCGGGCGATCCGGTCCCGGCGGACGTCCCCGGCGACGACCCGCGCCCCCAACCGCTCCAGCGTCACGGCCTTGCCACCGGGGCGTCGAACGGGGCGGGCGCAACATCGAAACCGGACGCGTCCAGCATCTCAGTCAGCCGGCGTGCATCCGAGCGTGCGGGCTGGAGGACGAGTCGTGGCCTGGCATCGTTCCACGCGAGAAGCTGCCGGGTCTCCTCCGCCCCAAAGTGGTTCTCCCACCGCTGTATGAGCCATTCGGGGTGGGAGGGGGCGGACGCATCCCCCATCCCCCATCCCCCATCCCGTGCCAGCTTACGCAGCGCCTGATTGACGTACTTCGCCGCCGCCTCCCCGGCCGTCTCCCGTGCCAGCTCGACGCTGGTCGACACGGCGGCGTGCGCGGGGACGCGATCGAGGGCGCGCAGCTGGTAGGCGCCGAGTCGCAGGATGTCGTGCAGGCGCGGGTCGGCGCGCGTGAGGTTCAGAGCGTCGTCGAGCTCGGCGCGGCGCCGCAGCACGCCGGCGGAAAGCTCGTAGGCGAGGCGGCGGTCGCGCTCAGCGAGGGCGGCGAGATGGCGGTCGCGGGCGTCGTTGAGGGTCGCCCCGGCGCGGACCGCCTCGAGGATCTCCAGCGCCGCGCGGCGCGCGGCGGTCGCGCCCTTAATCCAGCAACCCCTCGAGCGGCGAGGACGGCATCGCGACGTCCCGTTTGGGCATGCGGCCGGCGAGGAACGCGACGCGGCCCGCCTCGACGGCGAGGCGCATCGCGTGGGCCATCGCCACGGGCTCCTGCGCGGCGGCGATCGCCGTGTTCATGAGAATGCCGTCCACGCCCTGCTCCATCGTGAGGCAGGCGTCCGACGCGGTGCCGACGCCGGCGTCCACGACGACCGGCACCTTGAGCCGGCGCTTGATCGTCCGCACGGTGACGGGATTGAGCAGGCCCAGCCCGCTGCCGATCGGCGAGGCGAGCGGCATCACCGCCGCGCACCCGGCGTCCTCGAGCCGCAGGGCGGTGATCAGGTCCTCGTTGGTGTAGGCGAGGACCTTGAACCCTTCCTGCACCAGGACGCGCGCCGCCTCGAGCAGCCCCTGCACGTCGGGGAGCAGCGTCTCCTGGTCGCCGATCACCTCGAGCTTCACGAACTCGTTGAACCCGGCCTCGCGCGCCAGCCGCGCGTAGCGGACCGCGTCCTCGGCGGTGTAACAGCCGGCGGTGTTGGCGAGCAGGAAGAAGCGGTTGGGGTCGAGGTGGTGCAGGATGCTGTCGTCCCGCGACCGGTCGAGATTCACGCGCCGCACGGCGACGGTCACGATCTCGGCGCCCGACGCCTCGATCGCCCGCGTCATCGTGACGTTGTCGGGATACTTGCCGGTGCCGACCATGAGGCGCGACTGGAACGTGCGCCCGCCGACGATGAACGGCGTGTCCCCCCCCCGGAGCGCGGCGACCGCGGTGGCCATCACCCACCTCCCACGAAATGCACCAGCTCGATGGCGTCCCCCGCAGCGACCGGCGT
>WNFU01009738.1_pt1 | contig 10783 bp, 9 predicted proteins | sample 5400121 | NCBI WGS metagenome assembly WNFU01 (sample SAMN13153360, study PRJNA577476) | soil metagenome | isolation source: 100 cm soil or saprolite under grassland replicate 1 | place: USA:California | collected 2016-06-15
ACTGTCGGACGCGCGAACCCACTTGGCCAAGACCTCCGCAATGTGCTCGGGCGAGGCGGATTTCGCGAGGTCGAGCTTCTGCTCGAATGTCTCGAGCGCGTCCCCATCGAGGTTCACCCGTACGCCGACGACGTGGTCAGGTGCGACCTTCGCCCCAAATGCCGTCGCGGCCCCCCCGACCAGTTGGAGCAGAAGCGCTGGTCTCCCCCCCCGCGATGGGGCACGATCCGCGACCCGTACGAGGCCGCGGTCGAGCAACTCTCGCGTGATCGAGGTGACCGTCGCCGGGCTCAGGCCGAGTCGCTGGGCGACTTCATTGCGGGCGATGGGCCCTTCCGCCCCGATCAGACGCAGCACAGCTGCGCGGTTCAGATCGCGTGTCAGCCCTGTGAACCCAGTGCGGTATGTCAAGCGGTCCCTCGCAGCGCCGTCGCAGGCATCTGCTCGATACTAAATTTAGTCCCCGTAAAAAGTCAACCGCGTGCCTCCGGCCCGAGCCGTGGGGTCAGGGATCTCACGAGCTAGACAATCGAACCGGGGCTCCGTCGAGACATCCCCGAGAGCGCCACTCGCCAAAGGCAGGTGGCCTCCTCTTCGATCCATCCATCGCCAGACGCACTCGGATCGTGTGCGTTTTTTGTGCGTCGGAGCCAGCGGAAGCTGCCACCGCAGGCAACAGTATATCCCGCTTTGCAGGGACTTTCTAAGAATGGGCGGTACTGGGCTCGAACCAGTGACCCCCAGCTTGTCGAGTTTCGGCCTCCGGCGCGGGGAGGCGTTGGCGGCCGTTCGCACCTCTTGTCGCACCCTCGTGGTAGCACGCGCTAGCACCGAGTCGAATGCCACGGGCTACTTCAGCGAGCTCGAACGGGCCTGATCGCGACCCGAGGTCGCGGGTTCGAGTCCCGTCGCTCCCGTCTTTTTGGTTCGTTGACGCGTCTCCGGCGCCGGTGCATGATCACCGGGCATGGCGGGGGTGAGAGGGGTCGCAGCAGCTGCCGGCCTAGCCGGAGTTCTTTCGGTTCTTGGGACCGCATGCGGCGCGCGCCAGGCGGGCTGCCAGGCGAGGGCGGTTGCTCCCGTTCCCCAAGAGTGGACGGTGGACGGGACGATCACTTCGGTCGCGACGCACTGCGGCACGATCGTCGTCGGCGGATCGTTCGGGTGGATCGGGAGATCGACGGGCGCGGCGGCGCTTGTGGATCGAAGTAGCGGCCGTCGCGTGCCGTTTCCTCGTTTCAACGGGGAGGTGGACGCGGTCGTGTCCGATCGGCGGGGTGGATGGTTCGTCGGCGGTTCGTTCGCGGATGTCGACGGCCGGCCCTGCCACGCGCTCGCGCATGTCCGCAGTGGCTCGGTCGACTGGTGCGCGGCGCGCATCGCGGAGGTGCAGCAACTCGCCGTCGGCGGCGGCCGGCTCTACGTCTCCGCCGGCCCCGGGGGTGTGAACGCGTTCGTCTGCTGCGGGCGATTGCTGGCATTCGATCTGCGCACGCCGCGTACGCCGGAGTGGCAGCTCGCGCTGCCGCCGCGAAACCTGTGCAGAGCTTCCGGGAATTGCGGAGACGTCTCGCGGGTGGACGCCTTTACCGCCAGAGACAGAATCGTCTACGCGGGCGGCGTGTTCGGCTCGGTCGGCGGCAAGTCGGGCCGCGATCTCGTCGCCGTCGACGGTGCGTCCGGCCGTGTCCTTGATTGGAATGCGGGGGTGACGAACGATCGCCGGTTCATTCCGTCCGAGACCGCGGTCGGCTCGTTGGCGCTCGCCGGCGACACGCTCTTCGTGGGCGGCGCCTTTACGCGTATCGGCGGCGCCGACCGGCAAGGCCTCGCCTCGATCAGCGCGTCGACCGGCCGCGCGACCGGCTGGCACCCTTACCTCCACCTCCGCGTCGACGACCTCGACAACGAGGATTCCTGGGTGTATGGCCTCGTCGCCACCCCGTCTCGGGTCTTCGCCGCGGGGTCCTTCGACGCCGGAAAGGGATTGGTGGCGCTCGATCCGGCCAGCGCGCGGCCGCTTCCGTGGAGAACGTCGCTGCGCTTCGCTCGGGGCGAGGTGTCCCCGGTGGCGGTCGCGGGCGGGATGCTGTACGTGGCTGGACGTTCGGCAGTCGACGGTGAGCGAGCCTTCGTCGACGCGGTCGACGCGCGTACAGGCCGAGCTGCTCGCTGGAAGCCGAGGACAAACGGGTACGTCTACTCGGTTGCGGCCGCCGGAAACGACGTCCTCGTCGGTGGCTCGTTCAGCTCGGTGAACACGCTCCCGCGTGCAGGTCTAGCTGCGATCGACGGAGCGCGCGCGCGTCTGTTGCCTTGGCATCCGGTTCTACGCACGCAGGATCTGCCGCCTGTCCGTTCCTTGCTCGCGACGGACCGAACGCTCTACGTCGGTGGTGCGTTCTTCAGCGTCGACGGGAGCAGGAGGCGCGGCCTGGCGGCCTTTGAGCTGCCTTCCCTGCAGCTCGATCCTTGGCAGCCGCGGCTCGACGGAGATCCCTGGTCCGACGCGAAGGCGTTGGCCCTCGTCGGCGATACCCTCTCGGTCGGCGGCACCTTCAAGGCGCTCAACGGACGGTCGCGACAAGCCTTCGGCGCAGTCTCGACGAAATCCGGAAGCACGGTCGGCGCCGCCTCGTTCTCCGACGAGTATTCTGGGTTCATCGTCCGCCTGCACGCCGTCGGCGACACCGTGTACGCGGGCGGGAATTTCAGCACCCGAGGGCCGGGTCTCGTCGCGTTCGACGGACGGAGCGGCGCGCTCGAAGACTGGCACGCCGCACTCGGTGACCCCGTCGTGGTCGACGCGCTCGCTGCTGCAAACGGGTCGCTCTACGTCGGCGGAATCGATGTCACGGCGGCGGGGCCGCTCGCACGCCTGGATGCGAAAGACGGGCACCGACTGCCGTTCGATCCGCGCATCGTCGGGATCTACTACGGGCCCGGAAGTGTGGACGCACTACTGATCACTGCGGCCGGGCTTTACGTCGCGGGACCATTCAAAAGTGTCGGCGGCAAGAAGCGCAACGGCATCGCACTTCTGGTTCCGACGACTGCGCGAGTGAAGCCGTGGACGCTTCCTTCCTGCGATCCACCCGACTCCGATACGGACTACAACCCTGCGCGGGTACTCGTCGCGATCGAAGACCGGATCGTGACCAACTGTCGAGCCTTCGGCGAGGGCGAGCGTCTTGTCGTAGCACGCGCATCCTCCTCGGGCTGAGCCCGGATCTCGATGTGGTGTCGAGCGCGGGTTCGAGTCCCGTCGCTCCCGTCGTTACACACGACCGTCATGAAGAGGGTCGTTTTCAGCCGGTTTCGACCGCAGGGACGATTCGGTCGAAGTCGAGGCCGGCGCGCCGGCCGGCCTCCGCGACAGTTTCCGCCGAGGGTGCCTCGTAAGCCACGAAACAGGTCTCGTCGCCTGGGACGAAGATGACCCGCAGCACGCGCAGCGCGTGTCCGCCTCGGGCGAATTCTTCGGCGCCGGCACGGGCCCGGGCGGCCGCCTCGGCGGCACCCGGGCCCGTGGTCGGCAGGTAGAGCTCGGCGAGGAAATACGGCACCTCTCGGTCCCGCGAGCGACTCAGCCGACGAACACGAGGCGTTAGGACGTCGTTCGTTCCCTTTCTCGCTAGCACTGTCCGCCCGACTGCGCCACCGCCGTGGCCATGCCGGCGTTTCCGTTTTCCTTACCCCAGGCTGACGCGGCGGGCGTGCCGAACATCGCCTGGTACATGCCACCGCCGTCCTGGACTCCCACACCTTGGGACGGTCCTGCGCCCGCAAACGAGGCGATCATGTTGCACGCTTCTACGAAGCCGATGGGTGTTTCGCTCGGCGTGGCCGCTGCGGTCCCTGCGAGGCAAGCGGCCACCACCGATGCGGCCGCGAGGTGCGCCTAACCCGCTCACGTCGGATCTCGCTCAGGCAAGACGCCTCGCTCGAGGGCACAGAGGACACGCCGTCCTCTACGCGTGCGGCGCACCGCCTGTCGCGAGGTCGCACAACTGATCCAGACCGAACTTGCGCCGATCGGCATCAGCGTCGAGATCAAGGCAATGTCCGGCTACGCGCTCTTCAACCGCACCGGAATTCGCGGCGAGCCGTTCGACATGGCTCTCGACGTCTGGTATCCGGTCTACCCCGACCCCTCCGACGTCCTGAACTACCTCTTCGACGGACGCTCGATCAGAGCGGTCGCGAACAGCAACCACTCCTACTTTGACAATCCCGTCTACAACCGCAAGCTTGCCGCCACGGCACTGCTCACCAGCCCCCGGCGCTACACCACGTATCAGGCGCTCGAAACGGACCTCTTGCGCAACGCGGCACCGTCTGCACCGCTCCTGAACTGGCAAGAGTCAGAGTTCTTCTCCGCCCGCGTCGGCTGCCAGGTCTTCCAGCCCATCTACCAGATCGACCTCGCGGCACTCTGCCTCAAGCGTCGACGCTGAAGCAGCAACCACTGAGCTAACAGGCCGCTCGCCACGGAGTCTTGGCCTTCATCGTGATGCGTAGAGGCGAGACGGGCGGTAGCACCGCCCCGCCCAAATCCACGTCGCACACCACCGCTGCGTCCGCTCGTTTCCGGAGGTGGTAGCACCGCGACAATTCTGCTGTCAGAACAGAAAACGGAAGTCGCCGATTTACAGGGACTTTTATGGGCGGTACTGGGCTCGAACCAGTGACCCCCAGCTTGTCGAGCTGGTGCTCTCCCAACTGAGCTAACCGCCCCGGGTCGCGGGTCAGTTTAGCGGGCGAACAAGAGCGTCGGATCGACCGCGCGGTTGCGGTAGCGCAGCTCGAAGTGGAGATGCGTCCCCGTGCACCAGCCGGTGCAGCCTGCGATGCCGAGGCGCTGGCCGGTCTCGAGGCGCTCGCCGGCGGCGACGAGCAGCAACGCCAGGTGCGCGTACAGCGCGGAGAACCCGTCGCCGAGGCTGAGCAGGACGACGTTGCCGTAGCCCTCGTAGCCGGGGACATACCCTGCGCGAACGACTCGGCCCGGCGACGCTGCGCGCACGGTCAGCGAGCGCAGGATCCCGATGTCCAGGCCTGGGTGCCAGCGATAGCCGTCCCGGCCGTAGGGCGACGTGATCGTCCCCTCGGCCGGCCACGAGAACGACAACTGCCGCCCCGCATCCGTGTGCGCGGGGGCGACCGCGGGCAAGGCGAGGGCCACGAGAGTGCCGCAGATCACAGCCCTCATCGGGGCGGCAGGTTAGCGGAACATCAAAAGATCTCGGGGCACCAGGGGTGGCGGTCCCAGAGGAACAAGGCATCTGCCCGGGCCAACGCGCCGGGCTTCAGCTCCTCGACGCGGCCGGCTCGGACGAGCTCCGCGAACGAGACCCCGCTGAGGAACGCGGAGCCGAGCGACTGCACGGGAAGACGGAGATGCGGCGCCTCCTTCGTCCGCTCGGCCGTTCCGCCTTCGAGCTTCCAGCGGCCTTCGTTCCACGGGCAGAACTCGTCCACGACCTCGATCACGAGCGCACCGTCGGAGAGGTATTGCCGTGCCGAGAGCGCTGCGCCGACGTCGACGATGCGAATCCAGAGGCAGTCGCCCAGGCGGAAGCGCATCCGGCGAGGCGTCGCGAGCAGCAGGAACAGCGGGTGGCCCAGCGGCAGGATCCAAAGGTTCACCGTCGCCTTCCAGTCGATCGCGAGCAGGTACGCCCAGAGATCCCGGAGAGCCTCCGGCGTCGCCCCGAAGGCCTCGATGACGCGGAGCTCGGCGATCGTCGACCCCTCGCCCCACCCCGGCTTGTGGCGATAGACGGCGTAGCCGTCGATCGCGCCGTCGCGCTCGTGCACGACCCATCGCTTCGGCCCGGCGCCGTCGCGGCGATCTTCCGGATCGTCGATCTTCCGGTGCTCCCACCACAGCCGGTTGCGGGAGAACATCCCGGGCCAGTCCAGGCGGATGCGCTCGAACACCGGCGGCAGAGCCTCGAGCGCCTCGTCCGGCTCGACCAGGCGCATCGTTCCCGCCGGCTCGAAGGGCTGCGCGAACGACGTGTACTCGTGCGCGAGCGAGATCTCGCCGCACCAAGACGCGAGGCCGTAGCCGAAGCGTCCGTAGATGGTTTCCTCGGATGCCCACAGCGCGGCGATCGGCTCACCGCGCTCGTGCGCGTCGTCGAGCTGCGCGCGCATCAGCGACCGAAGGACACCGCGGCGGCGATGGGTCGGGTAGACGCCGACGACGGTCACGCCGGCGGTCGGAACGTCCCCGCCGGGGACGGTCATGTTGAACGTGAAGACGCCGGCACCGCCGACGACGGCCCCGTCGGAGAACGCGGCGTGCATCCGCTCGAGCGTGAGCTGGTCGATCAAGCGCTGCAGCCACTCCTCGGTCGGGCTCCCGCCGAAGTACTGGCCGATGCCGAGGAACGCCGCCTTGAATTCGTTCGCGTCGCGGACGGGCCGTACGTCGAAGGCCATCAGAAGTCCTCCGGGCAGTACGGCGGACGCGTTGTTCGGAACAGGGCGGTCGCGCGGTCGAGAGCGCCCGGCTTCAGCTCGCGCACGCGCTCGGCTGCTGCCAGTCGGTGGAAGTCGAAGGCGCCGAGGTAGACGGAGGCAAGGTCTGCGACGTCGAGCTCGAGCTCCGGCTCCTGGTCGGTCCGCGCCGGCTCCGGACCGAGGCGCCAGCGGCCCTCGTTCCACGGGCAGAACTCGTCGCGCACCTCGGCGACCACGGAGTCGTCCGAGCCGTAGGCACGACCTCGGAGCGCCGCTTCGAGGTCGATGAGACGCAGCCAAAGCCCGTCCGCGACTCTCAGCTGGACGTTGCGCGGATCTGTGACCATCAGGAAGAGCGGCAGGCCGGGGTCGATCCGGCCCTGGACGCGCGCGACGAGATCGATGCCGAAGAGGAAGCGCCAGAGCTCGCGCGTCGCGCCGATCGAGATCGCGAACGCGTCGCCGACGCGCAGCTCGCTCGTGGAATAGCCCTGCTCCCAGCCCTGCTTGATCCGGTACATCGCGAAGCCGGCCGGGTTGCCGTCGAGTTCCAGCAGCGCGTAGAACTTCGGGCCCGCCCCGCGGCGCCAGTGCTCGGGGTCGGCGAGCTTGTAGTGCTCCCACCACTCCGCGCTTCGCGTCACGAAGCCCGGGGTCTCGCGTCGAATTGCGTCGTAGAGCGGCGGGAAGACCTCCAGCGCCTCGTCCCGATCGACCAGCCGGACGGCGCCCGTCGGCCCGGGATCGCCCCGGAAGCCGAACCTGGCCCGCTCCGCGTCGATCCGCATCTCGGGCGCGGCGATCCCATAGCCGAAGCGGCCATAGATCGCCGCCTCGGACGCCCAGAGGATTGCCAGCGGCTCCCCGCGCTCGTGCAGGTCGTCGAGCTGCTTCCGCATCATCGCCGTCAGGATTCCGCGCCGCCGGTGGCTCGGCAGGACGGCGACCCAGGTGACACCCCCGGCCGGAAGCTCGCCGCCCGGGATCGTCAACAGGAACGGGTACGAGCCGGTCGTCGCGACGGGACGCCCGTTGTCGTACGCGGCATAGAACCGGTCGAGAGGCATCGTCTTGCTGTGTCGCTCGAACTCGTCGTCCTTCAGCTCGTCGCCGAATCCGGTCGTGCCGGCGACCATCGCCGCGCGCAGCTCGTCCTCGGCCGGGTGGCGGACCTCGACCGCCACTAGCCGATCTTCTCCAGCGGGGCGTAGTCGAGCATCAGCCTGCGCTCGCTCCCGTCGGCGAAGCGCACCATGACGACGCCGCCCGGCTCGATCCCGGTGACGACGCCTTCGCCCAGCGTGCCGTGGCGGACGGAGTCGCCGGTCGACAACGCCGGAAAGTCGTCCCTGGGCGTCGCCGTTTGCGGTGCACCGTAGTTCGACCACGACGAGGGACGCAAGCGGTCGCGCTCGACCGACCCGGGGAGCTCGTCCAGGAAGCGCGAAGGGAGGTTGTAGTTGCGTGACCCCCACAGCGAGCGGGAGGAGGCGTGCGTCAGGGTGAGCAGCTCCTGCGCCCGCGTCATGCCGACGTAGCAGAGGCGCCGCTCCTCCTCGATCCCCTGCTCCTCGATCGAGCGGGCGTGCGGGAAGATCCCCTCCTCCATCCCGATCAGGAAGACGGCGCGAAACTCGAGGCCCTTGGCGTTGTGCAGGGTCATCAGCGTGACGAGGCTTTCCTCGCCGCGGATCGCGTCCTGGTCGGAGTAGAGCGAGATCTCCTGCAGGAAGTGCGACAGGGACGGTTCCTCGGCCGTCTCCTGGTACTCGCGCGCCACGCCGACGAGCTCCTGCAGGTTCTCGATTCGCCCCTGTGCCTCGATCGTCCGCTCGGCTTCGAGCGCCTCGAGGTAGCCGCTCTGCTCGAGGACGCGCTCGACGATCGTCGTCACCGGGAGGTCGAGCGCGCCAGCCTGCAGCGACTGCAACAGCGTGCGGAAGGCCGCGACCGCTCGTGCGGGCGCGGCGCCGACGCCGGCCTCTTCGGGGAACTCGGTCGCCTCCCAGAGCGAGCGGCCCTGCGCATCCGCCCAGGTCTGGAGCCGCTGGATCGACGTGTCGCCGATCCCGCGGCGCGGCCTGTTGACGATCCGCTGCAGGGACACGGCGTCGTACGGGTTGTCGATCGCCTGCAGGTAGGCGATCAAGTCCTTGATCTCGGCGCGTTCGTAGAAGCGGGGGCCGCCGATCACCTGGTAGGCCACGCCCTGCCGGACGAGGACGTCTTCGAGCACCCGGGACTGGGCGTTCGTCCGGTAGAAGACGGCGATCTCGTCGCCGGAGAAGCCCTGCTCGCCGAGCCCCGCGATGCCGGCGGCGACGAAGCGCGCCTCCGCGTGCTCGTCCTCGACCTCGACGACGCGGACGGGCTCGCCGTCCCCGAGTTCCGACCAGAGCTGCTTCGGCTTGCGCTCGCGGTTGTTCGAGATGACCGCGTTGGCCGCATCGAGCACGTTGTTCGTGGAGCGGTAGTTCTGCTCGAGCGCGATCGTTCGGGTTCCGGCGAAGTGGCGCTCGAAATCGAGAATGTTGTTGATGTCCGCCCCTCTGAAGGCGTAGATCGACTGGTCCGGGTCGCCTACTGCACAGACGTTCCGGTGCGTCCCTGCGAGCAGCTGGAGCAGCCGGTACTGCGCGTGGTTCGTGTCCTGGTACTCGTCCACGAGGATGTAGCGGAAGGCGCTCTGCCACTTCTCGCGCGCCTCGGGGAAGCGTTCGAGGACGTCGACGGTCAGCATCAGGAGATCGTCGAAGTCGACGGCATTGGAGCCGAAGAGGCGGCGCTGGTACAGCTGGTACGTGTCCGCGACGGTCTGGTCGTAGAAGGACTGGACCCGGATGGCGTACTCGTCCGGCGAGACGAGCCGATTCTTCGCGTGCGAGATCTGGTTGTGGATTCCGCGCGGCGTGAAGCGCTTCGGGTCGCGCTCGAGCTCCTCCAGGCACTGCTTGACGAGCCGGATCTGGTCGGCCTGGTCGTAGATCGTGAAGTTGGACCGGTAGCCGAGCCGCTGCGCCTCACGGCGGAGGATGCGTCCGCACGCGGCGTGGAAGGTGAGGATCCAGAGGCCGCGCCCGCTGCTCCCGAGGAGGTGCTGGAGGCGCTCGCGCATCTCGCCGGCGGCCTTGTTCGTGAAGGTGATCGCGAGGATCTCGTTGGGTTTCGCGCCGACGGCGTTGATCAGGTGCGCGACGCGGTAGGTGAGGACGCGCGTCTTCCCCGAGCCGGCGCCGGCGATCACGAGCAACGGGCCTTCCGTCGCGAGGACGGCCTCGCGCTGGGCCGGGTTCAGATCTGCGAGATAACGCTCAGGGGAGGCGACGGCCACGTCGCCGATGCTAGCGAGCCTCCCCGTCCGGCTCTCATGTGCGCGCGAGACTGACGATGGTGAGTCGCCACGCCGCGAACGCCTCCTCGCCGGCCCGCGTCAACCGATAGAGCCGCTGTCGGCCCCGGCCGTCGGGAAGCGGGGCGCTGCGCACGAGGCTTTCCCGTTCGAGGCGACGGAGGGCCCGATGGACGCTGACGCCGCGGCCCACCCTGGCGGAGACCCCGCGGCCGGTGGCGGCGCCGTGCTCGAGCGCGCTCAGGACTAGCCCATCGACACCGTCTCGTCGACCATCCGCCGATGCTAGCCGGGCCCGGGTCGCGTCCCGTCCCGCCGTGTCCGAAAATCATGGGTCAGACCCATGTGTGACAAGAGTGCGCCGTTTGATCCACAGGCGGATCGCCTGGAAGACGCCGCCTTCGTGTCCGCAACGGCCGTGGCCGGACCGGATGGGTCAGACCCATGTGTGACGAGACTGTGGCTTTTCGTCCACAGGGGGCCGGAATGTAGGGTCCGCGGCCGTGCGGCTGGCGCTGATGATCGAGGGGCAGGAGGGCGTCACCTGGGACGACTGGGTCGCGCTCGCCGAGACCTGCGAGGCGAACGGGGTCGAGGCGCTGGTTCGCTCCGACCACTACGTCTCCGGATTCGACGAGAGCCGGCCGGTGCTCGACGCCTGGGCCACGATCGCCGGGCTCGCCGCGCGGACGACGACGCTCCAGCTCGGCACGCTCGTCTCCCCCGTCACCTTCCGCCATCCTGCGGTGCTGGCCCGCGCGGCGGCGACGGCGGACGAGATCTCCGGCGGCCGCGTCACGCTCGGGATCGGCGCCGGCTGGATGGAGCGCGAGCACGAGGCGTACGGCTTCGAGTTCGCGACCGCCGGCGAGCGCGTCGCCCGGCTGGCGGAGCAGGTCGAGATCGTCCATCGCCTCCTGCGCGACGCCCGCGTCGACTTCGCCGGCGACCACTATCGCCTGG
>WNFU01009740.1_pt1 | contig 10781 bp, 10 predicted proteins | sample 5400121 | NCBI WGS metagenome assembly WNFU01 (sample SAMN13153360, study PRJNA577476) | soil metagenome | isolation source: 100 cm soil or saprolite under grassland replicate 1 | place: USA:California | collected 2016-06-15
ACAGGCCGGCCTCGAGCACGGCCTCGGGGACGTCGTACCCGTGGGCGGGCGAGAGGGGTTGCCATTCGATGGTGAGCATGCGGTGGCGCTGGAGGTCCCGGAACGCGCCGTAGTCGCACACGACGTCGAATCGATAGTCCGTGCGCTCGAAGGCACGGCCCGGCTTGTGGCGGCGGTTGTCCCGTTCCCCGACGTACGCGCGGAGCAGCGCGACGCGCTCGTCGATCGACAGACGGCGAACCCGAGCGAGGATCTGGTCCTCGGGCAGGTTCGTGTGGGGGTAGCACACGGCGGCCAGGAGCTTCTCCTCGCCGTCGGGATCGAAGTCGGTGAGGACCACGGCCGGCCGCGGCTCCGGCTCCTCCCCGGCGAGAAGCGTGGCGACGACCTCCGCCGTCGCGCGGCGCGTGCCCGAGAGGTACTCCGTCCACACGCCGCCGCGCTCGGGCCGGTCGACTCGGCTCAAGAACGACGGGATGACCTTCTGGAGCTCGCTCAGCATCATGGCGGCGTACTGCTGCGCCTCGGGCAGCTGGTGCGCCCTCATCCGCAGCAGCAGCGCCTCGAACGCCTGACCGGTCCCGTAGATCCCGACGTTGGACAGCGTCGCCCCCGGCAGGATGCCGCGGGCGGCGTCGCACGCCTTGGCCTTGATCGTCTGCTTGTAGACGAAGTCGGAGTCGCCCGGCTCCTTCGGGTAGCGGGCCCGTGCCCACTCCATGAGGTCGGGCAGCATGCGCGCGTACGTGTCGAACGCGGCGTCGAGATCGCCGATGTAACGCGCTCCCACCGACGAGCGGACGATCTCCGGGTCGCGCCAGTACCGGTACCGACCGCCGAGGCGGGTGTCGTACGGGATGTAGCGGGTCGACTGCTCGAGGTACGCCATCAACCGGCCCCACTCGAGGATCTTCGTGAGCAGGTTCGACGCCTGCTCGCACGCAAGGTGCACACCCCCGAGCTGGGCGACCGAGTCGTCGCCGTACTCGAGGAAGACGCGGTCGTACAGTTCCTCCGCCCGCCGCAGCCCGACTGTCGCGTCCACGGTGAGGTCGCCTGTCAGGTCGAGGTCGCTGACGAACTCGTCGAGGAACAGGCGCCGCAGGCTCTTCGGCGAGCGCGAGTAGCGGGCGAACAGGGCGCCCTTGACCACCTCCGGCAGGTTCACGAGCGCGAACACCGGCGCGTCCAGGTTCGTGAAGTACGGGCGGAGCACGGCTTGCTCCTGCTCCGTGAAGCGCTCGGGCACGTAGGGCATGCGGCGGTCCGGGTCGGTGAACGGGTAGCCGATCGTATCGGCGGCCCTCGGCGGTCAGGCGGATGGGCGAGCCGCTGTCTCCGCCCGCTGCGGGGTCTAGACGAGGAGCCGGAGTGCGCCGGCGACGAGTGCCACGGCGAGCCGGGTGGCCCGACCCTGCTCCCGTGCGTCGACCTCGAGGGGCAGGGCGCGGCCCGTCACCTCGATCTCTACCCGCTGCCCCCGCCCGGTCCGGATGCGGGGATGGGGCACGTGCGTGCCCGTTGGAAGCCGCCGCCGCATCGGCCGCCGCTCCCCCCGCGTGAGTGCGTAGACCTGCACCTCGGCCCAGCCGTCGCCCGGGTGCCCGCGGGGCACCAGGTCGGCGCCGCGCAGGAATTGCCCGCTGGCAACGACGACGGTGGTCGCCCGACCGGTGAACCACGGACGGCCGTCGACCGCGATCGTCATCGCCATGGCGCGGGCGGTCCACGAGAGCCGGTCCGGTGGCCGACCGAGGACGACCGCGTTCACCGCCGTCGCGCGATGCGGGTCGTCCACCGCGAGCGCGTCGACGGCCACCTCCATGGTGCCGGGGGCATCGCCTCCGAGTCCGAGCGCGCGAGCGAGGTCGGAATGCGGGGTCGGGCGAAAGCGGACGAGCGGGGGCGGCTGGCGTCCGACGAGATCGGCCAGGTCGTGGTCGTCGCCGGCGATCTCGAGGTCCGGCGCGCCCGACGCGCGGTGACCCCACGGTTCGCCGTGGCGGAGCGGACCCGTCACTGCCCGACGGCGCTCGACGCGGCGATCACGCCCCGGAAGCATGCGTCGGCGGCAGCGCGCGCAGTCTCGGCCGTGGCCGGTTTGGGCGCGACCTCGCCGACCTGGCGCAGCAGGTCGATGCACTGCTTGACGTGGCGCACGAAGTCGCCGCCGGTCATGTCCTCCTCGCCGGTGAGCACCTCGGCCAGGTCGTCGCCCGCCACCCATTCGTACACGTAGGGCACGAACCCGGGGTCGGGGGCTCGTGTCTCGGGGAGGCCGGCGTCGTCCTCGTTGTCGTTGAGCTCGTGCGCGATCTTGTCGACGGCACCCCACCGCCTCGCGAGGTCGCGACTCGGCCACCGCGCGGGCGGCATCGCGCTCGCGCCCTCCGGCCCCCGGCGCTCGTAGGTGAAGCACGACACGAGCGCGGCGATACCGGGTGCGTCGAGGTCATCGAGCAGTCCTTCGCGCAGCGACTCCGCGACGATCAGATCGGTCTCCGTGTAGAGCCGGGCGAGCAGGTGGCCCGATTCCGTGAGCGCCCAGCCGTCGACGTACTCCCAGGCCTCCAGCACCCGCAGCACCCGGTCGAACTGGCGGGCGAGGCTCTCACTGCGGCTACGGACTCGTCGTTCGAGGCGGGCGATGTCGCGCTCCAGACGGTCGGCCGACGCGGCGGCACGCACGCGCGCGTCGCGACCGCGATCGGCGACCGCCGGGTGCGCCTCGAGCTGCGCCTCGACGCCTGACTCGCGCCGCGACTCGCGGGCTGCCTCGTCGCCGTCGCTCCCGCCGCCGCGCCCCGGCCGCACTCGCCGGAGCCGGTCGGCGGCCTCACGGCGAAAGGCGCTGCTTCGCGGCGTGTACGGCACCGGCAGCTCGATGCCGCCGACCGGGACCGGTGGCTCGGTGAAGTCGTCAGCACCCAGGCGGACGAGCTCACGCGACTCGCTGAGCGCGAGCACGCGTGGCGCGCCGCGCCGGCTGCGCTCGTGCGCGAGCACCACGACGCGCCCGTGGCGGCGGGCCTGAAGGAGGACGTCGCCCGGCCGGAGCCTCTCGATCGCCTCGGTGACCCGCCGGGAGCCGCCCCGTCCGCGCAGCTCCGAATCGCGCGCGGCGGCGAGACGCCGGTACTCGTCAATGTCGCCCGGCCCGCGTCCGGCGGCCTCACGGTGCCGCGCCAGCTGCTCGCGATTCCGTTCCAGCTGCCGTTCGAGCGCCACCACGTCGCGGTCGGTCTGGAACTGCGCGAACGACAGGTTGAGCAGGTGGTGGGCGACGTCGGCCGGGTACCGCTGCACCAGGTTGGCAGCCATGTTGTAGGTGGGTCGAAACGAGGATCGCAGCGCGTACGTGCGCCGGGACGCGAGCGCGGCCACCTGGTCGAACGGCACGAAGGGGCTCCAGCACACGACTGCGTACCCGACGTCGTCGATGCCGCGCCGTCCGGCGCGCCCGGTGAGCTGCGTGTACTCGCCGGGCGTGAGGAACTCGTGTCGCTCGCCGGTGAACTTCGACAGCTTCTCGATCACGACCGACCGGGCCGGCATGTTGATACCGAGCGACAGCGTCTCCGTCGCGAACACCATCTTCGCGAGGCCGGCGGCGAACGCCTCCTCGACCGCCTCCTTCATCGGCGGCACCATGCCGGCATGGTGGGCCGCGAGGCCGGCCTCGAGGCCGATGAGCCACTCGTCGTAGCGCAGCACGTCGAGGTCGTCGTCCGACAGCGCGTCGGTGTGCGCCTCGGCGATGCGCCGGATCGCGCTCCGCTCCTCGGCGTCGGTCAGCCGGAGTCCGGCGCGGACGCACTGCTGCACGGCCTGATCGCAGCCGGCCCGGCTGAACACGAACGTGATCGCGGGCAGCATCCGCCGCTCGGCGAGCAGCTCGACGATCTCGACCCGTTGCGGCGTGCGAAGCCGGCTGCGCGGACGGCCGCGGCCGCCGTGCGGTCGACTGACGCGCGCGTCCAGCCGTGACGCCTCGGGGTTCGGGTGCAGCTCGCCGTCGGTCTCGAGGAACGTGGGCAGGAGATGGACCCGGTCGCTCCCCCGCTCCCCCACCAGATAGAGGTGCTCGAGCTGCACGGGGCGGCGCTCCTCGATCACCGCCGCCGTCTCGCCCCGGACGGTCTCGACCCACGCCGCGAACTCCTCGGCGTTCGACACCGTCGCCGACAGACACACCACGTTGACATGAGGAGGAAGGTGCACGATGACCTCCTCCCACACCGCCCCTCGGTACGGATCCTGCAGGTAATGGACCTCGTCGAGGATGACGAAACGCAACCCGTCGAGCGTCGGCGACTGCGCGTAGATCATGTTGCGCAGGACCTCCGTCGTCATCACGACGACCGGCGCGTTCCCGTTGATCGAGTTGTCGCCGGTCAGCAGCCCGACGCGCTGCGAGCCGTGCTCGCGGCTCAGGTCGCCGAACTTCTGGTTCGAAAGCGCCTTGAGCGGCGTCGTGTAGAAGGCCTTCGCGCCCTCGTCGAGCGCGGTCGCGATCGCGTACTCCGCGACCACGGTCTTGCCCGACCCGGTCGGGGCGGCGACGAGCACCGATTGCTCTTCGTCGAGCGCATCGAGCGCACGGCGCTGGTACGGATCGAGCGGGAACGGCCTTCCCGCCTCGAACGCCGCGCGCCTGCTCGCGGACTCGCTTACGACCCGGTCGGCGGTCACGACCTCACGGCTGGCTCGTCAGTGGCGCCGACGCCGGCGTGGAGTCGGCTGGCAGCGTCGCTTCGGGGACCGAGACCGGCGTGCTGATGTTCGGCTGACTCGGCGACGACTCGGAGGGTCGGAGGAACCAGATGAGCGCGGCCGTGACCACCAGCACCCCGACGACCGCGGCGACGGCCGTGACCACTTCGCTGCGCTTTCTCGGCGGACGATACCCGCCCCGCGTCCGACGACGACTCGGGCTCATCGCTTCAACACCCTTCCCACGATGATCGACAGCTCATAGAAGATGTACATCGGCACGGCCATGAAGAACAACGAGTACGGATCCTGGCTCGGCGTGATGACCGCGGCGAACACAACGATGATCACGATCGCCGGTCGCCGCCAGTGACGGAGCTGCTGGGTCGTCAGCACCCGGGCCAGCAGCAGAAACACCAGCACCACGGGGAACTCGAAGGCAACCCCGAACGCCACGATCATGAGGGAGACCATGCCGAGGTACTTGTCGGCGGTGAGCTCCGGGCGGAGCTGCGAGCCGCCGACGTCGAGGAGGAACTCGAGCGCCTTGGGCAGCGTCAGGAGCGCGACGGCACCCCCTATCGCGAACAAGACGATCGAGGCGAACACGAACGGGATGGCGTACCGCTTTTCCTTCGGGTTGAGGCCGGGGGTGATGAAGCGCCACAGCTCCCACAGCCAGACCGGCAGCGCGAGGACGATGCCGCCGTAGGTGGCGACCTTGATCCGGGTGAGGAACGCGTCGAGCGGACCGAGGAAGATCAGCGAGTTCTTCTCGCCCTGGGTCGCCTCCCGGTAGTACGTGACGAAGAAGCTGATGATCGACGCCGAGAAGATGAAGCAGACGATGGCACCGAGCGTGACTGCGATGAGGGAGATGACGATCCGGCGGCGCAGCTCCGTCAGGTGCTCGACGACCGTCATGCGGCCGTCGCTCTCGGGGGTTGCCACGGAGCTCGTTACGAGGTGGTGTCAGCCGGCGGCGGCTCGTGGCGCGGTGGGTGGTCGGACTTCCCGGCTTCGATCTGCCGGGCATGGTCGTCGCTCTCGTGGTGGTCGTCGTCGTCCCCGCCGAACGCGCCTTCGATGTCGTCCCGGAAGCTCTGCTGGAACTTGCGGAACTCGCGGACGCCGCGGCCGACCTGGCGGCCGATCTCGGGCAGCTTCTTCGGGCCGAACACCACCAGCGCCACGACGAGGATCACGAGGATCTCGAGCGGGCCGATCTGAGGCAATCGGGCTCCTTTCGTGCCGTATCCCCGACACGATGGTAGCTCTGGGGATCCGCCACGGACCGACGCGGCGGAGCAGCGCGACAGCGCACCACGCGCCGCCTGTGATCGGCGCCGGCTCGAGTCCTGCGATGATGCGGGCACCCGTGCGACCGATCACGTTCGCCCACCGGGGCGCCCGGACCGAGGCGCCCGAGAACACGCTGCCGGCGTTCCGGCGGGCGCTGGAGCTCGGTGCCCGCGGGTTGGAGACGGACGCGTGGCTGTCCGGCGACGGCGAGGTGGTGCTCGTCCACGACCGGTTCGCCCGAAAGGGGCTCCGCCGCCGCAACGTGACGAAGGCGTCCGCCCGGGAGCTGGCCGGCCTCGACGTGCCGCGTCTCGCCGAGCTCTACGACGCCGTGGGTTCCGACTTCGAGCTGTCGATCGACGTGAAGCACCGGGACGCGGCCGCACCGACCGTCGAGCTCGCCCGCGCCGCCGGCAACGGTGCATCCGGTCGACTCTGGCTCTGCCATGCGAGCGTGCGCTTCCTCGGCGATCTCCGGGAGCGGTTCCCCGACGTGAAGCTCGTGCACTCCCGCCGCCGGCAGCACATCGAGGCGCCGCTCGAGCGGCACGCCGCCGATCTGGCCGCGGCTGGGATCGACACGATGAACCTCCACCACACCGAATGGACGGCGGGCCTCGTCTCCCTGTTCCACCGGTTCGAGGTCAACGCCTTCGCGTGGGACGTGCAGGAGGTCCGCCACCTGCGGTCCATGCTCCAGATGAACGTCGACGCCGTGTACTGCGACCGCGTCGACCGCATGGTGGCGACCGTGGCCGAGTGGGGCGAGCAATCCGACGCCGACGCCTGAAGGCGCAGAGGCGCTACAGGAATCCGATGTCGTTGAGCGGCCAGATCCGTATGAACACGCGGCCGACGATCAACGACTCCTTGATCGGCCCGAAGTACCGCGAGTCCTTCGACGCGGGGCGGTTGTCGCCCATCACGAAGACGTCATCCGCAGGGATCTTCCTCGGGGGGAAGTCCGCACACGTCGCCTCGGTCGAGTTCGGCGCGCACGTCTTGATCCCCTTCAGCAGGTACGGCTCGTTCAACTGGCGTCCATTGATGAAGACCTGCCCGCCGTGCGTCTCGAGGGTATCTCCGGGCAGAGCGACGACGCGTTTGACGAGATCTTTGATCTCGCCGTTCGCGTCCTTCGCCCTGGGCGGTGTCTCGAACACGACGATGTCGCCGCGGTTCACGTCGTGCACCTTGTAGCTGAGCTTGTTGACGAGCACGCGGTCGCCGACGTTGAGCGTGGGCTTCATCGACTCGGACGGGATGTAGAACGCCTGGAACAGGAACGTCTTGATGAGGATCGCGATGACGAGCGCGCTGCCGATGAGGATCGTCCACTCGATGATCGCCCGGCGGGTCTTGCGGCCGCCTGACTTGGCGCGCTCGTCCGGTTCGGAGCGCGCGGCAGCCTCGGTCGTCGGAGACTCCAAGGGAGGCGCGGTCGTGTCGACGCCGCCGGGGTCGAGATCCGTCACGTGCCCTGCTTCACTGCCCAATATCCTCGCACGCGGACGGGTCAGGAGCGGGAGCGGGCCCGGTAGCGAGACAAGAGCCGGGCGGCGGCTTCGGCCCCGACTGAGCGGAGCTCGGCCGGCTCCACCACCCGCGCCGCCGGCCCGAGCTCGAGGAGCAACCGCTCGAGCCACGCCCGCTCGCTGACCGCCAGCACGACGCGCCACGAGCCGTCGGGCCGCTCGTCCGCCTCCTCGGACGGGTAGCTCTCTACGACCCACTCCGCCTCGGGCGCGAGCTCGAGTGTGACGCGGGGGTCGTCCCGGCGCGGGTGGTACACGGTCTCCCCGAAGTGGGCCTCGTCCCCGTCCTCGGCGACCGGGTCGAAGTGCTCACCCGTCGGCGCGACGGCGCGGATGCGGTCGACCCGGAACAGCCGCTCGTCCTCGGCCAGGTGGCAGTACGCGGCTGCGTACCAGTGGCCGAAGGCGTGGAAGACGGACTGGAGGTCGATGGCCCGCGTCGTCGTGGCGTCGCGGCCGAACGAGTAGTACTCGATCTCGACGCGCTCGTGCGTGGCGGCCGCGTTGCGGAGCGCGTCGAGATGGGCCGGTTCTCCAACTTCGACCGCGAGGCCTTCGGTCGCTCCGAGGGTGTGCGCCAGCTTGTCGAGCGCCGTCGCCAGCGCACCGTGGTCGTCCGAGCCGGGGACGGCCAACAAGGCCCGGCCCGCCGCGAGAAGGGCGAGGCCCTCCTCGGCCGAGAGTCGCAGCGGACGGTCGAAGTACTCCGCAAAGCGGATCCACACGTGCCCGTCGACGATCTCCACCTCGATGAGGCGGTCCGGTGTGTACGGCGGCAGACCGCAGAACGGCAACAGCTCGAGATCGCGCACGAGCTCGGCTTCCGACACGCCGAATCGCCCCGCGAGGTCACCGAGGCCGATGCCCGGGTGCTCCGCGATCCACGGCACCAGCGCCAGCACCCGCCGGAGACGGGAGCCGGCCAGTGGACGCGGGCTCACGCCGCGCCCCGAGCCAGATCGTCGAGCCAGGCGATCATCTCGTCCCGCAGCTCGGGTGGCCCGATGACCTCGGCCGCGTCGAGCAGGCCGAGCACGAACGAGCGGAACGCCGCCGTGTTCGTCACCGGAAGCTCGATGACGACGCTGCCGTCGTCACGCCGATCGACGACGGCCTCTTCGCCGACTTGCTGCACGACGGCGGCCGCCTGCACCGCGTCGACGGCCACGCGGGCCGACACGGCCTCCTCGTCCCCGTACTGCCACGGCTCGTCTCGCAGCATCGCTCCCGGCTCGAGGCTGGCGGGCGGCTCGAAGGCGCGGACAGGCCCCGCGTCGACGTTGCTGTCGATGCGATCGACGCGGAACGAGCGCTGCTCGGCGCGGTCGTGATCGAACCCGACGACGTACCAGTGGCCGCGCCGGAAGAGGATCCCCCACGGGTCGACGCGCCGCGGCTCACCCCGGTAGGTGAACGTGACCGTCGCACGGGTGCGGTACGCGTCGAACAACGCGGCCAGGGCCGGGACCGTCGGCAGCGCCGCGAGCGCGTTCGCGGCCTCGCCGACGCGCCCACCCAACTTCCACAGCGCCTCGGTCGGTGCGGGAGCGCCCTCCAGCCGCACCGCCGTGACCGCGACGTGCAGCGCGGCCTGCTCCTCGGGTGTCAGGTCGAGCGACGGCAGGTAGTACTCGTCGGGCAGGATGCGGTACCCCTGCTCGGGGCCGAGCCCGTCGACCGACTCGAGCCGCACCGGGATCCCGATGCCCCGCAGCGTCTCCTTGTCGCGCTCGAACTGCCGGCGGTACGACAGCTTGTCGGGCGGGTACCCGGGCACCAGTTCGACGATCTCCTCGAGCGTGAGTGGCCGGCGTGTGTCGAGCAACGTGGCGACGAGGTTGGTGAGCCGCTCGAGCCGGTCGATCACAGCCGCGCGCGCTCGGCGGCCAGCGCCCCGGCCGCGCCGGCGGCGAGGAACAACGCGGGGTCGTCGGCGGCCGGGCGCCCCATCGAGACGACCTCGAGCCCCTGGGCGGCGAGCAGGCCGAGCACGTCGGGCGGCGTGACCTCAACGAGGTCGTGGCGGCCCTCGATGCCCGAGTCGGCGAGGTCGGACCGCAGCCGGACGTCCTCCTCCCCACCGAGGCGGGGCACGGCCACCGTGACCCGCTCGCGGCACGCGAGGCGCAGCGCCGTCCGCGTGTGGTGCGAGAGGCCCTCGTGGCGCGGACGCGGATCGGCGAAGGAGACGCGGAGGCACGCGATCGGCTGTCCCCCGAGCGCCACGGCGGCGTCGAGCACCGATCCGACCTCCATCCCCGAGAAGCCGAGCCGCGTGTTCGTCCCCACGATCCCAGGGCCCATCGCCACGACCACCGCGTCGGCGCCCGCGACGTGGCGCGCGACGGCGAGCGCCGAGAAAATCGAGACCGCCTCGTAGTCGCCGCCGAACGCGTGACCGCACGTGATCGTGGCGTCGACGAGCCCCCGCTCCTGGAGCGCGAAGGCCAGGTCCGACAGCGCCAGCGGTAGTCCGGCGCCATCGGTCATCACGTACGCGAGCCGCGCCTCGGGCTCGGCCTCCTTGAAGGCGACCGCCGCCGCCGGAAGCTGGCTGTGCAGCGCGGCCGCGACCACCGGCATCCCCTCGACCGACTCGACCTCGGCGAGCTCGGACAGGTGCTCCTCGGCGCTCCCGACATCGGCTTGGAGGCTCGTATACCGCCCTTTGATGATGTGTCCCGGCCCGCGCTCCGCCCAGCCCTCACGCTCGAGGTTCCAGTGCACGACGTGCCATCCGCCCGTCCCGAGCCCGAGCTCGACCGCGGTGGTGTTGACGACGACCCGGTCCCCCACCCCGACCGTTCCCGTCAGCTGGGTGAGGACGTACGCACGCTCCGGCCCGTCACCGAGGTCGACTTCGACACGCTGCAACCCGGGCCGCTCCATCAGCAGCTGGGTCACCTTGCCGGATCGGAACGACGGCATGCCGTGAGGTTAGAAGGCCCGCTCTCTACAGGCTCGCGATGAGTCGCTCGACGCGGTCGTCACGCGCCTTGAACGGGTCCTTGCACAGCACGGTGCGCTGAGCCTGGTCGTTGAGCTTCAGGTGCACCCAGTCGACCGTGTAATCCCGCTTGCGCTCTTTGGCTCGCTTGATGAACGCGCCACGGAGCCGAGCCCGCGTGCTCTGCGGAGGTGTCGTCACGGCCGTCTCGATGTCGGAATCCCGGACGGTGCGCTGCAACCGCCCGCGTCGCTCGAGCAGGTAGTAGAGCGATCGCGCCCGAG
>WNFU01009745.1_pt1 | contig 10774 bp, 13 predicted proteins | sample 5400121 | NCBI WGS metagenome assembly WNFU01 (sample SAMN13153360, study PRJNA577476) | soil metagenome | isolation source: 100 cm soil or saprolite under grassland replicate 1 | place: USA:California | collected 2016-06-15
GTCGACGGCGAGGTGATCGAGGCCGATCCGCCGCGCCGGCTCGTCCAGACCTGGCGGATGCTCATGGACCGGGAAACCGAGGCGGAGGGATTCACCCGCCTCACGTACGAGATCGAGGAGAGCAGCGGCGGCGTGAGCAAGCTCACCCTGGTGCACGAACTCGAGGGCGCCCCGAAGGTGGCCGCGCTGGCGGCCGGCGAGAGGGAAGCCGAGGGCGCCGGCGGTGGCTGGAGCTGGGTCCTCAGCGACCTGAAGACGCTGTTGGAGACGGGCGCTTCGTTCCGGGGCTGAGTCCCGACGCGGTGGGAGGCCCTGCTCCGGCAGGCCTCCCACTGCCCGTCCGGGCCTCCTCATCGCACCACCGATGAGTTTTCGTGGGCGCCGACGTTTCACCTCGTGGAACATGGGCGATCACGACGCAGAGGAGGCGGACATGACGGAGCTCGTCGGACGGGGTCAGCGAGATCAGGTATTTCGAATCAGGGAAGTGGCTGCCGGGCCCGGACCCCGAGCATCGCGAGTACATGTCGTTCGCGGACTTCAGCGACCCCGACGGCAACACCTGGGTCCTCCAGGAACGGCGACACGACCCGGTCCCGTGACGACGGGTCCTGCCGAGGAGCTCGCAGCCGCCGCGATCGCCGGCGATGAGGTCGCGTTCGCGGCGCTCACCGAGCGGCACCGACGCGAGCTGCACGTCCACTGCTACCGGATGCTCGGGTCCTTCGACGAGGCGGAGGACGCCGCCCAGGAGACGTTCCTGCGAGCGTGGCGAGGCCGGGACACCTTCGACGGCAGCTCGTTGTTCCGGGCGAGGCTCTACCGCATCGCGACGAACGCGTGCCTGGACATGATCCGGCAGAGGGCGCGGCGCGTGCCCGAGCTGCGCTCGTTCGCCGAGGTGCCGTGGCTCCAGCCGTACCCGGACCGGTTGCTGGACGAGGTCGGGCCGAGCGACGACCAGCCGGAAGCGGCCGTCGTCGAACGGGAGACGATCGAGCTCGCGCCACCATGCAGGAGCGCCTGCCGGCCCGTCGCGCGGAGTGGTCCGCCGGGAAGCCGAGCGCCGAGGAACGGGCGCTGCTCGAGCGGTTCGTCGACGCGCACGAACGGTGCGACGCCGCGGCCGCCGTCGCGATCGCGGCGCAGGACATCCGGGTCACGATGCCGCCGAACCCCTGGTGCTTCGACGGGCTCGAGATGATCGCGCCGCTCATCGAGCGCGCGCTCGGAGAGGACAGAGACGGCGACTGGCGCCTCGTGCCGACGCAGGCCAACCGGATGCCGACGGCCGCGAGCTACCTCCGCCGGCCGGGGGACTCCGAGTTCCGGGCGTTCAAGTTCGACGTCCTGCGGATCGAGGACGGCCTCATCGCCGAGATCACCACGTTCGGCCCCGGGCTGTTCCCGGCGTTCGGCCTCCCGCCGATACGCTGAGCTCGATCGGGGCTCGCTCCCGGCACGGGCAGAGGTAGGCTCGGGAGCAGCTGATCGTCGTCGCGACGGAAGGAGCACGAGCCATGGAAGACCTGGAGCCTCGGGACGGGGACGAGGGCGACGAGCTCGAGGCCGCCATCATGCAGGCGGACCACGCGTTCGGAGCGGAGTCGACCGGCACGACCGCCGAGGAGGCGTTGGAAGGCGAGTCCCTCGACGAGCGTCTCGCCGAGGAGCGCCCGGACCGGCCGGCCGTCGATGCGCTGCTCTCCGTGGTCGACGAGGGCTTGACCGACGACGAGGACGAGCTCGTGGGAGACGGGGTGGTCGAGCGGGACGAGTTCGCCTCGCCCGAGGAGGCGGCGGTCACCGTTCGCGATCGCGCGCCCGGCGCGACGGACCACGCCGATCCCCACCCCGCCCAGGACGAGTGAGGCTTCTGGCAGGCGGCGATCCGGATCGGAACGACACCGCGTACGCCGTGCTCGTCGAGGCGATCCAGCGTCGGCAGAGGTTCACTCTCGACGTTCTCTACGGCGACCACGAGAGCGGTCGGCGCACCATCAGCCGGTTCGCGATCACGTCGAGGAACGAGTCCCAGTGGATGTGCGCGGTGGTCAGGCACTGGAACCTCGACCATCCCGAACGGTATCGCTGCCGCAACCCGAGCCCAACGTTCAAACTGACAATTCAGGCAGCTCGTCCGGACTCCGCGGCTCGTTCGAGGGCGGCGAGCAAGGTCTCGAACTCGTACGAGTCGTCGTGCCTCGCACCGTTGATGTAGAAGGTCGGCGTGCCGTTCACGCCGCTCCGCACGCCGCTCATGAAGTCCTCGTGGACCCGCTCGGCGTGGACGTGCTCGACCAGCTCCTTGTCGAACAGCTCGACGTCGAGCCCGAGGTTCTCGGCGTAGGTGCGGAGGTCCTCGTCGCGCAGGCGTCTCTGGTTCTCGTAGAGAAGGTCGTGCATCTCCCAGAACCTGCCCTGGCCGGCGGCGGCCTCGGCGGCCTCGGCGGCCTGTTCGGCGTGGGGGTGTGAGGTCGAGATCGGGAAGTTCCGGAACACGAAGCGGAGCCGCTCACCCATGCGGGCCTGGACCTCCTTGATGATGGGATATGCGGCGCCGCAGTACGGACACTCGTAGTCGCCGTACTGGACGAGCGTCGCCGGCGCATCCGCCGGCCCTTGGATGTGGTCCCGGTCCTCGGTGACCGGCATGGTGAGTACGGCTCCCCACTGGGTTGTGCTCATGAAGCCCCCTCCTTCCCCAGGTTCTCGAGGGCGCGGAGGATCCCGTCGGCGCCTGGGTTGACGCCCACCGGGGAGACGTAGCTCCACCGCACGATGCCTTGGGCATCGATCACGAACAACGCCCGCTCGCTCGTGCCCTCCTTGGCCCGATAGACGTGATACGCCCGAGCCACCTCGCCCTTGGGCTCGAAGTCGGAGAGAAGCGGAAAATGCAGGTTCCGATCCTTCGCGAAGGCCAGATGGCTCCAGGCCCCGTCCACCGAGATGCCCAAGAGCTCTGCGTTGAACTTCTGGAATTCGGGGAGCAACTCCTGGTACAGGGCCATCTGGTCGGAGCAGACCGGGCTCCAGTCCTCCGGGTAGAAGGCCAGGATCACGGGCTGACCCCGGAACTCGGCGAGCGACACCTTCTGGTCGGGGGTCGAGGGTAGCTCGAAGTCGGGTGCCTCCGTCCCGGGCGGCAGCGGCATCGCATGGTGGGCTGTACTCGAGCTGGTTATCTCCACCACCTTCTCCCCGCGAGCGAACGTCGAGCGAGACGGGGGATCGCTCACCCGGTGCTCAGTCCTCTTGCGTGCCTCATCGTAAGGCCCCTGATCTTCTGGTGGCTCGGGCAGGCAGCATCGATCCCCTACGTCATCGCTGAGCGGGGCCGGAACCACTGCCGAGCTCCGCCAGCCGCCGCTCGAGCAGGCGCTGCTCGGCGTCGTCGTGGACCAGCGCCAGCGCTCGGCGGTAGGCATCACGGGCCTCGTCCGTTCGGCCGAGTCGCCGCAGCAGCTCGCCCCGCGTCGAGTGCAGGTAGCGGTAGTCGTCGAGGTCGAGGCGATCGACGATGTCGAGCCCCGCCTCGGGACCCTGCGCCTCGGCGACCGCGACGGCCCTGTTCAGCTCGACGACCGGCGAGCCGGTGAGGCGGGACAGCTCGCCGTAGAGGGCGGCGATCTGGGGCCAGTCGCGCGGCTCCTCCGCATGCAGGGACGCGATCGCCGCCTGCACGACGTAGGGGCCGCCTCCGTGCAGGGCGAGGGCCCGGTCGAGCACCGCCCGCCCATCGGCGATCTGCGCCGTGTCCCAGAGCGAACGGTCCTGGTCGGCGAGCAGCACCAGGTCTCCGTTCCGGAACCGCGCCTCGCGGCGGGCATCGAGCAGCAGCATCATCGCCAGCAGGCCGTGCACCTCGGGCTCGTCGGGCATCAGCTCGACCAGCGCTCGCCCGAGCAGGAGCGCCTCGGCCCCCAGCTCGCCGCGGCCCCCGTAGCCCTCGTTGAAGATCAGGTAGACGACCGCGAGCACGGCGACGAGCCGATCGGGCAGCAGGTGGTCGGGAGGCACCCGGAACGGGATGCCGGCCGCCTTGATCTTGCGCTTCGCCCGCACAAGCCGCTGCGCCATCGTCGGCTCAGGCACCAGGAAAGCGCGGGCGATCTCGCCGGTGCTCAGGCCCCCGAGCGTCCGCAGGGTGAGGGCGACCTGCGCCTCGGTGGCCAGCGCCGGATGACAGCACGTGAAGATGAGCTCGAGTCGCTCGTCGGGAAATATCGTCGCGTCCACTCTGTCCTCCGCTACCTCGGGCACCTGGAGCAGGCGGGTCTTCGCCGCCAGCGTGCGATCGCGGCGGATGCGGTTGATGGCTCGGTTGCGCGCCGTCGTCACCAGCCAGGCGCCCGGGTTCGTGGGAACCCCGTCTCGCGGCCACCGCTCCGCGGCGATCGCGAAGGCCTCCTGCGCGGCTTCCTCGGCGAGGTCGAAGTCGCCGAGGAAGCCGATCAGTGCAGCGAGGACATATCCCCACCGATCGCGGAAGACCTGCTCGAGGATCGCTACCACTCCACGATCGGACGCACCTCGACCGCGCCGCCCAGGCGCGCCGCCGGGATCCGCGAGGCCAGCTCGATCGCGGCGTCGAGGTCGTCGGCCTCGAACACGAGGTATCCGCCGATCGACTCCTTGATCTCGACGAACGGGCCGTCGGTGACCAGCGTCTTGCCGTCCTGCACCCGCACGGTGGTTGCCGTCTCGGGAGCATCCAGCCCGAGGCCGGGGGTGACTCCCGGGGTCTGGTTGATCGCCTGGTAGTCGGCGTAGACGGCCTTCTGCTCGTCCTCCGAAAGCGTCGCCCACGCCTCCGGCGACCGCGGCGTCGGGGAGTCGCCTTGATGGATCAGCAGCATGTACTTCATGGCTCCCTCCTTCTCGGGATGGTCGCCTATAGAGACAAACGGGGAGCGACGAAATCGACAGCTCCGCGTCGAAAATCGTGCTTAGCCTAGATCTCGCCGCCCAAAGCAGGATGCGCCGGGCGGTATGCGGGGGGGTCAGCTCCCCGGTTGTGCCGCCGGCCTCAGACCAGGTCGCGTCACGCCATTCCCAACCAGGCCAGCACGGCGACGGCGGTGAGCCCGAGGGGGGCGGGGTGGTGGAACAGGGATCGAGGGCCTCGAGCCAGGGCACCCCCCACCGCCACCGCCGCGAAGCCGGTGGACGCGCCGGCGGCGACCAGGCCGATCCCCCGGGCGGTATCGCCGTGGAGGACCGAGCCTGACAGGACGAGCGCGGAGCCGACGGTGACGAAGGCGATCGTCGTCATGTGCCACGTGGCGCGGATCATCAACTTGGTCATTCCGGGACCACCGAACGGGCTGGACGGCAGCACTCCCGGCGACAGCCTTCGGACCACGAGGATCTCGCCCGCAACTCCGTGGACGGCGGCGGCGATGAGACTGAGGGATCCGGCGACGAGCAACGGAACGTTCACTCGGCGCCCTCCGCGTTCCGGGCGATCTTGCGTCGGGTGCGCAGCGCGCCCAGGTAACCCAGGATGTACCCGGGGGGGTGGATGACCCGGCTGATCCAGCGCACCGACCAGCTTGGCAATGCTCGGGACCGCTCCTCGTGGAGCACGCGGGCTCGAGGATGCATCGCAACCGCCTTCAACTGGATTCGGTTGAGGAGGCGCGCGGGAGCGTCGGATGGCTCGCCGGCGTGAAGCTCCATGCGACACAGGTGCTTGACGCTCTTGTAGCCGTACTGGCTGGCGCTGACCAGCCGGAACGGACCGCCGTGCTCGATCGGCAAGGGCGCCCCGTCGAGCCGATCGGCGATGAGCACGTCGTCGGCGAGCGCGTCCTCGAGGACCAGGACCGCGCGCCAGCCATCCCGCCCGACCGCACGGATGTGGCTGATCGCCCTCGCCGCAGCAGGCTCGCGCGCGAGGACCGTTTCGTAGATGTCACGAAGGCGTACACCCTCCCAGTGGAGGCCACGAGCTGTCCAGCCCGCGACGCAGTGAAAACCGGCGGTGAGATCCACTCGCGGTAGGCTCTGGAGCGCGGCGGCGTCCAGCTTGACGGTCGCGATCGTGGCCCCCGCCACCTCGATCAGCGGCCGCGCGGGGACGGGGGGATCAGGGCGAGCGAAATGCGCTCCGTACCGGGGGAAAGAGGAGATCGCGCGCTGGCCCGGCGGCAACGCACCCGCAACTCCCCGCCCCGAGCGCGGGAGCAGGTCGGCGAATCGAAACAGCCGGACGTCCCGGCGGCCGGGATCGGCTTCACCGCTCTTCGTCGGTTCAGCGGCGCCCATGCTCACGGTCGACCCTCAGGGTCCTCACCAAACGTCTGCCGAGTCGTCATCGTTTCCGTCCGGAATCGATGTGGATCACCTGCATCGCTTGCGGCGTGATCGGCTCCCTCGCCCAAATGCTCTCGATACCGGCGTCGACGGCGGCGAACGATCGCAAGGCCTCTCGCCGAGCCTGCCGCGGGGCTTGACGTCGATCTCCAGGTGCGCTCGAGAACGGCCGTCACCTTGCTCGACCCATCGCAGGTGCAGAGCGCCATGGACCGCCTCGTTCAGAGTTCGGCAGCCCACTCTTGGTCGGTGCGACAAGGGGATGAAGATCACCACCTCGGAGGCGTGAGGAGGCCGGTGACTATCCCGGCCAAGGCCGTTGCAGAGTGAACGATCTGATCGGTGCCGTTCGATGCGATCCAGAAGGTGCTGGGATCCCACGCAACCAAGGAGAGTGCGAGCACCACATTGATGACGCCGATGAGAAGCGCCACGCGGCGCGCGCGCTCCGGCGCTGCGATAAGGATGCTTGCGGCCAGGACGCCCAGGACGAGCGCGCCGAGAGAATGCCATCCGTTGGTTTCGAACACCCCGAAGATGTGGTGAGATCCCGCCTCTCGGGCGGCTTCAGCTCCGATCGGGAAGGAGCGATCGAGGACCAGGCCGACGACCCCTAGCGGCACGTGCGAGACGACGACCGCGAGAAGGTACCAACGAGCCGGATTCCATCCCACGTCCGGTCGTAGGGGTCGGGCTGCGGCGGTCCTCGCCATCACGGCGTCACCGTCCTTTCTGTTGTCCGTGGAGGAACAGCGATCGAGGGGCTTGCGCGTAGGCACCCCCCCACCGCCAGTGCCGCGAAGCCGGTGGAGGCGCCGGCGACGAGCAGCGGCACGTTCACTCGGCGCCCTCCGCGATCCGGGCGATCTTGCGGAGGAAGTCTCGCCGCAGCCATCCGCTGAAGACCCTGATGAGCAGCCAGTAGATGACGAAGCGACGGCGGGCCGCGTCGTCGACGCACCGCACGCGGGTCTCGGTCGTCACGAGGGTCGAACCATTCCCGATGGGTTCGAGGCGAAGTGAGATCGCGCCCTGGGCCCAGCCCGGGCGATCGAAGGCCCGGAAGGCCTGGAGATCGAGCGGAGCCTCCATGTGGGCCTGTTCGCGGAGTGCCCAGAATTGTCCGGTCGTGCCGGCCACCATCTCGAGTCCCGGGCGCTCGGCGAGCACGGTGAAGCCCGATCCCACGAGCGCGTCCCGGATCGGTCCCGACGGGATGTGCAGCCCACGGATCCTCGCAAGGAGCGAGGCTGCGCCGCGCAGCCGAACGCCGTTGACGGCCTCCGCCACCCGTTCGGGCGTTGCGGCGACACGTCGTGCGTGACGGCTCCTGAAGTCGAACTCGGGGAGGACCTCGTCGAGGAGGGTCGTGGGCTTGGTCTTCATCGTTTCCGCCCGGGAACGATGTGGATCACCTGCATCGCTTGCGGCGTGATCGGCTCTCCGCGCGCGAACGCCTCGATGCCCGCGTCGACGGCGGCGGCGAACGAACGCAAGGCTTCGAGCCGGCTCTCGATGAACACGCGCTCCCGCTCCGCTGTGCGTGAGCCTGCCCGACCGGACCGAGCTGTTCGCGAGGTCTCGTCGCACGCCGCGATCACCTGGCGGATGTTCCAGCGGAACCGCCGCTCCATGATCTCCTGCATGACCCGCCAGAAATCGGAGGCGGCTTCGTAGTGGTCCCTTCGGGAGTTCGGAACCGAGACGCGGCGCACGAGATGCCACTCCACCAGCCCGCGGATGTTGATGGAGATGTTGCTCTTGGAGAGCTGAAGGGCCTCGGCGATGTCGTCGAGCGAGAGGGGATGATCCTCGAGGAACAGGACGGCGAAGATGCGCCCCTGCAGCTGCGACAGCACGCCGGAGGTCGCCGACGCCGCACCCATCCCCTCGGTGAAGACAGCCCGGGCCTGATCCACGGATCGCTCGTCCATCTTCCGTATGTTTAGAACATTCTGAACGTTCTCGTCAAACGCTACATACGCGAGCGGTCACTCAGCGCGCCGAAGTCGGAGGTTCGAGGACTCTTCGACAGCCTGGCAGGTCGAAGACCGCAGGGCAGTGCGCCCGTTCTTCCGAGTTCCTTTCGAGCCCGTGATCGCGGACGCCCCCGACCAGCAGGCAAAGGTTCGCACACCGTCAGGGGCAGTGCCCCGGGGGGCTTGGACCAGACCTGCGACGCCCGGTGCGGCTCCGACAGCGGCTGCGCCTGCGTTTGAAGCGCTCACGCTGAACTCGCCGCGGCGCTGGCGGCGGATCCATCACAGGGCTGATAGAAGAACGCGCTCGCGGCTGGCGCGTGTCGCTGTCCGTCACAATTCCATCAGGCCTGATGGAAACCAGGTCCAACAGTGCCGGAGCGGCTTCCCGCAAACCTGGCCGCACTGCTCGCGGCTCTAACACCCGGCTCGGCGCAGTGGGCTACGCCTTCACGCGTTCCCCTGATGCCGCGGACCTCTCGATGGCGGCGACGACCTCGTGGCGCCGGACGGCGTCGGCGAAGTCGGGCGCGGTGTGCGTCCCGTGGTCGAAGTCTGCCGCGAACGCCGCGTACGTACGCCCGACGTTATAGGCGGGCGCTCCTTCCAGGCCGGTGAGCGCGGGCCATTTCTGTGTCAGCGCCGCCGGGGCAGGAAGTTCGGCAGGCTCGTTCGGCCCGTGTGCTCCCCAGACGGTCAAGGGAAAGATCCCGGGGTATGGGGCGTCGGCGGTGATCCGGAGGGTTCCGTCGGTACCGTTGATCTCCCACAGGAATCCGGTACCGCCGGCCACGGACTCACGGACGTGGAGGCTGGCGGTCGCCCCGGACACGAGGGTGCCGATGACCGCGATCTGGTCGGCCGCCGTCTTCACGATCCGTTCCCCGGTCTCTTCGATGGTGATGAGCGGCCTCCGAAGGGCCGACACGGCGGACAGGTCGGCGAACTCGCCCAGTACATGGTTGAGAATGTCCAGGCTGTGGCCGACGGCGATCGTGAGCACGTTGGCCCCGTTCGTCTTGTCGAGCATGTAGGCGTTGGGCTGGCCCACGACGTCTCCCGGGACCGACAGCCCGACCATGGTCGTTGACAGGACCTCGCCGACGTATCCCTCGTTGAGCAGCTCTTGGACGAACTCGATCGCCGGGGCCTGGCGGCCCTGCAACCCGACGACCGTCCGCACCCCCTGCTCGGCGGCCAGCGCGGCCATCGCCCGCGCCTCGTCGAGGTCGCGGCCAAGTGGCCACTCGCAGTAGACGGCCTTGCCGGCGGCAAGTGCGGCGGAGACGAGCTCTCGATGGTGCGGGACCTTGACCGTCACGGCGACCACGTCGATGTCTGGTTGGATCACCAGCTGCTCGTGGTCTGAGAACACCGCGCTGACCCCGAACACTTCGCCTGCTGTGCGCGCGGATTCCGCGCTGTGCGCGCTGAGTGCCCGGATCTCGTAGTTCGGCAGCGCGCGCAGTGCCGGGATGTGGGCGGTGGCGGCCCAGCCCCGGACCGGGCTGACTCCGATGATCCCCACACCCAGCGTCGATTCAGGCATTTTGGTCGGCGATCAGGGCACCAATCAAAGCGCCGCCCGCGATCTCGCCCGAAGGCTCGTGCGGACGATGGTCAGCCGTTCTCCGATCCTCGCTCGCCTCTTCACGTCCGGCAACGGCGTACCGACCGGTGACCTCTCCCGTTGCGGGGTCGACGCTCCTCGCGGTGCTGGGGGGAGTCTCGCCGGCGGCCATCGATCCAGTGCTTGGCGATTGTGTCCGGTTGGCGGTCATCCGCCCGTTGCTCCGACGGCGGTGCGCGCATCGCTGGCGTCGACCACCTTCCCGTTCAGTCCTCCGAACTGGTGCAGGGCGCCGGACGCCTTCACGAAGTGAGCCTCGGCGGGGAGTAGCCCGGCGACGACCGAGCCCGAGGACTGGCGGTCGGGAAGGGTCCGAACGACCCCGCCGTTGGCGTCCTGCGCGACCGGGTTCGAGGGATCGACGACGACCTTGCCCCTGAGCAGGCCTGCGTGTTGGGCGATCAGGTCCTTGAGCGTGTCGAGCCAGACCGCGAACACCACGACATCCGCGTCTGTGATCGCCTTCTCGACGGAGGTGGCACTCGCCAGTTCGCCCAGTTCGTTCGCCAGCGCTGTCGCGTTCGATTCGTCACGCGCGGCCAGGACGACGCGTTCCCCGCCGTCCACGAGATGCCGTGCGACCGACTTGCCGATGTTGCCGACACCGATGATTGCGGTGGTCATGTGCTTCCTCCTTGAACTCCTCGGGGCTCAGCCACGCGATGCCCCTCGACCTCGATCTCGAGGTCGACCTTCTTGCTCACGAGGAAGCCACCCGCCTCGACCGCCATGTTCCAGGTCATCCCCCAGTCCTCGCGATCGATCGTCGTCTTCGCCGACGCGGCGAGCATCGGCTCCCCCTGCATGTTCGGCCCCCACCCGAGGAACTCCCCGGAGAGGGTGA
>WNFU01009748.1_pt1 | contig 10772 bp, 9 predicted proteins | sample 5400121 | NCBI WGS metagenome assembly WNFU01 (sample SAMN13153360, study PRJNA577476) | soil metagenome | isolation source: 100 cm soil or saprolite under grassland replicate 1 | place: USA:California | collected 2016-06-15
TGAGCCGTGCCGACCGGTGCCGAGACGAGAAGACCGGTGACGAGCAGCAGTGGCACCAGCCAGCGCGCCCGCCTCGTTCGCATCCGTACCCCCACAGTGGGCCCCCTTCCCTGGCCGAGACGACCAGACGGCAACGTCGCCGGGACGATGTCCGGACACGGCGCCCATTACCGCACAATTACGACGATCAAACCAGGCTTTCACGCCTGTCCGTTGTGCGGGATGATGCGTAGTTTGCCGGCTAGCCAGCTTGGGACGGCGTCTGGCGCACCCGCTCGACCATGTTGAGCAGCGCAAGCGGCGAGAACGGCTTGGTGAAGTAGTCGTCGGCGCCGGCGGCCAGGCCCTGGTCGCGGTCGCGGTCCTGGGCCTGCGCGGTGAGCATGACCACGACGATGTCGCGCGTGTCCGGGTCGGACTTGAGCTGCCGGCAGACCTCCAGGCCGTCCAGCCTCGGCATCATGATGTCGAGCAGGACCAGGCTGGGGCTCTCGTCCCTGGCAACCTCCAGGGCCTCCAGCCCGTCGGCGGCCTCGAGGATCTCGTAGTCGTCGCCCTCGAGGGTGACGTGGACGAGAGCGCGGACGGCCTGCTCGTCGTCGGCGATCAGCAGCTTCATCGGCCGCGGCTCCCGGCCAGCTCGGCCGAGGTCGGCAGGGTGAAGGCGAACACCGAGCCCACCCCCGGCCACGACTCCGCCCAGATGTGGCCGCCGTGCATCTCGACCAGCCGCTTGGTGATGTAGAGGCCGAGGCCGGTGCCGCCGGCGCGGCGGACCTCGTCCCGGTCCACCCGGTAGAACTTCTCGAAGAGCTGCCCCATGTCGCGTGGGCTCATCCCGATTCCCTGGTCCCGGACGCTGACCTGCACGGAGTCCCCGTTGTGCTCGACCGTGACGAGCACCTCACCTCCCTCGGGGGAGTATTTGATCGCATTCCCGACCAGGTTGGTCAATATCTGCTCCACCTTGTCCGGGTCGCCCCAGACCACCGGCAGGGCGCCGGGCAGCTTGGCCCGCAGGGTGTGCGTGGTCGCCATGGCCCGGAAGGGCGAGAGCATCCGCTCGACCACGGCGGCCAGGTCCAGCGGCCGGGGGTCCAGGACCAGCCGGCCTGACTCCATCCTGGAGACGCTCAGCAGGTCGTCGATGAGCCTGGCGAGCCGCCTGGAGGCCTCCAGGATCTCCTCGGCCGCCGACCGCCGCCGCTCGATCGGCATGTCCCGCAACACCAGCAGCTCGGCGAAGCCGTGGATGAGGGTGAGCGGGGTCCGCAGCTCGTGGGAGACGGTCGAGATCAGCGCCGACTTGACCTCGTCGATCTCCCGCTCGCGGGAGACGTCGCGGATCACGTCGACGCCGCCGACGACCCGGCCGCCGGGATCGAGGATCGGCGCCGAGCTGACCACCACCGGCACCTTGCGGCCGTAGCGGGTGAGGAGCTGCTCGCCGGTGACCGGCAGCACGTCGGCGTACGGCCGGCCGCTGGCGTCGGCCTCGGTCCAGCCGGTGAGGGACTCCAGCGCCCGGTTGATGGCGGTGACCCGCCCGTACGGGTCGGTGAGCAGGACCCCGTCGGCGATGGCGTAGAACACCGCGCGCGCCTCGCCGGCCGCCCGCTCGGCCTCCTCCAGCCGCAGGGCCGCCTCGAGCGCGCCGGCGATCTGGTTGCCGGCGAGGCCGAGCAGGGCCTCCTGCTCGCGGTCCAGCAGGTGCCGGTCGGTCCAGCACAGCGCCAGCAGGCCCAGGAAGCTGCCGCGGGAGGAGAGCGGCACCAGGGCCAGCGAGCGGATGCCCATGCGGGCCACCAGCCCCAGCAGCGTCTCCGAGCGGGCCACCTGGTCCAGGTCGGTCATGCCGATCACCTGCCCGGTCCGCAGGGCCGTCATCGGCAGGACCTCGCGGATCTCGGGATCGGCCTTGACGATGTCGTCGGCGACGCCGGCGTCGGGGAAGCCGGCCAACGCCCGCAGCCGCAGCTCGCCGTCGCGGCGCACCACGCCGAGGATCGCCCTGGTCGCCCCGACCTCGGGCTGCAGGCCGCCGAGGGCCACCTCGGTCAGCCGCTGCAGGCTGGTGGCGCCCACGACCTGGGCGGAGAGGTGACGCAGGCGCTCGAGCGCCTCCATGCGGCCGGACAGCCGCCGCCGCATCGTCTCCAGGTCGCTGGCGACGGCGCCCAGCTCGTTCTCGACCCCGAGCTCGACCGGCGTGTCCAGGTCGCCGCGGGCCAGCCGGCCGGAGGCGGAGCGCAGCGCGTCGGCCGGCGCCCCCACGGCCCGGCGGAGGTAGAAGGTGATCAGCACGACCGCCGCGAGCACCATGACGGCGGTGCGCAGCGCGAGCGTCTGGGCGGCCCGGTAGGTGCGGCCCTGGCTGCGGCCGGTGGTGGCCTGGAGGGTCGCGAGCTGCTCCTCGAAGGCGGTCTGCCTGCCGCGCAGCCGCTGGAAGCTCCGGTCGGCGCGGCCGCCGGCGGCGACCCGGGCGGCGGCCGCCGGGCCGCCGCGCTGCCTGGCCCGCAGCTCCAGACGGCCGGCCAGCAGCCACGACCGGTAGTCGTCGGCGACCTGCTCGACCACCGGGGCCAGGATCGGCTGCCAGGGGGCGGCGCGCTTGCGGACCTCGCCGAAGAGCTGCTTGGCGCGCCGCTCGGCCTGGAGCTGGGCGTCGTAGCTGCCCGAGTCGCCGGTCAGCAGGTAGGCGCGGCGGCTCGACTCGATGCTGACGAAGCTCCTGCCGAGCTCGGCCGAGCGCCGCCGCAGGGCGTCGAAGTGGTCCACGGTCGACAGCAGGGAGGCGTTGGTCCGGGCGGCGTCGCGGGCGCCGAGGAAGATCGTCGCTCCCCAGGCCACCACCAGCAGGCCGAGCAGCGCAAGCAGGACGGTGAGCTGCACCCGCAGGCGCCGCACCGCTACCGCCCCGCAGTCGTGGAGGTCGCCTGGATGGACGCGAGGCGCGCACGGTCGACCTGGTGGATGGCCTCGACGGCGTCGGGCGCGAACTGGCTGCCGGCTGCCCCGCGCAGCCGCCGCAGCGCCTCGTCCAGGCCGACGGCGGCCTGGTAGGGGCGGTCGCTGGTGATCGCGTCAAAGGCGTCGACGGCCGCGAACACCCGCGCGGCCAGCGGGATCTGCTCATCCTTGAGGCCCTCCGGGTAGCCGGCCCCGTCCCAGCGTTCGTGGTGGGAGTAGACCACCGCCCTGACCACGTCCATGCGCGGCACGCCCTCGAGGATCCGCAGGCCGATCGCCGGGTGCTCCTTCATCAGCGCCCACTCCTCGTCGGTGAGCGGCCCGGCCTTGTTGAGGATCGCGTCGGGCACGCCGATCTTGCCGAGGTCGTGCAGCAGGAAGGCGTACTCGAGGCCCGGGGTGGCGGCAAGGTCGCCGCCGAGCACCCGGCAGGCCTCGATGCCGTAGGCGGTGACCCGGGCCAGGTGCCCACCGGTGTAGGCGTCCTTGGCCTCGACCGCGGTCGCCAGCGCGCGCACCGTGGCGATGTAGGCGAGCTCCACCGCATCCAGCGCCTCTCGCAGCTCCTCGGCCCGCCGGCGCTCGGCGGTGAAGGTGGTGCGCAGGTCGTCGGCGTAGCGGAGGAGCTGGGAGTGGGCGGCGTCGGCCTGGTCGAGCTTGCGCGACCACAGGCGCAGGAAGCGGAGCCGGTCCACCGCCACCGCGGCGGCGGTGGCGAGCAGCTCCACGGCGGCCTGCTCGTCGCCGGTGAACGGCGCGCCGGCGGCGCGGCGCAGGGCGAGCACGCCCACCGCCCGCCCCTCGACGACCAGCGCGCACCAGGCCTCCCGGGCCGCCGGCCCCGCCGCCAGCGGCCGGCCGACCGCGACCGCGTCCGCGGCCAGCTCGCGGTCGCCGTGGCGGGTGCCGATCTGGCCGTCGCGGCCTGGCGGCCCCCAGGACGGCCCCGGCGCGAAGGCCTCCTCGGCGAGCAGGATCGCCCCCTCCTCGGCCTCGAAGGCCTGGCAGGCCCGCTCGAGCAGGATGGCGCCGGCGGTCTCCAGGTCCTCACCGCCGGCCAGCACGCGGAACGGCGCCAGCAGGCCGAAGGCCGGGGGACCCCCCGGGTCGACGCTGGTGCCCCCCCTCCGGGCCAAGCTCGATCTCCCCGTCTAGTTCGTCAGTTTCGAGACATTGAATCGTACCGAAGGCCCGGTTGTCTCCTCAGGTCCCGAACAGGCGGTCGCCGAAGTCGCCGAGGCCGGGGACGATGTACGCCGCGTCGTTGAGGCGCTCGTCCACGGCGGCCGTCACCACCTGGAGGGCGGGGTGCTCGGCGGCCAGCCGCTCGATCCCCTCCGGCGCGGCGACCACCGACAGCAGCGTGACGTGGGTGGGCCGCGCCGCGAACAGGCTGGTGCAGGCGGCCGCCGCCGACCCGCCGGTGGCCAGCATCGGGTCAAGCAGCAGCACGTAGCTGCCCTCCAGTGGCGGCAGCTTGCTGTAGTAGGTCGACGGCTGGAAGGTGGCGTGGTCGCGCTCCAGCCCGATGTAGCCGACCGGCACCTCGGGGAACAGCTCGGTCACGGCCTCGAGCATGCCGAGCCCCGCCCGCAGGATCGGCACCGCGACCATCGGCGCCGCGAAGCTGGTGCCCTCGGCCTCGGCCAGCGGCGTGGTCACCTTGCGCGGCGCGGTCGGGATCGCGCGGGTCGCCTCCAGCGCCAGCACCAGCGACAACCGCTTGGCCAGCAGGCGGAACAGCGGCGGGGGCGTGGAGGCGTCCCGAAGCGCGGTGAGCAGGGTGCCGGCGAGGGGGTGGTCGACGATGGTCAGGGCCACGTGCAGCCTCCTTACTTGCCGCGTCCCGACAGCAGGTAGCCGGCGATGGCCAGGTCCTCGCGGAGCACCGACTCGGTGAGCCTGATCCTGCTGGCCGACAGCGGGCTGGTCCGGGTGGGCGAGGGGTAGGCGTCCATGCCCAGGTCGGCGGCCTGCTTGACCGCCCGGAACATGTGGAAGGGGTCGGAGACGATCACGATCCGCGGCCGACGGTCGGACGGCGTGTGCCGCTGGAGCACCCGCTTGGCCCCGGCCAGGTTCTGGTAGGTGGTGCGGCTGCTCTCCTCGGCCAGCACGGCCGAGGCCTGGACCCCCTGCTCCAGCGCCCAGCGGGCCCCCGAGCCACCCTCGGTGAACCGGTCGCCTTCCCCCTTGCCGCCGGTGAACACCAGCAGCGGCGCCACGCCGTCGTTGTAGAGGCCGAGGGCGTGCTCCAGGCGGGCCCGGTAGATGGCCGACGGCCGGCCGTCGTACTGGGCCGCCCCGAGGACCACGATCGCGTCCACCCGCGGGCGCTCGTCCTTGCCCATCCACCTGGCGACCAGCACCGTGGTCACGGCGAAGTAGGCGAGAACGACGACAAGCAGACCGAGCAGGACACGGCGCATGCCGCGGATTGTACGCACCCTCAAGGACCTTGCTCCGTTCACCAGGTGGGATGGTTAAATACGGCGAGCCTGCGACCGGACCGGGGCCGGCCGGGGCGAGGGGGCACGCGGGAAGGCCGCGGCGTAGCCCGGCAGGTGGGACGCCCCGAGTCTCGAGAGGAGCAGCGGCATGCGGTTGGTACGGGGTGTGCGGTCCGGCGCCCTGCTGGTGGCGTTCGGCCTGGTCGTGGCCGCCTGTGGCGGCGACGGGGGCGGCGGCACCAGCACGGACACCACCGGGCAGGCGGCCGAGGCCAAGAAGGTCGGCGTCGTCTACGACATCGGCGGGCGCGGCGACAAGTCCTTCAACGACTCCGCCTTCGCCGGCCTGGAGGCCGCCAAGCAGGAGCAGGGCAACAAGATCGCGGCCAAGGACATCGAGCCCAACCAGGACGGCTCCAACCGCAAGGAGCTGCTCGACAGCCTGGCCGACGAGGGCTACGGGCTCATCTTCGGCGTCGGCTTCCTGTTCTCCGAGGACATCGCCAAGTCGGCCACCGAGAGCCCCGACACGACCTTCGCGGTCATCGACGGCTTCGCCGACGCCTGCACGCAGCCCGACAGCAACCTCCTCTGCATCGGCTTCAAGGAGCAGGAGGGCTCCTTCCTGGTCGGCGCGGCGGCCGCCCTCAAGACCAAGTCGAACACGGTCGGCTTCGTCGGCGGCCTGGAGGGCGACCTCATCAAGCGGTTCCAGGCCGGCTACGAGGCGGGCGTGAAGTACATCGCCGACCGCGACGGCAAGAGCATCAAGGTGCTGGTCGACTACGCCGGCAACACGCCCGAGGCGTTCCGCAACCCGGCCAAGGGCAAGGAGCTCGCCCTGAAGCAGATCGGCCAGGGCGCCGACGTCATCTACCACGCCTCCGGCGGCACCGGGGCGGGCGTCATCGCCGCCGCCACCGAGAAGAAGAAGTACGTCATCGGCGTCGACTCCGACCAGAGCCTGACCGCCAGCCCGGCCGAGCAGAAGTGGATCCTGACCTCCATGCTCAAGCGGGTCGACAACGCCGTGACGCAGACCATCACCAGCTACGTCGATGGCTCGCTGAAGGGCGGCATCCAGACCTTCGGGCTCAAGGAAGGCGGCATCGACTACGCCAAGAACGACTTCAACACCGACCTGCTCGGCGACATCCCGACCACCCTCGACGACCTGAAGCAGAAGATCATCAACGGCGAGATCACGGTCCCGGACAAGCCGGCATAGCGTGGTGACCCTCTCGGCGACCTTGGCCATCGAGTGCCGCGGCGTCACCCGCCGCTATGCCGGCGTGGTCGCCAACGACCAGATCGATTTCCAGGTCGCCGAGGGGGAGATCCACGCGCTGGTCGGCGAGAACGGCGCCGGCAAGTCGACCCTGATGAAGATGCTCTACGGTCTGGAGCAGCCGGACGAGGGCGAGATCCTGGTCAGGGGCCAGCCGGAGAGGATCGACTCCCCCCGCAGGGCGATCGCCATGCGCATCGGCATGGTCCACCAGCACTTCATGCTGGTCGACGACTTCACCGTGGCCGAGAACGTGGTGCTCGGCTCGGAGCCGAACCACGGCGGCCGCCTCGACCTCGACGAGGCCGAGCGGCGGGTCGGGGAGCTGGCCAGCGGCTTCGGCACCCCCCTGGACCCCCGCGCCCGGGTCGAGGACCTGACCGTCGGCCAGGAGCAGCGCGTCGAGATCCTGAAGCTGCTCTATCGCGGCGCCGACATCCTGATCCTGGACGAGCCGACCGCCGTGCTCGTCCCCCAGGAGGTCGAGGAGCTGTTCGACAACCTGCGCCAGCTCAAGAGCCAGGGCAAGACGATCATCTTCATCGCCCACTCGCTGGACGAGGTGCTCCAGGTCGCCGACCGGATCACCGTGCTCCGCGACGGCAAGGTCATCGGCACCGTGGACGCCGCCGACACCACCAGCGAGCAGGTCGCCGAGATGATGGTCGGCCGCCCGGTGCTGCTCCGCCGGGTCGAGGGCACCGAGCCGAGCGGCGAGCCGATGCTCCAGGTCAAGGACCTGCGGGTGGTCGTCGGGGGCAAGGAGCGGGTGGCCGGGCTCGACCTGGACGTGCGCCGCTCGGAGATCTACGGGCTGGCCGGGGTCGAGGGCAACGGCCAGGCCGAGCTGGTCGAGGCCCTGGTCGGGCTGCGCCGGCCCGACACCGGCCGCATCTACCTCGGCGACGACGAGCTGACCAACGCCGACGTGCGCACCCGGCGCCAGCACGGCATCGCCTACATCCCCGAGGACCGCCAGGAGCGCGGCATGGTGCTGCAGATGCTGGTGACCGAGAACAGCGTCCTCGGCCAGCACGAGCGCCAACCGTTCTCCCGGCGCGGCCTGCTCGACCTGGGGGCGATCCGCAAGCGGGCGGTCGAGCTGGTCCGCAACTTCCGGGTCAAGGCGCCGAGCGTGAGCGCGCCCGCCTATGCGCTGTCCGGCGGCAACCAGCAGAAGCTGGTGCTCGGCCGCGAGTTCGCCAGCAAGCCGAAGCTGCTGATCGCCGCCCACCCGACCCGCGGCCTGGACATCGGCGCCACCGAGTTCGTCTGGCGGGAGCTCGTCCTGGCCCGCGACGCCGGCGTCGCCGTGCTGCTGATCTCGGCCAACCTCGAGGAGATCCTCGCCCTGGCGGACCGGGTCGGCGTCATCCACGACGGCCGCCTGGTCGTCCAGCTCCCCGGCTCCGAGGCGACCATGAGCGAGCTCGGCCTGTACATGACCGGCGCCCGCTCCGGCTCGGAGGGCCTCGCGGGCCCGGAGGGCGACCCGCCGAGCGGCCAGGAGCCGGCGGCGTGAGGGTCGAGGAGCGCCCACCGGCCCCGCAGCCGGAGGCCGAGCCGGAGGTCGCCGCCAAGATCCCCTTCAGCCAGCGGCTGCGGGCGTTCGCCTTGCAGCTCATGGCCCCGACCGTCTCGCTGCTGATCGCCGCCGTCATCGGCGCGCTGGTCATCCTGGTGGTGCAGCGGAGCTGGGCCGACGTGGTCGACGTGGCCGGCGCGATGTGGAGCTACGGGCTGTTCAACCGCAACTCGGTGGCGTTCATCCTCGGCCGGGCGACCCCGCTGATCTTCGCCGGCCTGGCCGTGGCCATCGCCTTCAAGGCCGGCCTGTTCAACATCGGCGTGGAGGGCCAGTACGCCATCGGCGCCCTCTGCGCCGCCTGGGTCGGCTACCAGCTCTCCGCGCCGACCTTCATCCACCTGCCGCTGACCATCCTGGCCGGCATGGCCGGCGGGCTGCTCTGGGCCGCGGTCCCCGCCGTGCTCAAGGTCTACCGGGGCGCCCACGAGGTCATCTCCACCATCATGATGAACTACGTGGCCAACGGGGTCCTGCTGTATCTGCTGTCCGGCGCGCTCAAGGACCCGGGCCAGCGCGGCGCCATCGCCCAGCAGCAGACCCCGCAGGTCGAGTCGACCGCCCAGGTCGGCAGCATGGTGCCGTTCTTCAACTCGATCGGCTTCGACTTCCGCGGCTCGGCCCCGCTCACCTGGTTCTTCGTCCTGGCCCTGGTGGGGGCCGTGGTGTACGCCCTGACCGTGCGGCGCACCCGCTTCGGCTTCGAGCTGCGGGTGCTCGGCACCAACCCGAGGGCGGCCGAGCCGGCCGGCATCCGCAGCAACGCCATGATCGTCAAGGCGATGCTGCTGTCGGGGGCGATCGCCGGCCTCGCCGCGCTGCAGGACGTGCTGGCCATCGACGACCGCATGAAGCTCGACTACATCCGCGGCTACGGCTTCACCGCCATCGCCGTCGCGCTGCTCGGGCGCAACTCCGGCGTCGGCATCGTCGCCGGCGCGCTGCTGTTCTCCTTCCTGGACCGGGCCAGCACCGGCATCGGCCTCAGCACCGACGTACCCAAGGAGGTCACCTTCATCCTTCAGGGCGTGATCATCCTCACCATCGTGGTGGCCTACGAGGTCGTGCGCCGGCTGGCCGCCCGCCGACAGCTCCGGGAGCAGCACGAGCGTGCCTGAGATCCTGCTGCAGCTCTTCGGCTTCGCCACCATCGCCTCGGCGATCCGTGCGTTCGTGCCGCTCTACCTGGCCACCCTCGGCGGGGTCTTCAACGAGCGCTCGGGCGTGGTCAACATCGGCATCGACGGCATGATGATCTTCGGCACCTGGTTCGGCGCCTGGGGGGCGCTGCACTGGGGGCCGGTCGCCGGGCTGCTGGTGGCGGTGATCGCCGGCACCCTGGTGGCCCTGATCCACGCCGTGGCCACCGTCACCTTCCGGGTCGACCACATCGTCTCCGGCGTCGCCATCAACATCCTCGCGATCGGCCTGCCGAGGTTCCTGTCGATCGTCGCCTACGACCAGGGAACCCAGTCGCCCCAGGTGGACCAGCTCCCCACGTTCAGCCTCCCGCGGCTGGGCGCCATCTCACCGGTCGTGCCCCTGACCCTGGTGCTGGGGGTCGCCGCCTGGTACGTGCTCAGCCGCACCGTGTTCGGGCTGCGCCTGCGCTCGGCCGGCGAGAACCCGAGGGCGGCCGAGAGCCTGGGCGTTCGTGTGGTGGTGATGCGCTACGCCGGCGTGCTGATCTCCGGCGCGTTCGCCGGCCTCGCCGGCGGCTACCTCTCGATCGAGCTGGTCGGCCTCTACCGGGAGGGCATGAACCAGGGCCGCGGGTTCATCGCCCTGGCCGCGCTGATCCTCGGCAACTGGTCGCCGATCGGGGCAGCCCTGTCGTGCCTGCTGTTCGGCTGGTCGGAGGCCCTCACCGTGTTCCTGCGGGTGAGCTGGATCAACAACGCCTTCATCCAGAGCCTGCCGTACATCGTCACGCTGGTCGTGCTCGCCGTGTTCTTCCGCCGCGTGCGCCCGCCCAAGGCCGTCGGCCAGGCCTACGAGGCCGGCTCCCCGGTCTGACCCGCCCCCGCCGCCCCGCGGCCGTGTCGAGCGGGCGCCGCCGGCTCCGACGTCGCCGGTGAAGGCGTCCAATCGCACAGGGAGGTTCGATGCGGAGGATCCTGGCGTTTCTCGTGACCACGGTCGACGGGTACTACGAGGGCCCCAACCAGGAGTTCGACTGGCCGGTCGTGGACGAGGAGTTCAACGAGTTCGGCCTGGAGCAGCTCGACGAGGTGGACACGCTGCTGTTCGGGCGGGTCACCTACGAGGGGATGGCGTCCTACTGGCCGACCCCGGCGGCGGAGCAGGACGACCCGAGGATCGCGGCGAAGATGAACGGCCTGCCCAAGGTCGTCGTCTCACGAACGCTCGACAAGGCCGAGTGGGCCAACACGCGGCTCGTCAAGGACGACGTCGCCGAGGAGCTCACCAAGCTCAAGCGGCAGCCCGGCAAGGACATCGCCGTCTTCGGCAGCTCCGA
>WNFU01016811.1_pt1 | contig 10772 bp, 9 predicted proteins | sample 5400121 | NCBI WGS metagenome assembly WNFU01 (sample SAMN13153360, study PRJNA577476) | soil metagenome | isolation source: 100 cm soil or saprolite under grassland replicate 1 | place: USA:California | collected 2016-06-15
CGCTGCCCTGGTAACGGATCACGAGCCGAACGTTACGCGCTCGGGGGCAGCCGCGACTGGTTCCGCAGCGACCTCGACAGCGAATGCATCGTCGACGAACTCCGCGAACTTCGGCACGGCATCGCGGGTCGCTCCCGCCTCGGCGAAGCACAACCCACTTCACGTTGGCATAGGTTCCGAAGTGTCATTCATTGCTCGCGCAGAACAGCAAAGCGATAGTTGGTGTCGCAGATGAGCCGAGGAGCAACACGGCGCGTGCGCGGCGCAGGAAGCGGAGAGCCCTAACCGCCCACGGCCCATCGGCCTCGCGGCGGAAAAGTCCAGTGCTTAGCGTCGGCGAGCTCATCGTGGAGTTCTTGACAACCTTGCGGAGCAAGGCGCGCATCATCGGCAACATGGCCGTCGCAATTCAGAATGGTGAACTCAAGTTCAACCAGGACGAGTGTCCGAACTTGCGCACCGAGTTGCTTGGATACATGAGCGACGACGAGTTCTGTGTGACCGACTGCGTCATGTCACTCGCCGTTGCGCTCGATCAAGCAGGCTCGATACCGACGCCTGGCCGCGTCATGGCGATCATCGAAATCTGAAAGGGGTGGAAACCCGATCGCCTCGAAGCGTCGAAACGTTGTCTGATGCTGGCAGGGCGACGAAATCGCGGCCCGACCCCATCCCCGGCGAAACGTTGAAACGTTCGCCGACAGGTGACGGGCCCGGTCTCTGTCGCCTTTCCGCCAAACAGCGACAGCGACGCACGTCGAGCCCGAGCCGGCGGGGTGCGCGCCCGACTTCATCTCTGGGAGCGCAACGCAATGGCCCATGAGTCTTAGTGAGTGACCCGCCGCTCTATCCACTGAGCGACGCGGGCCACACCGGTAGGGGTCCCCACCGTGAGGCACCCGACGAGGTCGCGCAGACCATCGACCGACACCTCCAAGCGACAGCGGCGAGATGACCCCGACGACAGGCAGCGCGCCCAGCTACAAGCGGAGCGCGCTGTTCTGGTGAGAGTCATTCGACGCACGCCCAGACGTGCGCCAATACTTCAGACTGGCCCGAGGCGTTGACTCTCGCCCGCGGCCCACTCGCTTCATCGCCCCTGAGACTCGCACTCAGGCGAGAGGGCCATGGCCCATGGGGGTGTCCCTATCCCGCGCCGCCGCGTTCCGTGCTCGCGATGATGGCTCGAATGACGACGGTCTCGACGACGTGTCCCGATGGAGCGACCGCTGTGATCGCCGACCGGACGTCGTCCTCGAAGTTGCGCCTCTGCGCGGGTGGGATCTGCTGGGTGGAAGTTGCAGAGAGGATGTGGCCGACGACGAAATCGATGTCGATCGTCTCTTCGTAGCTCTGCTCCCAGCGTTCGATCCCGAGGTAGCCGAGGTCGTGCATCGTCGCCTCGCAGACGCCGAGCGCTTCCTCTGTGAAGTCGAGATCTCGGAGCGGGCCGAGCTGTGCTTCCAGCACGCCGCGCAGCGCCTTCGCCCAAGGGTCGGGGTGGAGCCACATCGGCGATCCGGCGTAGGCGACCGCGACCCCATCCCCGATCCGCTGGAGCGCCGCAAGCGTCGTGCGCGGCTCCATGAAGTGGAACGCGGTGCCGACGGTGACGAGGTCGAAGCACCCGAGAGCGAGTGCCGACTCCTCAAGGTCACGGGAGCCGGCCTCGATCCATTGGGCGTTCGGGACCTCCCGCTCACGAGCGGCGCGCTCCGCTTCGCGGAGCATGTCCGGCTCGGGGTCGATTCCGACGGCGTCGTCGAAGAAGCCTGCGAGCTGGAGCAGGAGCTGCCCGGTTCCGCACCCGAGGTCGAGGAGCCGGCCGTGCCCGTCGCGGCTGAACTGCCGCAGCCGCAGAATGAATTCCGCCGGGTAGTCGCGGCGATAACGCGCGTAGAGCGCGGCCCTGCCCGCAAACGCCCGACCACCGCTGTCCACCGCAGACGCGTCCCCATCCACCGAAGGCCCACTCTAGACCTGACGCGCGTGACGCTAAGGAGCTGGGTCGCGACGGTCCGGACTCGCCATCACTCGCACCGCGCACGGGCAGACGTGCGCCAATACTCGGACCAGCCCCAATCGCCGATTCTGGCGGAGTCACACTCACTTCCACGCCCTGCGCGAGCTCGAGCTCGCCGCAGCCTGACCCACTGCATCAGCATTGACGCGCTCCCTCTCCCGCCTGAGCCCGGCACTTCGCCGACCCCACTTTGGAATGAGCCGTCTCTCGCCTCCCCGACTCGACAACCTGCGCCGCAACACCGCGCGCGCCAAAATAGGCATGAGTTACTCCCCGACCCCGCAAGCATCCAGACCGCCGCCACGACTTGCGACCCCCACCACCCTTAGATAGGCGGAAGCGCGACACGCTCCCTGGACGTCGCCGCTGCCGGTGAAGGCGCTGAGTCAGATCCCGGCTGCAACATCCGCTGCCGTCCGTCGCAAGACGCGTTGCTATGTCCTGCCACCAAAGTCGACCTGTGGTGCCCGCAACTCCGTCGCGGAAGGATCGTTGCGACCGTGCCATCGTTCGCTTTCGCCGCCGGGGTCCTTCTTTGACGACCTTGACACTGATTCTGTCGCGGCCACGAACGACACAGACAGCGCGCGCGCCTAGCGTCGCGACACTGCGGCGCAAAGGGGGGTTGCGGCCAGGGCGCTTCGCGAGAGGCGCCCTCCCCCCTCGGGCACGGGCTCCGGCCGGGCGGGTGCGTCACCGCTGAGGGCTAGCCGCGTGCCGCCAAATGGAGCACCGTTTCTGAAAAACGCCGCTTCAAGCCTTTACTGGAGTCACGTTTAGGGTTCTGGCTGCGAGGCGGCTTGGGATCTGATAGCCGCGCGTGCGCGTGTAGCCGAAGTCGCCCCACGGAGCGGGTTTTCAGGTCCCGTGTCGTCTTCGGCTCTTCTGCGACAACCACAGACACCCCAACGCTAGACCCGCCTCGCCGTAAGCCTCTGACCCCCGCTCGGAACGGGAGGGGGTGAGCCTCATGAACGCGATGGCTAAGGCTGATTGGCGTCGGAGCGCGGTCATTACGATCATCCGTTTCCTCGATGACGAGGGACCACCATGGGACCAGCCCGCGGTCGCTGGGCCGTGGGAGCGAAATCGTGTGGGGCGCGAGCTATGGTCGGAGACGCGTGACGAACGAGATCGAGCGCCACCTGCTTGCCGCCATCGAGCTGGCACGGCGATCGCGGGCGAATGGCAACCACCCTTTCGGCGCGCTGCTCGTCGACGCCGACGGCAAGGTCGTGCTCGAGGGCGAAAACACCGTCCTGACGGCGCAGGACTGCACCGGCCACGCTGAGACCAACCTGATGCGCATGGCGAGCGAACGCTTCGATCCGGAGTTTTTGTCGCGCTGCACGCTGTACACGAGCACCGAGCCGTGCGCGATGTGCGCGGGGGCGATCTACTGGGGCAACGTACGGCGCGTCGTGTTCGCCTTGAGCCAAGAGGAGATACGTCGCATCACCGGCGGCAACCCTGAGAACATGCAACTCACGATCAGCTCATGGGAGATCTTCGCGCGCGGAGATCACAAGGTGCAGGTCAGCGGCCCTCATCTCCTGGAGCCGGCGCGCGCAGTGCACGAAGGCTTCTGGGAATAACGGGTTCCACTTTGCGCGGGCGCTAGCACTTCCTCCGCAGGAGCGCGATGGCTCACGGGCTCCGCGCACGTCGCGATCTGTTGGAAGCCCAACCCTCAGCCGTTCACAACCTCTGTAGGCAGGACAGCTAGGTACTGATCCCGGACGCGCCGAGCGTCGCCCAGGAATTGCGGAATGAGCGCTGAACGTGCAACTAGGCGAGCCTCTAGTCCGCATCGGTTTTGCCGCAGTTCCGGTGCGGTCTCCCCTGGGGCTCGCCCCCTCAAGATGAGTCTGCTCGGGACGAAAAGCTGCGATCCGCTACTGGATGCTCGAGACGATTCGCCAGTTCGGGCCCGAGCCCCTGGAGGCGGCGGGCTGCTACCTCGAGACTAGAGCCTTCGTCGATTTCTGACCCGGGGTATGGCCGCAAGCGCGAAGATCCCTGTCGTTCGGCTGAACGTGCCGGCATGCGCGGCGGATGTGCGAGAGGCGCGAACGACGAATGAGATCGCGGTCGAAGCGAGCGACGCGAGTCCCCAGGCTGTTCGCAACACAGTCCGCAAGAGCCGGTAGCGCACGCGCCGGCTCTGCCGCAGCCGCACCTTGTAGTGCTGAAGCGCGGCGGCAGGCGCAGAAATCGCCTCCTCGAGCTGCGGGGCGAGTTGACGCGGCGAGCGGTGCGGACGGCTGGGACGATCGAACAGACGGGACAGCGTCCGCCGCGCCTCCTCACCCGCCTCGAGCCAGCGATGCCACCAACGATGCGCCGTTGCCGGCGAGACGTTGAAACGCGTCGCCGCGCTTCGAATCGAACAGCCACCCTCGACCGCCTGGACAAGCGCGAAACGAGCAGCCAGTCCGAGCTTCGCGTTAGCGTGCAGATACATCCGAGCCCTCCTTCGCGGGCGTGGTCTTCGCAGACCCACAGCCTCGAAGGACGGCCGGATAGAACCCTCAGCCGTTCACAACGTTTAGGCGGGACAGCTAGCGGATCAGCCTTCGCTGGGCAGGCACTCTTCAATGCTGCCGCTGTGCGGACCCGAAGCGACACCACTAACGATTGAACCGATACCCGGACCTTCCAGCCCGGGGGTGGTGCGGATGTCGTTCTGAATCACGTGTGCGAAGTTCGGGGTCGCGTTCGACACAAGGATTCCCTGACAGCTGGCGCCCGGATTGGCCGAGCCGCCGTTGCTCGCCGTCGCCGTCCCGGATGCCGCCAGCATGATCGTCAAGGCTGCAAGGGCACGCGCGTATCCCATGGGTCTCTCCCTTTCTTTCGAGGTCTGGCGAACCCAGACTCAGCCGCGCGACCGAAGCATACAACCTCGCAATGGGGCACTCATGCGCTCGGCGCCGAGATGTTCGTCCCAAATTGAACCGCTCGAGCGCGGCTGACGAATCAGATTCGGCTCCACCCACCCGTTGTGTCTGCGGCGGAGCCGACCGCCCTTCCCTCAAGGGTCCGAGCCCGCACGGACGCAGCCGCGGACGTTCCCCTCGCCGGCGATTGCGAGCGTCGCTGCGGTCATCGTCTCGTCGTCGGGCGCCTCCCCGACGCTGACGCTGGGGAGCCAGGAAAGGCGCCGCCCCTGCAGCCAACTCAGCGGCTGCGCTGACGCTGTGCCGCCGGGCGCTCGCCTCCAGCGGAACCCCCTGGCGGTGATCGCCGTTCCCCTTGCGCCGATCGCGCTCGAGGGCAGGTACCGCTTGCTGATCGGAGCGCTCTGGCGCCTCGGTCCCGTCCTTGTCGAAGGAAGCTTGTCGCACTTCCGCCAAAACGCGACAAGCCTCGCCGGCGGGAAGCAGGTGACGAAGGCTGACCGCTGCAGCGCGTCTGCGTAACCGGTCAGAGCGGCGGCTGTGAAGCCACTCACTCGGGAGCAGTGGAAGCCGGTCGGGAAGCCGAGTTCGCCTCCACGGTAGGAACGCAGTGCTCGGTCAGCACGCGCGGAGACGGATGGGAGAACACATCGGTAAAGCCGGCGCGCGCCGAACGGCGAGATCGTCGCCGCCGGGACAGCGACGCCACCGGCAGCTCCGACTTAGCGCATGCCGACTTCGCCGTCGCCCGGTACCTGGGGAGATGAGGCCGCTCTAATCAACTCCGATTTAGCAGGATGCGGCGAGGCCTACTAAGCGAGTGACGAGCGCCGCGGACTTGGCGACCCTGACCGATCCGCGCAAGACTTTCCGCTATGCGCGAGGATCTCCCGGGCGGCACCGTCACCTTCCTCTTCACCGACGTCGAGGGCTCGACGGAGTTGCTGCGCGAGTTGGGCGCCGAGACGTACGCGGAGGCCCTCGCAGAGCACCGGCGGGTCGTTCGGGAGGCGTGCGGCACGCACGGCGGCGTGGAGGTGGATACGCAGGGCGACGCCTTCTTCGTCGCCTTCTCGACGGCACCGGGAGCATTGAGGGCTTCGCAGGCGATCACGGAAGAGCTCGGAACGGGCCCGATGCGCGTCCGCATCGGCCTTCATACGGGAACGCCTCTCGTCACCGACGAGGGCTACGTCGGTGCAGACGTCCATCGGGCCGCTCGGATCGCCGCCTCCGGTCACGGCGGCCAAGTGCTCGTCTCGGCTTCGACGGCATCGCTCCTTGACCTCGAGCTACGTGATCTAGGCGAGCACCGCTTCAAGGACCTGGCCGCAGCCGAGCGTGTCTACCAACTCGGAGACCTCGACTTCCCCGCGCTCGATTCGCTCTATGGGACAAACCTGCCGATCCCGGCGACGCCCTTCCTTGGGAGGGAGCGCGAGCTTTCCGAGGTCGTGGACCTCCTCAGGCGTGATGACGTCCGCGTGCTGACTCTGACCGGGCCGGGCGGTACCGGCAAGACCCGGTTGGCTCTTCAGGTCGCGGCCGAGGTATCCGACCGGTACCCGGACGGGGTCTGGTGGGTGCCGCTCGCTGGCCTTCGCGATCCCGCGCTTGTGCTCGAGCAGGCGGCGCAGGTGCTGGGGGCAAAGCGAAAGCTCTCCGCTCACATCGACGACAAGCATCTGCTCCTTCTCTTTGACAACTTCGAGCAGGTCATACAGGCCGGCCCGAATGTTGCTGAACTGGTCGCTGCCTGCCCGAATCTGGACGTCCTCGTCACCAGCCGGGAGCCGCAGCACGTGACCGGCGAGCAGGAGTACCGCGTCCCCCCGCTGGTCGACCAGGACGCCGTCGAGCTGTTCTACGCTCGCGCGCGCGCGGCCGTCCCCGGCTTCAGTGCCAACGGGGCGGTCACCGAAATCTGCCGCCGGCTCGACAACCTCCCGCTCGCGGTCGAGCTAGCGGCCGCCCGTGTCACAGCCCTCGCGCCGGAGCAGATCCTCAAGCGGCTGGAGAAGCGACTGCCGCTCCTGACCCGCGGCCCGCACGACGTCCCGAGACGCCAGCGCACCCTCCGAGCGACGATTGACTGGAGCTACGAACTCCTCTCCGGGGAGGAGCAGCACCTGTTCCGGCGCTTCGCCGTCTTCGCAGGAGGCTGCACGCTCGAGGTCGCCGAAGACGTAGCCGAGGCCGATCTCGAAACGCTCCAATCGCTTGTCGAGAAGAGTCTCGTCCGCCACTCCAGTGAGCGCTACTCGATGCTCGAGACGATTCGCGAGTACGCGGGCGAGCGCCTCGATGAGAGTGGCCACGGCGACGACCTCCGCCGACGGCACGCTGAGTTCTGCGTTCTCTTGGCCGAGGAAGCGGAGCCACGCATGCGCAGCGCGAGCGTACTGGCGGCGCTCGCCGAGGACGAGGTCAATCTGCGGGCGGCGCTCTCTTTCTGCGCCGGGGGGCGGGAACCGGAGCTGATGCTTCGCCTTGCTGGGGCGCTCTCGCCGTTTTGGAACCAGCGCGACCAGTTCAAGGAAGGGTGCCGTTGGCTCGAGGAGGCGATCCAACGCGGCGGTCGGGAGTCCTCCTCGCTTCGGGCGCGGGCGCTCCGTGGCCTCGCGTCGATGACCAGTGCGCTGGGCGATGACGCCCAGGCGCAGGCTCTGCTGGATAACGCCCTTGAGCTCTACCGGCAACTCGAGGACGAGGACGGTGTCGCGAGATGCTTGAACAACCTCGGCGCGCTGGTGGACTGGGGCGAGGAACCCGAGCGCGCTACTTCGCTCTTCGAAGAGTCGTTGGCACTAAAACGTAACGCCGGGTCAAGCGTGGCGGTGACGCTGGGCAACCTCGCGCAACTCGCCGAGTTCCGAGGCGACTTCGCCGAGGGGCGCAGGCTCGCCCAGGAGTCGTTGGCGGCTGCGCGGGTCGAGGAGAACGACGTCTCGGTCGCGGAGGCGCTCGAAGAGCTCTCCTGGCTCGCCGTGTTCGAGCGCCGCTTCGACGAGGCAGCCCAGCTCGCGCACGAAGCATTGCGAATCGTGCTCGAGATCTACGCCCCGAGCGACGCGGATTCTCTGCTGATCGCCGCGCTCGCACATGTCTCTCGAAGAAACCGAGAAGACGCTGCTCGGCTCGTGGGCGCAGCCCTAGCGCAATACCAAAGGCTCGGCGTGCCGCCGTTGCGAGAAGACACGGTCTTATCGCGCCGGTTCGCCGCGCTCGAGCAGGACATCGGCCGCGAGCGCTACGAACCCTTGCGCGCCGAAGGCGCGGCACTTTCGACGGATGACGTTCTGGACCTCGTCGTTCGAGCTCTCGACTGACCGCCGCATTGGCGATCCCGTCGAACTGCGCGAGTCGATATTGCGTGGGTCGCAAACACCTCCTCACCCATGAACGTGCGCGTCACTCGGTGCGTCCGTTGTCGCCGTTCCAACGGAAGGCGACAGCCGCGCGCGGAGACGATCTGGTCGCGGAGACGATTTAGCTAAGACGATTTAGCAATGTAGACGCGCGCGCGCGCGAATATCACATCGGCTTGTTCGACGTACGTCGAAGACTGGCTGGCCGTCAGACCAAACAGCGAAGTGCATCCACGGATGTCGCTGTCGCAGTTTGGCGGAATCGCGACAACCACGCGCTTCGACACGACTCCGACCGAGCCCGGCCAGCCCCCGTTTGCGGCTGCGCAAGGGTTTGTACAGTCGAATGCATACTGAGCGACCGCACTCGGGCAACTAGACGAACGTGTAATCGACGGAATGCGGAGCTGATTGCCCGTCGGAGTGTCGACGACGCTCACCTGGCGCGCATGCTTGTCTGGGGTAGAGGACAGTCGGCGCGACGCCGATGATACGAACATGCCCCTTCTGCCCGCTGAGCGGTTCGTGATTGACGCGCCCGCCGCTCCTGACGAGGTGCGGGAAAGGCTGTCGAGTGCCGTTGCGCGCCGGCGCAAGGCGTCCGTTCGCACACCCGAAGCTCCGTTCACCGGGACTGTAGACGCGACCTCGTTTGAGCTGCGCCCTGTCCTGGGCTATCGCAACTCCTTCGTCCCAACTGCGCGCGGCTCGTTCGCCTCTGGCATCGCAGGAACACGCGTAGATGTCCGCCTACGCATGCTCCCTAGGGTGGCCCTCTTCATGGCCCTTTGGCTCTCCCTAGCTGCAGCCTTCTTCATCGGGATGCTCGTGATCGCATTTCGCAATCCGTCCCGGTCGTGGCTTCCGCTCGTCGGGATCGCGTTCTTCGCCTGCGGGTACGGCCTCATGACGCTCTCGTTCTCGTTCGAGGCGAGACGGATACGCACCAATCTGGCATTGCTCGTCTCCGGCATTCCCGCCAGCGAACTGCCCCGCACCGATCTATCCTGGCTTTCGGACTTCCGGCTGCGAAATGCGGAGGCCCCGGAGCGCCGCTTCAACCGGATCTTCCTCACGATCTACTCCATCTCGGGCGCGCTGACCGTCTTGACGTGGGATCGAACCGTCACGGCATGCTCGAATCCTCAGTACCAGCATCGAGACCAGTACTCCTGTCCGAGCGATGCGCGGATCGCATTGACCTGGATCCTGGGCGGAGTCTTGGTTGCCACCGGCCTCCTATCTCGAGTGGCAATCCACAGACGAGTTCGCCGAGCCTACATTCCGCTAGCGCTGATCGTCCTTGTGGTCGGGGCTCTAGCCGGATGGTTGATCACTCATCATGCGCACTGGGGTGTCCCAGGCTGACTAAGAACTCGAACCGAAATGAAGGGACCCGCTCGCTGATGACGAACGCCGTCGGCATCGGTCGTCAATATCGAGGGGGTGCCGGTGGCTGTCGCGCCGTGGGTCGTGTCGGACGAGTTGTGGGAGCGGATCGAGCCGTTGCTGCCGAGGGTCGAGCGGCGGTTTCGCTATCCGGGCCGCAAGCGGCTGCCTGACCGGCAGGCGCTGCAGGGGATCTTGTTCGTGCTGCATACCGGGGTCGCGTGGCGGCATCTGCCGTTGGAGCTCGGCTTCGGCGGCGGCTCGACCTGTTACCGGCGCCTCGACGAGTGGCAGCGCGCTGGCGTCTGGGAGCGGCTGCACGCGCTCTTGCTGGCCGAGCTGAGATCCGCCGGTGAGCTCGAATGGGAGCGCGCGGTCGCCGACTCCAGCCATCTGCAGGCGAAAAAGGGGGCTCCGAGACGGGCCCGAGCCCGGTTGATAGAGCCAGGTGCGGCTCCAAGCACCACCTCCTGGTCGACGCGACCGGGATCCCGCTCGCCTGGACGGTCACCGGCGGCAACCGCAACGACGTAACGCAGCTGATCCCGCTGCTCGAGCGGGTCCCGCCGGTACGCGGCAAGGTCGGCCGGCCGCGACGACGACCCGAGCGTGTGACCGCCGACCGCGGCTACGACCACGACAAGTACCGGCGCGAGCTACGGGATCGAGGGATCAAACCCGAGATCGCCCGCCGCCAAAGCGAGCACGGCTCCGGGCTCGGTCGCGCCCGCTGGGTCGTCGAGCGCACCTTCGCCTGGCTGCACCACTTCAAGCGGCTGCTCGTCCGCTACGACCGCCGCCACGAGATTCACGAGGCGTTCCTCGCGCTCGGCTGTTGCCTCGTTTGCTACAGGAGGCTGCAGAACTCATTCTGATTCGAGTTCTAAGGCGCGGAGCGACCGAGTAAACGCCAAAAAAGCCGCTGAGCAGGAAATTTAGTGGAGCTAGCCGGGCTCGAACCGGCGACCTCCTGGGTGCGATAAAGGCTGAGCGGACAGGAGCACGTCTCTCAGGGACTAGGCTTGGACGCGCTCGGAGAGATAGGCGTCGACCTCTCCACGCGAGGGCGGCGCCGCGCCAGTTCGCGTCGAC
>WNFU01009751.1_pt1 | contig 10769 bp, 16 predicted proteins | sample 5400121 | NCBI WGS metagenome assembly WNFU01 (sample SAMN13153360, study PRJNA577476) | soil metagenome | isolation source: 100 cm soil or saprolite under grassland replicate 1 | place: USA:California | collected 2016-06-15
AGCGCGGTAGGCTCGGCGTGAGCATCGGCGGTTGTTCCTTTAGCGGGGAATGGGCCGCCGATGCTCGCCTGCTTGGCTGCACCAGGCAAGCCGGTCAACTCAGCCGGCCCATCACCACCGAAATCACGAAACACGAGTTACCAACCCCGAGGGCCAGGCCTGGGCGTTGACTAGGGTGGCCGAGGTCCTAGCCCTGGCTGGACAGCCGGACCGCGCCCTGACCCTGGCCACCAAAGCCGAACAGCTCGCCCACAGCATTACCCACCCACACGCCCAGGCTCGGACATTGACCGCCGTGGCAATGGTCCTAGCCGAGGCGGGACAGCTAGACCGTGCCGAACAGATCGCCCACACCATCACCATCCCGGAGTACCAAGCCGAGGCGCTTACCGAGGTGGCCAAGATCCTGGTCGAGGCGGGACAGCCAGACCGCGCCCTGACCCTGATCATCGACGCCGAACAGGCCGCTCGCAGCATCACCGACGCCAAACAGGCCGCCCGCGGCATCACCGACGCCGAGAACCAAGTCTGGGCGCTTACCGAGGTGGCCAAGATCCTGGTCGAGGCGGGACAGCTAGACCACGCGCTGACTCTACTCGCCGACACGGAACAGGCCGCTCGCACCATCACCCGCCCCGAGGAGCAGCCTTGGGCGCTGAGCAGGGTGGTCAACGTCCTGGCTGAGGCAGGACAGTGGGACCGTGCCGAACAGCTCGCCCGGACCATCACCAACCCCGACTACCAAGCCGGGGCATATGGCGTGATCGCTGCCTGCTTGATAGCCGCTTCTTCCGGAGATCGAATTTGCACAAGCGAGTTGTTGCGTGGACGCGCCCGCAAGCTCCTGGCACACATCTTGAGCGGAGGGTCGTGGCTGGAGGCGGTACAACCACTCGGCCAGTTAGATTCCTTGGGAGTGATAGCAATCTACGAAGCGCTTCGAGCCCTCAACCCCTGAGTAGGTTCAGTACTCGACCTTCGCCGTTTTGGTGTAGGCGGTACTACAGCTGGGGGTCGTTCGCATACGTCTGCAGGGGAAATTTGGGTTCGCGCACGAAGCTGCCGCGCCCTCCGGGCGCTTGCCAACGAGGCAGTTGCTCACCGAGGACGGGCCTCACCCTACGGCAGAGCTAGAGCCGTCGCCGCCAGGTGGAATCCAGCGTCGTCCTCACTGGACGTGCCACCAGCATGCCGTTCACAACTGTCGCGACCGGTCCGAGCGGACGTGCCCACGGCCAACAGCACGGCGGCCATGAGCCGCGCCGTTCGCCGTCTCCCTAGATAGATAGCGACCCGGCTCGGGGCACTACGCGCGGCTGCCTACGGCCGCCGTGCTCGGCCCGGCCGGGCGGCAACCCCTCGCCAACCCGGGGACCCGTCGCCGCCGCACGGCCACCACTGGCCCCAGGCACCATACGCGGCGGCCACGAACCCGAACGCGGCCTGGTGCCGGCGACCGCCCTGGACCCTAGACTATCAGGACGCCATGGCGCATAGGGTCGCCACCGCCAGCGTGGTGAGCGCGATGCCGTAGTGCAGCCGAGGCGCAATCGGAGGGGTCCAGGAGCGAGCAGCGCAGGCCCACTCCGCCAAGCGCAGCGCGTCGGGGACCAGGCGGGCCAGCAGGCCGAGCGAGAGCAGGAACGCCAGCGTCCAGCCGTGGCTGAGCGCGGTCGCCAATGCCCAGGTGTCGATCACCAGCAACACCGCCTGGCCGCCCAACAGCAGTGCGACCCAGCAGGCCCAGCCCCAGGTGGTCTGCGGCCAACTCTCTTGCTGCTGGTTCTGATGGGCGTCGGGGATCGGTCGGGACTCAGGGCGGTCGGGTGGGGGCATGACAGCTCCTCAATACACACCAGGGCAGGAGCGCCAGCCCGAGGGATGCTGGGCCGTGCGCTCCTGCCCGGCAGGAAAGATCGAGGCGGGTTACCGGTATTGCAGCCAGTCGACGAGCAGGTAGACGTACGCGGCGGCCAACACGCTGACGACGACGCTCTGAAAGCGCGACGCCCTCGGCGGCTGGGCGTCGCGCCCTCGACGGGCGAGCCAGCGGGCCAGATCCACGTTGGTGGGCATCAGCCACACCAGCGTGCCGGTCATGACGAGCATCACGGGCAGATTCAGCCGCAGGAACGCCAGGAACAGCAGCCAGGCGCTGCCGAGGTTGGCGGTCGTGTAGGGGACGAGCAGCAGGCCAACAGCCAGGCCTCGCCCGCGGGTGGTGGGGCCAGCGCGGTCGTCGGGATCGTCGGGGCTGGTGGCGGGGGTGGGGATCTCGGCGGTGTCGTCGTGGGGGTGGCGGCGTGGGGGGTGCTCACGGTCGTAGAGGGTGCTCACGCGCGTGCTTCTTGGTGTCGTGCCGAGGGGGGATGAGTGGTGCTGAATCGGTGGCGAGTCAGGCGGCCAGGTCGCCGGGGTCCCCGGGCGGGCTCGGGCGGCCGGGGCGGGTTAGTGCCCAGCCCTGGACGGCGAGCTGGGCCGTGACCGCCTGCCCCGACCGCTCGTCCTGGTGGTCGTAGTGGTCGGTGGGCTGGCTGCTGGCGATGGGGAGTCACCTCCTCTCACGGGCGGCAGGGAGCTTGTCGGAGGTGCCGGCTCGTCGAGGCTGTACAGGGCCAGCACGCGACGGAGCGTGGCCGGTGGGATCTTCAGCGTCCGGGCAGCAACCGTCAGGCCCTGGCGGCTGGCGAGCTGGGCGGCCGTGGCGGCCAGGCGGCGGCCCTCCTGGTTCTCCGCGGGCGGCGGGCCGCTGGGGGGTGTGCGGGGGGCGGCGCGGCGCTCGTCGTGGGTCTCGCCGCCCCAGATGCCCTCCAGGGTCCGGTCGGCGCGGGCGTAGGCACGGCAGGCGTGCAGGATCGGGCACACCCGGCAGATCGCCTTGGCGCGATCCTGGAGCTTCCTGGCGCCACGGCCGGCGTTGCCGTCGTCGAAGAACAACCCCGCCGTCTCTTCGGAACAGGCGCCGCGGTGGCGCTGGGCGAGCAGGAACCCGTCATGGCGGGAGGCGCGGTGGATGACCGAGGTGCGGCTCATCCGTCTACCCACCCTCGATGGGTGGCGCGGGCGGCGTTGACGGCCATGCGGGCGGCCTCTGTTGGCCCGACCACCTCGACCAGGTGCTGGTAGTAGTCCAGTTGCTCGGCCAGCATCTGGGCGGTACGGCGCAGCGCCTCGGTGAGCTGGCGGACGCCAGGGTCGCTGGGGCTGGTGTGTTCCAGCAGGGTGGTCAGCCGGTCGATGGCGCTCGGCGGCCTCACGACCCCGCTCCCATCGAGGAGACCTCCAGGTCGAACGCGGCCTGTGCGGTGTCATCGCCGCACCGCGCCTTCTGGTGCCGGTGGCCGGTGGCGTGTGGGTTGGGGTGGACGTTAAGGACCTTGACGGGGCCGAACGCCGCCTCCAAACGCGCCAGCGCCAGCGCCAGGTCCTGATCGGGGCGGGTCTTGCGGTTGCGGCGGGTCATGGTCGCTCCCGCACGGCCGGCAGGTCCGGTAGCTGCTGGGATGAGGCTGGAAGCTGCCATCGGGATGGTTGGTCGGATGGCGCGGGGAGCTGCCAGCCGGGCGGCCGGCCGCAGTCGGCGAACTCGTACGGCTGATCCGAGTGGTCGTCGGGGTCGGCGAGTTGCTGTGACAGTCGCCGGACCCCGCGCACCTGGACCAGGACCAGCCGGAGCAGGCCCAGCACTGTGGCGGTGCCCGCAAGGGCAACGATGGCGATGGCGAAGCCATGTAACTGCGAACCCATCCTGGGCGCCCTCCTCAATCGCGGTGACGGTGGTGGTGGTGGTGGTGGTGGTGGTGATGGTGGTGGGGAGGGAAGGACCGGAGGGGAGTCAGGGGGATGCCCCCCTCCGGCCCGGCTCGGGGGCCTTGCGCTTCCCCGCCGCAAGGCACCGTGAGGTATGGCTAGCCGGCTGCCCGAGCCTGGGGCGCCGGGTCGTCAACGAGGCGGCGGTGTCCCTGGTCGGTGAGCACGATGGGAAGCGGGGTCCGGTTGCAGCGGTACTCCCGAGCTGGCGTGTGCCGCACCAGCGGCATCCCACAGACCGCACAGCGCGAGGTGAAGCGGTAGGAAAGCCAGCCAAACAGCGTGGTGAGCATCCGTGGTGTCCTCCTGGTGGCAGACGACGCGGCCAAGCGCCGACCGCGCGGTTGGCGCCGGGCCGCCGTGCGGGCGGGCATCACCTCCGTGGATGGTGTGGGGGTTGCTGGGTGTGGCTGGCCGGCCGCGCTGCCACGCCCGATCGCCGCGCGCCACGACGGCGACCGGTTCCCCACGCGCACCCAGCGGCGGCCAGCCAGCCAGCCTCGAAACCTCAATCCGCGCGGCCCTCGTCGCGGCATACCGGGTCATGGGCCGAACACCATCCACCCCACGCCCACCCCGGCCGCCGTGTGCATCAGCGCGAGCAGCACGTAACCGCTGGGCCGGGTGGGCGGCAGCAATGCGGTCGCCTGTCCCGCCCAGCGCCACAGCGCCCACCCCTCCAGGGCGTAGATGCCAGACAGCACCAGCCCAGCGGGACGGGCGATTCCGGTGCCATGCCAGGCGGCCGGGACCACCACCATGGTCAAGCCCACGATCAGCGCGGCATAGCCGAGGACCAGCAGCACCAGCCAGCAGCGCCAGACGGCCATGAGCGGGTGGTGAGGTTGGGCGACGCGCATCAGGCCACCTCGGCGGTGATGGTGGGGGGCGCCGACCCGACTTCTGGCAGCCGGCCTGCCGGCGCCCCCGCCGCCTGGTGGTCGCGCTCGTGGTGAGCGCGCCATGCCTGCTCGGCCGCCAAACGTACTGCGCGGAAGCTCGCAGCGTCTGGGCCGACCGGGGCCGGCTTGGTGCGCCACGGGCAGGCGCGGCACCGCAGCGACCAGGAGCCCGCGTTCAGTACTCCGTACGGTCCGCTCACGACGACTCACCGCCGTCGCTCTTTCTGGTGAGCCCGTCAACGATGGCTGCGTGCAGCCCTTCAAGGAGGTCGTTGACGGCGGTTGCGGCCTCGTGCCGGGCGTTCAGCTCGCCACGTAGCCGGACGACTCCTGCGAGGAATCCGGCCGGGATCGGCTCCAAGCAACTGGGGAACTCATCGCAGCGCGGACCACAGGAATGCCTGTCTGGCAGCTTGACCCGCTGGTGTTTGCAGACCTGGCGTGACAAGCGCATCCCCTCCGAGCGGACGGGAGGGGTCGATCAGGCTTAACGGGCCTGCCGGCCCCTCCCCCGGCGCCTCCCGACGAACAGTCGGGCGTGGCGTCTTCTCATCAGCGGAGGTTAGGCAGCTTCCCGCGACTTGAGCAGAATGCACATTGTGGTTAATTTGAAGTGACCACAACTCGACAACACCGGCCGAGGGGCCTGGGCGCAGTACGATACGGTCAACCGTCGCACCAGCAAATGGACTATCGATGGCCGATGAGCGACCCGGATTGCTCCCGCTGGCCGAGTTGGTTGCCAGACAGCGGGAGCGGCTGTGTTTGTCGCTCGAGGGCACGCGAAAGCGGATGCAGGAAGCGGCAGACCTGGAGGGCAAGTACTGTGGCGCGACTCGGCAGACCATCAGAGCCATCGAGCGAGGAGACCGGATTCCGCATCCGGATTCCCTGCGGTGGCTCGCGGTCGGCCTTGACCTTCCGATCGAGCAGGTTGCCTCAGCAGCTCGGCAGCAGCGCATGAAACGCCGTCAACTGCTCCAGGGCGCGGCGGCGGTCAGCGGCGCAGCGCTCTTGCCCGATCCGGGACCGTGGGAACGATTGGCTCTTGTGCTTCAGGCTTCGCCCAGCCGAGCTAGCCAAGCCGCTACGGGGATCGACCTGGACGAGACGATCGGCTATCTCGGCCGTGCATTCACCGAGTTCAGCACTGCCGATTGGCTTCTCGGACCCAAACTGGTCCTGGCCACTGTGCCCGAGCACCTGTCGCTCATCACCGAACTTCTCGCAGTCGTGAAGGGCGATATGCGGACAAGCATGCTTAACCTTGGCGCCCGATACGGTGAGTTCGCGAGTTGGCTGTATCAAGATCGAGGTAAGCCGAGGGATGCGGCCTACTGGGCAGATCGCGCCATCGAGTGGGCACAGCAAGCGAACAACCCGCTCATGGTGTCCTACGTGCTGACGCGCAAGAGCAATCAGGCCAGCGCGAGAGGCGACGCGCCGAACACGATTGGCCTCGCGCAAGCCGCGCAACGGCAGCCGAAGCTCACGCCACGGACGCTCGCAGTCGCCATTCAGCAGGAGGCGTACGGGCACGCGCTCGCTGGCGACGAGAGAGCTGCACACGAATTGCTCGACAAGGCACTCGGAAAGGCGACTTTGAGCGATCGGAACGGCGACGAAGGACCCGGCCGCTACTGCATTCCCTCCTACATCGAGATCCAGCGGGCTACATGCTGGTTGCGGCTCGGCAGCCCGAAGCACGCCATCGAGCTTTTCGACACCGAGCTTGGCAAGCTACCGCGCGTGCATCGCCGGGACCGTGGCGTTTACCTTGCTCGACTCGGCCTCGCCTATGCCATGGACGAGCAGCCGGAAAGAGCCGCTGTGCTTGGCCGCGAGGCGTTGGAGACCGCCAAAGCTACCGGCTCGGGACGCATCATCGAGGAGCTACGGCCCCTGCGATCCGAGATCGCGCGTTGGCGCAAACTCCCTGCCGTCACCCCTGTCTATCAAGTGTTAGGGATGCTGTCATGAGCCTTGGACGCCCACACGTCACCTGGAAGTACGGCGCCTCCCTTGACGGCCGGATTGCGGCGGCGGATGGGTCGAGCCGTTGGATCACGAGTTCTGAGTCTCGCGAAGACGCTCACCGCCTCCGGGCCGAATGCGACGCGGTCATGGTCGGCTCGGGAACACAGCGGACCGACGATCCACATCTCGCCGTCAGGCACGTGCAGGCAGACCGTCAACCGCTGCGCGTGGTAGTGGATAGCGAGGCTCGTACGCCGACTACCGCGCGAGTCCTAGACGATGCTGCCCCCACACTCATCGCCGTAGCCGACGACGCCAACGCCGCACATCTCGAAAGCTGCACCAACGTTGTCCGCCTCCCCCGCAGTGAGCGCGGTCTCGATCTTCCCGCACTGCTGAAAGCGCTCGACGAACGAGGCATCCGGTCCATCCTTCTGGAGGGAGGTCCCACCCTCGCGGGATCGTTCCTCGCCGAGGGTCTAGTGGGCCGGGTGATCGGCTATGTCGCCCCTGTATTGATTGGCGGCGGTGGCCTTGCAGCTCTGGCGGGACCAGGAGCCGTCTCGATTGAAGCCGCTTGGCGATGGCGGCTGGACGAAGTGACCCGCATCGGCCCAGACATACGCCTTGTGGCCACACCGCAACTGGTGGAGCCCGGATAGATACAAGCGTCCCAGCCTCCGGCCTTCGTCAACCGTCGGCCCGTTGTCCTGTAACCTCCTCCTTCATCCGTTGCCACGACTCGCGTGCCTCGGTGACTGAGCCCTCGTCCTCGATGGTTGAGATGTCGCCAGGTTCGGTCCCGGTCGCGACTGCCCGGAGCACACGCCGCATGATCTTCCCAGAACGGGTCTTGGGCAGCATGCTGACGAAGCTCAGTTCGCCAATCACCGCCACCGGTCCAAGTTCCTGGCGCACGGTGCCGATCAGCTCAGATCGCAGTTCGCTCGATGGCTCGTGTCCTTCCTTGAGGCTGACGAAGGCTGAGATCACCTCGCCCCGAAGTTGGTCGGCCCTTCCGGCAACACCGGCCTCGGCCACCGCCGGATGGCGCAGGAACGCGGTCTCCACCTCGATCGTGCCGATGCGGTGCCCGGCGATCTTGATGATCTCGTCGGCGCGGCCGCTGAACCACACGTAGCCGTCCTCGTCTACGGCGGCCGCGTCCCCGCTGAAGTAGACCGTCTAGTCGGGGATGCGCCGCCAGTAGTCGCGGCCGTATCGCTCCGGCTCGCCCCAAAGGGTCGCGGTGAGACCTGGGAATGGCCGGCGGATCACGAAGATGCCCTTCTCGCCCGCCTGGCAGGGCGTGCCCTCCGGCGTCATGATGGCGCCGTCGACGCCCGGCAGCATGATCCCCGACGAGCCTGGCTTCACGGGGATCATGGCGATGCCGTACGGGTTGCCGACGATGGGCCCGCTGGTCTCGGTCTGCCACATGTGGTCAAGGACCGGGATCCGGTCGCCGAAGACCTCTTTCTGGAACCATTCCCAGGCGGGCGGGTTCAGGACCTCGCCGGCGCACACCACCCGCTCGACCGAGGACAGGTCGTGGCGGCGGCTCGGCTCGGCGCCGCAGCGCATCAGCAGGCGCACGGCGGTTGGCGAGGTGAAGATGCCGCTGACGCGGTTCTCGGCGACGATCCGGTAGGCGGTCTCGGCGTCCGGGTAGTCGAGCGCACCCTCGTAGGCGATGGTGGTGCAGCCCAGCAGCAGCGGCGCGTACACGATGTAGCTGTGGCCGACGACCCAGCCGATGTCGGAGGTGGCCCACCACACGTCGTCTGGGCGCATGCCGAAGCACCAGCGGCCCATGGCGTGGATGTGCACCTGGTGGGGGCCGTGGGTGTGCACGGCCAGCTTCGGCCGGGCGGTGGTGCCGGAGGTCGCCAGGATGTAGGCGGGCTCGTTTGGCTTCGAGCTCCACGAAGCCGCCGTTGTGGCCCTCGCCGAGGGCGAGGAACTCCTGCCAGTCCAGCCAGCCCTCGTGGGTGGGGCAGCCGGAGCGGCGCAGGACCACCACCCGCTCGACTGTGGGGCAGCCCGATGCCACGGCCGACTCGGCGATGGCCTCGAGGTCGACCTCGCCGCCCTTGCGCCAGGTGACGTCGGTGGTGAACAGCGCGCGGGCGCCGGCCAGGCGGACGCGGTCGGCCAGCGCGCCGGCGCCGAAGCCGGCGAACACCACCAGGTGGATGGCGCCGATGCGCACGGCCGCCAGCATCAGCACGATGGCCTCCGGGCAGGTCGGCATGTAGATCGCGATGCGGTCGCCCTTGCCGATGCCCATGCCGCGCAGGGCGGCGGCGGCCCGCTCGACGGCGTACAGCAGCTGGGCGTAGGTGAGCACGCGCCGCTCGCCGCGCTCTGTGTAGGCGATCAGGGCGGCATGGCCGGAGCGGCCGCCCTTGACGTGGCGGTCGAGGCAGTTGTGGGCGAGGTTGGTGGTGGCGCCGCCGAACCACGTGAAGGTCGGCGGCGTCCACTCGAGCACCCGGTCCCAGCGGCGGAACCACGGCAGCTCCTCGGCCGCCTGCTCCCACAGCCCGTCGGGGTCCTCCAGGCCCTGCCGCTGGATCGCACGGACCGTGGGGCTGACAACCTCCATCGGGTACCTCCCGCTCCACCGCCGACACTGGCCGCCTACAGCCTAGACGGCGGTCGCGCGAGGTCAACCGGCGCGCATGCTTGCCCTGGCGCCGGCGTGGGACCATACTGACGCGTCAGTCACCGAGGTCACGACACAGCATGAGCGCTCAGGCGATCCGCCCGTCCCGGCTCTGGTACTGGCTTGCCGCCGCGGCGGTTGTGGCGTCGATAGTCTGGCTGGTGCTCGGCCTGTTGCTGTGGTTCCGGTCGGTGCACCGCGAGGTCGAGCGGCTCCAGCGGGTGCCGGTCCCGGGCAGCGCCGAGGTGCGCCTGGCCGAGCCGGGCGGCTACACCGTGTACTTCGAGGGCCCGGGAGCCAGCGACGGGCAGGCTGCGGTACCGCCGCTCAGGGTCTCGCTCACTTCCGCCGGCGGCGGCCAGGAGATCACGATCCGGCCCTACGGGGGATTGCTGACCTACGACATCGCCGGCCACTCCGGGCGGGCGCTAGGGACCTTCCGCATCGAGCGGGCGGGGACGTTCGTGCTCAAGACCGGTGGGGAGCGGCTGGGCCCGGAGGCCGACGTCGCCGTCGGCCGGGGCGGCGGGCGCATCGCTCGCGCGCTGGTCATGATCGTGCCCGGGGTCCTCATCCTGTTCTTCGGCGGCGTGATCCTGGCGGTGGTGGTCGCGATCCGCCGCAGCAACGCCAGGCGTCCGGCGCGTGCGCCGGTCTCGCAGGCCGCGGCCTCGCCGTCTGGGGCCTCGCCGTCTGGGGCTGGTGCGACGGGATGGTTCGCCGATCCCAGCGGCCGCCACCGGCTGCGCTACTGGGACGGTGAGCGGTGGACAGCGCACGTCTCCGATGGTCAGGGCCAGATGGTCGATCCGCTCGGGTAGCCGGCCGGCCAGCGGCGGTGGTCACCGAGCGGGAGCGGCGTGCGTCCGGGGCGTGGAGCCGAGCAGGGCGCGCAGGCCGGCGTGGTAGATCTCGGGGTCGACGTCGCCGAGCAGCAGGCGCTGGAGGATGTAGCCGGGCAGGAGGCCGAACAGCACCGTGGCCAGGTGCTCGGGGTCCGCGTCCGCCGGCACCTGCCCGTCCGCCTGGGCCCGCCGGGCCATGTCGGCGAACCGCGAGCGGACGCCGCGATAGATGCCGGTGACGACGTTGGCCAGTGCGGGGTCGCGCATGGACTCGCCCCAGACCTGCACGGCGATGCGCGCCAGGCCGTCAGGGCCGGTGCTGGCGTCGACCACGCCCAGCACGCGCGCCATCGTCTCCTCCAGCGGTGGCGCGGGGTCGACGGCGATGATCTCGTCGACCCGCGCGAGGACCTCGTCGATGGCGGCGGTAAGGGCTCGCGCAGGAATTACGCAGCCGTTGGGCGGGTGGTGGCGCTGGTGATGGTGTAGTTCCAGTGTGTGCCCATCAGCTCGGGCACCAAGCGCAGAAGGAGACATCCAGATGGCGTGAGATGACCGAGCGAACTG
>WNFU01009755.1_pt1 | contig 10769 bp, 12 predicted proteins | sample 5400121 | NCBI WGS metagenome assembly WNFU01 (sample SAMN13153360, study PRJNA577476) | soil metagenome | isolation source: 100 cm soil or saprolite under grassland replicate 1 | place: USA:California | collected 2016-06-15
GAGCAGCGTCAGCCGAATGTGCGGCAGCATCGCGCGCAGCCTCGGATGCCAGTGCGGCGCGCATTCAGGGCGCGGCGGGAGATCGCCCGATTCCCCGGTGCCCGGATAGCAGAGCCCCGCCGGAATAATGGCGATGCGGCGCTCGTCGTAGAAATCCTCCCGGTCGATGCGCAGCCACTTGCGCAGCAGATCGCCCGAAGGGTCGTTCCAGGGAATGCCGCTCTCGTGCACGCGCCGGCCCGGCGCCTGCCCCACGATGAGAACGCGCGCGCTGGGCCACGCGCGCAGGACGGGTTTCGGCGGATTCGGAAGGTGCGCTTCGCAGATGCGGCAGGAGCGGACTTCGGCGAGCAGGCGCTTGAACTCGGCCGGTTTCACCCGCATGTTAAGATTAGCGCCGTCCGCCATACAGGCTCCGTCGATGTCGCCGCAGTCACCGCTTAGCGCATTATCCCCTCTGGACGGACGCTACCACAAGCAGCTCGAGCCGCTGCGGGCCTCGTTCAGCGAAGCGGCGCTTTTCCGCTACCGCGTCGCGATCGAGATCCGCTGGCTGCTCGCGCTGGCGGCCGAGCCCGCGATCGCCGAGATCAAGCCTTTCTCGAAGGACACGAGCGCCGAGCTCGAGCGCGTGATCGCGACGTTCTCCGAGGAGGACGCAGCGCAGGTGAAATCGATCGAGGCCGAGACCAACCACGACGTCAAGGCGATCGAGTACTGGCTGAAGAAGCGGCTCGCGGGCGACCCGGAAGCGACCCGCGTCGCCGAGTTCGTGCATTTCGCCTGCACTTCCGAGGACATCAACAACCTCGCCTATGCCTTGATGCTGAAGGAGGGCCGCGACAGGGTGCTGCTTCCAGCGCTCGACCGCGTGATCGAGGCGCTCGCGGCGCTCGCGGTGAAGCTCGCGGACGCGGCCATGCTCGCCCGCACTCACGGCCAACCTGCCTCGCCGACGACGCTCGGAAAGGAGCTTGCGAACGTGGTGCACCGCCTGCGGCGCTCGCGGCGCTCGATCGCGTCGGTGTCCCTCACCGGGAAGATGAACGGCGCGGTGGGCAACTACAATGCCCACCTCGCCGCGTACCCGGACTTCGACTGGGAGCGTTTCGCCCGGGCGTTCGTCGAATCGCTCGGGCTGGAATTCAACCCCTACACCACCCAGATCGAGCCGCACGACAGCCTCGCCGAGCAGTTCGACGCGATCGCGCGCGCGAACACGGTGCTCCTCGACCTCGACCGCGATCTGTGGGGCTACGTGTCGCTCGGCTATTTCAAACAGAAGGCCAAAGCGGGGGAAGTCGGCTCCTCGACCATGCCGCACAAGGTCAATCCGATCGATTTCGAGAACTCCGAGGGCAATGTCGGAATCGCCAACGCGCTCTTGCGCCATTTCTCGGAAAAGCTGCCGGTGTCGCGCTGGCAGCGCGACCTTTCGGACTCGACCGTGCTGCGGAACGTCGGCGTCGCGCTCGGCCACAGCCTGCTCGCCTGGGAATCTTGCCTGAAAGGCCTCGCCAAGCTCGAGGCCGATCCGGCGCGCATGCTCGAGGACCTCGAGGCGAGCTGGGAGGTGCTCGCCGAGGCGGTGCAGACGGTGATGCGCCGGCACGGCCTTCCCGATCCCTACGAGCAGCTCAAGGCGTTGACGCGCGGCAAGCGCGTCGACGGGGAGGCGTTGCGCGCATTCATCCGGGGCCTTGCGCTTCCGGACGCCGACAAGGCGCGGCTGCTGGAGTTGACCCCGGCGCGCTACACCGGCAAGGCATCCGAGCTCGCGCGCAAGCTTTGAGTTCCTCCACCCTGCGCCGGGTGCTCGCCGATTTCGGCGGCGTCTACTTCGTCAACGCGGTCGTCGCGTTCATCTTCGCGGCCTCGGGGCCGGTGGCGATCATTCTGGCGGTGGGAACGCGCGGAGGGCTTGCGCCCTCGGACTTGTCCTCCTGGATCTTCGGCGCGTTTTTCTTGAACGGACTGATCAGCATCGCCTTCTGTTGGTGGTACCGGCAGCCGCTCGTTTTCTTCTGGACGATCCCCGGGGCGGTGCTCGTCGGGCCGGCGCTCGGCCACTTGAGCTACGCGGAGGTGATCGGCGCGTACATCGCGACCGGGCTTCTCATGCTCGCGCTCGGCCTCTCCGGCTGGGTTCGCCGCGCGATGGAGGCGGTGCCCATGCCGATCGTGATGGGCATGGTGGCGGGAGTGTTCCTGCGCTTCGGCCTGGACCTCGTCTACGCGATCCGCGACGACTTCTGGATCGCGGCGCCGATGGCGGCGGCGTTTCTCGCGCTCGGCGCCTCGCAGCGGCTCGCCCGGCTCGTGCCGCCGCTGATCGGCGCGCTCGCGGTGGGCATCGTGATGATCGTGGCGCTGGGCAAGTTCGATGTCGCGCCCGGGGCGCTCGGTCTCGCGCGGCCGAATCTCTACGCGCCGGCGTTTTCCTGGCGCTCGATGGTCGAGCTGGTCGTGCCGCTTGCGATCACTGTGCTCGTCGTGCAGAACGGGCAGGGGATCACGGTGCTGCGAGCAGCGGGCCACTCGCCGCCCGTGAACGCGGTGGCCGCCGCTTGCGGGGCGGGCGCGATCGTCACGGCCTTCGTCGGCGCAGTCCCGACCTGCCTCACCGGCCCGGTGAACGCGATCATCTCGTCTTCGGGGGAAAAACACCGGCACTACACCGCGGGAATTTTCGTGGGCCTGCTCGCTCTCGCCTTCGGCCTCTTTGCGCCGGTGTTCACGCACCTCATGCTCGCCACGCCTAAGGCTTTCATCGCCACGCTCGCCGGCCTCGCGATGCTGCGCGTGCTGCAAACCGCGTTCACGGTCAGCTTCAAGGACCGTTTTGCGCTCGGCGCGCTGGTGACGTTTCTCGCGACCGTCGCCGACGTTCCTCTCCTCAATATCGGCGCGCCGTTCTGGGGACTCGTCTTCGGCTATGCCGCGTCTCGCCTGCTCGAGCGCGGCGACTTCCGGTGAACGGCCTGCCCGCCGCGCTGCGCGGCGCGCTGTGGATGGGGGGCGCGATGCTGTCGTTCGCCGTGATGGCCGTGGCGGCGCGCGAGCTGCTGCGCACCATGGGGAGCTTCGAGACCCTGTTTCTCCGGAGCCTCGTGTCGTTCGTCCTGGTGCTCGCTATCCTGCCGCGTTTCGGCTTGGGCGCGCTGCGTACGCGGCGCTTCGGCCTGCACGTTATGCGCAACGTGCTGCACTTCGGCGGCCAGTACGCGTGGGTGTACGCGATCGCGATGCTGCCGCTTGCGACGGTGTTCGCGATCGAGTTCACCATGCCGGTGTGGACCGCCGTGCTCGCCGTGCCGATCCTGGGCGAACGGCTGAACCGCGGGCGCATCGTCATGCTCGCGTTCGGTCTCACCGGCGTCCTCGTCATTCTCAAGCCCGGATTCGGCGTCGTGCAGCCGGCGGCGCTCGCGATGCTCGCCGGATCGTTCGCCTACGCCTCGGTGAATATCGCCACCAAGCGCCTCGCCGAAAAAGATTCGGCGTTCGCGATCCTGTTCTACATGTCGGCGATCCAGCTTCCGCTCGGGCTCGTTCCCGCGCTGCCTCAATGGGTCACCCCGCGGATCGCCGATCTGCCCTGGATCGTCGCGATCGGCGCGGCAAGCCTGAGCTCTCATTACTGCCTCACGCGTGCCTTGCGCATCGCGGACGCGACGCTCGTTGTCCCGGTCGATTTTCTCCGGCTGCCTCTTATCGCCGTGGTCGGGATGCTCTTCTACGGCGAGCCGCTGGAACTCTCGATCATGCTCGGCGCGGCCGTCATCTTTGCCGGGACCTATTACAGCATCCGGCGCGAAAGCCGAAGGTCGGAGCTCTGAAAAGGCCGGCGCAGGTTCTTTGCGCGGCCGGTCGTTTACTTTTCCTTAGGCAGCGGCGGCAGCGCGCGCAGGTAGGCGATCAGCGCGTTGAGATCCTGCGGCGTGAGCCGGCTGGTGGTGTTGCGGATCACTTCGCCCATCGCCTCTGCGGGGACGTCGCCCTCCGGGGTGAGCCCGGTCGTGAGGAAATCTTCCAGGTCCTTGTCGCTCCGCTTCTTGAGTCCCGTAGGCGTGAGATTCGGGGTGCCCTTGCCCTCGGGTCCCTTGCCTCCGGCCAGAAAGCGGCTGCTCCTGGGCCCGCCGAGAAAATTCCGAGGCGTGTGGCATTCGCCGCAGTGGCCGAGGGCCTGTACCAGATACGCGCCGCGGTTGGCGATGTCGGTGAGCCCGGGGATGTCCACGAAGGGACCGGGGGTGAAGAAAAACCACTTCCAGAATGTGACGAGGGAACGCCAGCCGAAGATGAACCACAAGTCGTGCTCCTGATTCGCCCGCGCGCTCGGCGGGAGCGCACGCAGGTAAGCCCATAGGTCGCGAAGATCGCGGTCGGTGATCCTCGTAAACGAGGGATAGGGGAACGCCGGGAAATAATTCTTGCCGTCGGGCCGGTTGCCCTCGCGCATCGCCCGCATGAAATCCGCCTCGGCCCAGCGCCCGATTCCGGCCTGCGGATGCGGGGTGATGTTCGGGCCGTAGAACGTTCCGAAGGGCGTCTTGAGCGCGCGGCCGCCCGCGAAGGGAACCGCGTCTTTCTTTTCTTCCGTATGGCAGCCGACGCAGCCTGCGGCTTTCGCGAGATATTCCCCGCGCTTCGCGTCGCCCCCTGCGAAGGCGTTGACCAGCGTTGCGCAGAGGGCAACGGTGAGCGCGCCTTGTCCAAGCGACTTCGCTTTTGGATGCATATTGTCGATCCAGGAAAACAAAGCCCCGCCGCAGCGGGGCTTCTTCGGAAAATCCGCGCTCAGTCCTTCTGGCGGAAATTCTGGTGGCAGTTCCCGCAGCCTCCTTTGCCGACCTCGGCGATCGCCGACTTGACGCTGGCTTCGTTGCCGGTCTTCGTAGCGGCCACAAGTGCGCCGACCGCGCTCTGGAACTTTTCCTGCGCCTCCTTGAACTTGGCCGGCTCGCTCCAGATCGCCGGCAGGGCGGCGGTTTTCACGTCCTTCAGGTCCTTGGTGCTTTCCGCGAAGCCGTCCCAGGGCATCTTGTTCAACACATCGAGATAACCGGCATTGCGTGCGACCACATCGGCGTTGTAAGGGACTTTGCCTTGGGCCATACCGGCTAAGGGACCGAAGTACTTGCCCTGCAGGGTCATCGCCGCCTGGCGCTGTTTGACCAATACCTCGGGCTTGACCTGCGAGAAGGCGCTGAGCGTGTATCCCGTGCCGAGCGCGATGGCAAGTCCGGCCAAAAGAAGCCTCTTTTTCATTCGATTCTCCTTGATCAGGGTTGGCATGCGAACCTCGATTGTAGCGGCATCCGCCGCATGGGTTCCATAACAGTTCCCGGCGGCGGTTTATTCCGGGGGCCTCGAGGAAGAAAGCCGCAACGGCGCTAGACCACGGCCTCGGGCTTCTTTTCCTGGAGCGGCTTCACCAGGTCTTCGCGCCGGATCCCCAGCCAGCGCACCAGGGGCGCCATGACCAGCACCGACGAATAGATCCCGAAGAGAATGCCGATCGTCAGGGCGAGCGCGAAATAATGCAGGGCGGGCCCCCCGAATACCAGCATCGAGGTGACCATCGTCTGGGTGCAGCCGTGGGTGATGATGGTGCGGGAAATCGTCCGGGTGATCGCGTTGTCGATGATCTCGGTGACGCTCGCTTTCCTCATCTTCCTGAAGTTCTCGCGGATCCGGTCGGCGATCACCACCGACTCGTTCACCGAGTACCCGAGCACCGCGAGCACCGCGGCGAGCACCGGCAGCGAGAATTCCCACTGGAACAGGGAGAAAAAGCCCAGGATGATCACGACGTCGTGGAGGTTGGCGATGATCGCCGCCACGCCGAATTTCCACTCGAAGCGCAGCGCGAGATAGCCGACGATGCCCAGCGAAGTGATGAGGAGGGCGAGCGCGCCGTTCTCGGCGAGCTCGCGCCCGACCTGGGGGCCGACGAATTCCACGCGGCGCAGCTTCGCCGTCGCGTCGTCGGCGGAGAGCCCTTCCATCACGGCCTTCGACAGATCCGCGCTGTTCTGGCCGGGCTTGAGCGGCATGCGGATCAGGACGTCGCGCGAGGAGCCGAAGTTCTGCACCGAGTAATCGTGGTAGCCGCGCGCGTCGAGCGCCTTGCGGATCTTGTCGACTTCGGCGGCATGCTCGTAGTTCACCTCCATCACCGTGCCGCCGGTGAACTCGATCGAGAAACTCAGGCCCTTGGTGGCGAGGAAAAAGACCGCCAGCAGGAAAGTGACGAGCGACACCACGTTGAACGCCAGCGCGTGGCGCATGAACGGGATGTCGCGGCGGATCTTGAAGAATTCCATCCGCCTATTTCCAGGCCGTGTTGCCGATCGCCACGCGCTCGAGCTTCCTGCGCGAGCCGTAGGCGAGGTTGACCATGCTCCGGCTTATCACCACCGAGGAAAAGATCGAGGTGAGGATGCCCAGGCAGTGCACCACGGCGAAGCCGCGCACCGGGCCCGAGCCGAAGATGAGGAGCGCGAGGCCCGCGATCAATGTCGTGACGTTGGAGTCGAGGATGGTGCCGAAGGCGCGCTCGTAGCCGGCGTGGATCGCGGCCTGTGGGGTGACGCCGTTCCTCAGCTCCTCGCGCACGCGCTCGTTGATGAGCACGTTCGCGTCGATCGCCATGCCGAGCGTGAGCGCGATCGCCGCGATGCCCGGGAGCGTGAGCGTCGCCTGGAGCATCGAGAGCAGCGCGACGAGCAGCAGCAGGTTCGAGCACAACGCGAGCGTCGAGAACACGCCGAACACGGAGTAGTAGATCATGATGAAGAGCGCGAGCGCGGTGAAGCCGTAGATCGTCGAGTCGAAGCCCTTCTTGATGTTGTCGGCGCCGAGCGACGGACCGACGGTGCGCTCCTCGACGATCTCCATGGGCGCCGCGAGCGCACCCGCGCGAATCAGCAGCGAGAGCGTATTGGTCTCCTGCGGCGTGAACAGACCGGTGATCTGGAAGCGGTTCGAAAACTGCCCTCGTATCGTCGCCACCGATATCGTCTCGCCCTTACCGCGCTCGAACAGAACGATCGCCATCAGATGACCGATGTTTTCGCGCGTGACCTCGTTCATGATCCGACCGCCCGCCGAGTCGAGGTTGATCGAGACCGCCGGTTGCTGGTTCTGGTCGAATGTCGCTGCGGCTCCGGTGAAGCGGTCCCCGGTCAAGATCACCTGCTTCTTCATCGGCACGTTGCTCACGGTGCCGTCGCGCCTGCGCTCGGGGAAGACATCCACGTTGAAGGTGCTGCCCGAGCGCTGGGCGTCTTCGTCCACGAGCCGCACTTCGAGCGTCGCGGTGCGGCCAAGGATCTCCTTCGCCTTGGTGGTATCCTGCACGCCCGGCAGCTCGACCACGACGCGGTCCGCGCCCTGCTGCTGGATGACGGGCTCCGCCACGCCCAGCTCGTTGATGCGGTTGTGCAGCGTCTGGATGTTCTGCTTGAGCGCGAGGTCCTGGTTGCGTTTCTGGGCTTCCGGGCGCACCGTGGCCACGAGGCGCAGGTCGTCGCCTGCGCCCTCGTCGGCGAGCTGAAGTTCCGGCAGCCTCTCCGCAATGATTCCGCGGGCTTTCGCTCGCGTGTCGGCATCGCGGAACCTGACCAGAATTCGGTCGCCTTCCCGGGCAATCCCGACGTACCTCACGGTCTTGTCGCGCAGCTGGGTCCGAATATCGCCCGCATCGCTGTCGAGCTGCTTCACGAGCGCCGCGTGCATGTCCACCTGGAGGAGAAAGTGAACCCCGCCGCGCAGGTCGAGGCCGAGATACATGGGCAGCGCGTTGACGGCCGCGAGCCACCGCGGAGAATTCGGCAGGAGGTTGAGCGCCACGGTGTAGGAAGGGTTTGCCGGGTCGGGATTGAGCGTCCGTTCGATGACGTCCTTCGCCCTGAGCTGGGTGTCGGGGTCCACGAGCCGCACCCTGACGCTATTGGGATCGAAGATCGTTCCGGTGGGGGCAATGCCCGCCTTCTTCAACGCCTCCTCGACGCGCCCGAGAGCGGAATTGTCCATGTTCAGCGTCGCGCGGGCCGGGGAGACCTGCACCGCGGGCGCCTCGCCGAAGAAGTTGGGCAGCGTGTAGAGGACCCCGAGCGCGAGCGCCACCGCGATGGTGACGTGGAGCCAGAGCGGGTAACGGTTCATCTAGATCGACTTGATCGTGCCCTTGGGCAGGAGAGTCTGGATCGCAGTCCTCTGCACCTGCACTTCGGTATTGGGCGCGATCTCGAGCGAGACGTAGGACTCGCCCATCCTGGTGATTTTCCCCAGCACCCCGCCCGAGGTGACGACCTCGTCGCCCTTCTGCAGCGCCTCGGTCATTTGTTTGTGCTCCTTGGCGCGCTTCATCTGGGGGCGGATCATGAGGAAGTAAAGCAGCGCGAACATCCCGATGATGATGAAGAACTGCTCGTAGCCGGGGCCCGAAGCGCCGGCCGGGGCGCCCTGCGCGTATGCGGGGGAAATCAGCACGATCGTCTCCAATGGAAGTTTCAGCGGACGCGGAAGTATACCATCGGGGGCTCGCCGTTCATTCGTTTTTCCCCGATTTCCGGCGCTCCTCGCGAAATGCTTCGGCGTAATCGGCGAATTTACGCTCGGCGACGGCGTTGCGCAGTTCCCCCATCAGCGTCTGGTAGTAGTGCAGGTTGTGCAGGGTGTTGAGCCGCGCGCCGAGAATCTCGTTGACCTTCTGCAGGTGATGCAGGTAGCTGCGCGAGAAATGCGCGCACGCGTAGCACCCGCAGCTCTCATCGAGCGAGCGCGTATCGTCGCGATAGCGGGCGTTGCGGATCTTGATGTCGCCGCGGCGGGTGAAGAGCCAGCCGTTGCGGGCGTTGCGCGTCGGCAGCACGCAGTCGAACATGTCGATTCCGGCCGCGACCGCCTCGACGATGTCCTCGGGCGTGCCGACGCCCATGAGATAGCGCGGCTTGTCCTCGGGAAGCTGCGCCGCGGTGTGGGCGAGGATCCTGCGCTTGTCGCGCTTGGACTCGCCCACCGAGAGCCCGCCGATCGCGTAGCCATCGAAACCGATGCTCGTCAGACCCGCGAGGGATTCGTCGCGCAGGCGCTCGACCATTCCGCCCTGGACGATGCCGAAGAGGGCGTTCGCGTTGCCTTCCGCGGCGCGAGCGCCGGCGTCAAACTCGCGCCTGGAGTCCTCCCACCAACGCTTGCAGCGCAGGGCCCAGCGCAAGCTTAGGCGCATCGATTCCCCGGTCTCGCGCTCGCTCGCCGGGTAAGGAGTGCAATCGTCGAGCACCATGACGATGTCCGCGTTCAGCGCCCGCTGGATGCGCATCGATTCCTCCGGCGTGAGCAGCAGCCTGTCGCCGTTCACGGGCGAAGCGAAGCGCACGCCTTCCTCCGTGATCTTGCGAAGCTCGCCCAGGCTGAACACCTGATAGCCGCCGGAATCCGTGAGAATTGGCCCACTCCAGCCCATAAAGCGATGCAGCCCGCCGTGCGCCGCGATCACCTCGGGGCCGGGGCGCAGCCACAGATGAAAGGTGTTGCCGAGGATGATGCGGGTGCCGTTCTCGAGGAGCTCGGCCGGGCTCACGGCCTTGACCGCGCCGTAGGTGCCGATCGGCATGAAGACCGGCGTCTCGACCTTCCCGTGCGCGAGCTCGAGCACGCCCGAGCGCGCGGCGCCGTCGGTGGCGTGGACGGTGAATTTCATCGCACTTGCGTAGTGGCGGCATCTCCCTCTCCCGCTTGCGGGAGAGGGCAGGGGTGAGGGCAAGCCGCGCAGATCAGAACATAGCTGGCGTTTACTTCAGATATTTTTCCCACTTCTTTCGCCAACTGGTTTCATCGAAGGTACGAACGCTTGCGAATCGGGCGGGATCGCCGACGATGACGCCGGGCCGCTTGACGAGCTTGTCGAGCTTGCCGCCCGGCTTCGAGGACGCTTTGCGCGTTCCCGCTCGACGCAACGCGCTCCGGCGGCTCATTGCGACGCCTCGGCGATCCAGGCGATATGCGCGGCTAGGGGCGTGCGCTTGATGGCGTTGTAAAAGCGCCTGTCGGCGGTCACCATGCGGCAGCGATTGGCCACCGCCAGAGCGAGGTACAGGCAATCGTAGGCGCCCTGCCCGAAGGCGAGAGCCCAGCGCGCAGCCGTTTCCACGAGCGGGGAATGCGGCGCGAGAGTAATGCGCACGCGCAGCAGCTTGGCGAGCAGGGCCGCGGCTTCCTGCGCCGTGATTTCTTTCAAACGCACTTTTTTCAGGGTCACGCTGGCGAACTCGATCAGAAACAGTTCAGGTGCGAGGAGCGTCTCATCGGGGTGAAGATAGCGCTTTGCGGCCTCGGATTCGGCCTCAGGCACGATCCATTTGACCGCCACCGAGGCGTCGATCACCCAGGCGCTCACCGCTTTCTATCCTCGCGCAGCAGCTTCACGCTGTCGGTGTGAATTCTCCCCTTGAGGCTTTTTCTCAGCGCGTCGATCTCGGCAAGCAGCTTCGGATCGACCGTGGGTCGCGCCGCATCGACGAGGATCTGTTTGAGTTCGCTCTGCAGCGATCGTCGGTTGGCCACCGCTCGAGCCTTGAGATTGTCCAACGTTTTCTTGTCTACGTCTCGAATCAGTACCTGGTGGCCCATGCGAAGCTCCTTCGGGTTTCAGATGATATCAGAATGCTATCACCGGCGGGCCATCGGCGCAAGCAGGGCTAGCGCCGATCGAGCAGCATCGCGTCGCCGTAGGAGTAGAAGCGGTAACGTTTCTCGAT
>WNFU01009756.1_pt1 | contig 10769 bp, 14 predicted proteins | sample 5400121 | NCBI WGS metagenome assembly WNFU01 (sample SAMN13153360, study PRJNA577476) | soil metagenome | isolation source: 100 cm soil or saprolite under grassland replicate 1 | place: USA:California | collected 2016-06-15
GCCGCTCCTTCAACCGTCTGTTGGCCGCCCTCAACCGTCGCTGCCGCGACTCGCGGATTTCTCTCACGCGCGGCGCCGGCGTTAAAACGCCGGCCTAATATCAGACCGTCGCTCCGCGACGTGAAAACAAAGCTCAGGGAATGACCTTTCAAAATCAAAAAATGGATAAGGTCGAGCTATGTTGTTTAGCGTTTTTCCGTATCGAAACAAACGGCATAAGAGCCATTCGGTTTAACCACAAACGCTCACGAGAGTGTGTTTAGAGTACCGGCTTGCGGCCGGCAGTGTTGGGGATCCAAGCCAGACCGGCTAAAGCCCAATGAGGTTAAGTGAACTCGAATCTTTGTTCTGTCCTTTAACCTGAAAAGGCGACAAGATAAAGCATAATAAGGCTAGCGCTGCTATGACTTGTTCTCTTATTTCTGTCTCTCCTCTATCAACACTTCGGCAGAGTTAACCGGCGCGCTCTTCAGCTCCTAGATCACCCATTTGTACGCCTTGTAGTCTGACCACTCAACCTGTGATCAAAGCTATAGAGATCCTCAGAATAAAGACGCTGGAAGAAGAAAATCGTTCCACTACTTACTCCTCGGCCTGTCCGACAGGCCTGAGCGCATGCAGCCGCGTCCAATACCTCGTGTGCGCCCTCTTCGCCCAGCCCCAGAAGCGGCCCTGACGCAGATCGGCGCCTTCATCATCCCAAAGCTTGTGATGGAGGTAGATCGAGTCTCCGCCGCCTTCGTCAATCACCAACATTAATTCGTGATCGTAACTGGCTTCCGGTTCACGGCCCTCGATCTCTGCGGCGAGGTTGGCCGCGGCGACCTCGCCTTGCAGCATGGCCATGTGCCCCATCTTCGGCCCCGGAAAGTTCACCGAGTCGCCTGCGGCGTACATCCGGTCGGCGAGATGGACGCGCATCCGGTTATCCACGCGGATGTAGTCGTTCGGATCGGTGATGCCAATATGCCAAGCCTCGGCCGGACCTTGAAACGGCGGGATCAGCATTAGCAGGCCGTAGTCCATACGTTGACCGTCGCCGGCCCACACCTCCTTTTCGGTCACGCGGCTCACGGGGAAGTCGGGCGCGAACTCGATGCCACGCTCGCCGAGCGCGTCTCGTAACGCGGTTGCGATCGCGTCCCCGCCCAATAATCCGCCGAGCTTCTCCGGGCTGACGATCGTGATCCGCGCGCGATCACGTTCCCCACGCGCGCGCAACAGCCGATCAAGCGCGAACGCCGTTTCGTAAACCGGCACGGCGAGCCTCGCGTCTTGACAGTAACCGATGACGGCGTGGCCTCCGTGAAAGTCTTTGATCGCCTCGCCGAACTTCAAGGCCGCGCCTACCGTCAGGAGATGATGCGCGTGCTCGAAAAAGCCCGGAACGCGTTCGGCGGCGAGCCTGCGGCCCAGCGCGAAGACAAGATAGTCATAAGTGATACGCCTCTCGTACCGGCCGCGCGGAACGACCACGTAACGCTTATCCGGGTCGTAGCCGGCGACCTCCGCCTGTGTCAACGCGACGCGACGCGACCGCATCGCGTGGACCAGGTCGAAGAAGACGTCCTCCAATTTGAGGCGACCGAAGGCCAGCCGGACCAGCGACGGGAAGAAGGTGAATTCACGATGGCGCGAGACGAGCGTGATCCGGTGTTCGGGCCCCAATCGCCGCGCCAAACTTTCCGCCGCGACCACGCCGGCAAAGCCGCCGCCCAACACGAGAATATTTGCCATACTCAACTCCTAAAAACTTCGGTCATCAGAAAATCGGCGCCGGTCATTACTCTTCACTATGCAACTCCCCCGCCACCACGCCCGTTCACGCCAAAAATCCTATCGGGCAAGGCATATCATTTGCGCAGATTAAGAGGGCTTGATTGAAGGGCGAAAAAATCCGTGATTGCGTGGGGGAATTTCCGCTTCGCTGTGGAGAATTCCGTAATCGCCCGGCGAGGAACTCAGTGACCGTGATGATCGTTAATCTGCAAATGAATATGAATCGTCTACCAAAAATCCTGTTCGCGTTAGAGGTTCTGTCATTATCGCTTGTGGCGCCGGCTGCGCCGATTCGCCTCGATGAACAGTCCGATGAAAAGAGCGCGGCGACCGCGCGGATCCGTATTGAGAACTTCGGTAAAGTCAATGATCGCTTTTATCGCGGCTCGCTGCCGAAGCAGTCTGATTACGCAGGGCTTGTGGCGTTGGGCGTGAAGACGGTCATCAGCCTGCGCCATCGCCCGGATGAGCGCGTCAGGCAATCGGCCGAGCGCGCAGGCATGCGCTACATCAACCTGCCAATGAACGTCCGCGGATACCCGCCGGCCGACCTGGCCCCGCGCTTCCTCGCGCTGGTCAACGACCCGGAGAACTGGCCGGTCTATGTTTACTGCCACGGCGGTCGCCATCGGACCGGCGTGATGACGGCCATTTATCGCATGTCGGTCGATGGCTGGGACGCTCAGCGCGCCTACGCCGAGATGCGGCGGTACGGCTTTTACAAACGCTGGGGACACGGCCCGTTGAAAGCTTACGTCTTCGATTACTATCGCCAGTTGCAGCAAGAGGCGGCTCAATCAATTCGGCGAGATTGAATACCTGCCGAAAAGCAAAATTAGCAGGCAGGTTTGACCGCGTTTCAAAAAGCAAAATAACGGTAGGGCAACATCAATATGCCTGCCGCAATGATGGCGCCGTACGCGGGCAAAATTCTGATGAACAATCGCCGGCGCCCGAGGGCCGCGACGGCGCCGGCTTTGAAGATCAGGTTCGAGATCGCCGCCAAGACGACGAGCCTCCAGCCGTCCTCGGCGTTGAGCCTGCCCGCGTTGACAAGTTGCGCGGTCGAAAGCGTTATCGCATCCACGTCAGTCAGCCCGGACAACGCCGCAACCGCGTACAACCCGCGGGCGCCGTATCGCTCTTTCGCGGCGGCCACGACAAACAAGACCACTGCGTAAATCAGCCCGAATAGCAGCGCTGATGAGGGAATTTCCACACCGCCGCGCAATGCGAGCCTGTGTCTGGGCAGTAATCAGGCCATTTCTCTGTTGGCACATGCCTTGCTCTCCTGAAGAGACGATATGGAATCAGGGATAACACTGTCATCTCAACCTTAACGAGCTTCAGGTGACGATCCGCAACGGCATAGAGGCCGGCAAACTGCGTAAGGAGGTTAATTCGATGCGCCGCGACCTGGCGCGGGAATTCGGCTTCGACCAGATCGTCGGCGAATCGCCGGCGATGAAAAGGATGATTCAGCTTGCCCATAAAGTGGCCGAGAGTGAGGCCTCATCGGTGCTGCTGCAGGGCGAGAGCGGGACTGGCAAAGACCTCGTCGCCAAAGCGATCCATTACGGCTCCCGCCGCTCAGATAAGCCGTTCGTCGCCATCAACTGCGCGGCGATTCCCTCGACGCTGATCGAGAGCGAACTCTTCGGCTATGAGAAGGGCGCCTTCACCGACGCGAAGGGGCGCAAGGAGGGGTTGTTCGAACAGGCCGAAGGCGGAACGATTTTTCTGGACGAGATCGGCGAACTCGAGATCGGCTTGCAGGCGAAGCTGCTTCGCGTGCTCGAAGAAGGCGCGTTCCGGCGCGTCGGCGGGTTGAAGGATTTGCCGCTCGACGTGCGCGTAATTGCCGCTTCCAACCGCGATCTGAAGAGCGAAAGCGAGGCCGGGAAATTCAGGCTGGACCTTTACTACCGTCTCTCCGTCATCCAGATCGATCTGCCGCCGCTGCGCGAGCGCGGCGATGACGTGCTGCCGCTCACCGAGCATTACATCAAAAACTTCAACGAAAAGCTCAGGAAGCGCATCCGCGGGATTACGCCCGAAGTGGCGGAGATTTTCCGACGCTACGGGTGGCCCGGCAACGTGCGAGAGCTGCGCAACGTGATCGAGCGACGGCCCGATGCCCACTTAGGCCAATAATGATCTTCTTTCAATGCGACTGCGGTTAAGAACGGCGCGATCTGGCAGGAGAGTTGCAGCCAACGAAAGTGAGGATGTGTGATATGAAAATCCTTTTGGCTACTGATGGCTCAGATTACAGCAAGGCTGCCGTCAATTCGGTCGCGGAACGCCCTTGGCCCGAAGGCAGCGAAGTGAAGATCATCTCCGCGATGGAGATTCCATACGCGCCCACGACCGAAGCCTGGGTGTTGCCCGATAGCTACTACTCAGAGTTGGATAGAGTGGCGAGAGAGCAGGCGGAGGCGGCGGTCAAAGACGCGGTCGAGCGGATCGAGTCCGGAAAGGCTTCCAGACTTGAGATCATCACAAAAATCATAGGCGGCTCCGCCAGAGAGGTGATCCTGGACGAAGCCGAAAGATGGGGCGCCGATTTGATCGTGCTCGGATCGCACGGCTACAGCGGGTGGCGCCGCTTCCTGCTCGGCTCTGTTTCCCACGCCGTCGCCACGCATGCGCATTGCTCCGTGGAGATCGTGCGGCGATCTGCTGGTTAGTCAAAACCAGCGTCACTTCGAGACCGGCGTCGGCGCGGCGTCCGCGCGCCCGCGCTTCGGCCATCAGCCATCGCGCCATCCGTTGATCGACCTCGCGCAATGACAACGCCTCTACCAGCTCGGCGCATTTCCGCAATCGCCCGGCGAGCATCTTCAACGCGGCCATCGCGATCTGCGGATGTTTCAGGCAGAGTGACTTCACGTCGTTTTTGTCGAGGTAAAGAACGGCCGTCTCTTCTTCGGCCGCGACGGTCGAAGGATAGGGTTTGTCGTCGAAGACGGGCAGCTCGGCGATTGTCGCGCCTTCGCGCTCGACGTGGATTACCTGCTCGCGCCCGTCAACGCCTTCGCGGAACGCGCGCAGCGCCCCGTTTACGATGACATACAGGCCACGAGCTTCGTCTCCGGCGACGAAGAGAATTTCGTCGCGCGCCAGACGGCGTTCGACCGCGCGCTCGGCCAGCGCGCGAATCTCAGGCTCTTCGAGTTCGCCGAATAGCTGCGTTCTCCTCAACGCGGAGATTTTGTCCTTGATCATGCGGGGCATGATCACGCCTGATCGCCGCCGCTTTCAAGTCGCGCGGAATCCGAGCGCGGCGCAGACCAAAAAGACCAGCGAGTAGGCGATCTCCAGAATTCCGGCGCGCACAAGGTTCACCTTCGCCTTCGGCGTGAACATTCCCCAGAAGGTCCTGACCAGCGCGGGCGCGAAGGCGACGAATGCGAAAAGGCTCAAACTGCCCGCGGAGATCAGGGCAGGCAGCGCGACGATCAGAAACGAATGGTAGAAAACGCAACTCCGCAAAGCCTGCCGCTGCTCGGCCTGCTTGCGCGGGTTAAGTCGGTAAACTCGCAGCTTGATGTAAAAGACGCTACTCGCCATGTAGAGCGCGCTCAGCAGCCACAACCAGAGGGCTGTCATGTCCCATCGTCCGCTCGCTGCGTAATGGGCGGCGGGCGCGGTCATCGTCAACCCGCTGATGGCCATAATCTCGCCCGACGTTGAGCGTTCTTCCATCTGCGTGGCCTGCTTGCCGTTGATCAGTAACAGCGCCGCGCCGGCCAGCCCCAGCGGAATCAGCCAGAAGAGTTTGAACGCGAAGATCAGCGGCGATCCGAACGCCGCGGCCATAGCGAGATATAGCAAGAGCGCCTTGCCGGCTTCGACGGCTTCACGCCCCCGAGCGCGGGCGCGCCAGTAGACCAGCAGCGATTCGCGTGAAATGAACGCAGCCGTCGCCGAAAGCAGTAATAACAAGACCGGCCAATTAACGCGCCCGGCCACGGCCACTCCCAGAACGAAAGGCACGTAAAGCATTACCCACGCGCCGTGCTCTTTGGGAAGTTTCAATGCGAATCGAAGGCTCATAACAAAAACTACTCCACAGCGTTAATCTTCAATCGAATTTGCGGCGAAGCAGCGGCCGATCAATTCGCGCCGCTCGTCTTCGCCGGTCACGCGGTCGAGCGCGGGGAAGAATATGTTGCGCTCGCGCATGTCATGATGGTCGCACAGGCTCTTGAACGTCGCCTCTTCGTCGAAGAGACGAATCACCCGCCTCGCCGGGTCGCCGCCCTCCTCTTTCAACTCGCCCAGCGTCGCGGCGAAGCGCGCCAGGAATTCGAGCATCCGCCGATGCTCTCCAATGAAAAATTCCGGCGGGCCCCCAGCGATCTTTCCCGCGCGTTCGTAAACCGGCATCAGCAGATCTTCTTCGACCCGCATGTGGGCGCGCAGTTCGCGCTCGTAAATCCGCAGCCGCTCCGCCGCCAGTTCGAGGTCGAGCCGCAAGAGCGCCTCTTGATGGAGCAGAAAAAGCTCGTTCAGACGCTCGCGGACATTTAGAAGCTCGGCAAAACTCATTAAGGCATCCTCCTACTGGGCTACTGGGCTACTGGGCTACTGGGCTACTGGGCTACTGGGCTACTGGGCTACTGGGCTACTGCGCCTCCTTCACAATAGCAATATTGGCGCCGGCTTTATTTTTCCGCGATGACTTATGTCACTGCGCGCGTCGGGAAACGACTTTACACTCCGCTCGTAATCAAAACTTTGCTACCAACGGAGGAATTATGAACATCACCGCTACATCTACCGTCAGAGACCTGGCCGCCGGCGTCCCGGGCGCGACGCGCGTCTTCGAGAATTTCGGCATTGATTACTGCTGCGGCGGGAGCCGAACCCTGGCCGCCGCCTGCCGGGAGGCGAACTTGTCTGTCGAAGATTTGACGCGCTCGCTCGAAGAGTCCGGTCGCGCGCCACAGCCCGGCGCCGGGCGCGATTGGCGACAGGAATCGCTCACGGCGCTTACCCAATACATCGTTGACACTCATCACTACTTCGCCAGACAGGAGCTCGATCGTCTGGAGAAGCTCTTCGACAAGGTCTGCTCGCGCCACGGCGAGGGCCATCCGGAACTGTTCGAGGCGCAGAAGACATTTTATCAACTCAAGCAGGACCTGGTCCCGCACATGCTTAAAGAGGAGCAGGTTCTCTTTCCCCACATTACGCGGATGGAGGAGGCCGCCGGCGAGCGCCGCGCCGTTCCGCCGCCGTTCTTCGGCACTGTGCGAAATCCGGTGCGGATGATGATGACGGAACACGACACGGCGGGCGATCTATTGAAACAGTTGCGCCGCATAACCAAAGGGTACACAACGCCGCCCGACGGCTGTATCAGTTTTCAGACGCTCAATCAGGCTCTGGCCGCGTTCGAGGCCGACCTGCATCAGCACATTCACCTGGAGAATAACATTCTCTTTCCGCGCGCCGTTGAGATGGAGGAGACCTCCGCGCCCGACTTCCACAAATCCGCGGGCGAATTCAACGAGCATCGCTGCTTCGGCCATTGAGAGCCAAAATCGCCGCAGCAGGCGCGTGAAATTTCGCAGCGGCATGGGGAATTATCCGCAGATCTTATCGGCGGAGACCTGTAATAGCGCGATTCTGAAGTTGGCACAGTCATTGCTCAGGCGCAGAGGTGATGGCTGATCTTCAGAACGCTTCAGGAGACGAATGTGATGACCAGAGAAGCAATCAAGGCGACCGGTTGGGGAATGCTCGTGACTCTGACCGTCGCCCTTCTCATCGTAATCGGCGCATCACGCCGATATCGTCCTGCCAGGCTCGCTGCACGAAGAGGATGAAGGAATCGTCACGCAGATCGAAGGCCGAGTCATCAAGATCAACAAGGCGGTCGATCCGCCGGGCGACGCGAAACAGGATTGGCGCATCATTCAGGATATCGCCCGCGCGATGGACCGCGAGCGCGGCTTCACTTTCAACGAGCCGCGTGAAATCCTCGATGAGCAGCGCGTGGCGTCGAAAGGCTACGTCGCCGATTACTCCGGCGTCACCTACGAAAAGATCGAACGCCAGGGCGGAGTCTTCTGGCCCTGTCCGAACGAAGCCCACCCGGTACCCCACGGTTGTTCGAGAAAGGCTCGTGGAACCCGATCGCGAAAGGCGCAGGGCCGTTCTACTTCCCTGACGGCAAAGCGCGTTTCAATGTGGCCGCCTATACGCCGCCGGCTGAAGACGTGGATGAAGAATACCCGATCATTCTGACCACGGGCCGCGTGGTCAGCCAGTTCCTGTCGGGCACGCAGACTCGGCGCATCGGGCCGCTGGTCGATCAGTATCCCGAGCCGCGCGTCGAGATGCACCCGCGCCTGGCCGAAAAGCTGGGCATCGAAGACGGTGATTGGACGGCGGTGGAATCGCGGCGCGGGCAGATCACGCTGCGGGCGCAAGTTGTGACGACGATCCGGCCCGACACGATCTTCATCCCCTATCACTGGGCGGGCGCGAAGAGCGCGAATCAATTGACCGTCGCCGCGCAAGACCCTATCTCGAAGATTCCCGAATACAAGCTCTGCGCCGTGCGCGTGAAGAAGGCCGAAGCCGCTCCTGATTGGGCTAACGGCGGGGGGAGGGCGTAGATGGCAGTCCTTTCGCACATGGAATTTTTCATTGACCCGAATCGCTGCATCGGCTGCCAATCATGCGTCCAGGCCTGCGGCGAGTGCGACACGCACAAAGGACATCCGATGATCCACCTCGAATATGTTGACCGCGCTCATTCGGTACAGACCGCGCCGGTCGTCTGCATGCACTGCGACCAGCCGACGTGCGCCGAGGTCTGTCCGGCGGACGCGATCAAACGCACGGGCGACGGCGTGGTACAGACGGCGCGCAAGCCGCGCTGCGTCGCCTGCAACAACTGCGCGCTCGCCTGCCCGTTCGGCGTGCCGAAGATGAAGACGGAATTCCAACTGATGATGAAGTGCGATATGTGCTACGACCGCACGTCGGCCGGAAAGAAGCCGATGTGCGCGACCGTCTGTCCGAGCGGCGCTTTGTTCTTCGGCGCGCGCGCGCAGGTTGAACAACTGCGCCCACACTCATCCCCGGTCAATCAATTTCGATTCGGTAATCAGGTAATCACGACGAAGGTCAATATGATGGCGCCGAAAGTGGCGCGCGCCGAATACGTGGACGTGACGGCGGCGATGGACGAGGAGGTCATCGGCAAAAGTATTTTTCTGAACATTTTGTCAATCGTAGAGGAGGGTTGAGATGACTCTGAATAGGCTTAAATTAGGCGCTAATTTCGCTATTTTTGCGCTTTTCTTTGGCCTGGCCTCACTTGAAGCGCTTCAATCACAAAACTGGCTCAAGGCTGCATTCTGGCTAGCGATCGGCGTAGTGTTTCTGTGGGCGGATAATAAGGGGCGCCCGTCCTGAGATCGAGATTGAGCTTTAGTTGTAAGTGACCTTTATTACGAGTACGGCGCCGGATTGCTCTTCGATTTCCTGAAGGCCGAGGTGTCGAACGCCGGCGGAGATCAAAGCCAGACCTTCTCGCTGCGCATGGACAAGACGCGGGCGTATCGCTTCGACGGCAATGTGCGGCGGTTCAATTACTACCGCTCTCCGGGGCCGAACTTCGCGCTCGGATTCCGCAATTACGACCTGCGCCAGCAGGTCTCGGACTTCACCCTGAAGCTCTTCCCGCAGCGCGCCGTCCGCATCAACGCCGGCTACGGCCGCAGCATGGCCAAAGGTCGTTACAATCCGAGCTACAGCTTCGAACGCGACCTGTTTCAACTTCTAGGCGAGACGCGGTGGGAGGCGAACGATTACCGGCTCGGAATGGACGCGACTTATCACAAGTGGGATTTCGGCGTAGAGCAGCTCTACCGCAATTTCCGCAACGACCCGAATATCACTTCCAGACCGGGCGGCGATCCCGGAGCCAACCTGAGCACGCCGACGGGCGCAATCAGTTTCCTCGACCGGGAGATTCCGCTGCGCGCCCGCTCGCTGGTGACCAGGGCCAGCGTTCATGGCTCGGTCGGCGAAAGGTTGCACGTCGTTCTGCGAGGTCTGCACGACGATGAAAGGATGAAAACGCCTTACCTGGAGACGGTCAGAGGGACTGCCAGCACCAACGCCAACATCATCTCGCGCGTGTCGACCGGCGACGGAGCCGTCAAAAGGCCCGGCGCCGTCGTCGACGCCGGGGCCACATTCGACATCAACAGGAACTTTTCGATCAACGATTCGTTCCGCTACACGTCTTTCCGGATCGCCGGACAGGTGGCCACGCTTCAACCCGGCGTACAGCAGACCGGGACGGCGCCGCCTCAAACCATCATCACGACTACCGCAGGCGACCGGTTGACGAAGTGGTCTTCGTACTGGAACACGCTCTCGCTGGACGCGAACTTCGGCAGGAAGTTTTCGGCCAACATCGGCTGGCGTGCGATGCTGCGCGATGTAACGCTCGATGGCAATTATGTCTCGCGGGTTTCGAACTCACCTACCGTCACGACGCTGACCGGCGATGAAAGCGAGTCGGTCGCCACGCACGCCTTCGTCGGCGGATTCCGCGTCCGCCCGACCGACCGGTTCAGCTTCATCTTTGACGTGGAGCACGGGACGAACAATAACGCTTTCGTGCGGATCAATCCGCTCGAATTCACCCGCTTCCGCGCGCGGTCGCAAGTGCGCCTCACCGACAAGCTGTCGCTCATCGGGGCGTTCACCTCGACCGACCGCCTCAACCCGACGCCGCAGGTCGAAAATGAATCCGACGCCAGAAGCTATTCGGCGGCGGTCAACTGGGAACCGAAGTCGCGCCTTTACGTGGACGCCGTCGTCACTTTGCGCTGGTCGCGCCCGACGGCGTTCCTTTTGTTTCTGCTGCTGGGCGGCTTGTTGATGGCGTTGGGAATCGGCGTCTACCTCATCTCACTGGTTTCCGCCGAAAACAAACCACCGGCCGAGTAATTTTC
>WNFU01009757.1_pt1 | contig 10768 bp, 7 predicted proteins | sample 5400121 | NCBI WGS metagenome assembly WNFU01 (sample SAMN13153360, study PRJNA577476) | soil metagenome | isolation source: 100 cm soil or saprolite under grassland replicate 1 | place: USA:California | collected 2016-06-15
CTGATCGGCGATGACGCTCAGCGCGCGGGCCATGCCCTATGTTACGCGACACGTGCAGCTGAGCGGTTATGAAACCGACCACGCAGGTTGTTGCTGCGTCAGGCAATGAATTGCGCCAAGCCCCCAGATGAGCGCGCGACAATCCACGCCGATCACTCGGCGCCGAGGCAAAAGGCTCTGCAGGATCGACAGCGCCCGCGCATCTCGCCGGCGTTGTTCGAAGGTCGGCACGAGCAGCGCGCCGTTGACGAAATAGAAGTTCATATAAGTCGCCGGCAATCGCTGCCCCTTGTAAAGCACGGGTCGCGGCATTGGAAGCTCCACGATGCGAAACGCGCGGTCGTGCTGATCGCGAGCTCTCTCGAGCAGCGTGCGATTCGACTGCAACACGCGGAAATTGGGATCTGCCGCGTCGTCTTCGACGCCGATGACGATGGTGCGCGCGTCGACGAAGCGCGCCAGATCGTCGATATGTCCGTCGGTATCGTCACCCTCGATGCCGTCGCCCAGCCACACGACATGCGTCTGACCGTAATAGGTCGTCACATACCGTTCGATCTGCCGCTGCTCGAGACGAGGATTGCGGTTCTTGTTGAGAAGGCATGACTTCGTCGTGAGGATCGTCCCGGCGCCGTTGAAATCGACGGCGCCGCCTTCCATCACCACGCCAGGCGAGAACACGGGCAGGCCGAGCTCGTGCGCAACCCGAGTCGGAACGGCGTCATCGGCGTCGAACGGCGGGTACTTTCCACCCCACGCGTTGTAACCCCAATCGACGACCGCGGCTTCGGTGCGCCCGCGGCGGGCGCGGAGAACGAACGCCGGACCGTGGTCGCGGGTCCAGCATTCGTTGGTCGGAATGTGATGAAACGCGACGCGCCTCGCGGGCACGCGCGCGCGCGTCAAGAGCTCGCGGACGATGCGCTCGTAATCGACGTTGGGAACGTTCAGGTGCACGCGCTCGAACTGCGCAATCGTGCGGATGACTTCGATGACGTTGTGAAGGCACTCGGCGTATCGTCCAGGGAAGGAAATGCCTTCGGGGCGGGGCCAGCTAATCCAGGTGCCGCTGTGGCGGTGCCACTCGGCGGGAAAAGAAAAACCGTGATCCGCTGGCGTGCCTTTCAGCGGCGTGGCCATCAGCGCTCGATGAATCGCTTGGTGAGGTCCTGGTAGGCGTCGACGCGGCGGTCGCGTAGAAACGGCCAGTGCGTACGACTGAATTCGACGCGCGCGAGATCGCAATCGGCGAGGATCACCTGTTCCCGCGACACGGGCGCACGGCGCATGATCGCGCCATCTGGAGACGCGATGAACGACTGGCCCCAGAACTCGATGCCGTCGGGGTTGACCGGCTTGCCGCGACTGTCTTTCACGATCTCGTGGCCGACGCGATTCGGCGCGCAGACGAAGCAGCCGTTCGCCACCGCGTGGCTTCGCTGAATCAGCTCCCACGAGTCGTGCTGCGCGCGGCCGAACTCGCGCTTTTCCGAGGCATGCCATCCGATCGCCGTCGGATAAAAGAGGATCTCGGCTCCCTGCATCGCTGTCAGCCGGGCGCCTTCGGGAAACCACTGATCCCAGCAGATCAGCACGCCAATCGTGGCGTGCCGCGTCTTCCATGATTTGAAGCCGGTGTCGCCGGGCGTGAAATAGAACTTCTCGTAGTACAGCGGATCGTCCGGGATGTGCATCTTGCGGTAGACGCCGAGAACGGATCCGTCCGCATCGATAATTGCGGCGGTGTTGTGGTACAGACCCGCGGCGCGCTTTTCGAACAGCGACGCCACGATGGCCACGCCGTGCTGCTTCGCAATCGACGAGAGCGCATCCGTGGACGGTCCCGGAATCGGTTCGGCCAGCGCGAAGAACCGGTGATCCTCAACCTGACAGAAGTACTGCGATCGGAACAGCTCCTGCGTGCAAATCACCTGCGCACCAGCGGCCGCCGCTTTCTCAATCAGTTGTATTTGCCGGGTCAGGTTGGAAGCCGCATTCTCGGTGCACGCCATCTGCGTGATCCCGACGCGGACAATGCGAGGCTTGTGCGGCTCGCCCGGGATGAGATTCGACACGCCACGCGTCGCCCGCGCGGCCTTCGCGACGTCCGCGACCTTTGCGTGCTTTGCGACCTTCGTCCGCTTGATGTCCTTGACTCGGGCGCCTGGCATGTCAACGACTCACGTTCATGTGCGACATCTTTCCGGAGCTCAGACGGCAATCTTGCCATGAAAAGAGCGAACGGGCCGCGGCGGGCAGTCTTGACACGGGCAGTCGTGCAGCTTGACGTGTGCCGCTTTCGTGAGCCAACGTTCGAGCGGACACCATCACATGAACGTCCTCGTGTTCGGCGCAACGGGAATGATCGGGCAGGGCGTGTTGCGCGAATGCCTCCTCGATCCGGGCGTTGGTCGCGTCGTTGTCATCGGCAGACAGCACACCGGCATGAAGAGCGACAAACTTCGGGACGTCGTGCAGGCCGACGTGACGGACCTCTCGGCGCTCGAGGGCGAGCTGCGCCTTGTCGATGCGTGCTTGTTCTGCCTCGGTGTCTCGTCGGCGGGGATGTCCGAGGAGCGCTACACACGTCTGACCTACGACCTCACGCTTTCGGTCGCGCGGACGCTCGCGCGTGTCAACCCAGACGTGGTGTTCGTCTACGTGTCGGGGATGGGAACCGACAGTACCGAACACGGGCGTGTGATGTGGGCCCGCGTGAAGGGACGCACCGAGAATGCGCTGCTCGCGCTTCGGTTTCGGGCCGCGTACATGTTCCGGCCGGGATTCGTGCAACCGGTTGCGGGAGCTCGATCGAAGACGGTGTGGTACCGTGCGCTGTACACCCTGACCACTCCGCTGATGCCGCTCGTCAAGCGCTCGTTCCCAAAGTACGTGACGACGACAGAGGAGATCGGAAGAGCGATGCTTGCCGTCAGCCGCCGCGGGTACGAGAAAGCTGTGCTCGAAAGCCGCGACATTACACGAGTCGCGCGTAACACGATTCCACTCGAGCAGCCGGCCCAACACATTCGCGGGCATGGCGAATTCCACATCGCCCCGCCCCGTCTGCGAAAGAGGAAGAAATGAGCGACCTCGCTGATGACAAAGACAGGCGCCGCGCGGCTCTCCGCGCGCGTAGCCGGCTTCGTCGCGATCTATCTTCGAGGTGTTATCTACCGTTCTGCATGGCGGAGAGGAACTCTGCGTTCGAGCGCGTCTTGCCAAGCTTCGACAACAGCAGCTCCATCGCTTCAGCTGGCGAGAGGGGAGTCAGGACCTTACGGAGCACGTACACACGACTGAGGTCCTCCCGCGCGAGGAGGAGCTCCTCTTTACGCGTGCCGCTCTTCTGAATGTCGATTGCAGGGAAGACCCGGCGATCCGCCAGCTTGCGATCGAGGTGCACCTCCATATTGCCCGTGCCCTTGAACTCCTCGAAGATCACTTCATCCATGCGCGAGCCGGTGTCGACCAGCGCACTTGCAACGATGGTCAGCGAGCCGCCCCGCTCGATGTTGCGCGCCGCGCCAAAGAAGCGCTTCGGCCGCTGAAGGGCGTTGCTGTCCACGCCGCCAGAGAGCACCTTGCCGGAGGTGGGCACAATCGTGTTGTAGGCGCGGGCAAGCCGCGTGATCGAATCGAGCAGGATGACCACGTCTTTCTTGTGCTCGACGAGGCGCTTGGCCTTTTCGATCACCATCTCGGCCACCTGCACATGCCGCTGTGCCGGCTCGTCGAAAGTCGACGAGATGACTTCGCCTTTGACCGAACGCTGCATGTCGGTGACCTCTTCGGGCCGCTCGTCGATGAGCAGGACGATGAGGTACACCTCCGGATGGTTCGTCGTGATCGCGTTGGCAATCGCCTGCAGGATCATCGTCTTGCCGGTCCGCGGCGCCGCGACGATCAAGCCGCGCTGCCCCTTGCCGAGCGGCGTCATCAGGTCCATGACGCGCGTCGACAAATTGTCGGGATCGGCCTCGAGCCTGATGCGCTCCTGCGGGTAGAGGGGCGTGAGGTTTTCGAAGAAGACGCGCTCTTTGCCGCGCGCGGGCGGCTCGAAGTTGACGGCCTCCACTTTGATGAGGGCGAAGTACCGCTCGCCTTCGCGCGGCGGACGGATTTGACCCGACACCGTGTCTCCGGTCTGCAGATCGAACTTGCGAATCTGCGACGGCGACACGTAAATGTCGTCGGGTCCTGCGAGGTAGTTGTAATCGGGCGCGCGGAGGAATCCAAAGCCGTCGGGCAGGACTTCCAGCACGCCTTCTGAAAAAATGAGACCCGCCTTGGCGGCGCCCGCGCGGAGGATCTCGAAAATGAGCTCCTGCTTCCGCATGCCGGTCGCGCCGGGAATCTCGTGGTCGCGCGCAATTTTCGTCAGCGCGCTCACACCGAGCTCCTTCAGCGTTGTCAGATCGAGCGTTGTCTGCTCGGCGGTGCCGGTTTCGATGACGGCTTCTTCGGCGGGGACGGCCGGAGCCACGTTGCGATGAGTTCCCACAGTTCTTTCAATCCTTCGCCGGTCTGAGCGGAAACGCCCAGCGCCGGAGTTGCATGTAATCGTTCAAGTTCCCGAAGATGTCGCGTCCGCTCGCTACGCGACAGTTTGTCGATCTTGGTTGCGACGAGGCCGCGCGGCCGGCTGAGCGAGCCGATCCACTCCCACGCACGTAAGTCCGATTCGAGTCCCGGATGACGGCTATCGACGAGCAGCAAGATTCCCGCCACGCTGTCTGTCCCACGTCCTTCGCGGTCTGCGCCGGACGAGAACCCTGTGCTTGCTTGCCGCCGCGCTCCTCGATCGAAATACGCGGTGGTAATGGTTTCGAATTCGCGAGCAGAGGCGTCGCCGCCGCGCGCGTAACCGTAGCCGGGCAGGTCCACCAGATAAAACAGCGGAACGCTTTCGGGAGCAACCCGGTAAAAGTTCGCGAGGCGGGTTTTGCCCGGCGCCGCGCTCGTGTGTGCCACCTTGCGGCGCACGAGCGCGTTGATCAGACTCGACTTGCCGACGTTCGATCGGCCAGCCAGCGCGAGCTCCGGCAGTCCGTCTTTCGGAAAGCCCGCGGGCGATGTCGCGCTCGTGACGAACTCGGCGTTGACCTTCAACGGGCACGTAGGGGCGATGCATGCATCGCCCCTATCTAATGCGTAATCGTATCCGGCGATTCGTCGACGTCGACCGTCGCTTCCGGCGCCGACACAATCGGCGTCAGCGAGCCCGAAAGCGCCTGCTTCAGGACCTCGTCCATCGTCTCGACGAGATACAAGTTCATGACGTCGAGCACGTTCTTGGGAATGTCCGCGAGATCCTTTTCGTTGTCCTTCGGCAGGATGATGTTCTTGAGACCCGCCCGATGCGCGGCGAGCACCTTTTCCTTCACGCCGCCAATCGGAAGCACCTTGCCACGAAGCGTGATCTCGCCGGTCATGGCCACGTCGCGGCGCGCCGGGATGCGCGCAAGCGCGGAAACCAGAGCTGTGGCGAGCGTGATGCCGGCAGATGGACCGTCCTTGGGAATGGCGCCCTCGGGGATGTGTATGTGCACGTCGAGACGACGGTTGAAATCCTTCGGGATGCCGAAATCTTCGGCCCGCGACCGCACGTAGCTCATTGCCGCCTGGGCGGACTCCTGCATCACGTCGCCCAACTTGCCGGTGAGCGTCAGACGCCCGCGGCCGGGCATGAGCGTCGCCTCGGTGACGAGAATCTCACCGCCGACCTCGGTCCACGCGAGGCCCGTCGCCACGCCGATTTCGTTGTGCTCTTCGGCGAGCGTCGGCCGGTAGCGCGGGACGCCGAGGTACTGCGTCACCTTCTCCGGCGTGATCTCTTCCGAGGTTTCTGGCCCGTCGACAACGACCTTGCGCGCCACCTTGCGGCAGATAGAGTTGATCTCGCGCTCGAGATTGCGAACGCCTGCCTCGCGCGTGTACCGCTGGATGATCGACTGAAGGGCCTCATCGATGAACGTGATGTTCTTCTGTGTCAGGCCGGTCCCTTCGACCGACTTCGGCACGAGGAACCGCTTGGCGATCTCGATTTTTTCGTGCTCGGTATACCCGGCCAGCTGCAGCACCTCCATACGATCCCGAAGCGCCTGCGGAATGGTATGGAGCACGTTGGCCGTGCAGATGAACATGACGTGCGACAGGTCGTACTCGACGTCGAGGTAGTGATCCAGAAACGCGCTGTTCTGCTCGGGATCGAGCACCTCGAGCAGCGCGGCCGACGGATCTCCGCGGAAGTCCATCGACATCTTGTCGACTTCGTCGAGCAGGAAGATCGGGTTGAGCGTCCCCGCCTTCTTCATCATCTGGATGATCTGCCCCGGAAACGCTCCGATATAGGTGCGGCGGTGGCCGCGAATCTCCGCTTCGTCGCGGACCCCGCCGAGCGACAGCCGCACGAACTTGCGATTCATCGCGCGCGCGATTGATTTGGCCAGCGACGTCTTGCCGACTCCGGGCGGTCCGACAAACGTGAGGATCGTCGCCTTCGGCTTCTTGACGAGCACGCGAACGGCCAGGAACTCCACGATGCGCTCTTTGATCTTTTCGAGACCGTAGTGATCCTCGTTGAGGATGATTTCGGCGTTCTTGAGGTCGCGGCTCTCCTTCGTCTTCTTGTGCCACGGCACCGCGATGAGCCAGTCCAGATAATTGCGCGAAACGGTTGCCTCCGCCGACATCGGCGGCATCGACTCGAGGCGCTTCAATTCCTGAATGGCCTTTTCCTCGACGTCCTTCGGCATGCGCGACTGCTCGATCTTCTTCTTGAGCTCGTCGACTTCGTTGCCCTTCTCGTCTTTGCGTCCGAGCTCCTTCTGGATGGCCTTCATCTTCTCGTTGAGGTAGTACTCCTTCTGCGCCTTCTCCATCTGCTTCTTGACGCGAGACTGGATGCGGCGATCGACCTGGAGTTTGTCGACCTCGGCTTCGAGAATGCTGGCGATACGGTTCAGACGTTCGAGCGGCGAGATGATTTCCAGCAGGTTCTGCTTCTCATCGACGCCGACGACGAGATGCGCGGCGATGGTGTCGGCGAGCTTGCCCGGATCGTCCACGCGCACGGCGGCGATCATGGCGTCGTAGTGCAGATTGTTCGAGAGCTTCACGTACTGCTCGAACAGGGAGACCACACGGCTCATCGTCTGTTCGACTTCGCCGGCAGTTTCCTTCTGCCGCTGGAGCACCTTGACGACGACGCGGTGGAAGCCTTTATCTTCCTTCCACTCGATCACGCGCGCGCGATCCACACCCTCGACGAGCAGCTTGATGTTGCTGTCGGGCAGTTTCAGGCTCTGCACGACGTTCACGATGCAACCCATCGTGTAAACATCGTCGGCCGTGGGATCGTCGACAGCCGCATCGTGCTGCGCGGCGAGGAAAATGCGCTTGTCCTTCGCCAGCGCATGCTCCAGCGCGCGGATGGACGACGGGCGTCCAATCACGAACGGCAGCATCATGTGCGGGAATACGACGACGTCACGGAGCGGAACGATGGGGAGTGTTTCGTAGACTTCAACCATAAGTGATTCAAAGGGTCGCGGAACTCACGTCCGCTTTACGTATCTATCTTAGGCAGAGGCCGGAAACGGAGGGCGGGACTTCGGTCCCGCCTGAAGCGGCGCGGCTGAGCCGCGCCCTCCGGTGGCATCAACCCGCCTTCTCGATGACTTCGAGCGCGCTCGACTTGCTGATGACCATTTCGCGCGTGACGACACACTCGCGCGTTTTCTTCTGACCGGGGAGCTGATACATCAGGTCCAGCATCAGGTCCTCGATAATCATGCGCAGCCCGCGGGCGCCAATCTTGCGCTCCAGCGCCATCTCCGCAATCGCGTCGAGTGAGTCGTCCGTGAAGCGCAGCTTCACGTTCTCGTACTCGAACAGCTTCATGTACTGGCGAGTAATGGCGTTGCGAGGCTGCGTGAGAATCTGAACGAGCGCCGGCTTGTCGAGCTCGTGTAGCGTGCCCACCACCGGCAGCCGCCCCACAAACTCCGGAATCAAGCCGAACCTAATCATATCCTGCGGCTCGATCTGCTCGAGGATCATGCCCACATCGCGCCCTTTTTGCGACTTGATGTCGGCTTTGAAGCCGAGCGTCTTCCGGCCGATGCGGCGCTCGATGATCTTTTCGAGCCCGACAAACGCCCCGCCGCAGACGAAGAGGATATTCGTGGTGTCGATCTGGAAGAACTCCTGATGCGGATGCTTTCTGCCGCCCTGAGGCGGCACGTTGGCAACGGTACCTTCCAGGATCTTCAGCAACGCCTGCTGCACGCCCTCGCCCGAGACGTCGCGGGTGATCGACGGGTTTTCGTCCTTGCGCCCGATCTTGTCGATTTCGTCGATGTAGACGATGCCCTGCTGACACTTTTCGATATCGCCGCCCGCGGCCTGCAGCAGCTTCAGGATGATGTTCTCGACGTCCTCACCGACGTAGCCCGCCTCGGTGAGCGTCGTCGCGTCGACAATCGTGAACGGCACCGACAGCAGCTTGGCCAGGGTCTGAGCCAGGAGCGTCTTGCCCGTTCCCGTGGGACCGATCAGCAGGATGTTCGACTTGGTCAGCTCGACGTCGTTGCGGCTGCGCGGCTGCTTCTGAATCTCGAGCCGCTTGTAATGGTTGTAGACCGCGACGGCGAGCTTCTTCTTCGTGAGCTCCTGCCCGATGACGTACTCGTCGAGGAACTTCTTGATTTCCTGCGGGGTCGGGAGCGACGTGCGAACGCCGCGGCTTTCAAACCGGTTGTCGTCCGCGATGATGTCGTTGCAGACCTCGACGCACTCGTCGCAAATGAAGACGGTGGGGCCGGCAATGAGTTTGCGGACGTCGTTCTGATCCTTGTTGCAAAACGAGCAGCGGAGAATCTCGCCGCTGTCTCCGGTTTTCTTGACCATAATCTCGCGTCGCCAACGGGCGACATACCTGCCGCCTACAGTAAGGTTACACCTTCAGGCCAGATTACACCCGTTTCCGAATGACGTCGTCAATAATTCCGTACTCTTTTCCCTGTTCGGCCGACATGATGTAGTCGCGCTCGGTGTCTTCCTGAATGCGCTTGATCTCCTGACCCGTGTGCGCGACGAGGATCTCGTTGATCCGCACGCGCATACGCAGAATCTCTTTGGCCGCGATGTCGATATCGGTCGCTTGCCCTCCGAGGCCCGACATCCACGGCTGATGAATCAGGATGCGCGAATTCGGAAGCGAGAAGCGCTTGCCCTTCGTGCCGGCCGCGAGCAGCACCGCGGCAATCGACGCGGCCTGGCCGATGCACATCGTCTGCACGTCGGGGCGAATGAATTGCATGGTGTCGTAAATGGCGAAGCCATCGGTGATCGATCCGCCCGGGCTGTTGATGTAGAGAAAGATGTCCTTGTCCGGATCCTCGGCTTCGAGGAACAGCATCTGCGCGATGACGAGATTTGCGATGTTGTGATCGATCGGCGTCCCGATGAAGATGATGTTGTCCTTGAGCAGCCGCGAGAAGATGTCGTAGGCACGTTCTCCCCGGTTGGTCTGCTCGACCACCATCGGGATCAGCTGGTTTCGAGAGTCAAAAGACGAGAAGGTCATGTTCGGTTGTCGAATCGGGACTGGCTAAGAATTCTATCGGCCGGTCGGGCCGCCTGCTATGTCGAGTCTACTCAAATTTTCACAGTCTTTTAGAGTTCGACTATCCTGGCCTGGCTCATCACTTGGGTCAGCGCCTTCTCGCGTCGCAGGCCGGCGACGAGCCGTTCGAGGCCGCCTTCCTGCTCGATGCGCGCGCGTATCGCGGGCACCGTCAGCCCCGTGTTCTGCGCATAACGTTCGAGCTCGTCATCGATCTCCGCTTCGCTGACCCTCACGTCGTCGCGGCGAACGATCTGGTCGAGCACGATTGCCGATGCCACGGCTTCTGTGGCGGGCTCGCGCTGGCCTTCGCGAAACGCTGCCCAATCGATGTTGGTCTTGCGCGGATCAATCCGCTGATCCATCAATCGTCGCGCGAAATCTTCGAGGCGACGATCGATCTCGCGATCTACCAGCGTCGCCGGGACGGCGAAGGGCACACGGGCCGCCAGCTTCTTGAGCACCTCGTTTCGCACCTCACGCTCGCTGGCTTCGCGTGCCTCGTCCTCGAGGTCCGTCCTGACCCGCTCGCGGAGCGCGGCCAGCGTCTCGAATTCCCCGAGATCCTTTGCAAACTCGTCATCAAGCGCCGGGACGACGCGCTGGCGAATGTCGCGGAGCTTGACGGTGTACGCGGCTTCGGTTGCCGCGAGCTCGGGCACGGCATAGTCGTCCGGGTAGCGCAAACGAAACGACCTCACCTCTCCCGGTCGCATGCCCTTCAACTCGGCATCGAGGCCCGGTGGATTGGCGCGTGCGCCAATCTCGATGGGAACGCTCTCGTGTTTCTCTTTGGTGCCGGCCTTGCCGTTCTTGTCAAACGGCTGCCGTTCGATGTCGACGACGAGCGTATGGCCTTCGTCGGCGGTTCCCGATTCGACCGGCTCGAAACGCGCCGCGCGTTCACGGAGCCGCTCGAGAGCCTGGTCGACTGCGGTCTCCTCGATTGCGACCGGCGAACGTCGCGCTTCTATGGAGCTGAACTCGCCCGGATCGAACGACGGAACAACATCGAATTCGGCTTTGAAGGTGAGCGGCTGTCCTTCTTCGAGCTTGAGGTCGCGGATGTCCGGTGTCTGGACGGGCTCAACGCCTCGTTCCTGCAGCGCTTCATCGACGGCCCGCTCGATGAGCTCG
>WNFU01011778.1_pt1 | contig 10768 bp, 10 predicted proteins | sample 5400121 | NCBI WGS metagenome assembly WNFU01 (sample SAMN13153360, study PRJNA577476) | soil metagenome | isolation source: 100 cm soil or saprolite under grassland replicate 1 | place: USA:California | collected 2016-06-15
TGCCGCCGGAAATCCGAGCCGAGGCTAGGAAAGCTTATCGCCTCTGGAAAGAAAATCCGCGCCATCCCTCGCTACGCTTTGAGCGAAAGGGGGAATACTGGTCAGTCCGTATCACGCGAGGCTGGCGCGCTCTCGGGCGAATGCACGAAGATACGCTCTATTGGTTTTGGATCGGCCCTCATGATGAATACCAAAGGCTGCTGAAAAAATGACGCCACTAATCATCGATCACTGACTTCCGGCTTCCCACAACTGTCTCCTGACTTTTTCCTTCTTACTTCTCACTTCTTACTTTTGAAGTCGCCCACTCCCGGCATCGTGAACCCGATCGCTTTGAGGTCCGCGGCGAGGGTCTTTGCCTGCTCGGGTGTGAGTTCGACCAGCGGCGGCCGCACCGTCCGCCATGCCGGATCGTTCGCATAGATCGCAATGGCCTGTTTCAACACAGCGATCATGGACGGAAACTTCCTGCTACTGAACACGTCGCGCACGACGTCCAGGTCCGCCTGTTGGCGTTCCATTTTTGAAGTTTGATGTTCGATGTCTGATGTCTGATCTCTGACATCTGATGTCTGATTTCTGATGCATTCCACATACAACTCATGGATCGCGGCCGGGTTAACATTCGCGGTCGCGGAAATGGTACCGACACCGCCGTTCCGCATATTGGCGAGCAGGAAGGATTCGCTGCCGACGAATACATCGAAAGTGCAAGCCGCACGGGCAGTTGAAGCTGTCTCTCCGGTCGGAGAATCGCCGTGGCGAGCTCGGACCGAAAACGCGTCCAGAAAGATCTTGGTATTATTCCAATCACCCGAGCTGTCTTTCATCCCGGCGATTGCATCCGGATAGGCCGCAAGTAGGCGCTCGACCAATTTTGGTGTGATACCCACCACTGCGACCGGCGGAATGTGGTAGAGATAAATTTTCAGTCGGGCATCACCGACGCGCTGCACGACTTCGCTGAAGTAACGGTAGAGCCCTTCCTCACTGACATCTTTGTAATAGAAAGGCGGCAACATCAGCACGCCCGCGCAACCGTGCTCGACCGCCTGTTTGGTAAGCTTGACCGTTTCCATGATCGAACAGCAACCGGTACCTGGCATCATGCGCGACGGATCGACCCCGGCCGCGACCAGCTCGTCGAGCAGATTTAAACGTTCTTCCGTCGACAACGAGTTCGCCTCGCTGTTCGTGCCGAACACGGCAAGCCCGCAGTTCTGTGACAACAACCACTTACAATGCGCGATGAACCGTTCGCTATCAGGCGACAGATCGGCTTTAAACGGCGTCACTACGGGTGCGAGCACACCGCGGATGCGTTGGCTCGCGGCAAGACCGTTGATTGTGGCTTGTCCGACACTTCCTAATTCTTCCTTCATCCTTCTAACTTTTCGAGCGCCAGCACGCCGCGAATGCGTTGGGTCATGGTTTCTACTGTCTTAATTCCAAAACATCAAACACCTGACATCGAAACATCCCAATTCATAATTCTTCCTTCTTCCTTCAACCTTTTTCTCTCTTCTCATCGGAAAAAGTTCAGCTAAGGTTTCGCCTCAGAATGGCGGCACTCGAATCTAAGAAATCGCGCAACGCAGACCCTAGTTAACGATGCTCTCAAAACAACAACTTGGCAGTTTGCTATGGGGCATAGCAGACACTGGTTTGCGCGGCAAGGTTGAGGACTACAAGGCCTACATTTTGTCGCTGCTGTTTTTCAAACGACTTTCCGACAACTACGCTTGGGAAACTTCGTGTCGTGTCAAGGAGTTCGAGGGCACGTACGGAACCGCACCTAACGACAAACAGCTTACTCGCCTTAGAGAGGAAGGTCACGCGTTCGTCGTACCCTCGGACTCATTTTGGAAAAATGTTCGCGATGCGGCTCTGGAAAAAAAGAATGAGCGACTTGATTATGCTGTAAATCAGATCGCGGAGAGGAATCCGGCGTTAAGAGGAATCATTAATTCCGTCCGTTGGAATGAACCGGCGCCCGATGGTAGTGGAGCGAAGAAGATTGATCCCGAAGTTGTCTCTTCTGCGATCAACTATCTTGATCCCATCCCGCTCGACAACTCCAATGTCTCTCCCGACGTGCTTGGTGATGCATACGAGTATCTCATCAAGAAGTTTGCTGACGAAAACAAAAAAGGTGCAACGGCGGGCCAGTTCTATACTCCACCTGAAGTTCGCGACATTATTATACGGACGATTCAGCCGCAAGCTGACTCCACTTTTTACGATCCCACGTGTGGCTCGGCCGGTTTCTTAATTGATGGAGCGAAATTCGTTAAGCAACAGACTGGCGATGCCAAGCGTATCCGGCTCTTCGGTCAAGAAACCATTTGGAACACTTGGGCCATCGCCAACATCAACATGCTCCTGCATGGCCTCGACGCGCAGATCAAGCAGGGCAATACCGTTAAAGCTCCTTGGTTCAAGGCGGACGAATCACGCGTCCGCCAGTTTGACCGTGTAGCCTCGAATTTTCCGTTCTCGGAAGAGAACTGGTGGCTTAATGGCACGCCCAAGAAAGACGCCAAGGGCAAACCCGTCCTGAAGAAGAACGGTTCACCGCAACTTGAATACCCGGACAAGGATGAGTTCTCCGACCGGTTCGACCGCCTCGTTTATGGCATCCCACCGTTCTCGAATGGCGACTTCGTTTTCCTCCAGCATATCGTCGCCTCGCTGAGCGAGAAGGGGCGCGCGGGCGTCGTTTGTCCGCAGGGCGTGCTCTTCCGCGGCCAACCAGCAAAGACCGAGGAGGAAGATGGCCAGAAACGCAAACCCGACGACGAATATCTCATTCGCAGCGGCTTCCTGACTGGCATCCGCGACAAGGACGACAAATTGGTCGGCGAGGACACGCGAAATCTCATCGAGGCCATCGTCGTGTTGCCGGACAATCTCTTTTACGGTACGACCATTCCTGGCGCGCTCGTGTTCTTTAACAAGGACAAGCCCGCCGACCGCGCCGACAAGGTGCTCATGGTTTATGGCGCCCGTGAAGGTTGGTATAAGGAGACGCCCGACCAGAATGTCCTGCTGCCGCACGACGTGCTGCCGGGAAAGCATTGTGAAAGCGGAGCGCCTTCAAAAAGGGCTGATGCAACAACTGCTGACCGGCCGCCTCAAACCTAGCGGCGAGATCCGCCTCGATTCAGAATGGCACGAGCATCCGCGACTAGGAAGATTCCCTTCTACTTGGAAAGCCGGGCGCGCAAAGGAATTCTTCGTTCTGCAACGTGGCGTTGATTTGCCAGATGTCGACGCGAAGTCAGGATCAATCCCAGTTGTAAAATCGAACGGGATTGAAAACTATCACGACGCATTTCAAGTTCTTCCCCCGGGCGTAGTTACGGGGCGCTCTGGGACAATTGGCAAAGTCTTCTATATCGAAGAACCATTCTGGCCACACAATACGACGCTCTACGTTAAGAATTTTCGCGGGAACGAGCCACTCTTTATCTATTTCCTTCTAGAATTCCTTCACCTTGAACGCCACTTGGCGGGCACAACTATTCCAACACTAAATCGCAATGATATTCATCGTCTTTGGATTTCAATCCCCGCCGCGACGACAGAACAACAGGAAATAGCTAATACCCTCCGCAACTGTGAGTCTTTGATTCGCGCGAAAGAGCAGAAAATTGCCTCGCTGCAGCGGTTGAAGAAATCGCTGATGCAAAACCTACTCACTGGTCGGGTCCGGCTTCAAGTGGAGAGCAGTGCGAAAAATGAGGCGGCACGATGAGCAAACTCAGCGAAGGCAAGGGCGTTGAAATCCCGGTTTGCGATTGGCTGGGCAAGATAGGCTGGACGCCGCGCACAAGCGCCGACCTCAAGGTCTATAACCGACCGCTTTCCAATCCGCTCATCGAGGGCATCCTCATCGAGAAGGTGTCGAAGATTAACGGCGTGTCGCTAGTCGATGCCAAGCGCGCTGTGGACATTCTCAAGAATACGTTCGCGAATCCTTCCGTCATCACCGCCAATGAAGATTTTTTCGAACTGCTCTGTTCTGGTGTGAACCTGACGATTGAAGGTGAGGACTGCACGCTCAAGCTGATTGATTTCGACGACGTTTGGAACAACGACTTCACCGTCACCCGGCAGTATCACGTCCAGGGCACGGATCTCGTAAAACCCGACCTAGTCTGCCTGGTCAACGGCATCCCGCTGATTCCCTTCGAGGCCAAGCAACGCGCGCAGCAGAACTCGAACTGGCTGAAAGGCGTCAACGACCTGTCGCTCTACGAGTCGAAGATTCCGAAGATGATCGTTTGCAATCTGTTTGGCGTGGCTTGTAACGGACGACTCGCGAAGTTCGGTGTGCCGGGGAGTTCTTCGTCCTATTTCGCGGAGTGGAAGGATTTGTCCGTGGACATGACGCAAGGCAATCCACTCCTCAAGCCGGGGCAGACGCTCTGCCCAGTCGGACCGGACAAGGATGGCATCCAGACCTGCCAGATTGATGACGTGGAAAAGATGAAACAGACCGTGGTTGGCCTGCTCCAGCCAACGCGGGTGCTGGATATTCTGCGCAACGCAGTTGTGTTTGAGCGAACTCCAGACGGCGTAATCAAGAAGGTGACGCGGTACCAGCAGCTCCGCGTGGCAAACAAGATCGTCGAGCGCGTGGTCGAGACCGAACTCGACCAAGGCATCGCGTGGCATACGCAGGGGTCAGGCAAAAGCCTCTCGATGCTGTTCACCGCCTACAAGCTGCGCGGACATCCCAAACTCGGCGATCCGACGGTTTACATTGTCGTGGACCGGAAAGACCTGAAGCAGCAGATCGGCGACACGTTTGAAGATTGCGAATTCCCCAACACGTCCAAGCCACTGAGCATCGGCCAGCTCAAGGAAAAGATTAACAACCGTCCCGCGGAGGTTATTATCACCACGATCCAGAAGTTTCAGGAAATGGACTTTGGCCCGACCGGCAACGTAAAGGCGGACGATCGCGAGAAGGTCATCATCCTGATTGATGAGGCGCACCGTACCCAATACGGTCGGTTTCATTCGGTGCTCAAAGCCGCATTTCCGAAGGCGAAGCGATTCGCCTTTACCGGCACGCCGATTCCCAAAACGCAGAAGGAGTTCGGTGCGGTCAAAGCAGGCAAGGTCGAGGCGTATCTGGACCGTTACAGCATTGACGACGCGATTCGCGATGAGGCAACGAAGCCCGTCCGGTATGCCTTCGGCCCGACGGAGCTATTCCTCGACCGTGAGAAGCTGAAGGCTGGTTACGCGGAGATCACTCAAGACCTGGACGAAGACCAAAAGCAGCGAATCCAGAAGAAAATTCAGCCGTGGAAAGAGTTCTTGAAAACGCCTACGCGCATCGAAGCGCTCGCCGCAGACATCGCCAAGGACTTCCGCGAAGTCGTTGAGCCGACGGGCGGCAAGGCGGTGGTCGTCACCGTAGACAAGGAAGCATGCCGCCTCTACCACAAAGAACTGCTGAAGCATTTCGACGAGTCAGAAATAGCGGTGGTGATTTCGCACACCGGCAAAGAAGCAGGCGAGGAGATTTACAACAAGCTCAAGGATTTTAACTTGGAGGACGGCGACTTGAAGGCCCTTCTCAGGCGGTTCAAGAAACGCATCACCCCCGAGGAGCAGAAGCTGGGCAATAACGTGAAGGTATTGATCGTTTGTAACATGCTGCTCACCGGGTTCGACGCGCCAATCATGCAAACGATGTATCTCGACAGCCCGTTGCGCGACCACACCCTCTTGCAAGCTACCGCGCGCACTAACCGACCTTGGGACGATCCCGTTACCGGCGTGAGCAAGCAGTTCGGCCGACTGGTGGATTACGTAGGCGTGTTCAAAAACTATCAGGAAGCACTCGCCTACGAGCCGGAAGATTTGCCTGAGTTCAAAAGCACCGACGAAATCGCGGCCTTGTTTCCCGGTCTGATCGAAACGGCCATGAAGCCATTCGAGGGCATCAAGCTGGAGGACAGTTACGAGTGCTCCATCGAGATCGTCCGACGGCTGCAAGAGATTGACCAGACGCAGTTCGAAAAGGACTTCCGCGACGTGGTACAGAATTACGAGGCCCTGGCACCGCACGCGCTGCTGGCACAAAAGGGAGTGCGTGACCGCTACGAGTGGTTGCTGACCATCTACCAAGTTTATCTCACCGAGTTTAAGCGGTCCGACTTCGATGCCGAGCTTTACGCTGCGAAGACTCGGAAACTCATCCGCGAATGTGCCAAGCTCAAGAGCTTCCTCGGGCATTTGCCCGAAATTGCGATTGACGAGCGTTACTTGGAAAACCTGCGCTACAGCAAGATGTCGAGCGCTGACAAGGCGGAGAAGATCATCCGTGACATCGAGACGATTATTCGACGCGAAGAGGCACGGAATCCAGCATATGTCGAACTGGACGAGAGGTTGCAAGAGTTCATTCGCCGCAAGCGAGAATTGAATGAGGACATCGAGCAAATCCTGCTCGACTTGGAGAAGCTCTACGGAGAAGTGGACGAGGTTGGCAGTCTCCCGAAGCGAATGGGCTTCGAAGATCGTGGGCGGTTTGACCTGTTTCTGGACATTAAGCACGCTACTGGCGATGCGTTTGACGAGGTTAAGGCGCGGCAGTTTGTCGACGTGCTCGTTGTTGGATCAATGAAGGCGTTCTTTGCAGGCTGGCAGGAAAGCGAATTCGAGCGTCGGCGGATAGAGACGGATATTAAGACGCTCGCAGACGGTGATGACTACGCTTCCCTTGGTATCAGCGACAACACCAACCTTGTCGAGACGCTGGTGAAACGTGTGCTCCAACACTACAGCATCGAATGAGAAGCAATAGCAGTGTTTCAATTATCCGTCGTCGTGTGAAGCACGCGCGACTGCGTGTGCATGAGGATGAAAGCGTGGAATTGATTGCTCCTATCGACCTTAGGCAGGAAGAGATCGATTCGATTTTGCGCCGAAAGTCTGAATGGATTGGACGGCAGCAAGAATTTTTTCGCATACACCCACGTCGGCCGCTTCTTCAGGAGGAAGACGAGATTATGCTTTTCGGAGAAACATTTAGATTCATCTCGGTGCCGCAGCTGGGACGCCACGTGATTGTCGACGAAAAAGTAAATACTGTTCAATCAGGTCGAGAGCTACAATGTAGAAGAGAACGATACAGCTGGTATCGGCATTTCGCTCGCAGGTTCCTCAGTGAGCAAGTACGAGAACTCTCTCACCGGCATGGGCTACCTTATCGGCGCCTTTTCGTCCGCTCGCAGCGAACGAGGTGGGGAAGTTGCTCTAAAATGCAAAACATTTCGTTGAATTGGAGACTGGTAACAGCGCCCAAGTATGTGCTTCGATACGTCATTCTTCACGAATTGTTACATACGCGGATGATGAACCACACACGTTTGTTCAGGGTCCACCTGGACGCGGTTTGCCCGGACCAAGAGAAAGCTATTGAATGGCTTCGGCAAAACTCTCCGAAGTATAAGCAACCGAGTTAAACGAAGCGCTGGGTATGAAGATCCAAGTAGATGTTCAACTGGATGCCATCGAAACAAAGCAGCTGGCAGGAATAATCGGTGTTAAATCGAGTGAACTAGCGAAAGCTTTTGAGCCATTCGCAAAATCAGCTGTTCAGGAATATGTACGAATGTTCCTTGGGCAGAAGGTTTTTACGCGAGGTAGCGACACGCGCGAATTTCGCCTATTTCTTTTGATTCGTGAAGCTTTCGGCAATCAAATACCGGACGAACAGAAAGTCTGCGACCTATTCCAATGCTCGGCTAGCCAAGCGCGTTCATTAATCCGAGCAGTAATGTCAAAGTACCAGTACGAGCTGTATGACGCGATTCAGACAACGCTACGCAACACCGTGCAGCGGGTTGCAAATGACGCAGCAGGAAATTTGGTGGTCGTAATAAATAGCGAGAACCTAGTCGACGCACTAAACCGCGTCCTCGCTTCGATTGACGGGTCTTTGCCGCAAGTTGGAAAAAAGAAAGGAACTGTCTCCACGTACGAACTGAAAAACTCCTCATACCAAAGGCTGTGCGAGCATTACGGGGTTGACGCTATCGAGGTACAGTAGCGATGACTGATCTGCTCTCCGCCGCGAGCTTGCTCTTAACGGCCCTCACGATAATCTATGGTCTCTCGTACCCGAAGATGGTGGAAATGCTCGAAACAATTCCTCCAACGCATAGAGAAGACCGGATTAAGCCTCATAACGAAGTTCGTCGTGTGATAACTACTCGCGCAGTCCCATTGCTTGTAATTTCCGGCCTCTTGACACTCGTTTTTGTTCCAGACGCTTTGCGGCTTGTCTGTTCATCAATACACAATTTTGGAGTCAAGAAAATTGCTTCGGTTCGTGATTACGACGCCGTCGCGATGTCCTTCGTCTTGGTGACTTGTCTTCTCGGCCTCCTAACCGTTCACCTGTTTGCGTTGACGAAACAGCTTTTCAATTTATCCGCTAAATTGAATCCGGATTGATCGTGCAATGAAACGGGGAAACGTACGGGGTAGTTAGATAGAGAGGGAGAATAGGGGGTCCGAGAATAGGAATAGGGAATAGGAATAGGAGGAATAGGGGTCAGTCAACAAATCTTGACAGGTTAGCAACCGCTGTCCGCTCTGGCGCGGGAAAACTGGGGTCGCGTCTAAACATTCCCGAAAAGGAATGCGCCCAGCCCGTTTACGAGTACATTGTCGCGATGCCGACTTATATTTACGAAACCACCGACCCCGCCAAACCGGTCCGTACCTTCGAGGTTAAGCAAAGCGTCCACGACGAGCCGCTTCGCAGCGACCCGGAAACTGGCGAAGCAGCGCGGCGTGTGATCTCGGCTGGTTACAGCGTTCTCGTTCGCGGAAAATCTGTTGGTCCTTCGGTCGGCTCGGTCGGTTCTCACTGAGCCTTGATCTCGGAGGGTTGCCGAATAGGGGGAATAGGGGTCAGTCAACAAATCTTGACAGATTTATGAGATAGAGCCTCGAAGACAGCGCGGTTGAACGAGAGGTCAGATGTCAGATGTCAGATTTCCGCAGACAAGAATCTCCAAGCCGCTCTCGCTCCGTTCGCCGAATGGAGCGGCAAGGATGCCAGCGACATAGATGGGATAAGCCGAGAGGCCGAAATGAGCGGGAGCGAATGAGTCAAATTGCGAACGATCTGAAGACTAACTGATCTTTCCGTTTACTGTAACAATGAAAGATTCGCCGAGCTTTGATCGGCGGGCGCAATCGATAATGTTCGGAAAGCAGCGAGCGAGCTTCTGGACCTGTTGCCAAAACTCGATGTTCGTCCAGCCGGCTTTCAGAAAGAAAATTGTGTGGCCGGCAGCTTTCCAAGCTTCCACTTCGTGAGGGTTGCGCCCGATCGCGACGTCTCCGGATAGGATAACCCAGCCGCTCTCATCAGCTAACCAATTTGGGCGCGAGATTGTTGTCGAGAAAGAATCTCAAGCAGCCAGGCGTGTCTCGAACTCCACAGCGTCGCGGACTTCAGCTTCGGACACCTCAAACCAGTGACTTACCGTTTTAATCGATCGGTTGGTTTTCACGCTACGGGCGAGCACACGTGCCGGTACCCCCGAGCGCGCGGCACTTGGCTGGCCGAAGTTACGTTTCGGATCAACTATGATCTGGCGCTCTCTGCCGAGAGGCCACCAGACGATGTCATTGCCGGAGAACTCAAGTTCCTTCCGAAACGGTTCAACAATGCGAGCGAACTCAGCCTGATCATTGGCCAAGTCGATCAACGCCTGATCGGAATCCTCTTCGCCCTGGCGTAGAAGAATCCTTCGGCCGTCGGTGAAAATACGGTTCGAGCAAAACGGATGGGTAGTGCGCAATTTCTGCTGCGCCTTCGTGTGCGCGCGGCGCATCGTGCGCCAACTCACGCCCGCGCGAATGAACGCATCTACAAAACGCAATTCGAGAAGATCACGAAAGCTGAGCGCGAGTTTGTTTTCTATTGGTTTAATTTCACCTTGCCAAACCGCATCCGAATGACGAAGCGACGTGCCGCTGCGAAAATCATAACCTTTCAGCCACCGGCGAACTTTTCCGACAGAAATTCGGGTAAGCCGCGCAGCTTCGGGTACGGTATAAAGTCCCGCATTTAGAAGGTAAGGTTCACGCTCGTGCACCGGCGCTAATGAAGCCTCTACAGTGCCTCAATGCAATCAAATCTGTCTGGCGGCGCTTCGGCGGCGCGATGGAGAATGGGGAAACGAAATGGGGTCGCGTCTAAATATTTACCTTCGCTGTCGTGATTCGTTGAAGTGTTGAATCGTTACATCGGATTTACCTATCCTTCGTGTTGATCCGCGGTAACCACGAGCCGCGGGAATGAATGGGGTTCAAATCTCAAGATTTAACATTCACGACATGAACCCTGGCCATTCAATGTCAATGTTCAGGCGCGACCCTGAGATGACACAGGGTTGATCTTGCTCTCGTTAGGCAGAAACTTTCGACATGGGCGACACAACACCGATCTACCGCGATGACGCAGAGACGAACGCCGGGATGGAAGAGGCACGGCGCGCCCGCCATGGTCTCCCCATGCAACTACAACGCGCGGGTGCCCGGTCCAGAGTGATCGCGATTCTGCTGGCCTGTGCCGCCATGCTCCAGCCAAGCGCGCTATTCGCAGAGCTGATCCCTGTGCGTCACACGGAAGGCCTGATCCATGGATTTCTTGTGGTGCGGAGCCTTGAAGGCAAAGCCGTCGCCGATGGTCAGATGACGCAGGACGCACGGGGCGATCGCGTAA
>WNFU01009761.1_pt1 | contig 10766 bp, 12 predicted proteins | sample 5400121 | NCBI WGS metagenome assembly WNFU01 (sample SAMN13153360, study PRJNA577476) | soil metagenome | isolation source: 100 cm soil or saprolite under grassland replicate 1 | place: USA:California | collected 2016-06-15
AGAACTGCAACGGGCGCTCTACCGGGCGGCCAAGGCCGACCCCCACGGGGGCAGCCGAATGCCGGCGGTGAAGAACGTCGGAGAGCCGTGTGCGGGAGAACCGCATGCACGGTTCGAGGTGGCGGCGGGAGGAAACCTGCGCCAGTCGGCACTGCCGCGCGGCGCTGGCGCCTCCCGCCGACCCTACATCTCGCTCGCGACGCGGCGGATCGCGAATACGTCGCGTGCAGCTCGAACCCCGACGGTCGCTGGGTCGCCCAGCAGGCGCGCAACCTTGTGATCCAGTTCGGCGATGAGCAGCCGTTCCGGTTTCTCATCCAACGGAACACCTCGTCGAAGGCGTGGCTGAACTTCCCGTCCCGGTCATGGAAGCGAGGGGATCAAGGTGATCCGTACGCCGGTCCAGGCGCCGAACGCGAACGCCTACGCCGAGCGCTGGATACGCACGCTCCGCGCCGACTGCCTTGATCGAATCCTCATCCTCGGCCGCCGCCACCTTGAACATGTACTGCGCATCTACCGCTGCCACTACAACGAGCACAGGCCACACCGCGCGCTCGGGCTCCTACCACCGAATGGGCGCGAACCAACCCGGCCGAACGCGACTGATCACCTACGCCGCCGTGACCTCCTCGGCGGACTCATCCACGAATACGAAGCCGCCTGAATTTGCGAACCCTACGCGCTAACTCCGCTGATCCATACGTGGCGGATCGGATCAGCGGGCTCGACTTCCCGGCCAGCGCCGCACACCGGGGCCGTAGAGCTCCTTCGGGTAACTCTCGCCCTCGACGAGCAGACCGATGAGGGTTTGCTCGTCGCGTCGACGAGGGGCCGTGCGTGTCGCCTTTCCGCCAGAAGGCGACACGCGTTCCTCGTTGCTAAGAGTGACCAGGGGGTTGTCGCGCCGCCCGCATTTCAGAATGACTGGGAGCGGCTCGTCCGAGGTGAACCTGGCAAGCAGGTGACGGAGGAGGCTTGCGAGATCCTCTCGCGACTTGGATGTTCGCGCTCGGCCGGGAATGCTATGCGGATGCGCCTGCTGCCGTCCGGAACCGTCACGTTCCTGTTCTCCGACGTCGATCGCTCGACGGAACTCGTCAAGCGGCTCGGCGGGGGGTACGGAGAAGTGCTTGCCGAGCATCGGCGAATCCTTCGGCAGGTATTCGAGAGGTATCGTGGAATCGAAATCGACACGCAGGGAGACGCGTTCTTCGTCGCGTTTGCTCGTGCGGGAGACGCCGTCGCGGCGGCGGTCGCAGCGCAAAGAGCGATCGCCGCGCATCGCTGGCATGACCGTGTCGAGCTTCGGGTTCGGATGGGTCTCCACACCTGCGAGCCTCATCAATCGCATGAGAGTTACGTGGGTGTCGGCGTCCATCGGGCAGCGCGGATCTGCACGATCGCCCATGGCGGACAGGTGCTGCTGTCGCGCTCGACTGCCGGAATCGTCGACGACGATGAGAGGCCTGGCGTCAGCCTCCGCGACCTGGGCGAACAGCGGCTGAAGGATTTCGATCGGCCAGAGCGCCTCTTTCAGCTCGCTGTCGAGGGGCTGCAGACCGAGTTCCCGCCGCTGAGAACGAGTGATCAGCAGGCGTCGCTTTTGGGAACGGTGACGATCGTCATGGCGGAGGGGAGGCGGATGATGACGCTTTCACGCGAGTTGCCGCCAGAGGTCTTTGGCGCGTTGCTCAAGGCGTACCAACGGTTGCTTCGCGCCGTGCTGGAAGGCATGGGTGGTCGCGAAGTCGAGACCGTCCACGATACGGCGGTCGCGGCGTTCCCAACCGCTAAGCAAGCGGCCTTGGCCGCAGTTGCCGCCCAACAGGCCGTCACGGGCCATGAATGGCCACACGGGCGCGAAGTATTGATAACCGTCGGCGTCCATTCAGGGGAGGCAGGCGTCGGTTGGCTCGGCCCCGCGACTCTCCGTTGCGAGCAGCTCTGCGATGCCGCTGAGGGCGGCCAGATCTTCCTCTCACAGGCGGCCGCCGGCCTCTTTTAGGAAGAGGACCTCGGCGACCTTTTCATCCGCGACCTTGGCGAACAGGTCACCAGACGCGGCGGGTACCGAATACGCGCGTTTCAGCTCGTCGCCCCGGCGACCGCCGACCGCACATGAGCGTCCCCGATGTCTAGCCGCCGGGGCGGCGACCGCGCACGCGCGCATGTCGCCGGCGGCGGCGAACGGAATGCACGTAGCAGGGGGCGCTACCCTGCGGTCGGGCCCCTGTAGCTCAGTGGATAGAGCAGCGGTTTCCTACACCACGCTGTTCGCCCAGCGGAGATCCTCTTGATCCACGGCTGGCGCGCCCTGGTTCGGGCGCGGGTCCGGGGCTTGTGCGGAGCCTCTGCCGGGCTCGAACCGTCGAACCCCTCCTCACGATGAAAGTGCGCGTCACTCGGGCGCGCGTTGTCGCACTTCCAACAAACCGCGACATGTGGGTGCCCTTCGCGCTCCTCCTTTGACTGGGCGGTTGCGGCTGTCGCCGCAACCGGCTTAGGGCAGCTTGCGCAGCAGCTCTCTGAATTCGTGTCGAGTTGTGTAGTCCGTCCAAGCGAAATACAGAATGTCGTCCTTCGCATAGAGATATCCGCGGGCCGGGCCCCGGCCAGCTGAAGTGACGGTCACGTCCTTGCCTGAGAACACGGTCTTCGCCAAGCGGATTCTCGCCTCCAGTGCTTCCACGTACGACGTTACGAGCGTGTCCGCTCTGGCGCCCCTTACGCGGTAAGCGACCACCTTTGGCGCACCGTCTGGTGAGAGGGCCCAGGCGACAGAGAGATCGGAGGCGGACTTGCGAAGGCGTTCCAGGAATTTTGGGACGTGATGGCGTTTTGAGTATCCCAGTCTGCTGCGAGGTTCAAGGCACGCAGCGCAGAAAGACGCGGAAAGAACGCTAGGTGGTCAGTTCGTCGACCTCGCTCGACGTTCTGCGTTGTACACGCCCGCGCGTGCGACGAGTAGTTGTGAACGCTTACCTAGAGGACCCCCGGTCCAGCATTGCTCCGGTGCGAGTCGAAGGGATAGCGCGACCGTCTGCGGCTGTCCGCCACGCTAGCCCGCGGCTGCGAGGCGCTCAGGCGGGGTCGGGTGCGTAAAGAGCAGCAGGTAGAGCAGGCGCGGCGGGTCGAGGTCGGCGAGGTTCGTCTGGGCGAGTCGGCGGAAGGCGGTCTCGTAGGCAGCTCGGTCGCCGGTCAGCTCGAGCGAGTGGCGGTCGGCGGCGCGCTCCCAGCGACGGGAGACGGCCGTGAGCGCCGGCAGCGAGGTAAGAGCGATCGCGAGCCCGATGAGAAGCACGAGCGGAACTCGGTGCGGGTCGCCGACGCCTGTCCCGAGCAGTGCCCAGACGACGACCGTTGCGGTGACTGCGCCTAGCATCACGAGCACGGTTCCGAGCAGCACGTGCCGCTCGCGCCGGTGACCGAGCTCGTGGGCGACCACGAGCCGCACTTCCGCCGGCGAAGCCTGTTCGAGCAGGGTGTCGGACACCACGACCCGCCGCGTTCGCGCCAGCCCGGACACGTAGGCGTTCGCTTTCCGGGTGCGACGGCTCGTGTCCTGGACGAGCACGTCGCGGATGGGGACACCAGCCCGCTGCGCGAGTCGGCGCAGCTCCGCCGCCAGTGTCGCGTCCCGCAGCGGCGAGTAGCGGTTGAACAAAGGTTCGAGCACGACAGGCGCCACGAAAGAAAGGAAGAGTGCCGCGAACGCGAACGCAGCCGCCGCGGGCGGTGCCCACCAGCCCGGCAGCCCACGGGCGAACCCGACCAGCCCGAGCAGGGCCACGGCCGTCAGGACGATGTTGACGCCGACCGCCTTTGCCCGGTCGGCGGCCCACGACGACAACCGCTGCGTCGAGAACCCCCAGCGCCGCTCGCGGATGAAGCCGGCCCACAGGGCGAGCGGCGCCCGCACGGCCGCCGAGACCGCGACCACGATCGCCGCGTATGCAGGCGTCCGCCCCCACCACGGCAACGAGCCGGGATCGAGCGCAGCGCCCACGCCGCTCCACACCAGCGTGGCCAGAACGCTTGCCTCGATCGCAACGTCAGCAGCCCCAGCCCAGTACAAAGGACGGTGGTAGTTTCGTGCCCGCGCCACCTCCTCCACCGAGAAGAAGCTCAGCGCCTCTGTCCGCACGAATTTCGGTCGCGAGGAACCTCGCTCCATGCCTCGACGCTAGCGGGGATCAACGCCCAAGGAAACAGGCTCCGCAGAAGCGCCGGCTGTGAGATGGAGTCGGGCAGACGAGCCACCACCTCGCGCTCGAAGTGCCCCCTTGTCGCGTTTTGGCGGAACCGCGACACGGTTCGCCGCAGCAGAGCCGCACGGCACGTATTGGGGGGAGTGAAGGACATGCGGGGGCCGGTTCGAACCGACGAGGGTGCCCAGGACCTGAGTTCGCCGTGTTCTCTCCCCTGCGGCAACTCAGGACGGCGGCGCCCTGCCGCAGTGAGCGTCGCCTTCCTGGGCGCCTTTGCCCCGAGAGACGAGCGTCCGCCGCGGGCAATGCGCAAGCCTTGAACTCGGCGCGCGTCTAAATCGTCGAACCCGAGCGGGTGCGAGGGTGAGACAGCCTTGGGGAGAAGCGTGCTCGCTCGGGTTCCTTGAACTGATCGCCTCGGACGCGCAACCGTGAAGGTGATGGCGGGTCCGCAAGTCGACGCGAAAGCTCAGATTTCTCCCTTCCGTGATTCCTTGCGGCGGTAACGCGAGAGCGGCCTCTTCGCCCAACGACGCGCTCGCCGCCACTGTGATGGAACGGCTGGAGGATCGCTGCGGAGGTGTGTTTCCGGACAGTGCGAAGTGGCCGCTAACCTGCCCCGGTGAGACTGGCGGTCGGGGACATGGTCGTGTACGCCTCGCACGGGGCGGGGCACGTGGCAGCCAGGGAGAGAAGAGTCGTCCTCGGCAAGCGGCAAGAGGTGATCGTGCTTGCGCTCGCGGGCGGGCTCTCGGTGGAGCTGCCGATGGAGCGCGCCCGCGAGCTGCTGCGGCCGCTGGCCAGCGAGGCGGACATGTCCCGGGTGCAGAAGACGCTGGACGCAGCGCGTCGCGAGTGGACGCTGCCCGCGAAAGGCAACAAGTCGCAGCTCTCTCCGGGCGAAAGGGAGCTTTTCGTGAAAGCACGCCAGCTCCTTTCGAATGAGATTGCCCTGGCGTGCGGCGTCGAGCCGGCGGAAGCGAACGCCTGGATCGACGGGCAACTCACGCGAACTGGCTGAGATTCGACCACCCAGCAGTCGTTGACTGGGGCGCGGCGTGCCGCGCCGAGGTCGCTGTCGCGTTTCCAACAAACCGCGACAGCTGCACGCAGGGTCGAGCTTGTTAGGCACGGTCGAGCTCTTTCGCTTGACGCGCGCGAATATCACGTGAGCCCCTCTGACATCAACCCTGCCATTGCAGAGCCGGTCTCGCCGACGGAACGAAGCAGCATGTTGCGGAGCGTCGCGCCGGCACGGTCGACCAGCGGGCGGACGAACCCAACAGGTGCTCTAGCGATGTCGTGATCTGGCGGAAAGGCGACAGAGGTTGCGTTGCTGGTGCGGTTGTCGGACGACGTTTCGACGTTTCGTGGCGAGGGGTGGAATGGCCGGGTTCGTTGCCCGCCCGTTCGCGGACGACGTTTTGACGTTTCGCGCTGAGGGGTTGGGGCCGTGGCGCGAGGTCGGCAGTTCTCGGCTCTTTTAGTGTTGGAACGGCTGGCCGAGCTCGGGCGTCGGCTGCTGCTACGCAGTCGGGCTCGGGTCGCAACCACCTACGCCGTCGAGGCGGCATGGGACGCCCAAGCCGCGCTCGAGGACGCGATCCGAGACGAGCCCGACTGGGCCGGCGTGCTTAGCGTCGAGGAGATCGAGCTCGACGCGTGGGACGTGTCCGCGAACTACTAGTGTCCTGAATCGTTGATCCGCTGGCAGTAGGCGGCGAGGCTGTCGAGGATCTCGTCTGCGCTCTTGTGCCAGACGAACGGCTTGGGGTCGTCGTTCCAGTTGGCGATCCAGGTGCGGATCGAGGCGACGAGGTCGCGTACGGAGCGGTGGCTGCCGCGCTTGATCCACTTGCTGGTCAGCTCGGCGAACCAGCGCTCAACGAGATTCAGCCAGGAGCTGTAGGTCGGCGTGAAGTGGAGCGTGAAGCGCGGGTGGCGGACGAGCCAGCGCTGGATCGTTGGTGTCTTGTGCGTGGAGGAGTTGTCGAGTACCAGGTGCACGTCGAGGTACGGCGGCACTGAGGCGTCGATCAGGTTGAGGAAGCGGCGGAACTCCTCGGCGCGATGCCGCGGCGTCATCTCCGCGATCACCTGGCCGGAAGCGACATCGAGCGCTGCGTACAGGTTGGTGGTGCCGTAGCGGAGGTAGTCGTGGCTGCGCCGCTCCGGCACCCCCGGCATCAGCGGCAGCACCGGCGCCGACCGATCCAGCGCCTGGATTTGCGCCTTCTCGTCCACACACAGCACCACCGCGGCCTCCGGCGGGTTGAGGTAGAGCGCGACGATGTCGCGGACCTTGTCGATGAACTGCGGATCCGGGGAGAGCTTGAACGCCTCCGTCTGGTGCGGCTTCAGCCCAAACGCCCGCCAAATGCGGCTGATCGCACTCTGGCTCATCCCGGTCGCAGCCGCCATCGACCGCGTCGACCAGTGCGTCGCGCCCGCCGGCTGCTCCTCGAGCGTCTTCACGATCACCCGCTCCACGTCCTCATCGCGAATCGAGCGCGGCTTCCCCGGCCGCGGCTCATCATGCAACCCATCAAAGCCGCGGCGCGCGAACCGGCCCCGCCACTTGCCGACCGTCGAACCCGTGCAACCAAGCTGCGCCGCGATCTCGGTGCTCGACATCCCGTCTGCGGCCGCCAAAACGATCCGACAGCGAAACGCCAACGCCCGCGAGGTCTTCGGCCGCCGAGCCCACCGCTCGAGCACCCCCCGCTCCTCGCCGCTGAGCACGACCTCGACAACACGCCCCGCCATGACCGCCTCCAATCGTCGCCGACGAGGACGACGTTCGAGACCAAACAGCGGGTCCCTGCGAACTAACGACTCACGACACTAGGCGGGAACGAGAACGAGTCGCCCGCGGCGATGAAAGCCGAGCGGGCCGAACGATGTTTTGCCGTCAGTCGTCCGGCCCGCCAGGATAACCCCCTCCTCAGTAATTGACTCACCTCGAGGAAAGAACTTGCGCCTCGCTGCGAAGGGGCCGGTTGACATACCGCAAGTCTCTGCAAGGCACGACGTCTGCTTTGAGGAGTCCGAGTGACTCGGCCGTTGGGAGCCGCAGCCAAACGGTCGGGTTGGCGGTCGCTCGGGCTCCCTTTTGGATCGACTTTGGCGGGGGCCAGCGCGCGCAAGCGGAAACACTCGGGACGTTCGCCGCAGGGCTTTCCCGGGCGAAACCCCTCGTCGCGCCGGCCCACCAAGAAGATCACCGCGGCCAGATGCATCCAAAACGCGAACGACTGACGGCAAGGGCGAACCGTGGACAGCGAAGTCGGGCGGCGCCGTGAAGATGGGACAAAGACACGGGCGGGTCGGCTCGTCGTCAGCGACCGTGCGCTCGAGCAGCACAGCGGCAAGACCGAACCAGTGGTGGTCGACGGAAGCACGCTTGTGAGGGCATATTCCAAGCCTCTTCGGGCTGCTTCCCGGCCTCACATCCTGAAAAGCACGCTCGGTTGGGTACGCAGTGGAGGACGTGCTTAGGGCTTAGCTACAAGATCGTCCCGTGAGGGCTCGGGGTGATCGGCGAGGAAGGCGTCCCAGACGTCGTTATCGCCGAGATCCCAGCGGTTGCGGATCTCGTGATCGGCCCCGATGATCCACTCTTACACACGCTTCCGATACACCGCGATGACAATAAGCGCGGAAAACAAGAGCGTGTTCCAGACGGGGGACTGTCCGGTTAACGGTGTAACTACGAGGGCCTGACTTGCCGGCCGGGTGGCCGGCGGAAGGGAGCTCGTAGTGTCTGAGGAGATGACGCGATCGTGGAGCCGTCGGCGGATGAGCAGCTCGCCAAGGAGTTGGTCGAGCGTGCGCGCAGCGAGGGGGTGCAGCTGGCGGCCCGGGTGGCCTGTTGAGCGATCTGACGAAGACCGTCTTGGAGACGGCGCTGGAGGTCGAGATGGAGGACCACCTCGGCTACGCGAAGCACGCGCCGGAGGGCCGCGACAAAGGCAACTCGCGAAACGGCACGCGGTCGAAGACGGTTTTGACCGAGGTCGGCGAGGTCGAGATCGACGTCCCGCGCGACCGCGAGGGGTCGTTCGGGCCGCAGATCGTCAAGAAGCGCCAACGCCGCCTGTCCGGTGTTGATGAGCTGGTGATCTCGCTCGCAGCCAAAGGGTTGACGACTGGGGAGATCGCGGCGCATTTCGCCGACGTCTACGGTGCGGAGGTCTCGCGGGACACGATCTCGCGGATCACCGATCGTGTGCTCGAGGAGATGGCCGGCTGGCAGAGCCGGCCACTGGACGAGATCTACCCGGTTATCTTCATCGACGCGATCCAGGTCAAGATCCGCGACGGGCAGGTCGCAAACCGACCCGTCTACACCGTCATCGGAGTCACCGTCGACGGGGCGCGCGATGTGATCGGCCTGTGGATCGGCGGCGAGGGCGCCAAGTACTGGCATCAAGTGTTGAGCGACATCCGCAACCGCGGCGTCAACGACGTGCTGTTCCTCGTCTGCGACGGCCTCCGCCGTCTCGTGGAGTCGGTCGCTGACGTGTGGCCGCTCGCGATCGTCCAGACCTGCGTGCTGCACCTGGTGCGCAACACCTTCCGCTACGCGAGCAAGCGATGCCGGCAAGAGGAGGGCCGGCGCGGTTGCTTCAACGCGTCGAGGGTGGGTTTCTTGACGCGCCCGTGTGGGCTCCCGATTCGCGTCATCTCGTTTCGGTTGACGACGGGGTCCGGTCAAGCACGCGGGTTTGGTGCTGATCGATTCGGTCTCGGGAAGGGAGAGGGTGTTGGGCGTGGGCGACGGCCGAGCGCGCCGAGGACCGATTCGACGCTGGCACGCCGTACCTCCGGCGCCGCGGGCCTCGCAACTGGCAAGCTCGGGCCATACGTGAGCCGCCGGTGCTTGCTAGCTTGCTATGTGCAGAGCGCGTGCTCGACGAGGGGATCGAGCTTCGCGATGGTTTCGTACGGGAGCTGACCAACATTGAGCAGGAGCACCACGGTGCGCGTGCCGTCGGCGCTGGACAGCATGTAGGCCTGGTAGCCGAGCCCTCTACCGCAGTGGCCCCAAGCGTCGCCGCACCTGGTCGGGAAGCGCATCAGCCCGAACCCCTACTACGATACCGCACAGACCGTCAGGGAAGCAAAAACATCGCCGCACAACGTCGCGCTCGATGATGGACTTCCTCTGGAACGCCCGTTACTTCGGCCTTCGTCTCGCGATCCGCTGGTTGCGTAGCAAGGACAACGCACCCGATCCGGCACGAGGTCTGCCTCTGTCTGAGTAGGACGAGCTCGGCTTCGCCCTCGGAGAGCTCAGCATCTGCTCGGCGAAGAACCTCAGCAGGGGGTGGGGAGGCGAGCCCTCGCGGTCATCGGCGACCCCGATGGACTGAGAAATCACTGGCAAGCGCTCATGCACCCGCTCGGATCGCTCTCCTTTCTCCGCCACCACGGGAAGTTGCGGCCCGAGATGCCGGTGACCACGGATTCAGGATTTCCCTGGAAATCTCCCACGACCGAGTTTACGAACCCTACGGGGGAGCATCCGCTCGCGACAGCGCGGAGGATCGGCAACCGGCAGGTCTTCCTCGCCGGCTGGCGCCCGCACGAGCAGCTGCCGCAGGCGCTGAACGCGGCCGACGCGCTCGTGCTGCCCTCCGTCGCCGAGGCGTTCGGGCTCGTCCTCGTCGAGGCGATGGCCTGCGGCCTGCCGGTGATCGCCTGCCGCACGCACGGCCCGGCGGCGCTCGTCGCCGACGGAAAGACGGGCTGGCTCATCCCCCCGACGACGAGGACGCGCTCGTCGACTCCCTCCTCGCGGCCGCTAACGGCCGGGAGGAACGCCGGGTGCGCGGCCGACGCGCTCAGAGAGACAGTCGCCGATACGGCTGGGCGGTGATTGCCCTCGCTTCGCGTCGCTGTACGAGGAGCTGCTCGCCTCCTCTCCCAGCCGGCAGGTCGCGCGGGGGCGGCGTGCGTGACCAAGGGCGGCTTACGCCGTTCAGCCGCACCTCGGCGCGCCGCCGGCCGCTGCGCGCGCTGGGCTGAGAACCATTGACTCCGCCGTATTGACAACGGGTCTTCCGCACCCGTCGGCAACGGCTGGCGACTCTCGGCTGCGCGGGCGGCGAGTGCGGGTGATGCACCCGTGGCGCAGCATTGACCGCCGCGTCTGGCTCACCCTGCTCGCTGGTACGGTTGCCGTGACCAGGTGAGTTCGAGCGAGTACCGGTTTTGGCTTTGTGCCTCCCGCTGCACGTTCGTGACGCGGTTGGGGGAGGTGGAGAGATGGCAACCGGAACCGTGAAGTGGTTCAGCACCGACAAGGGCTACGGCTTCATTACCCAGGACGATGGTGGCAAGGACGTGTTCGTCCATCACAGCGCGATCCGCGGCGAGGGGTACAAGAGCCTCGCGGAGGGTGCGAGGGTCGAGTACGAGGTCGAGGAGGGAGCGAAGGGTCCGCAGGCGCGCGACGTTCGCGCCGTCGCCTCGGTCTGATCTTTGTGGGCGCCTGGGCCCCGGTCTCACGAGGCCGAGCGGCTCCCTGAGAGGGCACTGCTACGGTCTGGC
>WNFU01013550.1_pt1 | contig 10766 bp, 7 predicted proteins | sample 5400121 | NCBI WGS metagenome assembly WNFU01 (sample SAMN13153360, study PRJNA577476) | soil metagenome | isolation source: 100 cm soil or saprolite under grassland replicate 1 | place: USA:California | collected 2016-06-15
GCAACCACCCCTGACACCCATCAAACCGGAACGTGAAACTCTCTCAACTCCTCCTCGCCGGACTCGGTTTGTTCGCCAGCTTGAATTCGACGCGCGCGGCGGACCTGCCGTTGGTCCACCACAGCGACCTCTGGCGTTACCACAAGGGCACAAACGCCCCCCAGAGCGCATGGCAGACCATTCCCGAGGGCGCGCTGGATTCGTCCTGGGGCAGCGCCTCCGGCGGTTTTGGCTACGGCGATGCCGGAATCGTCGGCCAGGCCACTACGCTCAGTGACATGACGAATCGCTACACCACTCTCTTCATCCGCAAGTCTTTTGACATTGTGTCGGACGTCGATACCAATCTGCATCTGCAGCTCACTATCGATTATGACGACGGCTACGTAGCCTACCTCGACGGTGGGGAACTCAATCGGGCACGTGCCCCGGGTGCGCCGGGCACGACGGTCCTCTTCAACACCAATGCGACCGCGAATCACGAAGCCTCCTGTTGCAACGCTCCGACCAATCCGCCCAGTGTCCTGGACTTTGGCGCAGTTGGGAATCGGCTCGCCGTCGGTACTCACGTCCTCGCAATCCAGGGGCTGAACGTCACCTCCAACAGCAGCGACTTCCACCTGATCGCCGACCTGTCGTTGGTTGCCTATACGGCCCCCACCAACGGCGTCAGCGGCACGCTCGCTGCCGACACGCGGTGGTACACCATCAACAGTCCTTACCTCGTCGTCGGCGACCTGACCGTCGCCAGCGCGGCCACGCTCACCATCGAGCCGGGTGTGGACGTACTGTTCAATCAGGGCTTGGGCATCACGGTGGACGGCAGACTTGTTGCCGAAGGCACCGACACCAATCCCATTCGCTTCTCACGGACCGCGGGCGCCACCGCCTGGGGCGGCCTCACGATTAACGGTTACGACGGCTCGCCTGAGACGCGTATTCGTTATGCGCATTTCGAGTTCAACGGCTCGGTGCCCATCCATTCGGCCGGCGGCACGGTCTTCCTCGATCACCTCACCTTCGGCACGACGGACCACCAATACCTCTCACTCGACGGTTCCTCGTTCGTCGTGAGCGAAAGCGTCTTCCCCTCGGCGACCGCCGCCTACGAGATGTTGCACGGCACGGGCGGCATCAAGCCCGGCGGGCACGGCATTTTCATCCGGAACTTTTTCGGCGTGCCCATCGGCTACAGCGACGTGATCGATTTCACCGGCGGTAACCGGCCCGCTCCCATCTTGCAGGTCATCAACAACGTGTTCACCGGTACGACAGACGACATCCTCGACCTCGACGGCACGGACGCCTGGGTCGAAGGCAACATCTTCCTCCACTCGCACAAAAACGGCGCGCCCGATTCATCCGCCGCCGTCAGCGGCGGCAGCAGCGGCGGCAACACCTCCGAGGTCACCATCATGGGCAATCTCTTCTTCGACTGCGATCAGGCGGCTACTGCCAAGCAAGGAAATTTTTACACGTTCATCAATAACACCATCGTTCACACGACGAAAACCGGCGGACTCGACACCGCCTCCGGGGTGGTTAACGTGCGCGACCTGGACCCGTCGCCCACCACATTCGGAGACGGCTTCTACCTGGAAGGCAACATCATCGTGGACGCCGAAGAGTTGGTGCGTAATTACGACGCCGCGCAGACGACCGTCACGTTCAATAACAACATCCTGCCTTCGGCCTGGAGCGGACCCGGTACGGGCAATCTGATCGCCGACCCGCTGCTCAAACACGTTCCGCAACTCGCCGAGACGGTTTTTACCAATTGGAGCCAGGCGCAAATCATGCGCGACTGGTTCAGTCTCTCCCCGGCCTCGCCCGCCGTCGGCACCGGCCCGAACGGACGCGACATGGGCGGTGTGATTCCGCTCGGCACCTCCGTCTCCGGAGAACCCAGTGGCACGACCACCGACACCGGTGCCTCCCTCACCGTCGGCGCGCTCCGCACCGGCAGCGGCATCCCGTCCGCGGGCTGGCCCGACGGCTCCGGTTATACCCAGTACAAGTGGCGGCTCGATGACGGTCCCTGGAGCGCGGAGACACCCATCGGTGAGCTTATCACTCTGAGCGGGCTCGCGGACGGACCGCACTTCGTCGAAGTGGTTGGCCGGCGCGATTCGGGTTTCTACCAGGACGATCCGGTGTTCGGCGCAAACGCCGTCATCACCCGGTCGCGAACCTGGACGGTCCAGACGCGGCCACCGTTCATGGTTGGCGGAACGTTGAGCAGCAACGCCACGTGGACTCCCGCGCTGGGCCAGATTTTCGTTCTCTCTGACGTGGTCGTTCCCACGAATGTCACGCTCACGATCAGCTCGGGAACCGTGGTCGGATTGACCAACGGCGTTTCCGTCATCGCGGCAGCGGGCGGGACGATCCGCCTCCTGGGCGCGGCGACCAACAAGGTGCGCTTCGTGCGGCTGAACGGCACGAATAACTGGGGACAGCTCGGCGCGCGAGGGACCAACGCTGCGTTGACGATCCGTTTCGCCGACATCAGCGGCGGCCAGACATCCGTGTTTACCAACGCCACGGCCATTTGTGAAGACAGCTATTTCCACGACTACCGCGTCTTCGCCAACCCGGACCTCTACAACCAGCCTATTATGATCACCGAGCGCGCCGGGCCAGTGACCCTTCGCCGCTGCCGTTTCCGCGAGTACCACGAGACCCTGTTCCGATATGGCCTGACCACCATCGAAGACAGCCTCTTCGAAAACATCCACGGCGACGGTGTTGACTTCGACTACGCGGTGCCGGGCTCCGTGATCCGCCGCTGCACCTTTCGACATGGCGACGGGAGCAACATCGATGCGGTGGACATCGGCAGCTTCTCCACGGGCGTCGGGATCGAGCAATGCCTGATGTACGACTTCCCCTTCGATAAGGGCGTCTCCATCGGCGAACATGCGCAGGACATCACCGTGCGCAATTGTCTGATCTACGGCGTAGACTCGGGTGTGGCGGTGAAGGATTCGTCCGTGGCGAACATTTACAACAACACGATCGTCGCGTCCAACTACGGCCTGAATCTTTACGAAAAGATTGCCGGCGAGGGTGGCGGACACGCGACCGCCTGGAATAATATCCTCTGGGGCAACACCACTTCGATCTCGCTCGCCAACGGCTCGACCATCTCGGCGACCTACAGCGACATCTCCGGAACCGACGTTTATCCCGGCACAAACAATTTTAATGCCGACCCGCTCTTCCTCGACCCGGTGCAACGGGATTACCGGCTCGCGACCAATTCGCCAGCCCGGGACATGGGCGCCGGCGGGACCAATCTCGGACCCCTCTTCGCCGTCGGCAGTCTGCTGCTGGACACCGACGGCGACGGCTTGCCTGACCCTTGGGAATGGGAGTTCGGGTTGGACTTCAACAGCGCCGCCGACGCGGACCTCGATCCGGATGGCGATGGCCTTACAAATCGGCAGGAATATGTGTGCGGCACGAACCCGCGTGATCCCCTCAGCTCTCTCAAATTCGACGCGATCGTTGCGGACGCCGATGCGGTGCGGCTGCGGTTTACGGCTGCCGCCGACAAGAGCTACACGCTCCAATATCGCTCCGGCGCCGCCGAGGGCGCGTGGGAGAAACGTGCCGACGTGCCGCCCGCGGCGACAAACCGGGCGGTCGAATGGCTCGACACAGACGCCCACCTGAGCGGAGTGGGTTTCTACCGCCTGGTGACCCCAGCTCAGCCTTGATTTGGACCTCCTGATGTCGGCTTATCATATGAGGTTCATTAGCACCATCTCTAGAAATGGGCCGAGATTAATTGAGAACGGATGAGAATCACGTCGCCGAACCGGATGCAGCGTACCCAGAAACCGGCGCTCTGTCCCCCGCCGCACGTCAGTGGCGCGGGGTCGGTTATCCGGGGCCGTTCGCGGGGGCCTTTCGCCAAGAGAGTATGAGTACGCTAAAAACCAGAGAACTTAAGACCGCTCGAGGCATCTGGATTGCCATCGATCTCGCCATCTGGGGCCTCGGTTCAGGCGGAAGAGGCTTAGCCGCCGACCTTCCGCCAGAACCGCTGGCAGTGGCCGAAATTACGCAACCCGACGGGACGGGCGTTTCTTCTGGAATTGCGGGCGTTTTCACGAATCTTGGCATTCACCTGTGCTATGAGTCGCTTCTCTCGGACTGCCTGTTTCAATCGAACGGTTTGGTTTTTGGTCCTGGAGACGCGGGACGAACTTACCACATCGGTCCGGGAGATGACCCGGCGTTTGGTACATTTGTCGATTTGTTCACGAATGGCAGAGACGACCTGCTGCTTTTCGGAACCAGCTTTCCCAACGGATTCAGGGACGGCATCCCCGTGCACGAGTCCGATTTGTTCGTTCAGTTACCCGCAGGCAGCAATGGAATTGATTTGCAGGGCTTCGCCATCGGCAGCTTTGATTTGCGTTTGAATCAACTCACGATCACCTCACCGGGGAGAAACCCCAATGGTGATGGAGTGTGGACAGACTATTCGTGGAACGCCACGCTCTATATCTATCCGGTGCCCGAGCCGTCTGTGACAGCGCTGGCTGCGGCGGGTTTGGCGGTGTTGGTGTTCAGACGGCTTGCAACCAAACTGTAATGAGCCCAATAAGAAATACGGAGCAGACGGGATGAGCCGTTCAGGTCAGGCTCAATTCCAACGCCCGAGGCGGCGCATCTCCGTCGCGCACCTGTGGCGTTAGTTGGTGCGTCCCGATTTGCGTATGTCTAACAGCATCCCAGAACGCGATTGGAAGTTATTCCGGGAGCTTCGCCAGATTGCCCTGGAACGATTGTGCGACAAGATACTGGCTGAGGCAAAAGCAGAGATTGAACGCCCAGCAAAATCTTCGCACGAGAAGTATTTGAGCCTCTACAAGCTGATTAACAAACAAGATGATGAGATTGCGCGTGCCTTCAACGATTTTCGTCGTTCGACAGCGCTGATGCAGATCGGGATTATTCATTCAATGGGACTATTCACCGGCGAGGAGTTGCGGCGCTTCAGTCCCGAGACCCTTCAAGTGATCGAGTTGTATGCACGGATCCCGGATGCCTGACGAGTGCGCTCCACTGAATGGCGGCCCCGCGACACCTGTTGGAGATACGCTTCAACTATTTGTTGTGCGTCGAAGACACTTAACCTCCCGTTGAGTGCGACTTGGTCGTTCGGCGGTGTGGGCGTGAGTTTGGAACAGGAGGCAACGGAGGCAACAGAAGGAGAGCGAGTTCGCCTCTCCGTTTCCTCCTGTTGGAATCCCTCGGAACGGCCGTGACGCAAATTGGCCGCTCTTGGCGCGCACCTGGTCAGCGGTGGCTATGCCTTCGGCGGCGAGCGCACAAAGGCGCCCGGTCGTGAGATGGAGGTTGACCGCTTGCGCGCGTAGCGAGCAAAACCGCGAGCCCCGTAGGCGCGAAAGATAATGGCCCAAGGCAAACGAAGTGCTGCCCTGGATAACGGATCAATTATGATTTTCCCCCTCTCTTCATGGTCAGCCGTGCCGACCCGCGAAGTCGGCACCGCTGACCATGAAAGGAGAGGTTGAAGTTGGGGGTTCGGTCACCCAGGGCGGCAGGCGCTTCGCTCCTTTGCCCTGGGCTTATTTTCTCCTTGGAGCGTGACTGGTAAATTAGGCAGGTAACCACGCAGCCATCAAAAAGTGCGGATTGAGAGCGGTGTGGGCATGTAGAACCAATCGATCTTTCCGTTTAAGCCCGTGGACATGACTTTCCAGGATGTCAGGGAAACGTGGCCATCGACCCATGAATAGTTGCCGCCTTTGCCATGGCGGATGTACGGCCGCACGCCGCCGGTCGTGCCCCAAGGCGGCATAGAGGGTGGATAGAGATAGCCGTAGTTCCACCAGAACAACCCGGCAGCGGTGTCGAGCCCGTCGCCGTTCATGCAGGTGTCGGTCGGTTTGGTGACGGCCGAGGTTTTTACCCGCTCCGGCTCCTCGAAATATCCCAGGTAAACGTAATTATGTCCGTAGCCGCCATAAGCCTCGCGCCCAGGGATCGCCGCGAGCGCTGGATTCTTAAGCTTGGCAGAAGGACAGGCGACGACTTTGTTTTTTGCCTCGAGGTTGGTGACGCTCGTGGTTTCCGCTGCAATGTAGCGTGAGATCTCCCAGAACCATTCGCATGGGGAAGCGTTCTTGAGGTCCGCGGCCAACGGCAAGTAATCCGAATTATCCGAAGCGTATAACAGGTATCCAAGAGCGATTTGCTTTTCATTGCTTGCGCATTTTGTCGCCCTGGCTCTCTCTTTTGCTTTCGCCAGAGCCGGCAGCAACAACGAGGCCAAAATGGCTATGATCGCGATCACAACCAGCAATTCGATCAGAGTGAAGGCCCCTGAACCGTCGTTTTCGTCAGCGAGCCTCTGGTTTGATAAGACGCGAGGCTTCATTTCGCAAATGGAATGGAATTAATGGAATTTTTTGTTTTCATCGCTCGTTGAGAGCCACTATCCAAGCGGCAGGTTTGAAAGATCGTGCTCGGCACCGGCCGAAGGCAAAAATCTCCGCGCCGCTTCGGAGAGATCTTAGGCCCTCTCGTCTGGGCGTTGCCGAGATTGGGTTGCCCAAACTTCGCAAACTAATCGCATAGGGACTCGGGCCGTGTCAATGCGAACGGAGGGTCATTCAGGCGCGTCGCTTCCCTCGGAGGCGCAAGTTCATTCGATAGCGAAATGGTTTCGTTGGACGAGCGAATATTTGTTGCAACGAGCGGGCCGCGGCCAGGCGGACCTCCGAATCCCAGTGCCTCAACACGGGGTGAGATGCGGTACCGCTGGCGCTGCGTTGGCTCCAAAGGCGCCGATCGCGGCGAGGCTCTTCTGGATAATCGGGCGCGCGAAAAACTTCCCTCTGCTTTCGGTGTTCTTATTTGTTCCGGAAATGGACGAAAAAATGGCGCGGACGCGTTCTTCTGAGACCAACGGTACCAAGACGGCGAGAGTCTGGTCGGCGCAGAGCGAAGACGGTCTTGTCTGAGACTCCTGACAGAGAGAATCAACAAATCGTGTTAAACCGTCCCTGCCGAGCGGCACGACTTCTTGTTCAAGAAAGTCATGAAATGTTCCCTGGTCCGGATCGATCCGGATCGTCGCAATGCCAGCTTCGACCCTTATTCTGACGTCCGGGCTGCTCTTGAGTCTGAGTGAATGATCTCCGGCAGATGTTCGAATGCGTTCAGGCGGATGGCCTCGGCCGGTTGCGGCCAGGGCAGGCGATGCGTAATCTGCGTGGGTAGCCAGGCCTTTGAGTCCCGGGTGCCCAATACGTGAATCAAGAACGTTACGGCGTCCGCGCCCGCGTCGGACGGCCATCGCTTCGTGTCAGCGTAGTTTTCGTTCGGTGATACCCAGCGCGGGAAGTAGTATCCGATGGCTCTCCCGCGGTACGTCGGTCCCCGCGGCGTGCGCACGCTAAACCAGACCAGCGCGAGCACCGTGGCCGCGCCCAGGATTGCCATCCCGCCGGCGAAGCGCGAGAGCAGTCGTTTCTTTGACCGAGGCTCGATCACGGCGGCGCGCTCCTTCCGAACAATTCGACCGAGGCCTGTCCGATTCGTTTTGGGGAAACCGGATTGGACCCCTAATGGTTGGCATTGGAGGATCGGTTTGGACAAATCAGGCACCGACAGGTAACAATCCATGAACGTGGCTAACGATTTGACGATCGGGGAATGAAAAGTCGATCAGCGCGGGATGCTTGCGCAGCGGGGCGAAGCCGCAACCCAAACGGAGCGCGGCGGCGTGCGGATGGCCGTGCGCAAGGACCACCAGCCGCAGCGCGTTCCCAATGGCGAGGCGCTTTCGATTCGATCTCACGCGCCACACTACCAACGCAGCGCGCTGCGGCTCACAGAGCAGCGGTCCGGAAAATGGCGCGGCCCGCGACGATTTGGACAGACACTGATAGACAGGGCCGGGTGCGCCAGTTGGGTTTTGTGATGACTCCCAGTCCGCCTCGACTCCTGCGGGCGTGACATGAACGCAAGCGATTCAGTCCTCGAACTCCGCAACGTAACCAAATTCTTCGGTGACTTCAGGGCCGTGGACGACGTGAGTTTCCGTCTGCCGCGCGGATCGATCTACGGATTTCTTGGCCCCAACGGCGCGGGCAAAACCACGACGCTCCGAATGATCCTGGAGATCATCAAGCCGACCAGCGGAAGCATCACCATCCTCGGCCGTTCGTCGGCGCTGGCCGTGCGCCAGCGCATTGGGTACCTGCCGGAAGAAAAGGGGCTCTACAAAAAGATGAAGGCGTGGTCGATCATCGCCTATTTCGCGACGCTCAAAGGGATGAATCGCAGCGCGGCGCGCCGGCGGGCCTTGGAACTGCTGGAACGCCACGGTCTGAAGGACTTCGCCGAGAAACCGACCGAGGCGCTTTCGAAAGGCATGGGACAAAAGGTCCAGGTGCTCGCCGCCATCGCGCACGATCCGGAACTGGTGATCCTCGACGAACCATGCAACACGCCGAGCGATTGTGCGACCAGATACTGCTCATGGCGAAAGGGCGCAAAATTTTTGACGGCACGATTGCGGCCGCCAGGCGCGCGATCCCGCGCCGCGTCCAAATCGAGACCGAGGACGACATCGCGCCGATGCGCGAGTTGGGTGACGTGGTATCGGTGACAAGTTTGGGGCCGGCGAGTGAAACGGCGAGCACAAACGGCGTCGCATCGCGTTGGGAAATTCAGATTCGCGAGAGCGCTGATCCACAGGCGATTCTCCGCGCGTGCTTCGAGAAGGGCATCCGCCTGCGCAGCTTTAATCAATCCGATCCGAGCCTGCACGACGTATTCGTGCACCTGGTCGGGGCCGAGGCCAGGGAGGTGAGTTTCCGATGAGATCCGCCTTTCTGGTGGCGTGGCGCGAATACGTCGAGAACGCCAAGACGAAGGGCTTCTGGATCGGCCTGTTCATCTTTCCGGCGATTCTCTTCCTCGCCATCCAGATTCCCGTGTTCCTGGAGAAGAAGGGAACGCCGGCGCGGCATTTTGTGATCGTTGACCAGTCGGGGCAGTTTGAAATGACGATCGACGACGCGCTGGAGACGCGACATCAACGCCGCGTTCTGCAGGAGCTGAACGACTACGTCCGAAAACACGCGCAGCCCAAGGGTGAGGTGGAATCGGCCGGTGGCACGCTGACATTGTCAGCCGAGGGACGCGACCTGTTCGACGAATTGGCGGAGACGAGTCCGGAAGGAGTGGCGAGGTTTATTCGTCGAGGGGGCAAGGACTATTACCTGCGCGAACTCGGGCCGCGTTTAAGACCCAGCGCCCCGGAGTTCAGGGAATCGCGGCGTGAGTTTCGACGCGTTCTGGTGCCCGCCGACGTGGACGCGAACACGGAGCTGGCCACGGTGTCTCAGGCGCTCAGGCCCTACTTGCGTGGGGAGAAGCGGGTTCGGGTCGAGGGCCGGCCGGCGGGTCTTTTTGCCGCCGTCCTCATTCCCAGAGACATCGAGCGTCAGGTCGTCCGGCCGGGAATTCTGCCGGCCTCAAAGGAGGGCTCTTCGGCCGGAGTCGAGTATTGGTCGATCAATCTCGCCGACGAAAGTCTGCGCGACGAAATCCAGCGTGCCGTGAACGCGGAGATTCGCCGCCGCGAGTACCTTAAGCGAGGGTTGGACCTGGCGCTGGTGCAACAGGTGGAGGGGACGCGCGTTCCGTTTTCGAGCCTCAATCCAAAGAAGCAGGAAGGCAAAGAGAAAGTCAGCGGCGCCGATGTGGTGCGGCAGTGGGCGCCGGCCGCTTTCGTTTATTTGCTCTGGCTCTCCATTTTCACGATCATGCAGATGCTGCTGAACAACGTGATCGAGGAGAAATCGAACCGCATCATCGAAGTGCTGCTTTCGTCGGTGCGGCCCGGCGAGTTGATGATGGGCAAACTGGCGGGCATTGCGGCCATCGGCCTGACCATGGTGGGCGCGTGGATCGCATCGCTGCTCGGTCTCCTGGCCTGGAAGTCGGCGGGTCAGACCGAAGTGGCGCAATTGTACACCGTCATTCGGACGTCCAACCTGGTGCCGGTCTTCTTCATTTATTTCTTTCTTGGGTACCTGATGTATGCAGCGTTAATCCTCGCCCTGGGCAGCGTCTGCAACACGCTTAAGGACGCGCAGAACTATATGGGGGTGATCACCATGATTATGATGGTGCCGGTCCTGACCATGATGTTTATTCCCAAAGATCCGAACGGCACGGTGGCCACAGTGTTGTCGTGGATTCCGCTCTACACGCCGTTCGTGATGATGAACCGCGCGGCGGCTGATCCTCCGCTGCTCGATCTGATCGGCACGATGGTGTTGTTGATGGTGTCAACGCTGGCCGCCCTCTGGATGGCGGTGAAGATCTTTCGCATCGGCGTGCTGCGCACGGGACAGCCTCCGAAACTGGTGGAAATGCTGCGCTGGCTCAAGACCTGAGACGCGGAATGGCGATGGAGCGTGCAGCTTGACAGTACCACCATCGGGCGGCTGGAAAGCGTGCGCGACGTAGCGCAGCCTTTCCAGGCTGCGGGTTAGCGGAGCTTTCCAGCTCCGCAATGGGCGCCGGTGTGCGTCGGACCTTGGTGCGAGTGTCGAGATGCGCCCGCGATGGATGCGCAGAATTATTGCTGCCACGAGCCGGAGGACTTACAGTTCCCCCATGCGACTGATCCGTTCCGGTCTTGGGTTTCTCCTTGTCCTGTTGGCTTCGCGCGAAAGTTTCACGACGCAGGGAGCCGAAACAAAGGC
>WNFU01009766.1_pt1 | contig 10762 bp, 7 predicted proteins | sample 5400121 | NCBI WGS metagenome assembly WNFU01 (sample SAMN13153360, study PRJNA577476) | soil metagenome | isolation source: 100 cm soil or saprolite under grassland replicate 1 | place: USA:California | collected 2016-06-15
CTCATGGCCCTGCCGCTGACGCTCGTCATCGTCGCCGGCGAGATCGACCTGTCGATCGCCTCGGTCCTGGGGCTCTCCAGCGCCCTGATCGGCTATCTGTGGGACGCCGGCTGGGCGCTGGAGGTCATCTTTCCAACCGTGGTGGTGGTCGGGGCGGTCGCCGGGGCCTGCAACGGTCTGCTCGTCACCCGTCTGGGCCTGCCCTCGCTGGCGGTGACCATCGGCACGCTGGCGCTGTACCGCGGGCTGGCCTTCGTCGTGCTGGGCGATCGAGCCGTCGCCGACCTCCCGGCCGGCTACACCAGGTACGGCATCAACCCGGTCCCCGGCACCCACATCCCGTACCCGATCGTGCTGTACGCGGTGCTGGCGGCGCTGTTCGCCGTCCTGCTTCACGCCACGCCGTTCGGCCGGGCAGTGTTCGCGATCGGCGCCAACCAGGAGACCGCGTTCTTCTCTGGGATCCGCGTCAAGCGGATCAAGCTCATCCTGTTCGTCCTCAGCGGCGCGGTCGCCGGCCTGGCCGGGATCGTCTACACCCTGCGGTTCGCGAGCGCACGGGCCGACAACGGGACCGGCCTGGAGCTGGCCGTGGTCGCCGCGGTGTTGCTCGGCGGCGTGTCCATCTTCGGGGGCAGGGGCACCCTCGGCGGCGTGGTCGCCGCGGTGTTCCTGCTCGGCGGCGTCCGCAACGCGCTGATCCTCAACGACGTCTCCAACGACACCCTCAACGTCGTGACCGGGTTGCTGCTCATCGGCAGCGTGGTCGCGCCCAGCGCCGCCCGCGCCGCCGCGCGGGCGCTGCGCCCGCGACGAGCGCCCCCTGAAGCCTCCGCGGAGCCAGCGGGCGGTCGTTGAGCCATCCCGCCTTCCCAGTCCGTCGCGTCGCTCCCGCGGCGCCAAGAGAAAGGACCCGCACCATGCAACGAGCAGCTTCGCTGCGGCGCCCCCGGTGGGTGGGGCTCCTCGCCTTGGCCGCCGCCTGCACGATCGCCCTGGCCGCGTGCGGCGGCGGGACGACCAAGGGGAGCTCCGGCGGCGCCTCCGCCACGACCGCCGCGGGCGGCCAGGCCAATCCCAACGCGCCGATCAAGCAAGGCCTCAAGATCGCCTTCCTGCCCAAGCAAGTGAACAACCCCTACTTCACTATCTCCGACACCGGCGGCAAGAAGGCGATCAGTGAGTTCAACGGCGAGTACAAGGAGGTCGGTCCCTCCGAGGCGAGCGCGTCATCGCAGGTGTCCTACATAAACACCCTCGCGCAGCAGCGGCAGGACGCGATCGTGGTGTCCGCCAACGACCCCAACGCCATCGTGCCGGCACTCAAGGCGGCGATGGCCCAGGGCGTCAAAGTGGTCACGTTCGACTCCGACACCGCCCCAGCGGGGCGGCAGCTGTTCGTCAACCAGGCCACCGCGGAGGACATCGGCCGCAGCGAGGTGCAGCTCATCGGCAAGCAGCTCAACTACGCCGGGCAGATCGCGATCCTGTCGGCGACGGCCAACGCGACCAACCAGAACACCTGGATCAAGTTCATGAAGGACGAGCTGTCCAAGCCGCAGTACTCGAAGATGAAGCTGGTCAAGGTCGCCTACGGCAACGACGACGACCAGGTCTCGTTCCAGCAGGCGCAGGGCTTGCTGCAGGCCTACCCTGACCTGAAGGGCATCATCTCGCCGACGACGGTGGGCGTCGCCGCGGCGGCGCGCTACCTCAGCGGCTCCTCGTTCAAGGGCAAGGTCGTGCTGACCGGCCTGGGCACCCCCAACCAGATGCGCAAGTTCGTCAAGGACGGCACGGTACAGTCCTTCGAGCTGTGGGACCCGGCCAAGCTGGGCTACCTGGCCGCATACGCAGCGGCCGCGCTGGCGTCCGGGCAGATCACCGGCAAGGAGGGCGAGACGTTCAAAGCCGGTGACCTGGGCAGCAAGACGGTCGGTAAGAATGGGGAGATCCTGCTCGGCCCGCCGCAGGTGTTCGAAAAGTCCAACATCGATCAGTTCAACTTCTGAGCCGCCGGCCCTGGGCGTGGCGCTCCCCGGCCACGCCCAGGGCGTCCAGCTGAGGGGGCGTGGTGCGGATGCGGCCGCTGGAGGAGGTCTTCCACCTGCCATGACCGGAGCAGTACAACAGGAAGCAGGTATGTGCGATGACTGATTCCGCCGCTGTCAAGGCCGCGCTCAAGCAGCAGCGGATCGAGCTGCCGTCGTGGGCGTTCGGCAACACCGGGACCCGCTTCAAGGTGTTCACCCAACCGGGCGTCCCCCGCGACGCCTACGAGAAGATCGCCGACGCCGCGCAGGTCCACGCCCACACCGGCGTCGCGCCGAGCGTGGCGCTGCACATCCCATGGGACGCCGTCGACGACTACGCCGACCTGGCCAAGCACGCCAGCGACCTGGGCGTGCAGGTCGGCACGATCAACGCCAACGTCTTCCAGGACGACGACTACAAGCTCGGCAGCGTCTGCAACCCGGACCCGCGGGTGCGGCGCAAGGCGCTGGACCACCTGCTGGCATGCGCCGACGTGATGGACGCCACCGGCTCGCGGGATCTGAAGCTGTGGTTCGCCGACGGCACCAACTATCCCGGGCAGGACAGCATCGCCGCGCGCCAGGAGCGGCTGGCGGAGGCGCTCGCCGCGGTGTACCAGCGGCTGGGGCCGGAGCAGCGGATGCTGCTGGAGTACAAGCTGTTCGAGCCGGCCTTCTACCACACGGATGTGCCGGACTGGGGCACGGCCCTGGTGCATTGTCTCCAGCTGGGCGAGCGGGCGCTGGTGGTGGTGGACACCGGGCATCACGCGCCGGGCACCAACATCGAGATGATCGTGGCGATGCTGCTGCGGGCGCGAAAGCTCGGCGGGTTTGACTTCAACTCCCGGTTCTACGCCGATGACGACCTCATGGTCGGCTCGGCCGACCCGTTCCAGCTCTTCCGCATCATGCACGAGGTGGTGCGGGGTGGCGGGTACGCGCCAGAGGCCGGGATCGCCTTCATGCTGGATCAGTGCCACAACATCGAGCCGAAGATCCCCGGGCAGATCCGTTCGGTGATGAACGCGCAGGAGGCCACTGCCAAGGCGCTGCTGGTCGACGCCGGCGCGCTGGAGCGGGCCCAGCTGGCCGGGGACGTGCTCGGGGCGAACGCGGTGCTGATGGATGCCTACGCGACCGACGTGCGGCCGCTGCTCGCCGAGCTGCGCGAGGAGCTGGGCCTGGATCCGGACCCGCTGGCCGCGTACGCCCGTTCCGGGTACGCCCAGCGGATCGTGGCCGAGCGGGTTGGCGGCGCCCAGGCCGGCTGGGGGGCCTGACCTCGATGACCGCACCGGAGGTGCGGGAGCTGCTCGACCGTTCCCACCGGCTCGGGTCGGACCCGCGCAACACCAACTGGGCGGGCGGCAACGCCTCCTGCAAGGGACGGGCCGACGATCCGGTCACCACGCGGCCGGCGGAGCTGCTGTGGGTGAAAGGTTCCGGCGGGGACCTCGGCACCCTCACCGAAGAGGGCCTGGCGGTGCTGCGGCTCGACCGGCTCCGCGCGCTGGTGGACGTCTACCCGGGCGTGGAGCGCGAGGACGAGATGCAGGGGGCGTTCGACTTCTGCCTGCACGGCAAGGGCGGCGCGGCGCCGTCGATCGACACGGCCATGCACGGCCTGGTCGACGCGCCGCATGTCGACCACCTGCACCCCGACGCCTGCATCGCGCTGGCAACCGCGGCCGACGGCGAGGCGCTGACCAAGCAGTGCTTCGGCGACTGGGTCACCTGGGTGCCGTGGCGGCGGCCCGGCTTCCAGCTCGGCCTGGACGTCGCCGCCATCCAGCAGGCCAACCCCGGGGTCATCGGGGTGGTGCTCGGCGGCCATGGCATCACCGCGTGGGGCCAGACCTCTCAGGAGTGCGAGGCCCGCTCGCTGGAGATCATCCGCACCGCCGAGCGGTTCATCGCCGAGCGCGGCCGCCCCGACCCGTTCGGCCCGGTGCTTGACGGCTACCAGCCACTGCCCGAGCCTGAGCGCCACGAGCGCGCCGCCGCGCTGTTCCCGGTGCTGCGCGGCCTGGCCTCCATGGATCGGCGGCAGGTCGGCCACTTCACCGACACGGACGTGGTACTCGACTTCGTCTTGCGGGAGAGGCATCCGGCGCTGGCGGCGCTGGGGACCTCCTGCCCGGATCACTTCCTACGCACGAAGGTGCGGCCGCTGGTGCTGGACCTGCCACCGAGCGCGCCGCTGGAGCAGGTCGTCGAACGGCTCAGGGAGCTGCACGCCGCCTACCGGGAGGACTACCGGGCCTACTATCAGCGCTACGCGGAGTCCGGCAGCCCGCCCATGCGTGGCGCCGACCCGGCGATCGTGCTGGTGCCCGGCGTGGGGATGTTCTCGTTCGGCACGGACAAGCAGACCGCGCGGGTGGCCGGCGAGTTCTTCGTCAACGGGATCAACGCGATGCGAGGCGCCGAGGCGCTGTCGACCTACGTGCCGATCCCCGAGTCGGAGAAATTCCGCATCGAGTACTGGGCGCTGGAGGAGGCCAAGCTGCGGCGCAGGCCACAGCCGAGGCCGCTGACGGCCCGGGTCGCGCTGGTGACCGGCGCGGGATCGGGGATCGGCCGGGCCGTCGCCGAGCGGCTGGCGGCCGAGGGCGCCTGCGTGGTGGTGGCCGACCTCGACGGCGACAGCGCGGCCGCGGTCGCCGGCGACATTGGCGACGCCGACGCGGCCGTCGCGGCGACCGCGGACGTCAGCGACGAGCAGCAGGTCGCGCAGGCGTTCCGCCGCGCGGCGCTCGCCTTCGGCGGCGTCGACTTGGTGGTCAACAACGCCGGGCTGTCGATCTCCAGGCCGCTGGTGGAGACGACCACCCGCGACTGGGACCTGCAGCAGGACGTGCTGGCCAGAGGCTCGTTCCTGGTGTCGCGCGAGGCGGCCCGGACGATGATCGCGCAGGGGATGGGCGGCGACGTCGTCTACGTCGTGAGCAAGAACAGCGTGGTCGCCGGCCCGGACAACCTGGCCTACGGGGCGGCCAAGGCCGATCAGGCCCACCAGGTGCGGCTGCTGGCCGCGGAGCTGGGCCGGCACGGCATCAGGGTCAACGGCGTCAACCCCGACGCGGTGGTGCGAGGCTCGGGGATCTTCGCCAAGGGCTGGGGCGCGCAACGCGCGGCCGTCTACGACGTCCCCGAGGAGGAGCTCGGTGCCTACTACGCCAAGCGCACCCTGCTCGGGCGCGAGGTGCTGCCAGAGCACGTCGCCGCCGCGGTGTTCGCGCTGGTCGGCGGCGACCTGTCGCTCACCACCGGTCTCCACATCCCGGTGGACGCCGGGGTCGCCGCCGCCTTCCTGCGATGACCCCGGCGCGGTCGTATGTCGCGGTCGACCTCGGCGCCGCCAGCGGCCGGGTCATGCTCGCGCGGGTGGGACCCTCCAGCCTGGACCTGGCCGAGGTGCACCGCTTCCCGAACGTGCCCGTGCGCCTGCCCGAGGGGCTGCACTGGGACGTGCTGCGGCTGTACCGGGACGTGCTGGACGGCCTGGCGGCGGCCGCCGAGCGCGGCGAGCGGATCGCCAGCGTCGGCGTCGACTCCTGGGGCGTCGACTACGGGCTGCTCGACGAGTCGGGCGCGCTGCTCGCCAACCCGTACCACTACCGCGACGGCCGCACCGCCGACCTGGCCGAGCGGGTCCACGCCCGCATCCCGCACACCGACCTGTACCAGCTCAGCGGCGTGCAGTTTCTGCCCTTCAACACCGCCTACCAGCTCGCCGCCGACGCCGCCGCGGGCAGGCTGGAGGCCGCCCGGACCGTGCTGCTGATCCCTGACCTCATCGGCTACTGGCTCACCGGCTCGATCGGGGCCGAGATCACCAACGCCTCCACCACCGCCCTGCTCGACCTGCGCGGCGGGTGCTGGTCGAGGCGCGTGCTCAAGGCGGTGGGCATCCCGCCCGGCCTCATGCCGGCACTGCGGCGGCCAGGCGAGGTGATCGGCCAGCCGCTTCCCGAGGTCAGCGCCGAGACCGGGCTGGGGTCGTCGGTCACCATCACGGCTGTGGGGTCGCACGACACCGCCTCGGCGGTCGTGGGAGTCCCGGCAGAGGAAGAGTGCTTCGCGTACATCTCCTGCGGCACCTGGTCGCTGGTCGGGGTGGAGCTGGAGCGCCCGGTGCTCACACCGGAGAGCCGCGAGGCCAACTTCACCAACGAGGTCGGCGTCGACGGGCGCATCCGCTACCTGCGCAACGTCATGGGCCTGTGGCTGCTGCAGGAGTCGCTGCGGGTATGGGCGCGCGCCGGGCTGCCCACGGACCTGCCGCCGCTGCTGGGCGCCGCCAGCGTGCTCCCGGCCGGCGGACCGGTCATCGACCCGGACGACCTGGCCTTCTTGCCTCCCGGCGACATGCCGGCACGGATCCGGGCGGCCTGCCGCGACAGCGGCCAGCCCCAGCCCGCCGGCCAGGCCGAGCTGGTGCGCTGCATCCTCGACAGCCTGGCCGCCGCCTACGCCCGGACGCTGCGGGACGCGGTGCGGCTGTCGGGCCGGCAGGTCGACGTGGTGCACCTGGTCGGCGGGGGAGCGCGCAACCGCCTGCTGTGCGGGCTGACCGCGAACGCGTGCGGCCTGCCGGTACTCGCCGGGCCCGTCGAGGCCACCGCGCTCGGCAACGTCCTGGTCCAGGCCCGCGCGCACGGCTCGGTCCATGGCGACCTCGACACCATGCGCGCACTGCTGCGTGCAACGCAGGATATCCGCCGCCACGAGCCGGCCGCCTGTGACCAGCGTCACGGCGACCTGCGGTAGGCGCCGTGGCGCCATCCCTCGACCCTCTCTCAACCGCCCGGCATCGATGCGTGTTTGGGCGCGACGATCGCCCGCAGGCGCACCTACGACCTGTCGGTGCCCTGGTGGGGCCCGGACGGACCCAGCGGCGCCGCCCGCACTCCGCCAGCCGGCCGTGGGCGACCGGCGGGACCGCTGGGGTCAGAGCCAGCCGGCGTTGCGGGCGATGCGGATGGCGTCGATGCGGTTGCGCCCGCCGACCTTGCTGATCGCGTTGGACAGGTAGTTGCGCACGGTTGCCGGCGACAGCGACAGCCGCGCGGCGATCTGCTGGGTCGCAAGGCCGTTTGCGGCCGCGCGGAGCACGTCGGCCTCCCGGTCGGTCAGCGGGGTGCTGCCCGTCTCCAGGGCGGCCGCCACCAGCTCCGGGTCGATCACCCGCTCCCCCTTGGCCACCCGGCGGACGCCGTCGGCCAGGGTCTCGGCGGGGGCGTCCTTGACGATGAAGCCGCGCACGTGCACCTGCAGCGCCCGCAGCAGGTTACCTGGCTGGCTGAGCCCGGTCAGCACCAGCGTGCGGCACTCCGGCAGCTGCCGATGGAGGTGCTCGGCGGCGGTGAGGCCGTCCAGCCCCGGCAGGTCGATGTCGACGACCGCGACGTCCGGCCGGGTCTGCAGCGCGGTCTGCACGATCTGGTCGCCGCGGTCCAGTTGGGCGACGACCTCCATGTCGTCCTCCAGCGACAGCAGCGCCACCAGCGCGCCGCGGATCATGTGCATGTCCTCGGCGATCAGCACCCGGATCACGCGGCCTCCTCGGGGACCTCGGGGACTTCGACCAGGAGCCTGAAGCGGCCGTCATCGCTGGGTTGTGCGTGCACCGAGCCGCCCAGCGCCCTGGCCCGCTCGGCCAGACCGTTCAGGCCGCTCCCGCTGCCCGCGCCTGCCGGTGGTCGGACGCCGTCGTTGACGATCTCCAGCCACCCCCGCCCGTCCCGGTGCCCGGCCGTGATCTGGCAGGTGCTGGCCTGGCTGTGCCGCAGCACGTTGGTGACCCCCTCCCGGACCGCCCAGGCCAGCACCTCCTCCACCGCTGGTGGCAAGCCGGGAAGGTCCACGTCCAGGTGGGCGTCGATGCCTGCAGCCCCAAGCAGCGCCGCCGCCCCCTGGGTCTCGGCGCGCAGCGACACCGCGTGCTGGTCGCGGGTCACCGCCCGCACGCCCCGCAGCGCGTCGCGGGCCACCCCGGTCAGGCCCGCGATCTCCGCCCGCGCCGCGGTCGGGTCGCGTGGCAGCAGCCGCAGCGCCAGGTCGCCCTTGAGCGAGACCGCCGACAGGCTCTGGCCCAGCAGGTCGTGCAGGTCACGGGAGACCCGCAGCCGTTCCCGTCCGACCGCCAGCTCGGCCAGCTCGGCACGGGTGGCGTGCAGCTCATCCAACACCCGCACCAGCCGCGCGGACCCGTACAGCGCACCTGCGCCGATCACCAGACCGGCGAGCCAGTAGACGACGAAGAACGCCACCGCGGCAGCGCTCGCGCGGTCGACGAGGGCGACCACCACGCCGGCCGTGACCGACGTGGCCACAACCGGCGCGGCGGCCACGATCGCGGCCGGCCAGCCGCGCAGCAGCATCAGCGCCGAGGCGACCACAAACCACTGCATGGCCGCCCAGTCCCAGGTGAACCACACCATCGGCAGATAGACCAGGACAAGCAGGGCAAGACCCGTCCACTGCCAGCCCCGTGGGCGCTCACCCCGGGCCGCGGCCAAGGTGTGCCGAAGCTGGAGCCCACCGATTGCCAGCGCCGCCAGCGCCGGCACCGCGGGATTCCGCGGGTGCCCCACAAGGCCGGTGATCACGTTGATCGGAGCGACCGCGACGGCCGGGACGTGAAGGGCGACCAGTAACCATCGGGCCCGCCGTCCGGTCCACAGCGGAAGACCCACGGAGGCGTCTGTCACGACGCTCATGTGGCCGTCAGCTCCGTCACCGCTGGGCCGGTCTGCTCGGAGCGGAGCTCCAGCCGCACCCGCCCGTCCTGGCGGGCGACCGTGATGACGCAGGACCGCGTCGTGTCGTCTCGGAGCAGCCGGGCGGTGGCCGACCGGAGCGCCGACCGCAGCGACGCCTCGACGGTGTCGGGGAGATCGCCGCTGGGGACCACGACCCGTGTCTTGATCCCCGCCGCGGTCAGCAGCGTCGCGGCGGTGTCCAGCTCGGCCCGCAGCGAGACCTGCTGATAGCCGCTGACCAGCCGCCGGGCCTCGGCCAGCGTCCGCCGTGACCTGTCGACCAGGGCACGCAGCTCATCTGCGACGATGGCAGGGGAGCGTCCGACCAGCGTGCTCGCCTGCTCTGCCTGGTCGGCGATCGCCTCCAGCGCCACGCCGAGCGTCTGCCGCAGCTCGCCGTCGATCCGTAGCCGCTCCCGTGTGACGGCCTCCTCGGCCAGGCCCAGCCGGGTGGCCTCCAACTGGCGGACGGCGCCAAGCAGCCAGATCACCACGAGCAGCGTCAGGCTCCTCCATGCCACCGCGATGGAGGCGTAGGGGCCGTACGTTGGGGCGCCGAGCGCGATCGCCAGCGGGATCGGCGCGGCCACCAGGCACGCGAAGATCACCAGCGACCAGCGCCGACGGGCCAGGAGCAGCACCGAGACGGCGAGCGCGTGGAGGTTCGACACCCAGCTGACCCCGGTGAGGGGCGCGGCGCCGACGATCACGACGGCCATCGCCCCAAGCGTCCACCTGGCGCCCGCCGGGCGAGCTCCTCGCACCCCGTACAGGACGTGGCGGACATACAGGGGGAGGTAGCAGGCGGTGGCCACCAGCGCCAGCAGCGCCTTGCCACCCACGGGGGGCGGATAGACGACGACCCTGGCCAATTCGATGAGGGGGAACGCGACGCTGACGACCACAGCACCCGCCGTGGCAAGCGGCACGAGCCGAATTAACCGCGTGCGCTGCTTCAGGTCAACCTGCACCCATGACCAGCACATAAGACGCCAGGATAGGCGGTCAGATCGCGGTGGTGCCAGCGCAGCGACCATGGACGTGACGAGCCCTCCGGGGCCTCCTGGGCCCTCCGGGGATGGCAAACGCAGGTTGGTAGAGCGTCACGGCCCTTCGCGCGGGACATCGCTGGCCGCATGCCAAATCTCACCCGGTGGTGGTCGCCGTGGGTAGATGCCGATGTCCTCTCCTGGCGATGACGTTTGTCATCGATCCGGCGGCCAGAACGTCAGCGTCGATCGACGACATCGGCATCTACCGGACGCCCGATCGCCCCGCAACACTGCCCACGGCACCCGCCAAGAACGATGGGCAGGATCCGACAGGAGGAAGCGGGATGAAGCGCATCCGCATCGAGCGGCCGAAGCTCCGGCGGGACCGCCCGTGGCTTGAGGTCCTTCCGCTCGACCCGCGAGACCCAGATGTCCTTGGAGCCAAGGCGCTCTGCCGTTCCGGCTCTCCGCGTGAGGAGGTGACGAGGAGGTGATGGCGCCCACGCCCTCGGAGGCGATTGCCAAGGACCGTCAGGAGGAGCTTCGCCGCCAGGCGGAGCAAGCGCGCCTGGCCCGCCTGGCCCGAGCGTGGACCCGTGGCGATCGACCCCGGCGTGGCAGGGTCGTCGCGGCGCCTGTCCGGCCTGGCTCAAGCTCGGCCTGCTGCCGGTCAGCGCCCTGGTCGCCTGGCTCGCTGGCCGCAGACCAAGACGCTGGCCGGCACGCGCAAGCGCCGACCGTCACGCTGACACAACACGTCACCAGATCATCACGAGGAGTGGCACCCGCGGAAGGAGAAGGCGCATGAACAACCCCGACCAGCAACCTACCAGCAGCCCGCCACGGGCTGGCCGGCGTGAGTGGATCGGGCTGGCGGTGCTCGCCCTGGCCTGCCTGCTGTACGCCATGGACCTGACCGTGCTGCACCTGGCCGTGCCGGCGATCAGCCAAGACCTACGACCAAGCA
>WNFU01020129.1_pt2 | contig 10762 bp, 8 predicted proteins | sample 5400121 | NCBI WGS metagenome assembly WNFU01 (sample SAMN13153360, study PRJNA577476) | soil metagenome | isolation source: 100 cm soil or saprolite under grassland replicate 1 | place: USA:California | collected 2016-06-15
TCCTGCCAGCGCGGCATGCCCGAGTGGACGGCCGGCTTGAGCGAGCGCCGCGACAGGAAGAACGACGTCGACATGATGTCGAAGGTGAAACCGAGCTTGCGTGCGATCCCGAGCGCCCTCGGCACGTTCGGGCTCTCCCTGAACCCGAAGCGCAGGACCACGCGGGTGAAAGTTTCGCCCACCGGCTCGATGCGAACGCGCTCCTCCGCATCGACCCGCGGCGCGTCCGCCGTCTCGATGGTGAGAATGACGTTCTTCTCGTGCAGCACCTTGTAGTGCTTGAGGCTGTGCAGCAAGGCGGTCGGCGCGGAGTCGGGCGTGCTGGTGAGAAACACGGCGGTGCCCGGCACGCGCAGCGGCGGCTTTCGTTCGAGCATGCGCACGAGATCGTCGAGCGGCGTTTCCTGCCGCCGCGTCTTCTCGAACAGCAGGCGGCTGCCGCGCCGCCACGTGTACATCACGACCATCAGCACGGCGCCGAGCGCGAGCGGCACCCACCCACCCTCGACCACCTTGAGCAGGTTGGCGCCGAGAAACGTCAGGTCGATCAGGAGAAAGGGTGCCATCAGCGCGGCGGCGGCGAGCGGCGACCAGTTCCAGACCTTCCAGATGACGACGAACGCCATCACGCCGGTGACCAGCATGGTGCCGGTCACCGCGATGCCATAGGCGGAGGCGAGCGCGCTCGACGAGCGGAACATCAGCACCAGCAGCAGCACGCCGAGCAGCAGGAACGTGTTCACTCGCGGCATGTAGATCTGGCCGTAATGCTCCTCCGAGGTGTGGCGGATCTCGAGGCGCGGCAACAGACCGAGCTGGATCGCCTGCTGGCTGAGCGAATAGGCGCCGGTGATGACGGCTTGGCTCGCGATCACGGTGGCGGCAGTCGCCAGCGCTACCATCGGCAGCAGCGCCCAGTCGGGATAGAGCAAAAAGAACGGATTCTCGAGCGCCTTCGGATCGGCGAGCACCAGGGCGCCCTGGCCGAGATAGTTGACGGCGAGCGCAGGCAGCACCAGTCCGACCCAGGCGGTCTGGATCGGCTTCCTTCCGAAATGCCCGAGGTCGGCATAGAGCGCCTCGGCGCCGGTCACGGCGAGGAACACGGCGCCGAGCGTGATCAGCCCGATCATGCCATGGGAGCCGAGGAACTGGACGGCATAGACCGGATTGAAGGCGAGCAGCACCTCGGGATTGCTTGCGGTGAAAGCAATCCCCGGGATGGCGATGGCGATGAACCAGACCACGGTGATCGGCCCGAAAAAGGCTGCGACCTTGGCGGTGCCGCGCGATTGCACGGCGAACAGGGCGACCAGGATCACCACCGTCAGCGGCACGATGAAGGGCTCGAAGGCCGGGGTCGCGACCTTGAGACCCTCGATCGCCGACAGCACCGAGAGCGCCGGCGTGATCACGGCGTCGCCGTAGAACAGCGCGGCGCTGATGATGCCGCAGAGCACGACCGCGCCGGCGCGCCCACCCAAGGCGCGCTGCGCCAGCGCCATCAGCGCGAGCGTGCCGCCTTCGCCCTTGTTGTCGGCGCGCAGCAGGATGAGCACGTATTTGAGCGTGACGACGACGATCAGGGCCCAAAGGATGAGGGAGAGCACGCCGAACACCGCCTCGCGGGTCGCCGCGCCGTCGGACCCGGCGGCCGCCGTCACCGCTTCGCGCAGCGCATAGAGCGGACTGGTGCCGATGTCGCCATAGACGACCCCAATGCTGCCGATGGTGAGCGCCCAAAATTTGGTGCGGGACTGGGTCTCGCCGGGCCTGTTGACCGGGAGGACGCCGCGATGGGGAGCGGCAACTGTGGGAGACATTGCTGGACCGCCTGGAAAATGCTGCACTGCAATATAGGAAGGGAGCGCGCTTATAGCACCGCCCCGATTATCGATCTGTTCCCAGACCTGCGGCGGGCGCGTGGCAGATCATCGCTGAGCGCAATGGTCCGTGTGCGGCCGTCCGCCGGATTCATAAACCCTTTCAATGTCTTGCAGATCGTCGGACGGCTGCGCGCGTCAGACCGTCACCTGGGTGCCGACCTCCACCACCCGGCCGGTCGGGATCTGGAAGAAGTCGGTGGCGTCGCTCGCCGACTTGGCAAGGCCGATGAACAGCCGGTCCTGCCAGCGCGGCATGCCGGAATGGGCGGCCGGCTTGAGCGCCCGCCGCGAGAGGAAGAACGACGTCGACATGATGTCGAAGTGCCAGCCGTGCTTGCGGGCGACGGCGAGCGCCTTCGGCACGTTCGGCGATTCCATGTAGCCGAACTTGAGCGCCACCCGGCTGAAGTGCGGCGACACCACCGCGATCTTCACGCGTTCGTCGTCCGTGACCCTGGGCGTGTCGGTAGTGATGATGGTGAGAATGACGTTGTGCTCGTGCAGCACCTTGTTGTGCTTGAGATTGTGCAGCAGTGCGGTCGGCGCGAACTCGGGCTGGCTGGTGAGGAACACGGCGGTGCCCGGCACGATGTGGGGCGGCTTCTTCTCGAGACTGGCGAGCAAGGTGTCGAGCGGGACCTCGCTGCGCCGCGTCTTCTGGGTCAGGAGGTTGGTGCCGCGCCGCCACGTGAGGATGAGCAGCACCATCGAGGCGCCGAACAGAAGCGGTGCCCAGGCGCCGTCTAACAGCTTGAGCATGTTGGCGGAGAAGAAGGTGAAATCGACGACGATGAGCGGCGCGATCACCAGCACCACCCGCCACAACGGCCAGCCCCACAGCTTCCAGACCACGATGAACGCCAGCAAACCATCGACCACCATAGTGGTGGTAACGGCGATGCCGTAGGCGGAGACGAGCGCGCTCGAGGTACGAAACATCACCACCAGCAGCAAGACACCCACGAACAGCGCCGTGGTCACCCGCGGGATGTAGATCTGCCCGGCTTGTGACGCCGACGTGTGAAGGATCGCCAGCCGCGGCAGCATGCCGAGCTGGATCGCCTGGTGCAACCATCGGCAGCAGCAGCGTTTCCGGGACGAGCCGATAGAACGGATTTTCGATTGCCGCGGGATGGGCAAGGACCAGCGCGCCTTGCCCGAAATAGTTCAGCAGCAGCGCCGGCAGCACCAGGCAGAACCACGCTCTTCGGATCGGCTTGCGTCCGAAATGGCCGAGATCGGCGTACAGCGCCTCTCCCCCGGTGACCACCAGGAACACCAGGCCGAGCGTGGCGAGGCCGATATTGCCGTGGGCCAACAGGAACTGGAACCCATAGACCGGATTGGCCGCCCACAGCACGCCCGGATCGTCGCGAATGTGCAGCACGCCGGCAACCGCGATCGCGACAAACCAGATCGCCATGACCGGCCCGAACAAGCTCGCCACCCGCGCCGTCCCGCGGCTCTGGCCCGCGAACAGGCCGAACAGGATGGCGATGGTCACCGGCACGACATAATGCTCCAACGCCGGGGTCGCGAGCTTGAGCCCCTCGACCGCCGACAAGACGGAAATTGCCGGCGTGATCACCGAGTCGCCGAGGAACATGGAGGCGCCGATGACGCCGAGCAGGAAGACCAGCGGGGTGCGCCGGCCGAACGCACGCGTCGCGAGCGCGGTCAAGGACAGCGTGCCGCCCTCCCCGTTGTTGTCGGCCCGCAGCAGGATCAGCACGTATTTGATGGTGACGACGATGATCAGCGCCCACAGAATGAGCGACAGCACGCCGAGCACCGTGTCGCGCGTGACCGGTCCGGACTCGGCCGCCGCGGTGACGGCTTCCCGAAACGCATAAAGCGGGCTGGTGCCGATATCGCCATAGACGACACCGACGCTGCCGAGCGCCAGCGGCCAGAGGCTCGATTGCTCTTGCGATACGGGACCGGTAGCCGAATGGGCCGCGGCGGACGCGGTTTTTTCGTTGGCACCATTGTCCATGGGGTCGGATCGGTCTCGACGCACCGCAAAAAAGAGCGGCGCCTTATATCACCGCTCCCCCGCAAGCAACATGGCCTGATGGGACAAGTTTCGCCGGGCCTTGACACGCGGCTCGCAGTCCGCGTTGGCCACAAGCGTAGCAACCAACTACGGCTGGAAGTTCGGCGGGATCGGCGGCTCTTCCCGCATCAGCGTGATGGTCACGCGACGGTTGGCCGCAACATAGGGATCGTCCGGGAACAGCGGCTGCGTGTCGGCCCTGCCGGCCACCATGTAGAAGTGGGCGCTCGGCATGCCATCCGTTTCGAGCTGCTGGCGAACCGCGTTGGCGCGGTCGGCGGAGAGCTCCCACGGCCCGTAGCCGGGCTGCGGCGGCATGCGGCTCGCCGAGGTATGGCCGGTGATCGAGACGCGGAAGGCGGTGGCCTTGAGCGGTGCGGCGAGCCGCTGGATCAGGCGGCGGGTGCGCTCATGCGGCTCCTTCGACCCTTCCGGGAACATCGAGCGGCCGTCCTGGTCCACGATCTCGATGTTGAGGCCCTGCTTGGTCTCCTCGATCATGATGTGCTTCGACAATTCGGTGATGTCGGGCATGTTCTGCAAGGCCTGACGCAGCGAGGCCGAGGCGAGCGCAAAGGCGCGATCGTCTGAGCTTCGGCCGGGTGGGCAGGCCGGGGATTTCGATCACCCCGGAATAGCGGATGCGATCCTGCACGCCGAAGGCGTCGCGCATGGAGCCGGCCACGATCTGCAGCTTGACCTGGTCCTGGGTGGAGAACGCGACCAGCATCACGAAGAACGCGACCAGGAGGCCCATGAGATCGGCGAAGGTGACGAACCAGCCGTGACCGCCGTGTGCCGCGCCGCGTTTCTTGGCCATCGCGCGGGTCCGATGCTCAGGCCGGAACCGTTTCGGCTTCGGCTTCCTGGTGTCGGTGCTTTTCCGGCAAATAGGCGAGCAGCATCTCGCGCACGAGGGTGGGACTCTTGGCCTCGCGGATCATCAACACGCCGTCGATGATGAGGGTGCGGTTGATCTCCTCGTCGACCAGCTTCAGGTGCAGCTTGTCGGCGATCGGGAGGCAGAACAGGTTGGCGACCGCGGCGCCGTAGAACGTCGCCAGCAGCGCAACCGCCATATAGGGGCCGAGCTTGGACGGATCGGTCATGTTGGCGAACATCTGCACCATGCCGATCAAGGTGCCGATCATGCCGAAGGCCGGCGCGCAATCGCCGACCGCACGATAGATTTTTTGGCCCTCGTCGAGGTGCGTCAAGAAGTTGTCACGGTCGCGCTCGAGGTTGTCGCGGATGAATCCGTTGTCATAGCCGTCGGCGACAAAGCGGATACCCTTGGCCAGGAATGGGTCCTCGATCTCGATCTTTTCGAGCCCGATCGGCCCCTGCTTGCGGGCGACCTCGGCGAGCGAGGCGAGCTCGTCGACCAGGTCGCGCTGGGTGATGCGGCGCATGGTGAAGGCGAATTTCGCGCCCAGCGGAAGGCCGTGGAAGATCGAAGAGAGCGGAAACCGGATCAGGGTGGCGGCAAACGAGCCGCCAAAGATGACGATCGCCGCGTGGGTATCGGCAAACATCCGCAGATCCCCGCCCATCAAGATGAGCGTGGCCAGCACGATACCGCCCGCGATCAGGCCGATGCCGGTTGCGAAATCCATCGAACAAACCCCGCCCAGATACACGAACGGGCGTACGCCCATACCCCCGGGTGACGCCGACAAAGACCCTAGCCTTGCCGCGCTTAAGGGACGGTTACCAAAACTTCACGATAACGGCGCCGCGACCGGGTGTAGCGCATTGAAATCCGCGCTGAAATCCGTGCCGCCGCCCGGATTTTCCATTTCGACCACAAGCAGCCACTCTAAAGGCGGCTGCCGGTGCCGGCGTAGGGGATCGACGCGATATGGTGCGCGGTGTGGGAACTCGGTCACGGCCATCAGCGCTCGGCATCGCATCGACAAGCGATAGTCCTTGGTCGCCAGCGCACGCTGGTGTTAAGCTTTGATGGCCGTCCGCCGTGCTGAGGTGGAATCTGGCAGTCAGTGGTGGGGGAGTCAGTAGTCATGAGTCAGCGCGCGGGCGACGTACCCGAGCAAGTCCTGCAATTTGCGCCCAAGGAAAAGCCGCCGCGCAACGACGGCGATCCGTTGGATCAGTCCGGACAGGCGATCGTTGCGCTGCTGCAGCAGGCAGCCAACCTGTCGAACGACAACTGCGACCGCGCCATGGGTCTGGCGCACAAGCTTTCGATCCAGCTGCGTGCCGCCGAGGATCGGATCAATCAGTTGCAGGCAGAGGTCGAGCAATTCCAGGATCGCGCCGCGCGGGCCGAGAAATGGCTGTTTCGGATCTACAAAGAGATCGAGGAGAAGCTCATCTCTCCGCGGGCAGGCTCCCAACAAGCGTCCCGCCAATAGGCTCGCCTTGGGGTGAGAACGCGCCGCTTTAGGCGGCGATATTCCCGTATTCTTCCTTCAACAGCCCGAGCCGGGCGTAGATGTCGCGGTCGGACACCTGAAACAGCCGGGCGGTGCCGCCGGTGCTCTGGTGGACGATCCGGTTGCCTTGCGGGAGGGTGAAAATGTCCCGCTTCTTCCATCGGATCGTCGCGTTGCCGACCTGACTTTCGCCCGCGCCCTCCACCACGCAGCACACCGAATTGGCGGTGGTGCGAAACGGCAGCGTCGCCGCGCCGGGATCGAGCTGCACCAGAAAGCAGTCCATCAACGCCATCGCCGAGCCGCCGTTGAGCGGGTTGACGTAGCGCACGCGGCGCGAGCCGTCGCGCGCCGGCGGAGCCGCCGCTACCGCCGTCGCCGCCGTCGCGTAGGGATAGCGGAAGACCGGCGAATATTCGGTGGTCGCGTAGCTGGTGTCGGGGACGACGTTGGCGACCGCGAAAGCCGCGTCGGCGACAGTGTCCGGCATGTCGGCGACCGGTCCCGGCTGGAACGCGCCCGTCCCCATGTAGTGGTGGAGCGGCACGTCGAGCGCATCGAGCCACATGATCGGCGCGCTGCCGTTATGCGCATGCTCGTGCCAGGTCCAGGCCGGCGTGAGGATCAGATCGCCCTCCTCCATCGGACACGGCTTGCCGTCGACGATGGTGATCGCGCCCGAGCCTTCCAGCACGAAGCGCAACGCGTTCATGGTGTGGCGATGCGGACGCGCGCGCTCGCCCGGCAACAGCACCTGGATGTTGGCGGCGAGCGTCTTCGACGTCTGCGCTCCGTCCTGCTCGAACCGCGACGGCGGGACGAGCTGCATCACCCGGCGCTCGACCGCCTCCGGCGAGGCGACCTTGATCGCGCCGGCGATCAGCGGACGAATTTTCTCCCACGACCACAGATAGCTGGCCTCGGGCGGCGGCGCCGGCCGATGCGCCAGCTTGTTCTCCCACAGCGGAGCGAGATTGGCTTCCTTCCACGCCCGGCGGAGCGCGTCGATGTCGTTCTGGGTGGCTGCGTTCTTGGCGGCGACTGCGGACATGGCGGTCAACCTTTTCTGCGACGATCGATTGAAGCCTGAGTCTAGAGCACGTCGCCACACTGTCAATCGCGGCCGGCCGACGTGTCCGTTTGGCGCTCGATTGACTGGCAGACACGTGGCCCTATAGTGCTCGAAACTCCACTCATCACAGGCCAAAGCGCGGGCGGAACGGGAGGACGGCGGCTCATGCAATTCGGTGTGCAGTTCTTTCCCGCCGTCGACCATACCGACAAGAGCGCCGCCGACTACTACGCGGAATCGCTCGCGATCGCCGAGGAAGCCGAGCGTTTGGGATTCACCCATGCGCGCACGGTCGAGCACTACTTTACGCGTTATGGCGGCTATAGCCCCAACCCGATCGTCTTTCTGACCGCCGTGTCGCAGCGCACGAAGACGATCCGTCTGGTGACCGGCGCGGTGCTGCCGGTGTTCAACCACCCATTCAAGCTCGCGGGCGAGATCGCCATGCTCGACGGCATTTCGGGCGGGCGGCTCGACGTCGGATTCGCGCGCGCGTTCCTGCCGCACGAGTTCCGCCGCTTCGGCATCTCGCCCGACGAATCGCTGGCGCGCTTCCGCGAAGGGCTCGAGCAGATCGAGCTGCTGCTGACGCAGGAGAACGCCACCCATCGCGGCCAGTTCCACTCGTTCGAGAACGTCACCTCGCTGCCGCGGCCGACGCAGAAGCCGCGCCCGAAATTCTATATCGCGGCGACGCAGACCCCGGAATCGTTCGAGTTCGCCGGCACGAGCGGCCATTCGCTGATGGCGATCCCGATCGGGCCGATCGGGCCGCTGCTCGAGCTCTACCGCAAAGCCTGGCGCGCGGCCGGCCATCTCGGCGACGGCGAGGTCATGGTGGCGTTCCACATGCTCTGCCACGAGGACGCCAAGCTGGCGCGCGACATCGCGCGCCCCCCGTTCGAGGAATATTTCCGCGCCCTCAACGAGGCGGTCGGCGACTGGGCGCGCGGCGCCACTTCGAAGGACTATCGCGATTACGACAAATCGATGCGCAGGCTTCGATCCTTCACGCTCGACGGCCAGATCGACTCCGGCGGCGCCTGGGTCGGCACACCCGACGAGATCAAGGCCATCATCCGCCGCGTCGTCGGCGCGATCGGAAAGTTCGAGCACGCGTCGCTGCAAATCAACTTCGGCACTATCGACGTGCGCGAGGCGCAGAAATCCATGCGGCTGTTCGCGTCGCAGGTGATGCCGGAATTTGCCGAGCCGGCGGAAAGGCAGCCGGCACGCCAGCCCGAGCCGGTGGCGCAAGCGCGCTAAAACTCTGGCGTTGTTGCAGTTTCGGACGGAAAACCGGATTCCACTTTTCCTGAAAATGCTTCAGGACGGCGCCCCGCCCGCTTCCCGCACGGCGCAAGCTGCGCTATCTGACAATGGAAGGTCCCGGCGGCGAGCCCGCACGGCCCAAGTGTCGATAAAGTCCCGAAACAGGGAGGAAACCATGCGCCAGATCGGCCATTTCGTCGGCGGCAAGGAAGTGCCCGGCAGCTCCGGCCGCACCGGCGACGTCTTCAACCCCAATACCGGCGAGGTGCAGGCCAAGGTCGCCTTCGCCAAGCATTCCGAGGTCGAGCACGCGATCGCGGTGGCCGACCTCGCCCAGCCGGCCTGGGCCGCCACCAATCCGCAGCGGCGCGCACGCGTGTTGTTCAAGTTCCTCGAGCTGGTGCAGAAGGAATTCGACAGCCTCGCCAAGTTGCTTTCCTCCGAGCACGGCAAGACCATCGCCGACTCCAAGGGCGACATCCAGCGCGGGCTCGAAGTGGTGGAGTTTGCCTGCGGCATCCCGCACCTGATGAAGGGCGAGTTCAGCGAAAGTGCCGGTCCCGGCATCGACCTGTTCTCGGTCCGCCAGCCGCTCGGGGTCGTCGCCGGCATCACGCCGTTCAACTTTCCCGCCATGATCCCGCTGTGGAAGTTCGCGCCGGCGCTCGCCTGCGGCAACGCCTTCATCCTCAAGCCGTCCGAGCGCGACCCGTCGGTGCCGATGCGGCTCGCCGAATTGCTGGTCGAGGCGGGACTGCCGGCCGGCGTGCTCAATGTCGTCAACGGCGACAAAGAGGCGGTCGATACCTTGCTGACCGATCCGCGCATTCAGGCGATCGGCTTCGTCGGCTCGTCCGCGATCGCCGAATACATCTACATGACCGGCTGCGCCAACGGCAAACGGGTGCAGTGCTTCGGCGGCGCCAAGAACCACATGGTGGTGATGCCGGATGCCGACATCGACCAGGCGGTGGATGCGCTGATCGGCGCCGGTTACGGCTCGGCCGGCGAGCGCTGCATGGCGGTCTCGGTGGCGGTGCCGGTCGGCAAGAAGACCGCGGACATTCTGGTCGAGAAGCTCATTCCCCGCGTGGAGAGCTTGAAGGTCGGCCCCTCGACCGATCCGCAGGCCGATTACGGCCCGATGATCACCAGAGCGCATCTCGACAAGGTCAAGAGCTACGTCGACCTCGGCATCAAGGAAGGCGCCAAGCTCAAGGTCGACGGCCGCGGCTTCAAGCTGCAGGGCTACGAGAACGGCAACTTCATGGGCGGCTGCCTATTCGACGAGGTGACGCCCGACATGCGCATCTACAAGGAGGAGATCTTCGGTCCGGTGCTCTCGGTGGTGCGCGCCAAGGATTACGAGGAGGCGTTGCGGCTTCCCTCCGAGCACGACTATGGCAACGGCGTCGCCATCTTCACCCGCGACGGCGACACCGCGCGCGATTTCACCAACCGGGTCCAGGTCGGCATGGTCGGCGTCAATTTCGCGATTCCCGTGCCGCTCGCCTACCACACCTTCGGCGGCTGGAAGCGCTCGGGCTTCGGCGACCTCAACCAGCACGGGCCCGATTCGGTGCGCTTCTACACCAAGACCAAGACGGTGACGTCGCGCTGGCCCTCCGGCGTCAAGGAAGGCGCCGAGTTCGTCATTCCGACGATGAAGTGAGCCCGCCACATGGGAGCGACCGCCTGCGTTCGGACGTTGATTTGGAGCGGCGCCCTTTGTTTTGCATTCACGTGTCCCGCCGCGCAGGCCGATAGTGCGGCGCAGGCGGAGATAAGGACTGCCCTCACGCAGTGGACGGCGGATTTCAACGCCGGCAACGCCGACAAGGTGTGCGGGCTGTTCGCTCCCGACCTGATTGCACAGTACCGCGGCCAGCCCGAGCGTGACTACAATGCGCTCTGCGGTGTCCTCAAGCGGTCGCTGAGCGACCGCTCGAAGAGCTACCAGTACTCCCTTGTCATCAAGGAGATCCTGGTCGCGGGCGATCTCGCCGTTGTCAGGTTGGTCTGGACGCTCAAGGTGCAGCGGAAAGATTCAGGCCCTGAAACCGCTTCGGACGAGCCGGGC